>Ga0209235_1000075_pt1 | contig 39006 bp, 35 predicted proteins | sample GraSoi013_1_20cm_4_FD_185817 | JGI IMG/M metagenome (GOLD analysis project Ga0209235, IMG submission 185817) | Grasslands soil microbial communities from the Angelo Coastal Reserve, California, USA - Sample 09_25_2013_1_20cm (SPAdes) (version 2) | ecosystem: Environmental > Terrestrial > Soil >... | reverse complement strand
CGCTCACGACCTTCGCCGACAACTCGCGCCATGCCTCGCCCTGGGCGAGGGCCACCTATGCCGACGCGCGGCGCCGGGGCTGCGATCATCCCCATGCGATCCGCATCCTGGCCCGCGCGTGGGTGCGCGTCCTGTGGCGCTGCTGGCAAGATCGCCGTCCTTACGACGTCACCCTTCACCGTGCCGCCCAGCGCGTGGCCGCCGCGTGACCACTCGCGGGTTGACACAGGGTGTCTCACAGGAGCCCCTCCACGTCCTTCAGCGAGTGGATCACCCGGTCGCCCCGGCAGCAGGGATCCCCGGCCGGGGTCGCCGCGCCGACGAGCCAGATGTGGCGCATCCCGACCGCGCGGGCCCCGGCCATGTCGCGCGGGAGCGAGTCGCCGACGAACGTCGCGTCGGCGGGCCCGAGCCCGAGCGCCTCGAGCGCGTGGAGGAAGATGCGGGGCTCCGGCTTCGCGCAGCCGACCTGCGCCGAGTCGACGAGGACGCTGAAGAGCGGACGGATCCGCGCGTCCTCGCACACGCGCGCGAGGTTGCCGTAGAAGTTGGACACGATCCCGAGGCGGGCGCGGCGCGCGAGGCGCGTGAGCGTGGGCACGTTGTCGCCGAGGTGCCCGAGCGCGTCGTCCACGAAGCGCCGGGCGATGCGCGCGGCCACCTGGCGATCGGCGAGCCCGAGGGCCTCCGCCACGGCGGCGACGAGACGCGCCACCGTCGCGTCGAAGGAGGTCGTCGGCGGGATCGTCCCGACGAGCGCGTCGTCGGCCGCGTGGAACAGGGGGTCGAAGCGCTCCCGCCCGACCGCGACGCCCTCGTCCCGGAAGAGCCGGTACACGCGCTCCTTCCAGGCGAGCCCGTCGGCGTCGAGCGTTCCGCCGAAGTCGAACAGCAGTGCGGATTTCCGGGCCGTATCCATCCTTGAACGCGTCGTGAGTTGGTGGAGGCGGTGGGAATCGAACCCACGTCCGAGAACCCTCAGCCGCAGGCGTCTACGTCGATAGCCGATCGACTCTACGGCGTCTCGTCCCGCGGCACTCCGGTCGGCAGGATCACCGCGGGACCAGCCTCAAAAGTCTCGCCCCTCCCCTGAGGCCAGGTTTAGGGCCAGCCACCAGAGTATGACGCCCGTTCCCGGTCCCTGACGACTCGAACCGGCGGGCGCTGACGGGTGTTAGGCCGCCAGAGCTAGCTGTGTGTTGGCAGCTATACCGTTCTCTCTATTTAACGAGGGGAGAGAAACCTCGAGACGCAGCCTGAGCCTCACTGATCCCCGTCGAAACCTGTCGCCCCCTCCTCTCGGAACCGCGGGGCTCACCACTCGCCCCGTCGGCCGGCTCGCGCGGCCTTGTCCATCTCGCGCCGGACTTCGCGCTCCCGAATGGCCGCCCGCTTGTCGTGAAGTTTGCGACCGCGCGCCAAACCGAGCTCCACCTTCGCGCGACCGCCCTTAAAGTATAGACGAAGAGGGACGAGGGTCAAACCCCGCTCCGCGACCTTGCCGACGAGCCGGGTGATCTCGCGCCGGTGCAGGAGGAGCTTCCGGTCGCGCTCCGGATCGTGGTTGGCGCTGCTGCCGTGGCTGTACTGGCTGATGTGGCACCCGACGAGCCAGGCCTCCGCGTTGCGGACTGTGGCGTAAGAGTCCTTGAAGGTCACCTGCCCGGCACGCAGCGATTTCACCTCGGTGCCCCGCAGCACGAGGCCCGCCTCGGCGGTCTCGAGGATCTCGTACTCGTGCCGCGCCCGCCGGTTGGTGGCGACGGTCCGGTCACTCGCGCGGGCGCTGGCTTGACTTGGCATCCTCGGACGGTATTATGACTGACGCCGCGTGGGCCGAAGTGGCGGAATTGGCAGACGCGCATGATTCAGGGTCATGTGCCCGCAAGGGTGTCGGGGTTCGAGTCCCCGCTTCGGCACCAAAGAAAATCCGATAGTTGCCGCGGCACCCTCACGAGTCGCTATGGCATCAACAACGCTTTGTGCTGACGGGGGGGTAGCTCGCGCGACGCTCGGGGCCTCAGAAGCGCGCGGTCTCCACGGCCCACGGCCTCAGGTCCCGGTGGTCTCGAATCGGGGGGTCTTATGCCACACGCGTTCTCTTCGAAGGATCACGTCCTCGGTGAACCCCCGCACCACGACGTAGAGCCAGCCCTGACAATACGTGAAGTACATGACGACAGCCAGAGCCACCACGGACGTCAGGCCCTCGTCGTCCTCCAGCGAGGCGATGAGCACGAGTTCCAGCACAAACAGCAGAAAGGCCAACGCCCACACGGCTGCGAACGGACCGGCCAAGCTCGGTTGCGCCAGGCTGAAGAGGGACAGGACGAAGAGGGCGTCCGAAGCCACGATGCCGACCAAGAACAGGTAATGGAGGCACAGGAAGGACAGCAGCTCGAACGCAGTCAGCCGCGAGCGAAAGCGGGTGACACGGGTCAGGAATTTGCCCAGGACGTAGTTGTGTCCCCTCACCCACCGGGTGCGCTGGCGCACCCAGACGCCGAGCGTTTCCGGCTCCTGCTCGTACGTCACGGCCGCGGGGACGAATTTGATGAGGTACCCCTTCTCGTAGAGGCGAACGGACAGCTCGGTGTCCTCGGTCATCGCCTGCTCGTCCCAGCTCCCGACCTCTTCGAGCGCGCGCCTCCAGATGACGTAGTTCGTGCCCGGCAGGAGGGCGACCCGGAAGAGGTTCCACCGCCCCGCCTGTGTGATCCACTGAAACGCCAGCGTTTCCAGGTTGATGAAGCGAGTGAGGAGATTCCGCCGTCGGTTCACGGTCCGGAACTTGCCCAGGGCAGCGCCCAGCTCGGCGTGCCGAAGGAGCTGGACCACGAGGAGGCGCAAGGCGTCCGGCTCGGGGGTGTTGTCCGCGTCGTACACCGCAATGACATCGCCCTGAGCCACCTTCAGGCCCTCGTTCAGGGCTCGCGCCTTCCCGCGGGCCCCGTTGGCCGCCGGAATGTTGACAAGCTTGAGGGTGGGGGCTTGGGCCATCATGTCCTCGACCAGCCGGCCGGTGTGGTCCGTCGAGCCGTCGTTGATGACGATGATCTCTAGACGGCCTGACCAGTAATCCTGCTTGAGGAGCGCCTGCACGGTGGCCCTGATCACCCGCTCCTCGTTGTGGGCGGGGACCAGCACGCTTACGGTCGGCCACTCCAGCCCCGCCGGGAGGAGGGCTTCGCCCTCTTGGCGGCTGCGCTCCGCGTAGAAATAGCCGGCGACGGTCAGGACCAGTTGATACGCCGTCATCGCCCAGATGACGACGACGGAGCCGAGAAACGCGAGATCGACGATCATGCGCTGCCTCGCCGGGCCCGCTGCACGACGAGCCGATGGAGCCGCAGCGAAACGAGCACGGATCCCCCGAGGATCCCCACACAGACGACTCCGACGGAGGTCCAGAAGCCGAGGACGCGGATACCTTCGGCCACCCCTCCGGCGTGATGCAGCATGACCATGTGCCGCCCCCGAGGGAGGCGGATCGCGTACCCGTCATCGCCCGGCACCGCACTGGAAATTCCCGCCCGACCGTCGACAACGACCTGGTCAGGACGCGCGTTGACCACCACCAGAGCCGGCGCGAACGCCTCATACTCAAACTCGAGATCCTGGCCGGCTCTCCTCGCCCACAAGAGGTCGGCGCTCGCCTTCAAGAGCCGCAGGCCCTCGGGCCGGCCCCAGTAGCGGGAGATGCCCTCCCGAACCGTGACCTCGTGGCGTCCCCGGGGGATGATGGCGGCGCCCCTGAAGAAGGCCGGCCACGGGCGCCCGTCCAGCAGAACCTCGTCCACGTCGTCGCCAACCTCCAAGACGACCGGGCTGGGCGCCTCGATGATCCATCGGCCGGGTTCTCCCTGCTTCCGAGCGACTGACGCGAGAGCGTAGGGCACCGCCGCCAGATCCCACGCGAAGATCGTCGACTCCGCGTAGAGGAGCACGCGATCCGCGTGGCGCACCGCGGACCGAAGAAGCTGGTGGAGCTCGACCCCCGTCTGCTGCGCGGTCGCAAAGCCGTCAGTCCCCGACGCACGGAACGGCACGACATTGACGTCGATCAGCAGCCGGCGAGGATCGCCCACCAGCGTCCGATAGACGCGGCCAATGCGCTCGTAACGGTCAGGGGGAAGACCCCACATGGCCTGAGGGTCCTCGACGGCCACCGTGAAATCGTAACGATCGCGCAGCTTCAGGATCCGGGTGACATCGATCGCGATGCTGCGCCGTAACTCGGGTGCCGACAGGCTGTCCAGCACGGTGACGATTACCTCGAAGCCGTACGGCCGCGAGCGGGCCACCGCATCGGCCAAGCTGAGGAAGCGCTCGTGAAAGCGAACGATCCAATCGACACGGAACTGCTCGAACCACCGGCGGGCCATGGGGCTCACCCGCCAGAAATAGGGGGAACGCTGGTCGAAGAGCCGGGTCGGGTCAAATCCGTACCGCCGCTGAAAATCCCGGCGGGCCGACGGATGAAACGGGGTGAGGGTCCCGAGATCTTGGAGGCCGATCGCAGACTCGAAGTTCAGCTCGGCGAAGTTGACACCGTCCCACTCGTACACGTCCAAAATCCTACGGACTTCGTCCTCGACCGCAGCCGCGCAGGCGGAATCCGTCAACGCCAGCGGGAAGCGCCACTCAGAGCGGGCGTCCCGCCCGTCGTGCGTTTTTTCCCGGCAGGCCGGCCGCTTGATCCAAAAGTCCTCGGTCAGGTGAGGCAACTCGAACCAGGCGTACACCAGCATGCCGTTGGCATGCGCGGACCGGATAAGGCGCGCGTAATCGAACGCATAGCGGGGGTAGAAGGCCCACGCCGCCGCGTGGATGGCCCGAACGCCGTGATGCCGCCAGGTCACAACGAGTTCTTCGACGCTGATGTTCGGCCGGAATCCCGGATCGAAGAAAACCTCGAGATTGTCGCTGCGGAGCCGCGGGGCCAAGCGGAACTCGCGCCGGATGTGGTGGGTGAGATAGGGGAAGCGTTCGTAGCCGTGGCCGGCTTCGGTGAAGAGCGGACCAAAGTACAGGTAGCGGCCGGCGCCTCGTTGCCCCGAGATCGCCACCGGCGTTCGGCTCCCTTCCGCCTCGACGAGGACCTCGGCGCCCGGCGGGACAATGAATTCTGGCACCGATGCGGCCTGCGGCCAAAGGATGTCGAGGTCGGCGGCGACACGATCCCGCACCTTCCGCACCCGCTCCTCGTTGCCGGTGAAGTCGATGCCGAGCGCCGTAGTCAGGGGGCTCCGCCCGACCACGATCAGATTCGTTCCGCGACGCAGCGCTGTCAGCACTTCGGAGATGCGAGCCTCCGTCAAGCGCGAGGCCGCGGCCTGGGGAATCACGACGAGGTTGGTGGGAGGCCCGCCGTCCGGGACATACGTCTCAACCTCCGCCTTTCGGGTCTCGAGCCCGCCCGCTGTCAGCGCGGCCCACAGACCTTCCTGATCGCGCGCGAGGGCACCGTCCACGCCGTCAACCCATAGCACCACCGCCCGCGCTTCCCGGCCGCCGTTTGGCTCCCGCCCGACCACCCTCGGCCGATTCCCAAACGCGGGGATGATCGATTTGGCCCGTCTCCATTGTCGCTCCCAGAAAGACGGCGCTGGCACTAGGGCGCCATGGGCGGCGTAGAGCCAACCGGGCTTGAGCTCCGCCTTTCGCTCGATCTCCCCCCAGAGCTTCCTCGATCCGCCGCGCTCCTCGACGAGCGCGCCCTGCTCGTTGAAGAAGTGCTCGCCCAGGTAATGACCCGTCAGCGACAGCTTCACGTCGGCCTTTCCAGTCACGACGACCTTGTTTTGCGCCCGCACGACGTTGGTCAGGGTCTTGACGTCGAGATAGGTGTAGCCGAGCTTCTTCACCCCCCGCACCAGCTCGCGAAGAGGGGCGAGATCGACGAAAGGATGAAAGAAGGCGCTAGCAAACCCATCCCGCACGACGAGGTTCGCGCTGGCCGCCCGCAACAGGTGATCCACCGTCGGGGCCGCCAGCGGCACGTAACCAAGATTCTCCGGGATAATCTGCTGACCGTACGCGTCGCGCTTCACGAAGAACGGGAAGTAGAACGACGTGCGGGCATCATCCAGCGCCAGACGTTGCTCCATGGCGGTGGTGAAGTAACGCGCGAGCACTGCGTAATCCAGCGAGCTCGCCGCATAGTGGGGGGTCTCCCAGAGGACCGGGTAGACCCCGCTTCGGAACATCTCGGCCAGGGCGGCTTCGATCCGCTCGGCGACGCCGGCCTCAGTGTCGTCTCCGATGGGGCCCTGTCGGGCGGCATCCCAGAACTCGAAGTCCACCGCCGTTTCGCCCTTGTACTGGTGGGTCGACCCGTGCAAGGCGACGGTCCCGCCACGCGCCACCATATACTGCAGAGCCGCTACCACCTCCGGCCGCTCACTGAGCGCCACCCGAACGTCGTTCCGGGGCTCGACGTAAAACGGGATCACCGCCACCACGAAGGGGACGTGCTCCGCGCTCAACAGGTCCGCGATCGCTCGCAACTGCTCGGCCTTGGAGAGCGGATTGACATCCTCGATGCGGATGACCGCCGAGCGCTGTGGGGGGTGGTTCTCGTCGAGGACGTCATGCAGGATGTCGGCGAAGGCCAGGTAGCGGTCGGCCGGTCCGGCGTACGCGAGCGGATTGTCCGCGATCACCCACCAGTTCCCGCTCCGGACGACGTATGGGAACGTCGCGCCGGCCGCTTCAGCCACCGCGAGGACGGCGGCCCTCTGCGGGTCCACGATGCGGAGCACGGAGAGCTGGGGATCGCCCTTCTCGAGCCTGGTGCCGCGGTAGACAACGGTCCGCGCGCCTCGCGCCTCTTCACCAAGGTAGGTCCACCCGAACCGCCGACCCGGATCGTAGCGCCGCGCCAGCTCGTCGAGACCACGATTCAGCCAGCACACCGTCTTCCCGGTCGTCCAGACGTCCTCTAGGAACTCTGCCGGCAACCGCGACGGCCTGGCCGAGCCGATGAAGAAGAGGACATCGTGACGATCGATGTCTCCACGCGCGTACCCCGCGATCGACCTGACATCGATGGCGGAAAGCGCGAAATGGCCGAGCAGGCTCTTGAGCTGACGGGCATAGCCTTCCGCCAGACGGCGATCGTTGGCGACGTCGAACACGATGAGGGCACGCTTCGACGTCGCCTCGCTGGATTCAGCGACCACCGGCGGGGCGACGCCGGTGAGCGCGGCGAAGAGCACCACCGCCGCCAGCGTTCGGCTCGGCATCGCGAGCGTCGCGAAGGCGAGACACGACGTGGGCCGGACTCCGGGGTCTTTCATGTGTCAGGACGCACGCGCCGAATGCTCGAGCAGCCGGCCCTCTAGTCGTTCCTCGGAAGAAGGGCGGGCCGGCTCATTGAGCAACTCGGCCACGATTCGGCTGGCTGCGTAGCCGTCGCCGTAGACGTTTACGGCCCGGGACATCCGCTCATACGCGTCCCCATCCTCCAACAACCGCACTGTCTCGCCGACGATCCGGGCCCGGTCGGTCCCGATCACCCGCACGATCCCCGCCTCCACGCCCTCCGGGCGCTCCGTCACATCGCGCAGGACCAGCACGGGCACGCCAAGCCCGGGCGCCTCCTCCTGGAGGCCGCCGGAGTCGGTCAAGACGAGGTAGCACCGCCTCAGCAGGTGCATCATCGAGAGGTAGTCGAGCGGAGGGGTGAGGATGATATTGGGGACGCCGGCGAGCAGTTCGTGGGCCGGTCCCCAGACGTTCGGGTTCAGGTGCACCGGATAAACGATGCGGATCTCGTTCGCACATCGCCGGGCCAGATCGCGGAGCGCCCGGCAGATGTTCTCCAGGGGGCTGCCGAAGTTCTCACGGCGATGGGCGGTGACCAGAATGATCCGCGGTGCCCGCTCACGCCGCCACGGCTCTGCGGCGTCCCGGAGCCAGCGCCCGCCCTTCACCGCTGAGCCGGCGTCTCTCATCGAGTCAGCCGGCACGCCACAGCGCCCGAGCAGCTCACGGACCTGGCGAGTGGGTGGCGACTCGTTGATCCACCGGAGGGCGTCGATAACGGTATTGCCCGTCACCCGGATGCTGTGGTCCGGCACGCCCTCCCGAAGGAGGTTCTGCCGCGCACGCTCCGTCGGTGCAAAGTGCAGGTCCGCGATGACCCCACCGAGCCGTCGGTTGACCTCTTCGGGGAACGGCTGCCACTTGTCCCACGTGCGGAGCCCCGCCTCCACATGGCCGACCCTGACGCGGGCGTAGAACGCAGCCAGCGACGCCGCCACGACGGTCGTCGTGTCCCCCTGCACGAGGACCCAGTCCGGCCGCGCGGAATCGAGGATAGGCTCCAGTCCGGCAAGCAGCAGAGAGGCCAGCTGGGTCAGGGACTGGTTTTCCCGCATCACTGCGAGGTCGTAATCCGGGATGATCCTGAAAAGGGAGAGCATCTGATCGACCATTTCCCGGTGCTGGCCCGTTACACAAACCACGGGCCCCGGCCCCTGCGACCCGGCCGACGCCTGGGCACGGCGCAGTTCTCGGATGACCGGCGCGAGTTTGATGGCCTCCGGACGGGTACCCAGAATGCATAGCGTCTTTACCGGCGCCCTCCCACCGTTGCTTCTCACCCTGCTGCCCTCGGCCGAAGAGCGCCGTCGCCCAACGAGCGTGCGAGTAGTGTCCTGCGGTGGAGAGAATCTGTCATGGCTCAGGGAACGCAGACCGTGTCTCGCCTATGCTCCAAGCGAGCAGGCCTTGTGCGGGTAGCACGGCGGAGAAGGAACCGTGATAGCGCCGGTAAGCAGCGATACCCGCGGAGAGTGCAGCGCGCGACCGAGGCGCGACCCCCAGGAGCGTTCCATGATGATCCTCCAGCTGCGGAAGACCACCGTGCCCGAGAGGTTGCATCCCTCTCCTTCGGCAGCCCGGCTATCAGGTCACTGCGGACCTGACCCGTGGCTTTGCGTCCCCACCTCGCGGTGGGTTTGCCCTTGTCGGGAGGAGTCTCCGCCGCCTCGGTACGAAAGCATTTGCCGTGCCCATTCCTCTAAGTTAGTGGGGCGGCGTAGTTCCACTGCCGCCGCTGGAGCAAAAAATGCGCGACTGAGTGACAGAGTGTCATCCGCACGTCGGTAGCGTTCGACACCGCACATGGCGCCGACGCTCCTCCACAGCCTCGTCACCCGAAGCGTACGGTCCTTTCGATATTTCCGTTTGCTGCGATGACTCGGCAAGGTCTTCATCTGCCGCCGACTGACCGCTAGCGAGGTCACTCGCATGGGCCGCTGGCGGGCTCGCAGGCGAAGGTTTGCGCTGCAGACGGCGACCGACGGTCGTATCTTCGAGTTGGACCGACCGACTTGCGAACGACGAGCCGCGCGCTCTCGGCTCTCGCCCTGATCGTCGCTCTGGCCGGCACGGCTGCGGCGGAGGACCAGCCGAAGCCGCCCGCTCCCTCGCCTGCCGCAGCGGTCAGCCTTGAGGTCTCGCTGACCCCCGATTACACGGAAGGCAAGTACGGCACGCGCCACACGACCGAGATCCTGCGCGTGCCGCTGACGGTGGATTGGTTCGTGACGGACCGGCTCGATTTCGCCCTCACCGTCCCCTACCTCTGGGAGCACGGTCAGTCGATTCTCGCCCTGCTTGGCGGGCGCGTCGGCAGGGCACCGAATCGGATCGGTCTCCCGCCGCGGGGCCGTCGACGGGCCCTGTTCGACCGGCCCCAGACACAGGACGGACTCGGCGACGTCCTCCTGGACGGTACCTTGGTGCTCCTCGAGGAGAAGAGCTTGTTCCCGGAGGTCGCTACGCTTGGAGAAGTCAAGTTTCCCACAGCAGATTCAAACAAGGGGCTGGGGACAGGCGAGTTCGACGAGACGGTCGGGATCGACCTGACGAAAGGGCTGGGCGAAAGTTGGACCGCGTACGTGGACGTCTCGTACACCTTCGTCGGCTCGCCCCCGGGGACGCGTGTCGACGACTTCTTCGGCTGGTCCGTGGGCCTCGGTTATGCCGTCACGCGCGCGCTCCGGTTCACGAGCTACGTCGACGGCTCGACCGTCACCGTACGCAACCCCCTGGTGGAGCACCGCATCGAGAAGGCACCGAACGACGTCCGCCTCCGCGTCGAATACACGCCGACGAAGTTGGTGCAGCTCAGGCTCGAGGGTCTCACGGGGCTCAGCAGCGGAACCCCCACCTTCGGGGTGAGTGCGGGAGTCACGCTTCGCTTCTGACGCCCGTCAGAACCGCACGCCGACCGTGAACCCCGGCATGACGTCGGCGCCGGTGGCGCGGTCGGTGTCGAGATTGGTGAAGTTGAGGAGGAGCGTGCCGGTCACGCTCATCTGGTTGTTCAGTCTGTAGTCGGCGCCGGCACCGAGCACGATGAGCCAGGAGGTGTCATCGTTGCGGAAGCCCGTGTGCACGAAGCCGATCCCGGCTTCCGGGACGACCTTCAGGCGATTCGCGGTGCCGGGGATGTCGATCCAGTACTTCACCTGGCCGGACACGCCGATCTGAGCCATATCACCGGTGAACCCGAGCTGCAGCAGCGGGCCGAGCGACACGTTGCGCGCGATGAACGCGTCGGCGTAGAAGTTCATGGCGAACGCCGTGCCGTCGGGGGTGTCCCCCAGGAATCCAAGGCCTCCCCCGAACGTCCACGAGCCCGGTTGCAGGTCCGCGGCCCGCGCCGACGGCACCGCCCCGAAGAGGGTGAGCCCGACCACGAGCCCCCCAAGGAGAGTCAGCGTCCGCGTCTGGAGGGTGTTCCGCTGTCTCATCGCGCCACCTCCCGCCTGCCGATGGTAGTCCAAGAGGCCGCGTTCCGAAAGCAGCCCTCTTCACGCCCGGTCAGAGCGTGACGGTACGGCCGAGCGCGGCCGCCCGCGCGGCGGCCTCGACGACGACGAGCGCCTGCACGCCAGCGCTCGCGTCGACGGGACTCGGCGTCCCGCCCGCGCACGCGTCGAGGAACGCGGCGAGCTCGCGCCGGAGCGGCTCCTCACCGTGGACCGGCAGATCCTCCTTCCCCGTGTCCACCGCCTCCCAGGCCGCGCCCGATCTCCTGAACTCGCCCAGGTGGAGCGTGACCGTCGCGCTCCCGTAGTCGGCGACGAGGCTGCCGCGCTCGCCGACGATCACGCACTCGCGGTGCGTGCCCGGGACGAAGTAGTTCGCCTCGACCACGGTCGGGATCTCACCGTAGTGCACGATCGTGACCGACAGGTCGTCCAGGCCGCGCCCGAGATAGTCCCGCTGGAGCGCCGCCACGCTCGTCGCCGGGCGATCGAAGAGATAGGCGAACAGGTCGAAGTAGTGGATCGCGTCGGTGTGCGTCACGCCGACGTCGGTCCGCGGCCGCTTGAAGCCGGCGAAGCGGCCTGTGGCGTACCGCACGGGTCCGATCCGTCCTGCGCCGAGCGCCTCGCGGAGCGTCGCGGTCACGGGATGGAAGCGGAAGACGTGCCCCACCTGGACCACGCGCCCCGCCGCCCGCGTCGCCGCCTCGAGCTCGTACGCCTCCGCGACCGTCGTCGTGAACGGCTTCTCGATGAAGCAGTGGCGCCCGGCGGCGAGGCACTCGCCCGCGATCGCGCGGTGGCTGTCGGCAGGAGTCACGATGTCCACGGCGTCCACAGAGGCGAGCGCCGTGCGGTAGTCCCGGACGGCCCGCCGTGACTCCACGCCCTGCTTCTGGGCCCACTCGAGCCGCGCCGGCGCCACGTCGGCCACCCAGACCGTCGCGCCGAGCTCTCGGAGCACGCGCAGGTGCTTCTCGCCCCAGCGTCCCAGGCCGACGAGGAGGACGTTCATCGCGCGGTCACTCGTGGCCGAGGTCGCCGCCCAGGCTCTCGGCGACTTCGTAACGGAGCAGGCGCGACTTCATCCAGCGGATCGCCAGCAGGTCGGCGAAGGCGACGAACGCGCGGTCCCACACCCCGTACTTCGACCGTCCGAAGCGCCGGGGACGGTGGTTCACCGGCACCTCGATCACGCGGTAGCCCCGGAGCGTGAGGAGCGTCGGGATGAACCGGTGGAGCCCCCGGTAGAGCACGAGGTCGCGCAGGCACTCGCGACGGAACGCCCGGAACGTGCACCCGCTGTCCTGGATCGTCTCGTCGCTGAGCCGGTTGCGCACGCGGTTGGCGATGCGCGAGGCGACGCGGCGGCGCCAGTCGTCGCCGTGGGCGCGCTCCTGCCGCCAACCCGTCGCGGCGTCCCACCGGTCGAGGTACCCGAGGAGCTTCGGGATATCCGCGGGGTCGTTCTGGAGGTCCGCGTCCATCACGACGACCCATCTGCCGAGCGCCGCCTTGAGCCCGGCGTCGGTCGCCGCGGTCTCCCCCGCGTGCGACTTCAGCCGCACCAGGCGGACCCGCGGGTCGGCCTCGCGGAGGCCGCGAACGATCTCCGGGCTGCCGTCACGGCTGCCGTCGTCGACGAAGATCACCTCGACCACGAGCCCGAGCCCCTCGAGCACACCCCGAAGCTCCTCCCACAGCAGCGGGAGGTTCTCCTCCTCGTTGTAGACGGGGATGACGACGGAGAGGTCAGGCACCGGGCTCGCCCTGGCCCGGACGGTTCGTGCCCCGCCACTCGGCGACGAGCGTCTGTGGCAGGCCGAGCCGGTCGAGCACACGCGCGATGGTATGGTTCACGACGTCGTCGATGTCCTTCGGGCGAGCGTAAAAGGCCGGCATCGGCGGCAGGATCACCGCGCCCATCTCCGCGAGCGCGACCATGCACTTGAGGTGGCCGAGGTGCAGCGGCGTCTCACGCACGAGCAGGATCAGCGGGCGGCCCTCCTTGAGCGTCACGTCCGCCGCCCGCGCGATGAGCGAGTCGCTGTGGCACGAGGCGATCGCCCCGGCCGTCTTGATCGAGCAGGGCGCGATCACCATGCCCGCGGTGCGGAAGGAGCCCGAGGCGATCGAGGCACCGATGTCCTTGTTGTCGTAGTGGTGCGCCGCGAGCGCCTCGACGTCCTTCGCCGCGTACGCGGTCTCCTCGACGATCGTCCGCTTGCCTGGGACGGAGACGACCAGATGGGTCTGGACGTCCGCGTGGCCCCGCAGCGCCTCGAGGAGCCGGATCCCGTAGATCGCGCCGGTCGCGCCCGTGATGCCAACGACCAGACGCATCACAGGCGAAACCTTTTCCGAAAGACTTCCTCGCGCGTCTTCTGGTAGAGCACCTCCCACTCGCGGCTTCCCTCGGGCATCGGGCGAGAATAGGATCCGAGGATCTTCCGCACCTCGCCGTCGATCGATTCCTCGAGCTTCGATTCGTCCGTGAGCGCGCGGATCACCTCGGGGCGCAGATCGTCCGGAGCCTTGATGTGCACGCCCGGCGTGGCGCCGAGCTCCTTCACGATGAGGTCGGCGAGATGAAAGATGCGCTCGCGGCTCATGCGCATTAGAGGATGAACCCCCGCTCGCGGGCGAGCTTCTCCTTGACCTTCGCGAGGAGCTGCCGGTAATCGGCGGCGGAGTCTTTGATCTGCTTGGCGTGCTCGAGCAAGAGCTGGCGCGCGTCGGCGTCGAGCTTCTCCTCGGCGGCGATGCTGTCGACGAGGACGTGCCGGACCGCGGTCCGCGCGGCGGCCTCGTCCTTGACCTCGACGACCTTCCGCACGGTCAGACGTTTGACGATGGCGTCGGCCATTCGCGCTGCGATCTCGTCCCGCCGCGGCATACCGCTTGAGCCTACACGGCCGCGACGCGGGGAGTCAAGAAACGGCCGGCAGGGAGAAGGTCACGCGCGTGCCGGCGCCGACGGCGCTCTCGACACGGATCGTGCCGCCGTGCGCGTCGACGAGCGCCTTGACGACGGCGAGCCCGAGCCCCGTACCGCGCACGGTGCCGACGTCGGGCGCCCGATAGTACGGCTCGAAGATGCGCTCGCGCGCCTCGTCCGGAATCCCCGCGCCACGGTCCAGCACCTCGATCTCGACCATCGCGCCCGCGCGGCGGGCGCAGAGCCGCACCTCGCTGTCGGGCGGCGAGTACTTCACGGCGTTCGAGACGAGGTTGGCCAGGATGCGCTCGAGCGCATCCGGGTCGGCGTCCACCGGGGGCAGCGCCGACGCGCAGTCCACGACGAGCGTGTCCACGGCGCCGCGGCGGAAGAGATTGGCCGTCGCGGCGAGCGCCGCTTCCACCGCCACCGGCGTGCGGTGGAGCGTCGGCGCGAGGCCACGCTCGAGGCGCGAGAGATCGAGCAGGTCGCTCACGATCCGCCCGAGGCGCGCCGCCTCGGCGCCCATGATCCCGGCCATCCGCCGGACCTCTTCGGGCGCGAGCGAGCGCGCGGCGAGAATCTCGCTGAATCCCTGGAGCGCCGTGAGCGGCGTCCGGAGCTCGTGCGACGCGACGGCGACAAAGACGGACTTCGCCCGGTCCAGCTCCTCGAGATGGCGCGTGGCGTTCGCGACCTGCCGTTCGAGCTCGTCGGCGAACCGCCGCGCGCGCGACGTGAGCCGCGCGTTCTCCAGCGCGACCGCGACGTGGGCGCCGAGCGCCTCGACCGCCGCGCGCTCCTCGCCGCCGAGCTCGCCGACCCGCTCGACGGCGAGGACGCCGATCGGCTGCCCGGCCACGACGAGCGGCGTGGCGAACACGCGGCGCGGTCGGCTGCCGTCACCCGTGTCGGGCACGAACACCGCTGCCCCACCGGTGAGCACGCGGTCGGCGACGGAGCCGGCCACCACGCGCTCGGCGGCCGCCGCCACTTCCCGCTCGCCGTCGCGCACGACCAGCCCGACGTCGGCTGCGCCCAGGCGATCGATGAGCACGGCGCGCACCGAGCGAAGCGCAGCCTCGAGCAGCGTCACGCCCGCCAGCGCCCGCTGGACCGCCAGAATGGTCTCGTACCGCGCCCGCTGCCGGCGCGCGCGTGTCGTGAGCGTACCGCCGAGGGCGCCGACGCCGGCGACGAGCGCGAACGTCACGAGCCCTTCGATCGTCTCCGGCGTGAGCCCCGAGCGCTCGATCGCGGGAAGCACGACGGAGGCGTAGAGGACGAGCGTCGCGCCGGCGCTCAGCGCGCCGCCGAGCCCGCCGAACGCGAGCGCCAGCGCGACGACCGGCAGCAGATACACGTGACGGAGCGCCGAGGCGGGGTCGCCGCCGGCCTGCACGATCAGCGTCGTGACGACGGCCAGGGTCAGCGCCGCGGCGGCGGCGAGCGCGCGCGTCACGCGCCGGTCCCGAGGAGCCGGTACGCCGCGAAGAAGAGGAGTGCGGCGACGCCACCGGGGACGAGACTCCCCGACCACCAGAAGAGCCAGCAGTTCCCCGCGCTCAGGAGCGTCAGGTAGAACGCCGCGCCGACGATCCACTCGACGCTCTTCGGGAGGAGCGGGTCGAGGAGATAGCGCACCACGTATGCCGCCGTCGCGAGGAGAAGGCCCGTGGCGAAGGACCAGCGGCGCTGGGCGCGGTTGAACAGCGCGCCGCGGAAGAAGCACTCCGCGGCCAGCACGTTCGCCCCGACGTCGTAGGCCAGGGCGGCGAGGACGACCCCTCCGCGACCGGCCCTCAGGCGCACACCGAGCGTGAGCGAGGCCGACACGAGGAGGTGCCCGCCGAGAAACGCGCCGAGCAGGACGGCGGCGAGGAGCGCCCGGCCCGGGACCGCGCCCCTGAGGCCGAGCGCCGCCAGGCGCCCGGACCGCGCGAGCCACGCGACCCACAGAGGCACGAGGAGATAGGCGAGCGCGCCCGCGGGGTCGAGCGTGGCGGCCACGGCGGCCGCCACGAGGAGGACGATCGCGACGACACCGGACCTCGTGCGACAGCCGGCCCACGCGAGCGCGGTCGCGAGCAGGGCGCCCTGGCCGGCGGCGACGCCGACCACCCGCAGCGCTCCTGGCGGGAGCGGTATCCGGTCCGCGAGCAGCAGCCCCGCTGCGACCGCGCCCGCGAGCGCCACGAGCAGCCGCGTCGGCGTGTCAGCGAGGAGTGGCCGGGTGCCGGGCCGCCAGGGCCGGTCGAGCGCCCACATGTGGGTCCGCCGACGGGCGCGCGCCCGCCAGCTCGACAAAGACCGCCACCACGCGCCCGTCGAGCGTCCGGCCGGCCTGCCTCGCCAGGTACTCGAGCGCGGCTTCGCGAGGCAGCGCTGCGCGGTACGGGCGATCCGAGGTGAGCGCGTCGTAGACATCGGCCACCGCGACGATGCGCGCGCCGACCGGGATCGCCTCGCCCGCGAGGCCGTCGGGATAGCCGCTGCCGTCGAGGCGCTCGTGGTGGTGACGGATCGTGAGCGCGCCGGCGGCGAAGAACTCGAACGGCGAGACGATCTGGGCGCCGATGAGCGGGTGCTTCCGCATCAGCGCCCACTCTGTGTCGTCGAGCTCGCCGCGCTTGCGCAGCACCGCCTCGGGCACGCCGATCTTCCCGATGTCGTGCAGGAGCCCGGCCTGGCCGACGATCCCGGCCTCGTGCGGCGGGAGACCGAGCGCGACCGCGACGCTCCGACTCGCGGCGCCGACGCGCTCGGAGTGGCCCCGCGTGTACGCGTCCTTCGCTTCGAGCGCGTTTGCCAGTCCGAGCAGCGACTGATAGATCGCGCGCTGCAGCTGCTGGTACAGCCGCTTGACGTCCTCGGCGTAGCAGAGGGCCTGCTGGTAGGCGGCGCTGAGCCGGCGGTAGGCCGCCGTCAGGTCGTCGCCGGACGGAAACGCGACGGGCACTAGCCGCGCTGCCATACGATGGTGCACGGGAGGAGCGTCTCGATCAGCCCGAGCAGTCTCACCGGCGAGAAGGGCTTCGTCAGATAGTGATCCGCGCCGGCGGCCAGCCCTCGCGTGACGTCGTCGGCCTGCGCCGCCGCCGTCAGCATCACGATCTTCATCGAGGCCAAGCGCGGGTCGCGCCGGAGCTGGGCGCAGACCTCCAGACCGCTCATGTCGGGCAGGTTCACGTCGAGGAGGACCAGGTCGGGCCGGTGGGTCTCGGCGAGAGCGAGGGCCGTCTCGCCGTCGAGCGCCTCCACGACCTGGATCCGCTCGTCCTCGAGCGTCACCCGCACGAGCTCGACGATGCTGGCCTCGTCGTCGGCGATCAGGATCGTTGGCATCGCGCCCAGTCAGGCGCAAGCGCGATGCCAACGGGCTGTGGCTCGGGAGGCGCGGAGTTAGCGAACGCGGGTCCGCCAGGCTGCTCAGCGGAGGAGGCGGAGTGCCCTCGCCGCTGGGCAACCGGCCTGGGTGTGGGTCTGGCCCCTCAGGAGAACGGTGGAGCTCGCCCGGGGTCAGCGCCCCCTGGTGGCGGTCTGGAGGCGGATCATCGCGCGGGCGAGCGCCGCCGTCGCCCGAGCGTAGTCGACCGCCTCCTCGACGCCTCGTCCCGAGAGGCGGCGCTCCGCCCGCTCGCGCGCGCGCTCGGCGCGTCCGCGGTCGATCTCCTCGGGCCGCTCGGCCGTGTCGGCGAGAATGATGACCTTGTCGTTCCTGACCTCCGCGAAGCCACCCGACACGGCGAGGTAGTGCTCGTCGCGCCCGGCGCGGTACATGATCTCACCGGTCCCGAGCGTCGTAAGGAACGCGGCATGGCCCGGCAGGACGCCGAAGTATCCCTCGATCCCGGGGACCACGACCTCGTCGGCGGTCTCGGCGACAACGAGTCGCGTCGGCGTCGCGAGCTCGAGCGTCAGCCGCTCGGCCACTACGCCGCCTCGCGGAGCTTCTTGGCCTTGTCGATCACCTCGCCGACGTCGCCGACCATGTAAAAGGCCTGCTCGGGCAGGTCGTCGTGCTTGCCCTCGACGACCTCCTTGAAGCTCTTGATCGTGTCGGCGAGCTTGACGTACCGTCCCGGCGTGCCCGTGAACGCCTCCGCGACGAACATCGGCTGCGAGAGAAACCGCTGGATCTTGCGGGCCCGGGCGACGATCAGCTTGTCCTCGTCGGACAGCTCCTCCATCCCGAGGATGGCGATGATGTCCTGGAGGTCCTTGTACCGCTGGAGGATAGACTGGACCGCGCGGGCCGTCTGATAGTGCTCCTGGCCAAGGATCGCGGCGTCGAGGATTCGTGAGGTCGAGGTGAGCGGGTCCACGGCCGGGTAGATGCCCAACTCGGTGAGCGGTCGGCTCAAGACGGTCGTCGCGTCGAGGTGGGCGAACGCGGTCGCCGGCGCCGGGTCGGTGATGTCGTCGGCGGGAACGTAGATGGCCTGCACCGAGGTGATCGAGCCCTTCTTCGTGGACGTGATCCGCTCCTGGAGCGCGCCCATCTCGGTCGCGAGCGTCGGCTGGTAGCCGACGGCCGACGGCATGCGGCCGAGGAGCGCCGACACCTCGGAGCCCGCCTGAGTAAATCTGAAGATGTTGTCGATGAAGAGCAGCACGTCCTGCCCTTCCTCGTCGCGGAAGTACTCGGCGGCGGTCAGCCCCGTCAGCCCCACGCGCAGGCGTGAGCCGGGCGGCTCGGTCATCTGGCCGAAGATCAGCGCGGTCTTGCCGAGCACGCCGGACTCCTTGAAGTCGTGATAGAGGTCGTTGCCCTCTCGCGTCCGCTCGCCCACACCGGCGAAGACGGAGATGCCGCCGTGCTGCTTGGCGATGTTGTTGATGAGCTCCATGATCAGGATGGTCTTGCCTACCCCGGCGCCACCGAAGAGGCCGGTCTTGCCGCCCTTGGTGTAGGGCTCGAGGAGGTCGACCACCTTGATCCCCGTCTCGAACATCTCGACATTCGTGGATTGCTCTTCGAAGGCCGGCGCCGGGCGGTGGATCGGATAGGTCTTCTTCGAGTGGATCGCGGGGCCCTTGTCCACGGGCTCGCCGATGACGTTCAGGATGCGGCCCAGCGTCTCACGGCCCACCGGGATCGAGATCGGGCCGCCCGTGTCCTGGACGCTCATGCCGCGCGTGAGGCCGTCGGTCGAGGCCATCGCGATTGTCCGCACCTGGCTCTCGCCCACGTGCTGCGCCACCTCCAGCACGAGCCGCTGCGAGTAGGAGAAGATGTCCTTCATCTCGACGCCCTGCACCTCGAGCGCGTTGTAAATCCCGGGCAGCTTTCCCGGCTCGAACTCGACGTCCACCACGGGCCCGATGACCTGGACGATCTTCCCGACGTTCATGCCTCGGCTCCTTGCTTGAGGGCTTCGGCGCCGCCGACGATGTCGAGCAGCTCCTTGGTGATCTTCTCCTGGCGCGCCTTGTTGTACTGGATGGTGAGAACCTCGATCATCTCCTTCGCGTTCTTCGTCGCCGCCTCCATCGCGGTCATCCGCGCGCCGTACTCGCCCGCGAGGGACTCCATGAGGGCACGGAAGACCTGGGTCCGCACGTGGCGGGGCAGCAGGTCGCCGAGGATCGCCTCCGGTGACGGCTCGTAGAGATAGTCCACCGTCGTCGCGCGCCCCTCCCCCGCCTCGGCGCGCGGGATCGGCAAGAGCTGCTCCAGCACCGGCCGCTGGACGGCGACCGAGCGAAACTCGTTGTAGATCAGGTGCACCTCGTCCACCTCGGCGTCCAGGTACTGCCGCATCAGGAAGTCGGCGATCTCGGCCGCGTGGCCGTAGGCGAGCCGATCCCAGAAGCCGAGCATATCGCGCTTGATCGTGAAGCCGCGACGACGGAAGAAGTCGCGGCCCTTCCTGCCGACGACGACGAGCGTCACGTCCGGCGCGCTCGACTGGCGGATGAAGTCGCGCGCGCGGCGGACGATGTTCGAGTTGAACGCGCCCGCGAGCCCGCGGTCCGCCGTGATGATCACGACCTGACGCCGCGGTCCCGCGCGTTGGACCAGGAGCGGGTGCGGCGCCTCGTCGTGGGCGCCGGCGCTCGACACGAGGTTCCCGAGCAGCTCCGCCATCTTCCCGGCGTACGGCCGCGCGGCGAGAATCCGCTCCTGCGCCCGGCGGAGCTTCGCCGCGGCGACCAGCTTCATCGCCCGCGTGATCTTCTGCGTGGACTCGACGGACCGGATCCGCCGCCGGATGTCACGGAGGGTCGCCATGCGCGCCGGCCCGTTACGCGGCCTTGATGCCCTTGGCGGCCACGAACTCCGCCTTCGCGTCGTTCACGGCCTTCGTGAGGCTCTCGCGCAGCGTGTCCGCGATCTCCTTCTTGTCGCGGATCTCGGCGAGGATCCGGGGACCCTTGCGCTCGAGCCAACCGTAGAAGTGCGTCTCGAAGTCCGAGATCGCGTCCACCGGCAGGTCGTCGAGCAGTCCCTGGGTCCCCGCGAAGATGATGGCAACCTGCTTCTCGACGGGCACCGGCCGGTACTGGCCCTGCTTCAGGATCTCGACCATGCGCTGGCCGCGCGCGAGCTGCATCTGGGTCGCCCGGTCGAGGTCGCTGCCGAACTGCGCGAAGGCCGCCAGCTCACGATACTGAGCGAGGTCGAGCCGCAGCTTGCCGGCCACCTGGCGCATCGCCTTGATCTGCGCCGAGCCGCCCACCCGCGAGACCGACAGGCCGACGTTGACCGCGGGCCGGATGCCGCCGTAGAAGAGGTCCGACTCGAGGTAGATCTGCCCGTCGGTGATGGAGATGACGTTCGTCGGGATGTACGCGGACACGTCGCCGAGCTGGGTCTCGATGATCGGCAGCGCGGTCAGCGAGCCACCGCCGAGCGCGTCGTTGAGCTTCGCCGCGCGCTCGAGCAGGCGCGAGTGCAGGTAGAACACGTCTCCCGGATACGCCTCGCGCCCGGGCGGCCGCCGGAGCAGCAGCGAGAGCTGCCGGTACGCCGCGGCGTGCTTGGAGAGGTCGTCGTAGATGCAGAGCGCGTGGCGCTTCCCGTCCCGGAAGTACTCCCCCATCGTGACGCCCGCGTACGGCGCGATGTACTGGAGGGGGGCCGGCTCGGACGCCGAGGCCACGACGACCGTCGTGTACTTCATGGCGCCCGCGTCTTCGAGGACCTTGACCACCTGCGCCACGGTCGAGCGCTTCTGCCCGATCGCGACGTAGAAGCAGTACACGTCTTGGCCCTGCTGGTTGAGGATCGTGTCCACGCCGATCGCGGTCTTGCCGGTCCCGCGGTCGCCGATGATCAGCTCGCGTTGGCCGCGCCCGATCGGGATCATCGAGTCGATGGCCTTGAGCCCGGTCTGGAGCGGGTCCTTCACCGACCGGCGGTCCACGACGCCCGGGGCGTACCGCTCGATCGGCCGGAACTCCTTGGCGTTGATCGGGCCCTTGCCGTCCACCGGCTGGCCGAGCGCGTTGACGACGCGGCCCGTCAGGGCCTCGCCGACCGGCACCTGGGTGATCCGGTTCGTGCGCTTGACGATGTCGCCTTCCTTGATGAGCTTGTCGTCGCCGAGGAGCACCGCGCCGACCTGGTCCTGCTCGAGGTTGAGGACCATCCCGACGACGTCGCCGGGGAACTGGAGCAGCTCACCCGACATCGCCTTCTCGAGCCCGTAGATGCGGGCGATGCCGTCGCCGACCTCGATGACGCGCCCGACCTCCTGCAGGTCGACCTCCGCCTCGTAGCCTGCCAGCTGTCGCTTGAGAATCTCGCTGATCTCTCCGGCCTTGATCATCCCTGTCCCCTCACCAGCCGCTCGCGCAGTCGCGCCAGCTGACCGTCCAGACTTCCGTCCACCCGGAGGCTACCGATCTCGGCGACGAACCCGCCGAGGAGTGCCTGGTCCACGGCATCTTCGAGCATCACCTGCTTGCCCCCGAGCACCCGGCTCAAGCGGCCCGCCAGCGCCTCGCGCTCACCATCGGCGAGCGGCGTGGCCGTCCGCACACGCGCCCGGACGCGGCCCGCGGCGGCGTCGACGAGCTCGCGGTACGCGGCGGCGATGCCGGGCAGGCGCTCGGCGCGCCCGTGCGCGGCGGCGAGCGCCAGGAAGTCGCGTGTGAGGGGCACCACCTCGAGCCGCGCGGCGGCCTCGGCCGCCGCGTTGCGCTTGATCGCCGCGGTGATCCACGGGCGGCTCAGGAACGCGCGCAGCTCCGGCTCACCGGCGACCAGGTCCGCCACGACGTCGAGGTCGCGCGCGACCACGTCGGCCTGGCCGCGCTCCTGCGCGAGCGCGAACAACGCCTTCGCGTAGGAGCGGTCGACGCCCTCCGCCACGGCCACCTAGTCGCCGACCCTTGCGATCGCCTCGGCCAGGAGGCGCCGGTGATCCTCGTCCCGCAGGCTCTTGCGCACGAGCTTCTCGGCCACCGCGGTGGCGAGCTCTGCGACCTCGCGCCGCAGCTCGTCACGCGCGCGCCGGACGTCCGCCTCCATCTGCGCCCGCGCGCCGTCGATCAGCCGGTGCGACTCCGCGCGGGCCGCGTCGACGAGCCGCTTGTGCTCCTCCGCCGCCTCCTTCAGGGCCTGAGCGCGGATCGCGGCCGCCTCGGCGTACGCGGCGCGCAAGCGCGCCTCGTTCTCCTCTTGCTGACGCGCGGCCTCGGCACGCGCGGCTTGCGCCTCCTCGAGCGACTTCTGGATGGCCCCGGTCCGCTCCTGCATCTTCGCGAGGAAGGGCTTGTAGAGGAGTCGCTGCAGGATGACGAGCAGGATGACGAAGTTGACGACCTGAACGATCAGCGATCTGTCGAGGCTGATCAGGCCGCCCTCGTGTCCGCCTTCGGCCGCCGCCCAGGCGGCGCCGGGTCCCTGGAGCGCCCATCCGACCAGGGCCAGGGCGACGGCGCACACGACCCCGCCCGTCCAGTCACGTCCACGCTGATACATAAGGAGGCTCTCCCAGGTCTCGTGCCGCTCGCGAAAGGTTTGTGAAAACTATCACGCGACCGCGCCCGATGTCAATCGCGCATGGGAAGATCTAACGCGCGATCACGCCGCCGCCGATCACGCACTCGCCTCGGTACCAGACCACCGACTGCCCCGGCGCGATCGCCCGCTGCGGCTCGTCGAACACGACTTCGGCCCTGTCCGCGTCGACCACGCGCACCGTCGCCGGCGCAGGCGCGTGGCTGTGGCGGATCTTCGCCTCGACGCGCATCGGCGCGCTCGGCGGAGGGCACGCGATGAAGTTCACCGAGCGCGCCACGAGCCGGTCGCGCTCGAGATCGCCCGCGCCGCCGACCACCACGGTGGCCCGCTCGGGATCGAGGTCGACGACATACAAGGATCGCCCCACGGCGAGGCCGAGCCCCTTCTTCTGCCCGATGGTGTAGCCGGCGACGCCGCCGTGCATCCCGAGCACCCTCCCCTCGAGGTCGACGATGGGGCCGGAGCGGAACACGCGGGGCTCACGGCGGCGCAGGAAGCCGCGGTAGTCGTCGTCAGGGACGAAGCAGATCTCCTGGCTCTCGGGCTTGTCCGCCGTCACCAGCCCGAGGCGCCGCGCATGACCCCGCACCTCGTCCTTCGTCAGCTCGCCGACGGGAAAGCGCGCCGCCTCGAGCTGCGCCTGCGTCAGCGTCCAGAGGAAGTCGGTTTGATCCTTCCGCGAGTCCCTGGCGCGCAGGAGCAGGTGCCGTCCGGTCGCCGCGTCGCGTGTCACGCGCGCATAGTGGCCCGTCGCGACGGCCGCCGCCTCCCAGGCGCGGGCGCGCCGTAGGAGCGAGCCGAATTTCAAATCGCTGTTGCACTGAAGGCACGGAACCGGCGTCTCCCCCCGCCGGTACGCATCGGCGAACGGACCGACGACGGCGCGATCGAACTCCCCCTCCATGTTGAGGACGTAGTACGGGACGCCGAGCGCGCGGGCGACGGACCGCGCATCGTCCGCCGCCTCCGTTCCGCAGCAGCTCCCGAACCGCTTCGTCGGCTCGTCGGGCGCGGACCAGGGCGAGACGCGCATGGTGACTCCGACGACCTCGTCGCCCTGCTCGACGAGCAGCGCGGCCGCGACGGAGGAGTCGACGCCCCCGCTCATCCCGACGACGATTCGCTCGGCCATGCCCCAGAGTGTAGACGCTCTTCGAGTCAGTGTCTCGCGCCGAGCAGCTCGGTCAGCCGGTCGAGCTCTTCCCCCGTCGCGTAGATGACCTCGATCTTGCCCTTGCGCTCGGTGCCGACGATCCGCACGCGCGTCATCAGCGCCCGCTGGAGCCCGGCCTCGAGCGCGGCCAGCTCCGGGGAGCGCCGCCGCCCCTTCCGCGGCGCGGCGCCGCGCGGGCGGGCCGCCTCCTCGAGCGCGCGAATCGAGTCCTCCGTCGCCCTGACAGACCACGCGTGCGCGAGAATGTCGTCGCGCAGCCTGAGCTGGTCCGTCGGGTTCGTCAGCGCGAGCAACGCCCGCGCATGTCCCATCGTGAGCCGCCCCCCGCGCAGATCCGCCTGGATCTCCTCTGGTAGTCGCAGCAGGCGGAGCGAGTTCGCGATCGAGCTGCGGTCCCGGCCGATGCGCCCGGCAAGCTCCTCCTGCGTCCAGCCGAACTGGCCGAGGAGCTTTTCGTAGGCCTCGGCCTCATCGATCGGATTCAGGTCTTCGCGGAGCAGGTTCTCGACGAGCGCAAGCTCGAGGCTTTCGGCATCGGTCGCGTCGCGGACGATCGCCGGGATGCGCTCGAGTCCGGCCTGTCGAGCGGCACGCCAGCGGCGTTCGCCAGCGATGAGCTGATAGCCGACGCCTCGGCGCCGGACGATGACCGGCTGGATCACGCCCGACGCTCTGATCGACGCGATCAGCTCCTCTAAGGCTTCAGAACTAAAGGATTTCCTGGGCTGATCGGGGTTTGCCTCGACCTGGTCAACCGGGATCTCGATCAGGACGTCGTCTGCCCCCGGTGTCGCCGAAAGGAGAGCGCCGAGGCCGCGGCCGAGTCCTCGCCTATTCATGTCTGAGCACCTCCCCCGTGAGTTCCAGATATGCGACCGACCCGCTCGATCTCAGATCGTGCAGCATCACGGGCTTCCCGTAGCTCGGGGCCTCAGAGAGCCGCACGTTACGCGGGATTACCGTGTCGAAGATCTCGCCCGGGAAATAGCGGTGCACCTCGTCGCGAATCTGGACCGCCAGGCTCGTCCGGCCGTCGAACATCGTGAGCACGATGCCCTCGACCGAGAGGCGCGGATTCAGGCGCTCGCGAACGAGCTTGATGGTCTTGAGCAAATGGGTGAGGCCCTCAAGAGCGTAGAACTCGCACTGCAGAGGCACGAGGACACGATCGGCGGCCGCGAGCGCGTTGATTGTGAGTAGCCCGAGTGACGGGGGGCAGTCGACGATCACGTAGTCGTACGCCTCGGCCACGGGCTCGAGCGCAACTCTCAAGCGATACTCCCGCTGGCCGACGGACACCAGCTCGATCTCTGCGCCGACGAGGTCGATGTCGGACGGAAGTAGCTTCAATTGCGTCAGCGCGGTCTCGCGAACGGCCTTCTCGGTGGGCTCGTTTCCGAGGATGACGTGATAGACGGTCGGGTAGAGCCCAGACTTTTGAAGTCCTAGCCCGGTCGTGGCGTTGCCCTGGGGATCCAGGTCCACGAGGAGGGTAGGGCGCTCGGCGAGAGCGAAGCCGGCTGCGAGGTTGACGGCGGTGGTCGTCTTCCCAACGCCGCCCTTCTGATTGACAACCGCGAGGATCCTAGCTATTGGCGCGTTCCACGTACAACATTGCCAATCATATGACGTGCCCACGCGTAGTGTTCCACGACGAACATTGTCAAGGGAGGGCGCTATTCGGGTCAAGAATTTCGGAAGACCGCAAACCTCCGGACCGGCCGTCCTTTGCCGGCGTCGACTGTCACCCAGTCCCCGATCGGCAGCGGCCGAGGCTTCGGCGGACCGGAGGCAACGACAACGCCGCCTGGTCTCACGACGAGCCGCGAGGCGATCGGCAGGAGATCCCCCGGGTCGCCGGCGCAGCGCATGACCACGGCGTCGAACCCTCCCTCGAGCTCGTCCATGGCGTCCTCGACCCGTCGGCCGACGACGCGCGCATGCTCGAGCCCGAGCTCTCGTATCACGCTCGCGAGGAACGAGACGCGCTTCCTACGCGACTCGACGAGAACGAGCTGGACCTCATTCAAGACGATCTTGAGCGGGATCCCAGGAAGGCCCGCGCCCGAGCCGAGATCGAGCAGCGTGCGGAGCGGGAAGGGGAGCACCGGGAGGAAGAGCAGGCTGTCGAGCAACAGATTCTCGACGATCCATCCCGGCTCCGTTGAGCCGACAAGCCGTTGTGATTTTTGCCATTTCAGTAATAAATCCAGATATTTGGTTAATCTGGTAAACTCGAGACGAGTCAGCGGCCGGTGGAGTATTTCGTGAGCTCCGTCGGCCAAACGCGCGCGCGGATCGATCACGGACCGGAGTGGGCAGCGCCAGAGGGCGCCGGATCAGGCGTGGCCGGCGTCTTTGGCCTCGCGCCCAGCGCGCTCTCGCGCGGGACGGTTCATCAACCACTGCTGGGCGATTTGCAAAACATTGGACACCGTCCAGTACAGGACGAGCCCCGACGGCAGATTCAGGAACATGAACGTGAAGACGAACGGCATGACGAGCATCATCTTCGCCTGGCGGGGATCGCCCGAGGTCGGCGACATTTTCTGCTGGATGAACATCGTGAGGCCCATCAGGATCGGTAAAACGTATGTCGGGTCCTGCGCCGCGAGGTCGCAGATCCATAGGTCGACCCCGAAGAGCCGTCCGAGGCAGAGGAACTTCGCGTTCTGCAGTTCCACCGAGAGGGACAGCGCCAGGTAGAGCCCGTAGAAGATCGGGATCTGGGCGACCATCGGCAGGCACCCGCCCATCGGGTTCACCTTGTATTTCCGGTAGAGCTCGAGCGTTTCCTTCTGCAGGCGCTGCGGGTCGCTCTTGTACTTGTTGCGGAGCGCGTTGATTTGGGGTTGCAGCGCCTGCATCGCCTTCATCGACCGCATGCTCTTGACCGTCAGCGGGTAGAAGAGCACGCGTGTGAGCACAGTTAAGAGGATGATCGCGACGCCGTAGTTGCCGACGTACTTATAGACCCAGTTCATCAGCAGGAGAATCGGCACGCCGAGCCATTCCATCGGAAGGCCGCCCCAGCGGCGCGGCATCGGGAAGCCGCCGAAGTTGATCGTCTCCTGGAGCCCGTGTGCCCGGAGCCGCTCGTACTCCTTCGGTCCCACGTAGAGCCGCGCACGCCCCTCCCACGCCTGGCCCGGCGCGATCGTCGGCGTCGCCCGGAGCGCGATACTCGCCCGGCCCGCGGGCGCCTTATCGCCGTTCCTCACCTCGGGCCGCTTCCCCGCGCTCGTCGCCACGAGCTTGAAGCCCTGCGTCTCTGGGATGAGCGCGGCGAGGTACCAGACGCTCCCCAGGGCGATCCACTCGCCGTCCAGGACCTGTTCACCGACGGCGGTGAGATCTTCGAGGCGCTCGACGTGGCCGGTCGACGACCAGACGACCTCCGTCGGGTGCTGGCCCTGGAACTTCTCCGGCGTCCCGTGCCACGCCTCGCGCGTGAGCCAGGGCAGGGCGAGAGTGACCGTGCGTGGCGCGCGGGTGGCGTTCTCCACCCGCAGGGACACGTCGACGGCGAAGTCGTCGGCATGGAACGTGAGACGCTCACGCACGTGGAGTCCGTCGTGCTCGCCCGTGAGGACCAGATCCCCCGTCGAACGTTCCGCGCCCACCGTGATCCGCTCGGAGCTCAACGTCATCGGGACGACGTCGGGGGAGCGGTTGGCATCGGCGGCGATCAGCAACCCGGCCGGTCCCAGGTCGCCGACGATCACCATCGGCTTGTCCCCTCGGTACTTCAGGACGAACTCCTGCAGCTTTCCGCCCTCGCTCGACACCACGGCGTTGTAGCGCGGCGTCTCCACCGTGGCGAGCCGCTGCAGGGGCCGTGGCGCGGGCGGCCGCGGTGCGGCGGGCGTCGCGGGGGTCGGAGGAGCGAGCGGGGGAGTGGCGGGCGTCGCCGTCTGCGCGGCCGGCCGCGGCGCCGGCGCTTCCTGCGGCGTCGGGAAGAAAAACATCTGGTAGACCACGAGGAGCGCTGCCATGAGGACGGCGGCGATGAGCGCGCGCTTTTCCATCGTCAGACACGCCGCTGGCGGACCGGCGGCGGGTCGTAGCCTCCGGAATGGAATGGGTGACACCGCAGCACGCGTCGGAGCGCGAGCCAGCCGCCGCACGCCGCTCCGTGCTCCAGGACGGCGAGCCGCGCGTACTCCGAGCACGTCGGCGCGAACCGGCACGCCCGCGGCAAGAGCGGTGAGACGAAGCGCTGATAGAGGGTGAGCGCGGCGAGCACGGCGCGCGTCACGCGCGGGCTCCCGGGATCGCGGCGAGCGCGCCGCGCAGCTGGTTGGCAAGCGTCGCGAACGGCTCGCTGAGCGCCGACGGCTTCCCGATCACCACCAGCATCGCCCGTGCGGGCGCGGCCGCGCGCGTCGCCCGATACGCCTCACGCAGCCGCCGACGCACGCGGTTCTTCGCCACCGCGCGCCGGACCTGGCGGCTCACGGCGAAGCCCACACGGCGCGCGTCGACGCTCTCGCACCAGAGGATGGTCATGGACGGCCGGTCAACGCGTTTGCCCCGCTGGAAGAGCGCCTGAAAGTCGGAGCCGGTCGTCAGCCGCTCGTGTCGAGGGAAGCGTCCCGTCAGACGGTCAGCCGTTTGCGCCCCTTGGCCCGCCGGCGTTTCAACACCTTCCGCCCGCCCTTGGTCTTCATCCGCTCGCGGAACCCATGGGTTTTCTTCCGTCGGCGCACATTCGGCTGAAATGTCCGTTTCACGAGCGATGCTCCCCCTGCGATCGTCGAACCGCCACAGTGTAGACATCGCTCATGAGTGAGTCAACACGCGATCCCTCTTGCTACCTGCTTCGCGCGCGTGCTAGAGTCCGCCAATCCACTGAGCGACTGATCGCCGTGTGAGGTGTTTGTCTCGATGCGCGCGTGCCTCGGCGCAGATGTCCGGATCGGTTGAAGCGCCCGAGCTATCCACACCTGTGGATAACTCTGTGCGTAAGTGAGGTCTCCGCCTGTGTTGGATAGCCTTTGGGCCCAGCTCCTCGAGTCGATATCTCGAAAATTGCCCCCCGCCGTCTTCGACAGTTGGGTCCGCCCGTGCCGACTCCTGGCCGTCGAGGGTGATCACCTGCGAATCGGCGCGCCGAACCCGTTTTCCCGCGACTGGTTGGCGCAGCACCACTTGGACGCGCTGCAACACGCCGCGCAGGAAGTCGTGGGCGGACATCCGCGCGTGACCGTCGTCGTGGACGAGGCCGCCACGACCGAGTCCGCCCCCGCGGTGACGTCGCCGCGCGGCGGCGGAGCGGGCACGGTGGAGGGCCTGAACCCGCGCTACACGTTTGACACCTTCGTCGTGGGCTCCTCGAACCAGTTCGCCCAAGCGGCCTGTCAGGCGGTGGCAGAGCTGCCGTCGCGGGCGTACAACCCGCTGTTCATCTATGGCGGCGTGGGTCTCGGCAAGACACATCTGCTCCACGCGGTCGGCCACCAGAGCGTGCGCCTCTTCCCCGGCATGGCGGTCGTCTACATCTCCTCCGAGCGGTTCACCAACGAGCTGATCAACGCGATCCGGTACGATCGCACGGCCGAGTTCCGCGCGCGCTATCGCACGATCGACCTCCTCCTGATCGACGACATCCAGTTCATCTCGGGCAAGGAGCGGACCCAGGAGGAGTTCTTCCACACGTTCAACGACCTCTACGAGTCGCGGAAGCAGATCATCGTCTCGAGCGATTGCTCGCCCAAAGAGATCCCCGAGATCGAGGAGCGGCTCCGCTCGCGATTCGAGTGGGGGCTCATCGCCGACATCCAGCCGCCGGACTTCGAGACGCGCGTCGCGATCCTCAAGAAGAAGGCGGCGCTCGAGCGCGTCCGCCTGGCCGACGACGTGGCCTATCTGATCGCGAGCCGCATCAAGTCGAACATCCGCGAGCTCGAGGGATCGCTGACCCGCATGATCGCCTTCTGCGCCCTCACGGGCCGTGAGATGTCGGTGGACCTCGCCCAGGAGGTGCTCGGCGAGCTCTGGGGCGAGGAGGAGAAGCTCATCACGATCGACCAGATCCAGCGGAAGGTCTGCGACTTCTTCGGCATCCGCCTCTCCGACCTCAAGGCAAAGACTCGGACGAAGGCCATTGCCTTTCCACGGCAGATCGCCATGTACCTGGCGCGGCAACTCACCCACGCGTCGCTCTCGGAGGTGGGGCGCGCCTTCGGCGGCAAGGACCACACCACGGTCCTGCACGCCGTGGATAAGGTGCAGACACTCCTCCAGGAAGACCCCAAACTACGCAAGACGATCGACGGGCTTATCCAGGGCATCACTCTGTGATCCACGCCTCTCCCCGCGACCTCCACACACTTATCCCCGGAGGCCGCGCGCAGAAATCCCCGAAGCGAGTGCCACTTCCCGCGGACTCCCCCGATCCACACGGCCTACGAGCTTCTACGACTACGATGTTGTTGTTCTTTCCTAAACAACGATGGAGAACTGCATGGAAGTCGTAATCGACCGGGACGCGTTCGTGAAGGGCCTGCAAATGGTGCAGAACATCGTCGAGCCGCGCCAGACGCTTCCGATTCTGGCGAACGTACTTCTCGAGGCCGACGGCGAGGCGGTGCGGGTGACTGCGACCGACCTCGAGGTCGGAGCGCGCGTCACGATCCCCGCGAAGGTCGCGTCGAAGGGGGCCATCACGGTCTCGGCCCGGAAGCTCGGTGAGATCGTCAAGGAACTCCCGGCTGCCGCGGTCGCCCTTCGAGTGACGGACAACGTGAGCGTGAGCCTCCGGTGTGCCGGGGCGACCTACAAGCTCGTCGGCCTGGCGCCCGATGACTTTCCGCCGGTCGTCCCGGCATCGCCGGCGTCGTGGGTGAGCCTCGAGGGAAAGACGCTTCGGGAGATGCTGGCCCAGACGAGCTTCGCGATCTCCCACGACGAGACGCGCTACGCCCTCAATGGGATCCTCTTCGTTCTGCAGGGGAAGGACGTCCAGATGATCGCGACCGATGGCCATCGGCTCGCCGTGTCGAAGCGGAGTCTGGGCCGAGGCGTTGGGGGCATGACCGGCATCGTGCCCCGCAAGGCCGTCATCGAGATCATGCGGGTGTTGGGCGCGGGCGAGGATGTTCAGGTTGCGATCACGGAGAATCAGTTCGTGCTCCAGATGCCGAACTTCGTGATGACTGCGCGTCTGATCGAGGGGCAATTTCCGAATTACGAGGCGGTCGTCCCAAAGGCGCACCCGGGCCGGCTCGTCGTCTCCCGCCCGGCGTTCGCGGCGGCGGTGCGACGCGTGGCGGTCATGGCCGAAGAGCGGAATAAGCCCGTCAAGCTCTCGCTGGCTCCCGCCTCGCTGCGGCTCACGGCGTCGAGCCAGGATCTGGGGGAGGCGGAGGAGGGGCTAGAGGTCGCGTACAGCGGCGAAGAGCTCGTGATCGGGTTCAACTCACGCTACCTCCTGGACGCGGTCGCTGCGGTGGAGCGGGACCAGATCGTCCTCGAGTTGAAGGATTCCTTGAGCCCCGGCGTGATTAAAAGCGTCGAGGATGAGGGATACTGCTGTGTTATAATGCCTATGCGGATCTAGAAGGCATTTTCGCCTTTTAAAATAGGAGTTTACGAGGGTGCAGATCGGATTTGTGGAAGCCGCTGATTTCCGTAATTACCGCACCCTCTCGCTGGCTCCTGGACCCCGCCTGAACGTCCTCAGCGGCCCTAACGGCCAAGGGAAAACGAACCTCCTCGAGGCCCTTGGTCTGCTCGTGACCGGACGGTCGTTCCGGACGCCGCGGATTGCGGAAATCCCGCGCTGGGGCTCCCCGGCAGCTTCGCTCACGGGCGACCTCGTCCGTGCCGACGGGACCTCCCCGACGCGCCGGGCGGTCCGGCGGACGGTCGAGCGGCTCGACGACGGTCGCTGGCAGTTGGGGGGCGAGCCCGTCGAGTGGGCGCGGGCGATCGCGTTCGGCTGGCAAGATCTGGAGATCGTGAATGGCGCCCCGAGCGCGCGGCGCAGCTTCATCGATGGGGTCGCGGGTCGTCTCTATCCGGTGCATCGCTCGTCGCTCATCCAGTTTCGCCAGCTCCTCGCCCGGCGGAACCGGCTCCTCCAGGGCCGATCGGGAGACGCGGCCACGCGCGCGCGGCTTGAGCCCTGGGACGCGCAGTTCGCAACCGTGGGCATGGAGCTCGTCAATCGCCGCCGGCGGGCCGTGGCTGCGCTGCAGACCGAGCTTGCCCGGGTCTACGGAGCGCTGTGCGCGACGGGCGCCAAGGTCGAGATCCGCTACCAGACCGCGCTGGGGGAGGCCTCGGACGCGGCGGCGCTCCTGGCGGCGCTCGAGCGGGCGCAGCGCGAAGAGGTCCGCCGAGGACAGACCCTGGTTGGGCCGCACCGGGACGACCTCGCGATCGAGATCGACGGCGTCGACGCCCGCGCCTACGGATCCCGCGGCCAACAGCGGCTCGTCGCGCTGGCACTGCGCCTGGCCGAGATGCTGCCGGTCACGGACGCGGCGGGGACGACGCCGGTCCTCCTGCTCGACGACGCGCTCTCCGAGCTCGACCCGGCCGCCCGCGAGCAGATCGTACGCGAGCTCGCCGCCGCCGAGCAGGTCTTCCTCACGGCACCGGAGCCGCTGACGGTGAAGGGCGCCGCCGTCTTCTCCGTGAACGCAGGCGGGGTCGCCAGCGCATGAACGCCGAGACCTACACGGCGAGCGACATCAAGGTCCTCGAGGGGCTCGAGGCCGTCCGCAAGCGCCCCGCGATGTACGTCGGGGACACGAGCGCGTACGGGCTCCACCACCTCGTCTACGAGGCCGTCGACAACTCCGTGGACGAGGCGCTGGCCGGCGTCTGCGACCACATCAAGGTCGTCCTGCACGGAGACGGCTCGTGCTCCGTGGGCGACAACGGGCGCGGGATCCCGGTCGACATCCACAAGGAGAGCGGCAAGTCCGCGGCAGAGGTCGTCCTGACGGTGCTGCATTCGGGCGGCAAGTTCGAGCACTCCGCGTACAAGGTGTCGGGCGGCCTCCACGGCGTCGGCATCTCGGTCGTCAACGCGCTCAGCGAGTGGCTCGAGGTCGAGATCCGGCGCGAGGGCAAGGAGTGGACGCAGCGCTACGAGCGCGGCGTGCCGAAGGCGCCGCTCACCGCGACCGGCACCACGAAGAAGACCGGGACGATCATCCGCTTCAAGCCCGACGCCACGATCTTCGAGGAGACGACGTTCTCCTTCGACACGCTCTCGAACCGCTTGCGCGAGCTGGCGTTCCTCAACCGGGGCCTCAAGATCGTCATCGAGGACGAGCGCGACGGACGGAGCCACACCTTCTTCTACAGGGGCGGCATCGTCGAGTTCGTCAAGCACCTCAACCAGAACAAGACGCCGATCCACCCGAAGGTGCTGTTCTTCGAGGGGAAGAAGGGCGACATCGAGATCGAGGTCGCGCTGCAGTACAACGACGGGTACCAGGAGAGCGTGTTCTCGTTCGCGAACAACATCAACACGCGCGAGGGCGGGACGCACCTCACCGGGTTCCGCGCGGCGCTGACGGGCACGATCTCGAACTACGCGCAGGCCAACGGGTTCCTCAAGAACTTCAAGGGCGGGATCACCGGCGACGACGTGAAGGAGGGGCTCACCGCCGTGGTGTCGGTGCGGCTGCCGGAGCCGCAGTTCGAGGGTCAGACGAAGGCGAAGCTCGGCAACAGCGACATCAAAGGGCTCGTCCAGCAGATCGTGAACGACAAGCTCGCCGAAGCCTTCGAGGAGGACCCGACGACCGCGCGCAAGATCGTCGACAAGTGCGTGCGCGCGGCGCAGGCCCGTGAGGCGGCGCGCAAGGCGCGCGAGCTGACGCGGAAGAAGGGCGTGGACGACGAGGGGCTCGCGGCGAAGCTCGCCGACTGCTCGGAGCGCGAGCCCCAGTTTCGGGAGCTCTTCCTGGTGGAAGGCGACTCGGCGGGAGGCTCGGCCAAGCAGGGGCGCGACCGCCGGACGCAGGCCGTGCTTCCGCTCCGCGGGAAGATCATCAACTCGGAGAAGGCGCGCTACGACAAGGTGCTCTCCCACAACGAGATCCGGCTGCTCATCTCGGCGATGGGTACGGGCATCGGCACGGAGGAGTTCGACCTCGCGAAGCTCCGCTACCACAAGATCATCCTCATGACCGACGCGGACGTGGACGGCGCCCACATCCGGACGCTGCTGCTCACGTTCTTCTTCCGCCACATGACGCCGGTCATCGAGGCGGGCCACCTCTTCATCGCCCAGCCGCCGCTGTTCAAGGTGAAGCGGGGCAAGGTGGAAAAGTACCTCATGTCCGAGCGGGAGTTCGAGGACTTCTTCCTCACCGCGTGGGTCGAAACCGCGAAGGTGAAGGTCGCCGGGACGAAGACGCCGCTCACGGGCGCGCCGCTCCTCGAGATCCTCCGCGCGGGCTCCGAGTACCGGGCCCTCTTCGGCAAGCTCGTCAAGCGCGGCGTCCCCGGGCCGATCCTGAGCGAGCTGCTCCGGACGAAGTTCCGAGGAACCAAGCGCGGCGTGGGGCACCCCGAAATCGGCGAAGCGATCGTCGCGGCGGCGGCGACGGTCAACGGCTATACCATCCAGGTCCAGGCCGGCGACAACGGCGACCCACACCGGGTCACGATCGCCGGCCCGCCAACCGTCACCTTTAGTACCGACGTCTTCAAGTCGGCCGATTACGCGACGCTCCTGGAGCACTGGGAGAAGATCGCGGCCGCCACGAAGGGGCCGACGATGCTGATCGACGAGGCGGAGCGGGAGACGCAGGTGAAGGGCGTCGACGGGCTGCTGCACGCCGCCCTCGATCGGTCGCGGGAGGGCGCCAGCTTCCAGCGCTACAAGGGTCTCGGCGAGATGAACCCGGAGCAGCTCTGGGAGACGACGATGAACCCGGAGACGCGGACTCTCCTGAAGGTGACGATGGAGGACGCGGTCGGTGCCGACCAGATATTCACGGTCTTGATGGGCGACGCCGTCGAGCCGCGCCGCGAGTTCATCGAAAAGTACGCGCTGGACGTCGCGAACCTCGATATTTAATCCCTCGGAGGGTTGATGCCGAACGAGCGGCAGGTCCCGGTCCCGATCGAAGAAGAGATGCGGAAGTCGTACCTGGACTACGCGATGTCCGTCATCGTCGGGCGCGCGCTCCCCGACATCCGCGACGGGCTCAAGCCCGTCCACCGCCGGGTCCTGTACACGATGCACACCCTCGGGCTCGCCTGGAACCGGGCCTATAAAAAATCGGCAAAGGTCGTTGGCGAGGTCCTCGGGAAATACCACCCGCACGGCGATTCCCCCGTCTACGAAGCCCTCGTCCGCATGGTTCAGGAGTTCTCCCTTCGATATCCCCTCGTCGACGGTCAGGGGAACTTCGGCTCGATCGACGGCGATCCGCCGGCGGCCTACCGGTACACGGAGGCGCGGCTCGCGAAGATCGCCCACGAGATGCTCGCCGACATCGACAAGGACACCGTCGACTTCGCGCCCAACTTCGACGAGTCCGAGCACGAGCCGACCGTCCTGCCGACGCGCGTGCCGAACCTCCTCGTGAACGGCTCGGCGGGCATCGCCGTCGGGATGGCCACCAACATCCCGCCCCACAACCTCTCGGAGGTCGTCGATGGGCTCGTGATGCTGATCGATGACCCGCAGACGCCGCTCGAGCGGCTCACCCAGGTGATCAAGGCGCCGGACTTCCCGACGCGCGGCTACATCTACGGCGCGGGCGGCATCGCCGAGGCGTACACGACGGGGCGCGGAACGATCACGCTGCGCGCCAAGGCCCACGCCGAGAAGATGCGGGGCGGACGCGAGGCCATCATCATCACCGAGCTGCCGTACCAGGTGAACAAGGCGAGCCTCATCGAGAAGATCGCGGAGCTCTCGGGGGACAAGAGGATCGAGGGCATCTCGGAGATTCGCGACGAGTCCAACCGTGAGGGGATCCGGGTCGTGCTCGAGCTGGGGCGCGGGGAGATCCCGCAGATCGTCATGAATCAGCTCTACAAGCACACCCAGATGCAGACGACCTTCGGGATCATCATGCTCGCGCTCGTCGACCGGCGGCCCCAGGTCGTGGATCTAAAGCAGATGCTCGACGCGTTCGTCCGCTTCCGCCGCGAGATCGTGACGCGACGGACGCGCTTCGACCTGGCGCGCGCGGAGGAGCGGGCGCACATCCTCGCCGGCCTCCGCAAGGCCGTGGAGCACCTCGACCAGGTGATCCGCCTGATCCGCGAGGCGGAGAGCCCGGACGCCGCGAAGGACGCCCTGATGGCGCGCCTCGACCTCTCGGAGATCCAGGCGAAGGCGATCTTGGAGATGCGGCTCCAGCGCCTCACGCAGCTCGAGCGCCACAAGGTGGTCGAGGAGCACGAGCAGACGCTGGGGCTCATCGAGGAGCTCAAGGGCATCCTGGCCTCCGACACGAAGCTCATGGGCATCATCCGGAAGGAGCTGCTCGAGCTCAAGGAGGAGTACGGCGACGTCCGGCGCACCGAGATCCTCACCGAGACGGCCGAGCTGACGATCGAGGACCTCCTGGCCGACGAGGAGATGGTCGTCACGATCACGCGCTCGGGCTACATCAAGCGGACGCACGTCGAGTCGTACCGGAGCCAGCGGCGCGGCGGCAAGGGCGTGACGGGCATGGAGACCAAGGAGGAGGACATCGTCGAGGACCTCTTTGTCGCCTCGACCCACTCCTATCTGCTCTTCTTCACCACCCTCGGCAAGGTCCACTGGCTCAAGGTCCACGAGATCCCGGAGGGCGGACGCCAGGCGAAGGGCAAGGCGATGGTGAACCTCCTCTCGCTCGGCGAGAGCGAGGCGGTCGCCACGTGCGTCCCCGTACGCGACTTCGGCGCCGGCGGCTACGTCCTCTTCGCGACCAGGCAGGGCAAGGTGAAGAAGACCGAGCTGGAGGCGTTCTCGCACCCGCGCGCCGGCGGCATCCAGGCGATCGGCCTCGATGACGGCGACACGCTCATCACGGCGCGCCGCACCGATGGCCGGCGCGAGGTGATGATCGCGACGAAGCTCGGCATGATCATCCGCTTCCCCGAGGAGGAGGTGCGCCCGATGGGGCGCGGCGCCGCTGGCGTGCGAGGCATCGAGCTGGAAGAGGGCGACGCGGTCATCAGCGCCGATGTCGTGCAGGAGGGCGTCACGATCCTGACCGTGACCGAGCGCGGGTACGGCAAGCGGACGCCGCTCGAGGAGTACCGGCTCCAGGGCCGGGCGGGCAAGGGGATCATCGACATCAAGACCGGCGGTCGCAACGGCAACGTCGTCACCATGCTCCAGGTGCGCGATGGCGACGACATCCTCGTCGTGACGACCAAGGGCAAGGTCATCCGCTTCCACGCCGCCGACGTCTCCTCCCAGGGCCGCAACACCTGGGGCGTCCGCATCATCGAGCTCGACGCGGACGACCACGTCGGCTCCGTGGCCCGCGTCGAAGCCGAAAGCGCCGCGCCTGTCGAAGCGCAGTAGCCGCCCGTGCTGGACCTCCGGCTGATCCGCGAGGATCCCGAGGCGGTCGCGCGCGGGCTCGCCGACCGGGGCGGTGCGGAGCTGGTGAAGAGCGTGCTCGACCTCGACGCCTCCCGCCGTCGTCTCGTCAAAGAGAGCGAGGAGCTCAAGGCCCTCAAGAACCGCGCCTCGGAGACGATCGGCCAGGCGAAGCGGCGTGGCGAGGACCCTGCGGCGGAGATGGCGCGGATGCGTGAGGTCGGCGAGCGCATCAAGGCGCTCGAGGCCGAGCTCCAGCGGGTGGACGCTGAGCTCGAGCGCGTGCTCCTCCAGATCCCGAACCTCCCCGACCCGTCGGTGCCTCCCGGGACCACCGAGGCGCAGAACGTCGAGGTGCGCCGCTGGGGAACGCCCCGCGCGTTCGGCTTCATCCCCAGGCCCCACGAGGAGCTCGGCGAGGCGCTGGGCCTCCTCGACTTCGCGCGCGCGGCGAAGATGGCGAAGTCGCGGTTCACGGTCCTGTGGGGCGCGGCGGCGCGCCTCGAGCGCGCGCTGACCCAGTTCATGCTCGACCTCCACACGCGGGAGCACGGCTACACGGAGGTCTGGGTGCCGCACCTCGTGAACGCGGCGACGATGCAGAACAACGGGCTCCTCCCGAAGTTCGAGGAGCAGATCTTCAAGACGCTCGAGGCCGACGAGGGCCGCGCGCTCTACATGATCCCCACCGCCGAGGTGCCGGTGACGGCGCTCCACACGGCCGAGATCCTCTCCGAGCCGACGCTGCCGCGCCGCTACGTGGCGTTCACGCCGTGCTACCGCCGCGAGGCGGGGACGTACGGCAAGGACATGAAGGGGATGATCCGCCAGCACCAGTTCGACAAGGTGGAGCTGGTGAAGATCACGACGCCCGCGCAGTCGAACGACGAGCTCGAATCCATGGTCCGGAACGCCGAGGAGGTGCTGCGGCGCCTGGAGATCCCGTACCGGGTCGTCCTCCACTGCGCCGGGGACATGGGGTTCCAGGCGGCGAAGAGCTACGACGTGGAGGTCTGGCTCCCGGGGCAGGGGAAGTTCCGCGAGATCTCCTCATGCTCGAACTGCGAGGCGTTCCAGGCGCGCCGGGCCGAGATTCGCTACCGCGCGGCCAGTGGCGGCAAGGTCGACTACTGCCACACCCTCAACGGCTCCGGCCTGGCCGTCGGCCGCGCGCTGATCGCGGTGCTCGAGAACGGCCAGGAAACGGACGGGAGTGTGACGATCCCGTCCGTGCTCCGACCGTACATGGACGGCCTCGTCCGCCTCACGCGGCCGACGTAGGCTCGCCGCGCGAGCCGCGCCGCGACCGCTGGCCCGTGCGACAATCCCTGGGCACGGAGGGCTAGCCTCAACTGGTAAGGCAGTGGACTTGAAATCCACCGGGGCGCAGGCCCCTTGGGGGTTCGAATCCCTCGCCCTCCGCCAAACTTTTCTGGGATTTGCTGTGCGGCGTTCGTAATCCCCAGACGCTCGCGCTGACCGTACGGCGGACCTGCTTGTGCAGGTGCGGGAGCTACATTAGTATCCCCGAACATTGGCGGTGCTGACGGTCGTAGCACCGCTCGAGGGGCCGGCGGCCAGGTCGGTGCGGCTCCGATCCTCGAGACCGTG
>Ga0209235_1000074_pt1 | contig 39016 bp, 42 predicted proteins | sample GraSoi013_1_20cm_4_FD_185817 | JGI IMG/M metagenome (GOLD analysis project Ga0209235, IMG submission 185817) | Grasslands soil microbial communities from the Angelo Coastal Reserve, California, USA - Sample 09_25_2013_1_20cm (SPAdes) (version 2) | ecosystem: Environmental > Terrestrial > Soil >... | reverse complement strand
TTCCCAACGTCTGCACCCACGCCTGGCACCCACTCGTAGATTCACCCACTACAGGTGGAGCGATAGTTTGTCCCCAGCACGGACGCCAGTTCGACGTTGAGGGAAGATTCCTTTCGCAGGCGGGCTTTGGGGGCTTGGAAAACTTTCCGCGAGAATCAGACCACCTCAGAGCTCTTCAGGTCGCCGAGTGGGGGCCTTTCATCTTCACAGCCCTTGACCATCCACTGGCACCTTTTCACGAGTTCGTGCAGAACGTTCAGCAGTCAATTCCTGGTATCAACCTATCCAGTCTCAGGAGACATCGTCTCGACGCCGAGGTTCGCATTGTTGAAGGGAACTGGAAGCAGCACGTGTGGAACTATATGGACAACTATCATATCAGGTTCGTCCACAAGGGACCCGGGGGACTGGCAGATGCCATCGACCAGTCCACTTACAAGACAGAACTCTACAAGTACAGTAGCCTTCAGTGGGTCTACGCCCGCCACCCAGAATACGGCTTCGACCGCCGACTCCTCGCTCCTCGGTTCCAAGACCCGAAAAACCTTGACCGACGAGTCTTCGCATTATGGTGGTTTGTCTTTCCAAACCTCACACTCAACTTCTACCCGTGGGGCCTATCCGTGAACATCTACAGCCCAATCCCCGGACAACCCGACAAGACCCAGTTCCACTGGTACCAGTACGCGATTAATGAGGAAAAGTTCCACCAGCGAAACAAGACATGGCTTAGCGAACAAGTAGACGATGAAGATGTTGAAGCGATAAGCCTCGTGAGCAAGGGAGCAAGATCAGGCTATGCGCCACGCGGACGTTTCGCCCCGGAAGAGGAAGCTGGACCGCACTGGTTCCATCGACTTGCATACGAAACGATTTTCGAAGACCAGACCACCCAAGATGAACCGAGCTAGGGCCAACGTCCCATTTCTCTGATTACGATCAATTAGACGACGAGCGCATTGATGAAGGCAAGTTCCGGAATCAGGGGTGGGGCCGGAGGCCAATCCTCAGAGCCTGGACCTTATTCTGCTCAACAGCCAATCCCCGTCGGACGATAAAGGGAGCGATCCAGAAGTAGAACCGTGAGGCGCCGACCAGAGGTGCTGGCCTCCAGAAGAGAGGGATAGCTGAGATGAAGAATGCTGTCGCAGCAGTGAGTTCTAGATTCCTCTCCCGCCTGTAGCCTGCAAGCGTCAAGGGGGCGACGAGTTTCCTCTCTTCTTTCGCGAGCAGGTTCGTAAACAGGGCGAGAATGCCGTAGATGGATCCAATGTCAAGGCCCCAGAGAGTAGTTGACACGTCGAGGAATGAGCAACAGAGCTTTCGTGTCCAACACTCAGTTTTCTTTTACAAGAAAATCGTGGGCAAAAGAGGTCAAGTACTCTACAAAGACAAGCAGTTCATGGACGGAAAAATGGGGCCGGAGAAGAGTTTCTAGAAAAAAGAGGGAGCCGTAGAGCCATCAGAGGACACGATTTGACTACGTGTTATCCGTTGAAGCCTTTGTTCGGTAGGACGATGAGCCAGCCGTACATTCCGATTTTCTGATGGTACTGGCACCAGTATCTGAAGGTTCCGGAAGTCATGACCTGGAAGGTCCCAGTTGACGTTTCATTGAAGCCCCCAACGCCTACGGTGTTGCATGATTTGGGAGTTCCGTTCTGGTCGCTGCATCCATTGGGCTGTGTTGTGAAGATCGCGTCGTTGAGAAAGTTGTGCTGCCCTGGCAGGCTATTGTTGAGTTGAAAGAACCCGGGCCTGCTCGTGGGGAGCACGATGGTAAACGTGTGACCATCGGCAGTGTCATTGGTCATGAATAGAAGGTTAACAGTGTCTCCCTGAGCGATAGTTATGAAGTCAGGGAAGAACCGGTCCTGCTGACTCTCCAAGGCGGTCGTCCACTCCAAAGTGACGTTCACACTGGAATTCGGCGTTTGGTTCACCTGAGGGAGCCCGGAGAACTGGTTCGGGACCGATACGAATCCCTGGTAGACAGTGAAGCCGAGAGCTGCTGCCCCTAGTACGAGAGCTACGATTCCCACGGCCATAGCTGACCTAGCACTTGACATGCCCGCAGATTGTGACTGGGGTTGCGACATTTTCTCCTCGGTCGAGGTGAAGTCTAAGCCTATTTAGCATTAGCTTATTCTCCCAGCCGTCGTGCCGATCTTCCGCTAGACGACTACCAGAAGCTGGCTGAACATGACCTTGTGAACGGTGCAGAAGACGTAACAGTAAATTCTGAAAACGCCAGTGTCGCGTGCCACGAACGAGATTTTGTACCCGTTACCAGGGTTCATGTTGACCCCCTCGACAAAGTAGTGATCGATGACAAACCCGTGGGCTTGAACAAGGTCTAGATTGCAAACTAGCAAGTTCACCATCGTCCCACTTGCTACAATTATTGTAGGCCATGGCGTCGCTGGGGCACCGTGGCTCGCGCTGCCGTTGAAGCCCCCGGTGTCTGCGACCACAAGAATGTAGCCAGGCGGTCTAGTACAGTTGTCTACAAAGGACGTGGTTGCGTGTGTCCGGGATGAAAATGCATGAGGCGAATAGTATAGGGCAGTAACCCCTAGAGGTACGAGTAATGCCAAAGAAACGGCTGTTGCGATGCGAGTCTGCAAGGCAGTCGCCAATGTAATTAGCTGAGCCTCACACAAATGATTTATTCTATCGCTTTTAGAAGACACTTCCATGGCGCAATCTGCAGCCCAGGCGCCTACCACCGCACAGTGGACATCCCTCTACAATCTCTACTGGACGATTGCGATAATAGCCGGCATAATCACTGTCGGAGCCCTCGTGTTCTTCGCGCTCCGTTACAGGAGCAAGCCTAGCGCCGGACCGGTGGTTCGTGACAGCCAACCTGGGATAAGAGTGGTCCTCATCATTGTTTTCCTAATGGCGCTGGTTCTTGGAAGCGTGGCATTTGCAAGCTTCCAAGCAATTGCTTTCTATGAAAGCAAACTAAATGATCCAAACGCGATACACGTCAACGTAATAGGCTCCCGTTTCCAGTGGAGTTTCCAGTATCTATCATCAAACGGAACTGTGCTTCGCGAGGTCCCGGGACAACTGGTCGTCCCCGCGAACACGGTGGTGGTCCTAACCGTGGAGTCTGTAGATGTCTTCCACTCTTTCGGCATACCCGCGCTCCGTGTCAAGGCTGATGCTATCCCGGGAAAAACGAATACCCTGTGGTTCAACGCCCCGACAACCATTACGCCCCTCACGATTCAATGCTACGAGCTTTGCGGCAGCGGCCACGCGTTCATGAAGGCCAAACTGACAGGCTGCCAAGGTAGCTGTTAGAGGCTCCTGCATGCAGACGGCTTGGATCAAGAGATGGCTTTTCACAACTAACCATAAAGACGTGGGCATCCTCTACCTCGTAACCTCTCTCTATTTCGGATTCTTGGCCGGTATTCTCGCGTTCCTAGTTCGGACGCAGCTCGCCCTTCCCAGCGAGAGCTTTCTCGCGCCGGCTCAGTACAACCAGGCAGTAACAATGCATGGGATCATGATGGTTCTCTGGTTCTTGTCGCCCCTCGGGATTGCGTTCGCGAACTATTTCATCCCGCTCCAGATAGGCGCAAGCGACCTAGCGTTTCCACGGCTGAACGCTTTCAGCTACTGGCTGTACGCCGCGGGAGGGCTCCTTGCGTTTCTCGGATTCTTCGTCCCCGGTGGTGCAGCGTCAGCTGGCTGGACGAACTATTCACCCCTCACTTCGCTTAGCTTCAGTCCAGGTGCCGGCGAGACCCTAGGAGCAGCCGGCATTCTCACCCTAGTAGCTTCGATTACCATGGGAACTGTGAACATTCTCGTCACGATCCTCTACTATCGGGCACCAGGGGTGAGTTGGCTGAAGATGCCAATGTTCACCTGGTTCACTTTCTTCACCATGCTTCAATTTCTCTGGGCATTTCCGTCCCTCTTCGCTGGAATCGTGATGTTGGAGGCGGACAGGCTTCTTGGAACTGCTTTCTTCACATCCGGGGCCGGAGGCGCTATTCTGTGGGATCATGTGTGGTGGTTCTTCGGCCATCCTGAGGTCTACATTGTCCTACTGCCCGCGTTCGGCGTAGTCGCTGAGATTCTCGCGGTCTTCTCAGGGAGAGTCAACATCTTTGCGAAAAAACCGCTCCTCGTGTCGATAGGCGCAGTTGTACTATTGAGCTACATGGTCTATGGCCATCACATGTTTTTGACTGGGATTAGCTTGACCGAGAGGGAAGTCTTCACTATCAACACAGAAGCGATTTCCATTCCATTCGGGGTTGTGATGTTGTCCTTTGTCGGGACGCTCTACAAGTCGTCGGTCAATCTGAAGACTCCGATGCTGTTTGCGCTCAGCTCAATCTTCGTCTTCGTCGTAGGAGGACTCTCAGGCGTCTTCAACTCGTCACTGGCACTTGACATTGCCTTGAGGGGGACATACTTTGTCGTCGGACATTTTCACTATGTTATGGTGGGAGCATCCGAGTTCGGCCTCTTCGCCGCGCTTTACTATTGGTGGCCCAAGATCACGGGTCGAATGTACAATGAGACACTTGGAAGAATCCACTTCGCCCTCTCCTTTGTCGGTTTCAACTTGACTTTCTTTCCAATGTTCCTTCTCCAAGATATGCCTCGTCGAATCTTCACCTACACGCTTGATACTGGATGGGGTCCAATGAACTTCATCTCAACCATGGGGGCTTACATCTTCATCCCTTCACAACTGCTGCTAATCGCGAACCTTGTCCGTAGCGCTCGGAAAGGGGCTCCTGCCCCGGCCAACCCGTGGGGTGCTACAAGCTTAGATTGGGTTGGGACACCGCACTCTCAGATAGGAAACGGGACGGGAAATGGAATCGGGAATGGTCACACTGGCCACGAAGCTCACCATCTGAGCAGCCGGCCCGTAACAATTTCGCTGGGCATGGGCTTGTTCATGCTTGGCCTAGGCCTGGGGTTACAGTCACCTCTGCCAGGGGCACCTCCGGGTCCACAGTCCATCGGACCCTTGTTCGCAATATCGATTCTTGGTGCTCTAGTAGCCTTCTGGGGGATTGCCGGATGGGCGAGGGACGACTACCACGGCAAGTTTACAATGCCGGAGGAGCCGGAAGGCCACCGCTGGCCCTTCGCCCAAGTTCCCAAGATCAAGTTGGGAATGTGGGTCTTTCTCGGCTCCGAGGCCGTTCTATTCGGTGTCACCCTGGGCAGCTACGCTTACATCCGGTTCAACCTTCCAACCTGGCCACCAATCGGAAGCATTCACAACATTACAGTCGGAGCCGTCAACACCATCATCCTCCTGACGAGCAGCCTCACATCGTTCTACGCACTTCAAGCCGCAAAAGCCAAGAACAGAAATGGGCTCGTCCGCTGGCTCGGCACCACGCTCGGCTTAGGAACACTCTTCATCATCGTCAAAGGGGCTGAGTGGTTTGATTTACTTACTAACAGTCCATCCTTCACGCCGTCCAGCGGATTGCCAGGAAGTACGTTCTTCGTTGCCACGGGCATCCATGCAGGACACATTCTCGCAGGTCTCGTAGCGCTTGCATACTTGGTCCGAAAAGCAGCAACCGGAGCGTTCTCGGACGGAAGATACGAGACTGTGGAGAACTTTGGGCTCTACTGGTCTTTCGTGGACTGCGTTTGGATCTTCATCTTCGCAATGTTCTACCTGATGTGACAGCCATGAACAAAGCTACTCCCCCGGCTGTCTGGGCCTATCTTGTAATAGCAACGTTGGCTGAGGCTTTTCTCGCAACCTCTCTCACAGGCCTCGCGGCGAACACACTCGTCGTAGTCATTCTCGTGCTAGCGGCTACGGAGGTCGGGGCGATCGGAGCGGTCTTTATGCATTTGAAATACGAGCCGCGGGCGGTCGTGGGTATCGCGGCCGCATCAATATTCTTCGCAGTGTTGGCTGTGGCCTTGTTCCTAGCTTCGATAAGCCACTAGGTAGAAAACATGAGCGAGCCAGGTTACCAGAGCAGCAGTGGGGTGCTGATGGCGCTGGGACTAATAGGCCTCGCGTTAGCAGCGGGAATGTTCTACGTAATCGTCTTTCCTTCAAGGTCTACTGCTAAGGCAGATTTCACCGTAACCCTACCGAACGGAGTCTCCTCCGACACGACGCTCAACTTCCGGCCTGCTGTATTGACGATAGTTCTCGGAAAGTCGGTTCAGTGGTCGAACAAGGATAACTCGCCGCACACCACCACGGCCACCTTGTGGCCCAATGGAACGGTGAAATGGGATTCGGGTGAGCTGGACCTAGGCGACTCATTTGGCTTGGTTTTCACAGCCGTCGGAACTTACAAGTACCACTGTGTCTTTCATCCCGGCTGGATGAACGGGACCATAATCGTCGCCACGAGCTAAACCTCCAGCTAGTTATTTCAAGCGACTAATGGCACACGCGGAGTTAGGGCAGCGGAGCAACATCAGGCTCGAGCCAGACTGCACGAGCCTTGTCGGAGTTGAATGTCCCTTCTCGCCAGTGGCGATATGGAAGGCTCTTGTCGAGTAGCATAGGAAACTTCTCCAAGAGATCATCGAGGCTTCTGGTCTCCCCAGCGTTTTTAATAGCGTGGTTGACAATGCGGATCCAGAAACGTGTCAGGGTTTCATGATACCTACCAGCGGCTCCCTGAGCCGCGGCGATATGTCGAATTTCTCGGGTTAGTATGGACGCTGCTTCGTCTGGAAGGTGGCTCCTGAGCACTAGCCACGTGAGCCGCAGGTGGCCTTTGTGGCGAAACTCGCTGCTTGGCAGGCTTCCCCTGTGAAACGCGTCTAGGAACTCGTGGTCATCCATAGATCTCAGCGTCTCTTCACGACCTCGCCGGATAAAGTTCCTGATACAATTCCCGCTGGATTATGCCGTGAGCGTGGAGCTTGATTAGCGAGTCCCGCTTCCACAGAATAGTGTATCAGAGCCTTCTCTTCCCATCGACAATCCCTCAAACATTAGGGGAAGACAAATTTGGGCACTGGTGACTGCTCGGTAACCTGAGTCGGCAGCTATCGTCGGAAAACCCAATCTCTGTAGTCCGTAAAATGGAATTCCGCCGGTCGAAAGAAATCCCGGGTTCGACGATTCGAAATCTTTCTGAATATTTCTGGATATTTCCAGACCGCTCCTCATCTGAGGCCAATCTCCCGGTCAAACTTCACAACGGTTAAATCTACGCATAGGGGGAACCGCCCCTGTGATTCTCATAGGGATTCGTCACTCTCCTATGCCAAGAATCTCGAAGGCTGCCTTGGGCCTAGCCACGATATTCTGCTTGATCCTCCTACCTGTATTTGCCCAGTCCTCAGATGCAATCCTGCCCCCAGTATCATGCACTTCCGTTGCTGACTTCGCAATCTCCCCCGACAAACCGTTTCTGGAAGTTCTTGTTGACGGGACGAATTCGTCGGGACTCGAGTTGACAAGCATCAACGGTTTCTCAGGAACCATCTTGCTTAGCGTGGCAGCCGCGTCACCCGGGATCACGGCAACACTGAGCTCGACCAGTGTGCCATTGACCGCGGGGGGGTCTGCTAGTTCTAGCCTGTTGGTTTCAGTGCTTGGGCCCTCGCCTCCAATCTTTTCCGTTGTCACCGTAAACGGGACAAGTGGGTCACTTTTCCACACAGCTCTGCTGTACGTTCATGTGGTGAAGCCTGGTTTCTCTATCTCAGCAGACCCCGATTTTCTCGAGTTTCCACCGGGTGGCTCAGGAACTTCACTGATCAATCTCACTAGCGACTTCGGCTTTGCTGGCCGCGTAGCGCTGTCTGCCATGGTCTCGGGTCTCGGTTCGCTTCCTGCCGCATTCTTGAGCCATGCAAGTGTTGACCTGCCTGGTGCTCCAACAGTGACCCTTACGGTTGACGCGACTTCACCATTAGTACTTCCCGGCTACTATTCAGTGCTAGTTATCGGTGCAAGCGGGCCCGTCAATGATACCGCTTCTGTCTACATCTTGGTTACTGAGCCAGGTTTCGCGCTCGAGACCAATCCTATGGATTTGACAATTCTAGCTGGGTTGTCAGGCTCCTCAAGCATCAAAGTATCGAGCCTCAAGGGGTTCAGCGGGACGGTTGACCTGACAGCAGATTCTTTTGATTTGGTTGCCTCTGTTTCGCCTACGTCGGTGACCGTGGGCCCAGGCACACCGGGAACCGCCACGTTAGATGTATCCGTTCCAGCCGGAACCTCCCCAGGGTCCTACTTTGTGGGTGTGAGTGGTAGCAGCGGGTCCGTGTTCAACGGAACATCAGTGCTCGTTACTGTGCCCGGTCCCGACTTTAACATGACCGCGAATCCCGAGACCCTTACCATAGCCGCAGGCTCAGCCGGCAGCTCGACCATTAGTCTGATCAGTGTATACGACTTCTCAGGGGATGTGTCACTGTCGCTTCTATGTGCCCCTGGTGTTTCAGCAACAATCGCGCCCCCCACGGTCCATCTCGCCGCAGGAGGAACTGGTTCATCCAAGCTCGACGTGTCGGTGTCAAGCTACACTCCTGCGGGGCTGTACTACGTCTTCGTGAATGGCACTAGCGGCTCTCGTACTCATTTCGCCCTTGTGCCTGTTAGTGTGACTTCGGTGTCAACGCCCGACTTCAGCCTAGTTGGAAGTGTCTCCTCCCTGACCGTGGTTCAAGGCTCGTCAGGAACCGCGACATACACACTGACTAGCCTGAACGGGTTCTCCGGCCTTGTGACTTTGACTGCCAATGCGGGATCTGTCGCAGGTCTTGACGCATCCTTTAGCCGTAACACCGTGCCGTTGAGTTCAGGAGGAACAGGCACTTCAACGCTCACGATTTCGACAACCGGGGCGACTCCTGTTGGTACGCATCATGTTGCCGTGACAGGTAACAGCGGTTCATTGTCCCACACCACCTTCCTTGACATTAGCGTAACACCAGTCCCAACACCCGATTTCACCATCTCCGCCAGCCCGACCATCAAGGGTCCCCTCGACCCCGGGGCACATGGCACTGGAACCATCAGCATATCATCCCTCAATAGTTTCATCGGCACGATCGATTTGACCGCGGCACCGTCCCCGGGTCTGTCAGCAATCCTAAGTCCCACGAGCGTTACAGGAGGCTCGGGCACATCGACCTTAGATGTGACCGCCCCTATTGCAGGGACTTACACCGTAACAGTCACTGGGACGAGCGGGGCTCTAGCCCACACAACAGCCGTGATAACAGTGAACGTCGTGGACTTCACGATAACTGCCTCCTCGCCTAACCCCGTTGCCACAGGGCAACCGGCTATCTCAACAATCTCACTCACAGCCCTGAACAGTTTCGCAGGGACGGTAGATTTCTACAACTCCTCTCCAGTCGGCCTAACATGCGATCCTTTCGTCCCACCCAGTGTCACTGGTTCTGGAACAACAGTCCTGTCTTGCTCTTCCGCTACAGCAGGCGACTACCCAGTAACAGTAACCGGTACCAGCGGCTCGTTGACCCACAGCGCCACAACCACCTTCAGCTTCACAAGTGTCCCGGACTTCAGCATAACCGCCTCCTCACCCTCTCTCGTTAACATAGGGGACCCGGCGTCTTCAACAGTCACTCTCATCGATCTGAACGGTTTCGCTGGCGATGTAGCCCTGTCCGACACTCCGCTCCCAACAGGTTTGACCTGCGGCTTAATTGCGCCGAGCATTGTCACCATTCCACCTCAGGCTACAGCAACGCTATCCTGCAGTGCGACCGCAACAGGCAGCTACGCGGTAACAATCACCGGCACCAGCGGCTCTATTTCACATTCCAAAACGGTCACCTTCAACTTTGGAGATTTCACTTTAGACGCAAGCCCGGTCTCAGTCGGACCAATCATCACAGGATCCTCGGGCACATCCACCATCACAGTTACCTCTCAGAACGGCTTCATGGGCGACGTGAGTCTCACTGCGAACCCCTCGGCCGGCCTAACCGCTGCACTGAACTCGCCAAGTGTAATAGGCTCAGGCACATCCACCCTGACACTCAGCGCAACAGCAGCAGGAACTTACACCGTCACCGTAACAGGGATAAGTGGCACTCTATCTCATACGACAGGCACAATAACCGTGACAGTGACGGCGGCTCCGCCACCAGATTTCAGTGTCTCCGCAAGTAGACCTTCAATGTCGATTCAAGCAGGCGACAACGCTGCTTCGACGATTACCTTCACCAGCCTCAACGGCTTCACCGGAATAGTGTCGATTTCAGTTGTCGTGTCTCCATCAGGTCCGCAGGCCTCTCTGAATCCAACATCGCTCACCCTAGGAGTATCAGGAACCAGCACGCTGACAGTCGCCGTGCCGGTCAGCGCTGGCAATGGGCCGTACACAGTTACCGTGACTGGGACCAACGGGTCTACATCCCACACAACTACCATAGCAGTGACGGTGACCAGCCTATCAACAACTCCTCCACAGCAGGCGGCGTCGAACATTCTCGGGCTGGACCCGACGCTCTTCTACATCCTGATAGGAGTGCTCGCTGTTGCCGCCCTCAGCGGGGCTGCTACTGTCATGGTAAGGAGAAAGCCTCCGTCCCCCCAGGCGAGGGCTTAGAGAATAGACTTCTTCGATACGACGAACAGTTTCGCCTAGTTTCGGCCCCACCTCTAGATTATCTCTTCGAGAGACCAATACCGATGGACTTGCAATCTCAAGACCATGTTGCCTGGTGTGACACCTGCGACAGAGCGACTGCTCGCGAGGTGAGATATCGGTCCGACCAAACGTTCGTTGGAAAACTGCTCGTTTGCACGGAGTGCGGCGAGACGGTCAAGCAGGCTCTGGGAGGTCCACGTTGAAGGACCTCTCATGGATGTGGCTATTGGATATCAGACCTGATGAAAAGGTAGAGTCAGGAGGCTTCTCATGGCGGAGACGTAAGAAGCATCGCCGGCGGAAAGTTTCCTTATAGAGAATCAGGTCTCCAAAGTATACACTGAAACGCTCGGTGACATCGTGACGGTCCACTAGCCCCAGAACCTTGCTGCGATAAGGGAAGCCGCGATGGCGAGAAGACCGGCCGCAGGCAGCGTCACCACCCAGGGAAGCGCCATTCCTCTCACTGCTGATCGCAGAACATGGCTCTGTTTTCTGTCAGTGCCCCCTGTGGCGGCAGATACCTGGGTCGTCGAGAAGGGGTCTCCGAAGTAGGCTCCTGCGGAAACCAGAACGGCGGTAGCAGCGTCAGCCTTCAACCTCTGGCCATGGCGTAGGGGAGCGGTTCGGCCGATTATGGTCTTGGCAACCCTGTCGCCCCAGACCAAGGACCCGGCAACCACTGCAACGCTAACAACGATGTAGGGTAGCCAGATTGATTGTTCCGGGGTGGCGATGAGAAGAAAGGCTCCTAGAGCTGCCATTTTGGGAGCGTCGTTGACGCCCCTCCCGAAAGCGACAGCACCCGCTGACCCCCAGTGGGCGATACCGACTCTGCTCGAACCTTCCGTCTCAATTCCTTGTCGTCTCCGAGATAGACGGCTAAGCAAGTAGACGCCGATAAGCGCGGCGATCGGGCCAGCGGCGAGTGGAAGCAGAATCCGCCATATCAGAAAGTCCCATTCCAGACTTGACGACCCGAACAAGTAGACGGATTCCAACACGACCGCGCCTACAATAGCGTGGGTTGTCGAGACGGGGACCCTTAGAAGCGTTCCAAGCAGTATCCAAGCAGCCGCGCCCGCAAGAGCGGCCAGGATGAATGGTGATCCAGGCGATGTGCGGAGTATGCTCTGCGGGGTAAACACGGAGAACAGCCTGCCCGAAATCAGAATTGCAGAGGCGCTGCCCAGACCGCTGAAGAAGCCTCCCCAGACTAGGGGCTTGTAGCTTGGCTGGAAGACCGCAGTCTCAGGGTCTCGCATGAGAGCGGTAATGCTCTTACCTACATCATTGGCTCCATTGCCGAAGGCAAGAACGAACAAAACCCCTAGACCGATAGCTTCTTCCACCAACAATTCCCATGCGACCCTTTAGCGAGAAACCCGGCTTTTCTTGGAGATGCGTTGACTAGAACGCTTCAGCAATATCTACAGAGTGGTACCGAAGCTTGTTCGGTAGATCTACAAGTCAAAACTTCTCGGAAACGATTGATTTCCTATACATTATCTTTGACATTGCCAGAACTTGGCGCCCATTGGGTCAGGATTTTTCCCATCTCCTGAAACGGGGGCCGTTGGAAGTCGATCGGATGATGATGCTCACTCCACTATTCTGACCCAGCAGGTGTGGGCCGCCGGGTTGTAAATCCTCAAGTCATCGCACATTCTCTGAACCAATTGGCGAGCGTCGTCGCCGCTGGACGCTTCAACGTTCATGCGTAATATCTTGCCGGCGCGGACACTTGTAACCTGAGAATATCCTCCTTTCAGCACAAGGTTGCGGTGTATTGTCTCGCCTTCAGGGTCCCGGGCAAGAGGCTTGTTTTCAATAATTACTTCGACAACGAAATTGCCAATGTTCATGTCAGAGCCAGACCCTATCGCTCCTTAAGCCATTTCCTGACATAGACGTTCACTCTCATGACATTATCCACGAGGCTTAAGTTGACTTGGCCCCATGCCTAGCCTCGGGTGCCTGTCCACGACATCATCCTCTCGATGCCCGAGGTGTGGTAGCGAACTCCTCCGAGCGGAGACTTGAAAAGTTCTAGCTCGTTTTATCAACCCTTTCAGCATCTGCGGGAATGATTGCAGAATGGCTACAGACCACTCGACCATTCCAGGCCTCAGTAAGGCTAGGTTGGAAGCATTGACCGATGGTATCTTCGCGACAGTCATGACTATTTTGGTTCTCACCCTCAGCGTCCCCGTCATAACGGGCCCGCTTACAAGTGCTCAACTCGCCTCAGAGGTTCTCGTAGACATTGAGGCCTTGGCACCGAATATTCTCGGCTATGTCATGAGTTTCCTACTCCTCATTACTGTTTGGATAAGCCATCACAACGTTTTCCATTACATCTCCAGCGTAGACCGTCCGCTGCTTTGGCTCAACGCCGCTTTCCTACTCACAGTAGGCTTCATCCCGTTCTCAACAGCGTTGCTGGGAAGATATCCTCTCGTCCAACTGCCCGTCGTAATCTGCGGGGCCAACATATTTGGCATATCTCTCTTCATGCAGGCGATCCTAGCCTACACCGCAGGGAACAAGGCATTTGTGGCAGACGGCTGGAACGCGAGAATCATGGGAAGAATAAGCCTGCTCTGGAGGATAGGAATGATAAAGTACGCTACAGCGATCCTCCTTTCCTTCATCAGCCCAGCCATTAGTGTTGGAGTTTACGTCGCCGCATTGTTCTTCTTCCCCCTATCGAGCATCTTCGGCTTCAGATCAAAACAAGAGCGGCGTCACCCAGACAGTGTCAAGTGATCCCGTTCACCTTAGTGCGTGGAACCAAGAGGTCAGGATAAATGCGCTCGACAGTTGCTTAATGCGTTCAGGAACTACTTGGCCCACCGTCTCGACCTTTACACTCTTTCCGTCTCCCTAGCTATTGACCTTCTCTCGTTCCCTCTCCTAATTCGAGCCTGACCCTCATCCTAGAAATGCATGCTTTGAGTATCCTGTACCCACAGCTTTCTGAAGCTACTGAGAGCATCCTCGGGCTCACTAACTCTTATATGAGTTGTAGTCGAATCAAAGTTGAGATTCTTTGTCTCGAAGGGTCCTTTCACCTTTCCTCATAGTGGCCATTGCACTCATGAGTGTGGTTCCAGAAGCTCCTTTCCTTGCTCAAGCCCAGACGAGCGCTACGCTATCTGTCAACCCAAGTTTCAACGCTGGAGGCATAGGATCATCCTTTACAGATGAAGTGGACATATCCGGAGTCCCCAACCTCCTTGCATACGATGTTTCGCTGTGCTACAACCCTGGAGCGCTAAACGCGGTTTCTGTAGACTTCGATTCCACTACAATCGTCGCGGGCACAAGCCACTTCAATATCGCGACGGGCATCGATAACGCGGCCGGCTGCGTACGGTACGCGGTCACTTTGCTCGGCGGCAGTACGATTGACGGCTCCGGTACCGTTGTCGCACTATACGTAACCTTCCGAGTCATCGCGGACCAAGACTCGCCGCTGAACATCGTAAGCCCCCAGGTGATTCAGCTCTTGAACGGCGTCCCCGTAGCTGTCGACAATATTATCGTGAACAACGGCGTATTCAATTTGCCACCGACCATTCTCGTCGTCCCACCTTATTCCGATGTTGTTCAGAGAGTGCGGCACCTTAACAAGGGCCAAGACCATACAGACCTGAAAGGCTACATACAACTCGCCCCTAACGCGACGAGGCCTGGCTTTGGAGGAGTCATCTTCGACATAGTTGGCCCAGGCGGTGAGGTTCAACTCCCCTCCAACGTTGTTTTCCTCTTCCCGGGCAATTCTACGACTGTGACCGCGACGTTCTTCTTCCCCCTAGCCAGTTCGTCAGTCGGAACCTATTCTTACAGCGTATTGGCGATGCGGTGCGTTACCCCGGATGCTTGCGTGATCGGGACCACAGCCTTCCTGAGCCTCAACGGAGCCTTCTTCAAAGTCAAGTAACAGCAGCACACTTGAACTAGTCCAGAGTGATGGTGCCGAAATCTTCCCACGGGTTTCCCATTATTTCGAACCAAGCTCCATCTATCGCTTCCGTCTCCACAAAACTCACAATGGTTAAATCAGCCCCGGGGCAAACCGTCTTCGTGAGTATCACAAGGACGCTTCAGTCTCACATGCCCAAAAGTCCTTGTGCAATTCTAGCAACCGCAACTCTCCTCTCCTTGCTGCTTTTCCAGACCCTAGTCCTACCATCTCAAGGAGTTTCTTTGCCGACATCTTGCACCTCTCTCGCCAATTTCACCATCTCCATGAGCGAACCGTCGGTGACCATTCCAGCTGGCGGGTCGGATATTTTGAAGGTCACGCTGACCAGCTTCAACGGCTTCAGCGGCTCCTTGTCTATCGCCTACACAGTCTCCCCACAAGGAATCACGGCGACCCCGACATCAGCCAGTGTTACTCTGAGCGCCGGAGGGACTGCAAGCTCTGACGTGACTATTTCGACGTCGCCCTCCACCCCTCTCAAAGACTTCAATATCACAGTCAGAGGCACCAGCGGCCCCCTTACCCACTCAGCTTCCATAATCGTGACCATCGTAGAACCCACCTTTAGCCTCTCCACCAATCCGACAGTTCTCGCACTTCAACCGGGCTCCACCGCTTTCTCGGAGGTGAATGTTACCAGCCGCTACGGCTTTAGTGGAACCGTGACGCTCTCAGATGCTGTCTATGGTTCGAACCTTACTGCTTCTCTGAGCAGGACGAGCGTCACCTTAGGCGCGTCGGCTTCTTCGACGCTGAGGGTCAACTCAACAACCAGCGCTCCCCCGGGACGCTACATCGTCGCGATAACTGGAACGAGCGGGAGCTTATCGGAGCAGGCTTCGATCACGGTCATAGTCATAGGGCCTGGCTTCGACATCTCAGCGAGCCCTATGGACCTACTAATACCAGCAGGAACCTCAGCCTATTCCAACATTACTCTGTCCAGTCTGAACGGCTTCTCAGATACTGTAGCCCTGAACGCCGTTCCTTCTACATCCGGATGGACCGCAACAGTGACTCCTTCGATTCATGTTCTGGCCTCTGGTGTGTCTAAACAGTCTAGGCTGGACATGTCCGTTCCGCCGGGATTCCCCAGCGGCTCCTACGTTGTGTACATAGAAGGAGCCGCGACGTCCGCAATCAATCTCACAATCGTTTACGTGAACGTGCCTGGACCACTCTTCAACCTCACGACCACTCCCCACTCCCTTGCGTTTTCCGCTGGGTCGTCCGGCACCTCCAATATCACCGTGGTTAGTCTCTACGGGTTCTCAGGAAGTGTTGGTCTATCGCTGAACTGTGCTCCCGGAGTCTCGGCTACCCTAACCCCTGATAGTGCAAACCTGACCCCTGGCGAATCCTTTACTTCCACACTATCCGTGTCCGTCTCGGTGTACCAGCACCCAGGATTCTATTTTGTAGCAGTGGAAGGGGATAGTGGCTCGCTTTCCTCCACCGCTATCCTCGCTCTGAACGTAACCGCGCCCGGACCTATCTTTGCAATCTCGACCAGTGGCACTGTGAGCTTCGTCTCGGGCTCGATGAGCTCTTTCACGGTGACACTTATCAGCCTCTACGGTTTTACTGGAACTGTAGCTCTGGCGACAATTGTATCGCCCTCCACCGGCCTAGATGTTTCATGTACTATGCCAGCCGCTCTGACCGCTGGTAGCACTTCCACTTCCACCTGTACTCTCAACTCCTCGACCGCGGGAGGCTACGCGGTGACAATTACCGGGACAGCCTTCTCGAAAACCAACTCAGCAACCATTCAAGTCACCGTCACCGTGCCCTCCATGACACCTGACTTTTCAATTTCAGCATCTCCAGACTCTGTGAGCATCGAGCAAGGCTCCTCAGGAACCACAAGTATCACCCTGACCGCTCTGAATGGCTTTGCAGGGACAGTCTCCCTGTCAACGGCCGTTCATCCATCGGGTCCCGGAGCCACTCTGACCCCAGCGTCTGTCATACTAGGCTCCTACGGAGGCCAAGCTCAGACCATCACCCTAAAGATAAACGCGGACACCGGGACACCCCTGAGCACCAGCGCTGGAACCTACACGATGACCGTGACCGGGACCAGTGGTTCCAAGTTCCACACGGCGAACGTAACCCTGACTGTCATCAACCCGTCGAACCCCACACCGCAGGGAGCGTCGGAGATTCTCGGCTTTGACCCAACCGTCTTCTATGGCTTGATAGGTATCATAGTAGCTGCCGCGGCTAGTGGAATCGGCGTGGTCGTTTGGAAGAGGAGAGCTTCACCCAGTAGGACCTAACAGCTTAGGTCCGCGAAGGCAAGTCCCGATTCATCTCTGCTTCGGCAGTTTCTATTGCGACCTCTTCCAGGCGGTTTGATTCCAGATATGAACGCACTGAAGACCCCTGAAGTGAACTCTCCAGCCTGGCGCAGCTGTTTCACACAGACCTCTTCGAAGCCCGCGTTTTCTAGCATTCCAGCATAGACGCCCTCCGTCACGGCTCCTGTTATGCAGCCGCACCATTTACTCGGGTCGGCTTTCTCCTCTTCGGAAAAGACTCGCAAAGCAACTTCGTCAGCTATTGCTAGTCTTCCACCGGGTCGAAGAACTCTGAACATCTCCTGGAAGACCTGCTCCTTGTCAGTGCTTAGGCAGATCACGCAATTGCTCATTATCAAATCTACACTCTCCGCGTCCAACGGAATATTCTCAATCTGACCCAGTTTGAACTCGACACTTGCCGCGTTCAACTTGACAGCGTTAGCCTGCGCCCGGCTGACCATGTCGGGTGTCATGTCCAATCCGATAACCCTCCCGTTCGGTCCAACCTTCCGACTTGCGAGGAACACATCAACTCCGCCTCCCGAGCCCATATCCAGTACTGTATCACCTTCTCTGATCGTTGCAAGCGCTGTGGGGTCTCCACAGCCATCGGCCAGTGTGACGACCGATTCCGGGAGGGTTTGCAACTCTTCAGACGAGTAGCCATATTTCACAAGCTTCGCCGTTTGCAAAGGACCGCAACACTTCTGGTCAGCACTCTTAGCCAGGGAAGCATAGGATTCCTTCACAGCCTCCTGAATCGTCCCAGACTTGGCCATCGCCACAGAGGAGGGCTCATTCCCTTATTTGTCTACTCTTCGGAGGCTCTGATGCTAGAGGGAGTTTCTAGTTTGCCGGTCTGCGAAAAGCTGAACCCTCCCGCATGTCCGGCAGACATAGGCGTCGAGGTTGAGGAGACCTTCACCGACTTCTGCCCATTCGCCGAGGAGCAATTTCCAAGCTCCCCTTGTGTCGCCAGTCCTAAACGGAATGTCACCCATGTCTTCCATCGCCACGTTGCAGGCGGAACAATTCACAACAACACTGGTTTGAGAGGTGGATTCCACCAATTTCCTTCTACTAGACCCTCATGCACCGCGAACTTAACCCTTCTAACGGGCGGACCCGTACAACGGTTCGAGGAACGCTTCAGCCTGAACGAGGAAAATAATCGAGAACTGTGCGCCAGGCTGAAAGTCAAAGTACCTCGATAGGCAGAAGACCTTCCAATACTCGGTAACAAGAGGTCGAAAAGTGCCAGCTGAATCTGGGTCCCGGTATGGAGTCGGAAACGTGCGTGTTTCTTTCCATGTCAAAGAAAGTTTCCGACGGCAGGGAATAATGAGACTGCTCGGTGCACGAATTTCAAAATGTGAGCCAGGGCATGTCGAGATTTCCGCTCCCAACCGCCCAAGGTTGAGCCAACAAGACGGCTACGTCCACGCCGGCGTCATGGCCACACTAGCCGATAGCGCCGGAGGCTACGCCGTACTGTCGCTCCTACCACGAGGTTCCCGGGTTCTCGCCGTCGAGTTCAAACTTAACTTCACACGGCCGGCTGTGGGGAAAATTGTTCGTGCAACGGGGAGGGTCCGGAAGCTGGGCGGAACCATAGCTGTCTGCGAACTCGAAGTTGAGCTACAACATGAGAACAGATGGTTGTCCTGCGCCTGGGGATCCCAGACAGTCTACTGCATCCGGGGAAGCTCATCCAAGGTGGCCTAGCGATTCCGACAATGAACTCTAGTCTCACGAGGCTATGTCGTATTGTAACGTAAGGGCCATTTCTTGGAAGTCGTTAATCTCACGTGCAGGAATGTTCTGTTGTCTACAAAGCCCCGCTAGCCTAGAGCCTTTGATTGCGAACTGGTAATCTGCTACCTTCAATGCGTGTATGTCCCATACTCCGTCTCCAACGTAAGCAACCTTCCGTCCCTTCGCTTTGTGGTATTTGACCAAGTCGTCTTTCAGGCTCAGCGAGGTTTTGTCTCGTAACCGTGGGAAGGTGAACTTGATGCCCTTCGGGGTACTCACAGCTTTGGGGGCGTACAACTTTACCAGGCGGTCCCAGCCCTTCATTCTCAGCAAATGTCTGATTGCGAAATCCAGTCCCACACTTGTCACCGCGAGCGGAGCCTTGTTCTCTCGGGAATACGCGATTAGCCTGTCGAAATTTGGACGGAACCCTGTGATCCTTTCCAACTCCGCGACAAGCACCATCTCCGGCGTCTTGACAAGCAGGCCCTGCCTTCTCAGGCACTCAGCTAACGTGATATGTCCCCCCTCATACTGCTGGTCGAATATTTTCCAGTCTCCTTGAGCGTATTTTCTCAGGACGTGCTCAAACGTGTCGTTGAGCGTAATCGTGCCGTCGAAATCACACAGAACCGCGAGGTTCTTCTTCGCTCGAAGTTCGTCGCCGTGTATCATTCCTAAGACCGTCGATTACCTAATGGATTGAATATTCGGATCTAAGTTTGGCACCCTATCTTAAATAGAGAGTGGACGATCCTAGCTAATCGGGACTGTCTCGTGCCTCGACCTGTCCCAAATGCAGTTATCAAAACTTACAGGCTGCCGAGTTCTGCCAGTCCTGTGGCACGGCCGCGATATTAGACATAGTTGCGCAATAGGCCTCGGAAGGGAGCTCGTTCAATGAGTCGACCGAAAAACGTCAGAGTTTGATTATTTCTCCTCGAACCTCCTTCCCGATGCGCAGCACACCATAGGTCATTTCTCTGGCCGGAAAAGTCCCAGTTGCACTCCCCGGATTGAACCAGAGGATTCCGTTCTTGACAATGTTCTTCGTCTGATGGCTATGCCCGTGAATGATAACCTGGACCCCAGTGAACTTCGCTCCTATTCGAGCCTCCAAAGTGCTCGGTGCTCCGCCCTCCGAAGGGTGGTCCACGCCAATTTTGATCCCGACGGCTTCGACCGTGTCGACAGCAGGAAGCTCCCGTCTAACATCCGGTCCATCAGTGTTCCCATAAACCCCTCTGAAAGGCCCAAGCCGTCGAAGCCCATCGACCAAGCCCTTTCCAGTAAAATCTCCCGCGTGAATGACCAAGTCCATCCCCGGACAGGTCGTCGACGGGCTTCTTCGGTAACCGTTCTAGAGAATCAGTGTGCGTATCTGAAAGAACACCAATTTTCATTGTGCGATCAGGCAGGCCATGCTAGCTTGGGTCGACTCTTGGAAGAAAGAGTTACGCAGATCCGGATGCATTGAACTGGATGGGATATTTTCCTCGGGCAAAATTGGTAAACCAAGGTTTCCGGGTCCTGTCGCCGAATTAACACTTCAAACTGGCGAGCCGTCTTTCACTCTTTTCCGCGGAACCTGCCCGTGTCTCAGTTGACTCCATTTCGGATAATCCCGAGGCTACCTTTTGAGAACGCCAGCAATCCTGTGGTAGTTTCAGGAAGCCTCGCACCCTCTCCTTCCCAGGGTCCAGGCTCTCCGCCCGCAGGGCTTTAATGCCTCATAGGCCTGGGCCAAAATAGGCAGAGTTTGAGCGTCTCCAACTTACGCTACCCTGTGACCGTTCACCTCCCTGCAGAATACGTCAGCCTAATCGACCAAGCCCTGGGACCGTCCCAGACCTTTTCCAAGAAGGGCTACAGGGGCCGAGCTGATGTCGTCCGCCACGCAGTCTACAAGTTCCTGGTCGAGAACGGTATTCAACCAACTCTCGACCCGTCAATGGTGGACGCTCCCAAAGCCAGAAAGCGCGCTGGCGCTCTGTCAGAGACAGAGTTCTGGAAGATACTGACCCAACGACACTAGACAGCTCAGCAAATTGTAGAAGCTAGGTAGGGCTTCAGCCTCAGTTCTGACCGGGTCTGCTGAGCCCGTTCCTCACACCTTCTCTGGAAAACGGATTTGGTAGACACGCGTCCACACTGCTCGTCGTCAGCAAAGGTTACCTAAACCGCCACCGGCTTGCTCCTGGTGAACTGCCAGCGTTCTCGATAATACCAAACACTACACGGGGTCGGACAACGTACGCAGGACCCATGGATGAATCAATGTCCCAATCGTACTTCTTCTTGTAAGCTGGGCGAAATCGGGGTGGAACAGAAGACCAGGCAACCTTCTTCGCAACGCCTTCCACAATCACGGCCCGGTCCGCCCGGTCGGGACACAGCACAACGTTCGGGTTAGCATGAATGTTCCTTGCCTTTCTCGACCCTTCACCGCTAGTAAAGTAGAACATGTTCTCCAGCCAGACACCCCAGACACCCGCCAAGTGTGGACGTCCATCAGATCTGACGGTAGCAATCCAGTAATTGTGCGATCTCGACAATTGTTTTACAGCCCAGCTCCAAGGCAGCAAGCCCTTTCCAAACATCATCTCGTATCCCGGCATGTAGGGCCGGCTGGCTTTTGGGACCGTTCGTTTAGGTGGACTTTCTCGCTTTACCATGGCACCTGGAGTTTCCACTGACCCGCCGGATAAGTTATCTCTTGAAAAAGAGGGAATGCCGACAAGTAGGAACGTGTATGCCTAACGTTGGCTCTGGGCGTTTTGCCAGAGTCCGACGACATTGCCTTCGGTGTCTTTGAAGTAAGCTGTGAAGCCCATGTCCGCCACTTGCTGTTTCTTCTGGACCACTTTGCCACCGAGCTTTTCGATGCTCTTCAATGACGAGTCAATGTCTGATACGTCAATGGTGATGACTGTGTTCTTGACTGGGTCTTGCCGTTTGGTCATTCCGCCGTTGATAGCTCCTGGTTCTGTGGGCATCCGGGTTTTCTGGTCTACGGGGGTGGTTCCTACCCCGTGATATTCCATTCCAGGATACTTCTCGATTTGCCATCCGAACGCTTTCTGGTAGAAGGTCTTGGCGCGTTCCACGTTGTCGGCCGGTATCTCGAAATGCACTACTTTACCAGGCATTTCCAAACACGCCTAGGTCCGAAAAAAGTGCGTCTAATAAGCCATCGCTATACTTTCCTTCCCTTGCCTACATGACTCGTGTCCGCAAAGCAGAGAGCAGGGTCTTCCACCGCGCTCGCACCTTTCATGATCATGTATGCGTGATAGCCTCTTGAACCGCGAACATAGATAGAGCGAAGAGGATTTTGTTCGAACACATTGAGGAGTGAGTTTCTACCTCGCGCCCACTCTCGGAAGCTTGGCGAGCTTGATGTTTCCAACTGGAAGAAACTCGAGTCAAAGCGCAACCTTGCACGGGTAGACCCTGCGATTCGGGAGGTTGTCTCTCTCCTCAACGCGAAGGGCTACACAACCTTCTCCTCGTGTAGTGGAGGGCACAGCGCGAGCTTACGTCGGCCGTTCGACCGTCACGAGAGCGGCTACCTCGCATTCTCCCCACCGTCCAAAGTCGCCTTCACGCTCTACGACTCGCTACACCGTACAAACCGAGACTTTGGGTTTGAAGCGCAAGCAGTCGTCGACAATGGAGCTGGAACTGGAATGGAGACAATTTGTACACGGTTGTACTGGCAACTTCTAGATGAGAGGCCTGCCAAACAACAATATTACGCGGCTCTCTTCAGGGATTTGAGACAGATCATCGAGCGGCTCCCTAGCAAGCCTACTGACTGTAGAGGACTCCTAGCTGGCGTTTTGGGCAGAGGTCGTCTTCCCGCCGGCCTAATAATTGTGAAACGGCAAATGAAACGTTTCACCGCTCGCTAGTCAAGCATTCCATGATTCCCGGTTTCAAGGTCGTGAGCGGTTAGACTTTCTCACGGGGTCACTGTGAAGTCGAACCGATTGCCTGCAGCGGTTGTCACCGTGACGGAGTATGTTTGTCCTAGTGAGAACTGCTGGAAGCCAAAGAGTATTCCTGTGTACGTGCATGCGCTACAACTGCTGCCAATCAGAATGTCAGCAGCGACGACGGTGTTAGGCGCAATGGAGGGTCCTGCCCAGCTGTGAAGAGACCAGATGTCACCGAACTTATCGGTTACACTGTACGTCTGCAGTGTGACCTGCCCGACTCCAGTGTTCTGAAGGAGCAGGACCAAGTTGGTCGGCGTGCTTAGGGAAAGTCCTGTTAGGACTAGTGATTCTACAATCGGGTCTGTCACAGTAGTCGGGATAGCGATGGTGTGGACACGCTGCTTGCCTGTTCCGATAACAGTGATGTTGTAGGTCCCAAGTGTAGTATTTGTCATGGTTGAGATCTGAAGGGTTGTCGAGACCGTTCCTCCAGCTGCCAGCGTAATCGGGTTCTGGCCTCCCATGATGGCGATGAAGCCAAAAGGTGTCATGGCTGCAAGACTGACATTCCCGCTGAACCCGTTCAGACTATCGACATCTATCACAACGGTGGCGGATGACCCAGCGTTTTGTGTGACTCTCGACGGGCTGGCCCACAAGGCAAAGTCAGAGTTCGAGGAAACCATTATCGACATTAAGGCTGAGCTGGAAATTGTCTTCTTCTGAACGCTCGCGGTCCCTGTCACTATAATCCTGTAGTCGCCCGTGACGTTGATTGGCGCTGTCAAGGTCAATGTTGTCGTTGAGTTCCCGTTGACTTTTAGCGTCAGGGTGCGATTTGCAAAGAGCGCCCGGAAGGAACCTCCGACTGAGTCGGTGTAAAGCGCCACTGTGCCTTTGAACCCTCCAACGCTAACGACGGTGATGGTTGACAGGGCTGACCCGCCTTGCATGGTGGTCAGTGAGGACGGGTTGACCGTAAGTAGAAAGTTGCCTGTTGGCTTCTGCCCTAAAGCCCCTGTTAGGAACGGTAGAACGGATGCACTCACGGTTACGGTTCCGATGGCAGCCGTAAGGATGACTACCATCGTCCGGAGAGGAAGAAGCTTCTTCGAGAGACCCAACTGACCATTCCCCCAACAGCCCTTGAGGTACTGCCTAGTCCTCGGGCTACTATACGCGTCCCGTAACTACCCGCCGCCGGCACTCTTACTAGACACTAGTCTCGCATGGCACGGAATAGCAGTCTCGCGCCTCGCACAAATTGACGAATAAGTGCAAAGTGGAAAGAGCTCTCCGCCGACTGCTTTCGATGGATTAGTTTCTCGAGATGCGCCTCGAAGCGAGTGCAGTCTAGCGCGACTGGTGTATTTCTCGTTGCAGGACTTCGTAGGCGCGGTGTCCATCCCGTTCCTCGAGAACCACGATTACGTCGCCATCACCGAGGAACGCGTCTACAATGTTGATGCCGTTCCTATAGAGAAGCTCTGTCACGAACGATGCTATTCCAGGAACCTTCTCGGCTTTCGGGGAAAGAAATAGTGAGAGACGAGCCATTCCTGGCTGGGAGGAGACCCGGCCCAAATGACCGAGCTTCGGTTTGATTATTGCAAACTCTTCAGAGGGTAATAGGACCTTAATCGATGAGGCGAGGGGCAGAATGTTCGGAAACTCTGACAGCTCTCCCGCAGCCTCTGTGAGGTCCTTGATGAGTCTTGGAAACTCGGGGCGTCGCGCTTTGATAGTGACATCTGTTATTCCGCTTGAGAGAGAAATTCTGGAATCTTCAAGTATTCTGACTGCTTCGGGGGTCTTGATCTCTTCGAGTCCGTCTGAGAATCGCTTTATTGCAACGACGAGGGTGTTGATGCTGGGCTTCCGGCCCGTTAGCGCTAACACTTCTGGTTGGATGTGTTCTGCGATTGAGTGGAAGTTTGTCAGTTTCATTTTGAGGCATTGGTAGATGGGATAGTTCTGGGTGAGAATCTTGCGTACTGCATCAGGCACGGTGGTCGTGTTCTGCGCGTGAACTCCCAGCGAAAATCGCCACGTTGTAATAGATTGGGGTTCGTGAATAAAAGGTTTATATAGAATGTCACAGATGTTACTTGATTGCAATAAGTGAATAAAAATGCAAGAAACAAACTTCCCGACCTACGTGTTCGCCACGGTTAACCCGGCTCAAGCGAACAAAGTAATCGCGGAGCTAAAGCAGAACAGCAACATCGAACTCGTCGCACCAGTCACCGGCCGCTACGACCTCGTCCTACGACTCAAGCAAGCACCACAAGACCAAGTCTACAAGTGGGTCCAGAACATTCGCCAAATCCAGGGCGTACAGTCCACCATTACAACCATGGGCTTTAACGGCTTCACAAACGGCAAACTCCAGAACCAACTACCACTCGGCATCAGCCTCTTCAACACCAGCTCGACTTTCGACAGCGTCATCAGCCAGCTCAAGAACTTCCCAGGCCTCGTCGAGGCATGGACAACCCCAGGCCAAAGCGACATTCTAGCACTATGGCAAGCAAAGACAACCGACGAGATCGTCAAGACAGCCGTTGAGAAGCTGCAGACCCTTCACGGGATCAGCAGAAGCGAGACTCTTCTCGCCTCCTCACTCTTCATCCACGCATAAACACTCGTAAGCTCCGTAACGAACTTCCTCCGTTTATTTCGACAAAACAAGCGAAGCCTCCGCCGGCGACCATACAGGGCTTTCGAGATTCACGACGACTTCACTTGCGTTTAGCATGGACCCTTTTTTGAGAGGATCACAGTTCAAAGCTGAGACGGAATTGATACCTCGCAGTTTTCTCCAACGGTAATAAGCGGTACCGAGGAGAGTCAGCCTAAGGAACATTAGAGTTAGATGGTGTGCTTTGGGGAACGGTCGTTTGATACTGAAATGTCGAAATTACAAACGAGAGAAACGAGCGCTTTCTCCGACATCGCGAATACGACACTCGCTGACCAAGTAGAGTCTCGACTCAAGGAACTCGAGAGGAACATTGCAGTTGCGCGGCAGTTCATCAAACTGGCCGACGAATGCTCCTCGCAGGTCAGGCATGAGTGGGATTTGCTGCAACAGGACATTCGAACTGAATCGAGCGAGACCAACAGGCCCCACGTCTTTACCGAGCATCCGAAGAAGCACGAGACGAATCCGCGCCTAGAAGGATTCCGAGCTAGGGAGAAAACTAAGCACAAGAGTGAGGACGAATTCAAGAATGAGACTGAAGACACCTCCGACTCGATAACGGGAACGGACATGACCCCAAAGCCGTCGAAGCGCCACGGTTCCAAGAGAAAAGAGACCGTGTCGGGTAACGAGACCAAGGGTCCGACCCTTACTTCCAAGAACTCGTCTCTGGCAAAGTCTCGCCCTAAGAGGTAGCCCTCCACATATCCGAACGAGTTTCTTTCCTCCACTCGCAGTGGAGATGCCACAGGGTAGGTTGCGTTGCCTTCTGGGAGTGATTGAACTACCGAATTTCTTTTAAGCAAGGCTTTGTTTCGGCCCTTCTGGCGAGTGTAAGTTTATGCCTGCAAAATCAAAACGGGGTAAAAGCGTCAAGAAGAAGAGTAAGGTTGCGAAGATGGAGCCGATTCCGCCAGGCTTTAGCACCGTGACGCCGTACTTGGCGATTAAGGGTGCTGCACAGGCGATCGAGTTCTACAAGAAGGCCTTCGGGGCGAAGGAGTTTGAGCGGGAACGCCAAGCAATGCCGGATGGTAAGCTGATGCATGGGAGGATCAAGATTGGCGACTCGATTGTGATGATGTCCGATGTCTTCCCCGGTTCCAACTTGAAAGATCCAATGTCTGCTGGGCTGAGCACTGTGATCCTTCATGTTTACTCGAAGAATGTGGATAAGCTCTGGGAGCAGGCGACCGGTGCGGGGGCAAAGGTGAGGATGCCCTTGGAAAATCAGTTCTGGGGCGAGCGGTATGGCCAGCTTGAGGACCCGTTCGGACATCTCTGGTCGGTCTCGCAGAGGGTGAAGATGAGCCCGAAGGAGATGAAAGAGAAGCAGGAGCAGGCCATGGCACAGTTCAGCCAGGGACAGCGCGCGGCGAGAGCAGAAGAGACAGAAGTCGCCGCGACTACGCTAACCTAGACGTTTCTTCCTAGTTTTCCGGAGCCAGCTCTTTCCTTGTGTAGTTTCGTTTCCGCTCCGGCGTTTCTCTGCTCGCATTGTTAAGAGTGGCATGACCGGCGGCTATCTGTAGATAGAAGCTGATACTTCGCAACCGACCAGCTGTTCCCGGCCCTGGCTATCTCTGGAAACGCTATGTTCGTGGTCATGGTCACCGTGCGGACATTCTTAGTGATGTCGCTCCAGACTGTGCTGCTGGCTCTTTCCAGCAAGGTCGGATTTACGGTGGATGAGACCAAGGTTTCCCCGAACCTTCTGAAACGGATTGGCGAGCTGCAGACGATGCGTGGTTTCCTTGACCAGACCGGTGTGGAGGTGAACAAGCTTGCCCGGACGTGTCGAGAATCACAGCGGCTTGTTCTCATCCCAGGCCTCATCGGTCTCTTTGTCGTCCTGCTTGGAGTGACCGGCACTCCTCTTATCCTGCCAGGCGTCCTCTGCCTGGGACTGTCCGGCGTTCTCTACTACACTGGTGCGAGGCCTGTTCAGCTATCTTTGGCCCGTAAGAAGAGGGAGCTGGAGTCGATTACGACGGCGTTTAACGGTGCTGTTGACAGAACCTCGAAGGACGTCGCGAAGGAACTGTCAAAGCCGACAGGCTGGCCTGCGAAAACCGAATAGTTTCTAACGGTCGAGTGCGATACGGCGTATCGGCTCGGGATGACGCTCGTCTGGACATATCCAGTAGCTCTCGCCAAGCGGCGTAACCCGTCGGTAGCATTCACGGCCGTGGGCCACGCACATCATCCGACCCCAAGCTACCTCCGGAAGCTCAAACAGAGCAAGAACCATCCCGTGAGATAGGAATCGTGGTTGTTTGGAAAAGGCTGGAGGCGCGTCGTCCGTGGGTTCTGCTCAATCGGTTTACAGGTTATTCTAGAATCGCGCGTGTCTCGAATAAGCATTGTACACCTTGGTGAACACGCGAACATACTTGACTATCTTGGGATAGACGTGTTTGATGGAGCGGGCGACCCTGAGAAGGGAGCCGAGATTGGTTGGGTTTCAGGAATCTGGATAGTCAGTCTGCTAGTGCCAATCGTTCTTGGATCTGGAAGACGTGGATTTTTGGCTCGACGCCGACGCTTCTGAACAGCGCGATGACCACTGGCACGTTTGTGCTGCGTCGGTATTTGTCGAGAGCGTCCTGGCTCTCCCAAGTTGTTGAGAGACGGTGAAGTTCAGGGTCCTCCGTGTCCTGTAGGAGGAGGGACTGTCTCCAGCCGAGCGGCCGAGGCTTGCCTCGCATCGACGCGTAACCAGCCTGGAACTCCTTGATTCTAGCGTGTGGAACCTTTGCCTCGACAACGATCATGACTTCCATCCCGGTATACCAGCGTGCTGGGATGGGCTTCCGGTGAGCCTTATTCATCTTTTACTCATGCGCAGGGAATAGCGTGCTCTGGGCGCGCGAGACTTGAGCAGGCCCTAGGGGTTGGAAAAATTCAGTGGTACCGGTTTCTGGTAGCTGTTTCAGAATGGTGATTTCAGAATGCTGTTTTCCGATTGCCGTTTCAAGTTGCTGATTTCAAAGCCTGTTTCCCGGCACCGGTTCTCAATCGTTGATACCGGTCTGGGTCGAGGCCCACCGAACTGTTCGCCGATCAGAACTACGATTACTTGGGTACTCCCCTCGAATATGAGGCATTGATTCTAGATGTCATAGGCATTGCATGGGCATTCATTGTCGTATGGGTCAACTAGAAAAGCGGAGAGATCATTCCAGAGTTAGTAGCTGTCTAATCGACGAGGATTTGTCTTACTAGACGCGGTTTGCTGCGAGCGGTGGGAATCCTCGCGCCTTTTACAGGCGCATGAAAGTAATTCACTGGGTCTGAACTGTGCTTCGAAGACACAACTGAATATGAACTGAAAGTAAACCCTTGCTGACTCTCGCTTGGACCCCTATCCTAAAATAGATCGCTCGTAGATAGACAGGGATATACCATGTAGTCTCGGGGACCTCCGCCCAAGACCGTCGGTTTCTGGTGTAGTGTGTGAGGGTCCACGGGACGTGACGCGGGGGTCACGGAAGAGGAAACACGAATCATGGAAAATGCAGGGGTTGATTCGCGCGCCGAGTTCTTGGCGCGTGTTCAACGTTTCACGGATATGGTCCTGGAGCGTTTGGGCGAGGCTTCGGGGGTCGGGACGTGGATGAGAAAGAGGCGAGGATGTTGGGAAGCTTGGTTTTGAAAGTCTTGAAAACTATGGGACAAGGGTCTGCTTAGTGAGCCGCGGGTGGACTGTCACCGGCTTCCCACGGCTAGGTTGAACTCGACAATTATCTCAGATGACCTATACGGGGGAGTCGCTATGCGGTCCCCAGTGCATGCCCATGATAGTGATTGTCAAAAAAGATGATTCGTGGAATGGTGGGAACCTTTGCTGTAGCCTTTGAGCTTAGTAGAAGGGTTGGTTGCACCAACTCATGGCAGTGCTCCCCGCATTGACCTCTTGGCTACTCGAAACGAGAAGACCATTGCCATCCAAGTCAAGACCACAAGAAATCCGAGTCAAGGGTAGCTTCTGGGAAAGACCAAGATTGCCTCCGAAGTCTTCTATGTGTTTGTTGCGGTTGGAAAGAAGAACCTTCCGAGATACTGGGTGCTCAAAGGTTCCGAGGTCGGAAACTTCTGTGATAATCATCCGACCATGAAAGCTGTTAGGCTAAGCAAGCCGGTCCAAGAACGCTTCGAGAATCGGTGGAGCATATTGGACGAGTATGAGGGAATTATCCACTACTTGTAAGGGCAAGAGATGGACTACAGTTTCCTCGAGAGAAAGTAGGCCCTTTCGCGGAATCCGAGTTTCTCGTACAGTCTTCTTGCTCCCACTTCTTCTGCCGGAACGGCTAGGCTAACGTAGTCCACTCCTCTTTGTCTGAAGAGGTCGAAGACTTTGTTGAGGAGGTCTGTTGCGATTCCTCTTCTTCGATACTGCGCGTCCACTGCTAGTGTCTCGATGGACCCGGCCTTTGTCGCTCCTCTTCTTCTCAGAACCTCGTCAGACATATCTCTAGACTCGCGACCCACCAGAAACCCCACCGCCTTGCCATCCACCTCCGCCACGAGAAACAGCTCCGGGTCCGAGGACCAGAACCCTCCAAGATCCGCCTCTGTCGGTGTCGTATCCCAAGAAGCGTACTTCTCCGCGAGAACCAGGACCTCTTTGGAATCCTTAGAGTCGTAGTTCCTGATGACTGTGCCCAACATCTCGCTCAGGTACTGTCTCTGCGTGCCTATTTGTCGCTATTACGTCACTTCGCGCGAATCGAGACCCTCCCCTCTTTCAACAGAACACCAGGCAGTCTCACTGCGATAGGCGGGTCATGACGTCACTTTCCAGAACCTCACTGACTTGAAGTAGTGGTCTCTCGTGCCCCACAGCTAATAGTAACTCGAATCCCTTCGATCATCTAAAGACCCAAAATAGTGTCCACGACTTGTCTGAGCTGACTCAAGAGCCTCCATCAGTACTAACAGCAACCAGACCTCAAGCCAGCAGAGCCGCCCTAGCATTCATATTCGCCACGGTCCTCTTTGATACCCTTGGATTCGGCATCATAATTCCCGTACTCCCCGGTCTAGTAGTCGGCTTCGTCGGAGGAGACACGGCTAGGGGAGCCGAAGTCTTCGGCCTGTTTGGCACAACCTGGGCGCTGATGCAATTCCTATTCGCCCCACTACTAGGCGCACTATCAGACCGCTACGGTCGACGACCAGTACTCATCCTCTCAGCATTCGGCCTAGGGATCGACTATATCATAATGGCTCTCGCGCCTAACTTAACCTGGCTATTCATTGGACGAGTGGTCAGCGGCATCACAAGCGCAAGCTTCACCGTAAGCTTCGCCTACGTAGCAGACACTGTCCCAGGCGAACGACGGGCCGGTGCATACGGAATGATAGGCTCCATCTTTGGCGTGGGATTCATCATCGGACCCCTCGTCGGCGGACTATTAGCGGGAATTGGTCCCCGATTCCCCTTCTGGGGCGCAGCAGCACTCTCACTCGCAAGCGCCGCCTACGGACTCGTAGTGCTGCCCGAGTCTCTACCTGTCGCGCATAGACGCCCAGTCTCGCTTCGAAGAGGCAACCCTATCGGCTCCCTATTGATGATCCGAGGAAAAGGGCTCGCCGGCTACGTGGCAGTCAACTTCCTCAACTTCCTCGCCTTCCAAGTCCTACCCAGCGTCTACGTACTCTACGCTGGCTACAGATACGGCTGGGGATACGCAACAGTCGGAGCAGCACTCGCTCTAGTCGGCGCATGCAACATTATTGTTCAGGGACTTCTCGTCCGACGAGTCGTCGCCCGGTTCGGCGAACGCATCGCCCTACTCATTGGAATTGTCTCTGGCACAACTGGGTTCGTGATCTGGGGCCTAGCACCCGACAGCCTCGTATTCATGATTGCAATAATCTTCTACGCCCCAATCGGATTCGTCCAACCTGCAAGGTCTAATGACTCGGCGAGTCGGCCCATCCGAACAGGGACAGCTTCAAGGCATCAACGGCAGCCTCATGGGCCTCACCGGCTTTATCGGACCTACGGTCTTCACTCTTATGTTCGCGTACTTCATTAGCGGCCAAGCGCCAGTCAATCTTCCGGGCGCACCATTCCTGCTCTCCGCACTCTTCATGATCACTTCGCTGGTCTTAGCGGCGAAAGTCACTCGCGCCAGAGATCAGAGTTCACCGAGCGAAGACCCTTCGTTCTCAGTGCCGCCATCCTCGTCTTAGAACCGTCCTGTCGGAGGAGACCAATTACTTGAGTAAATCTCTAAACTCCTTGCTAAGGTGAAGGCGGTCATCGAATCATAGGGGTTAGCCGCGTGAGCAAGGCTCAGCGGAGCTTGGCCGACCTCAGGACTGATGGATCGCGGACCAGCAACAGCACTCTTCAAGAGTGCACTCTGGACATTCTCGCGGTGTTTTCGAAAGCTGACACTCTGGGGGTGCGCAGTTGCAATCCGCACAGCGTATCTCGCCGGGTTTCAATACGAACCTCCATTCCTCAGAAGGGAGTCGCGCTCCTGGTCAAGGCCACGAAATCGGTTCAATACCCGCTGCGACACTTGCCGCAGACCCACCGCTAGAATCACCAGCAACGGTCTCGAGATCCCAGGGGTTGCGAGTAGCACCAGTCAATGCCGATTCTGTCGAGATTCCCACGGCGCCTCGTTACGCGTCGCTGTCGTCAATTGAGCTTGGCCCCGCATTTGTAGCAGAAGGTGGCTGAGGAGGCCTGCTGTGTGCCGCAGCTAGGGCAGAACTTCATTCCAACCTGGGTCGCTGTGCTCGTTGCGGTCGGCATCTGGGCCGCGGGAACCGGAGCGATTCTGGCGAGGTTGGAGTAGTAGTAGACGGCCACTAGTATCGGGAACAAAGGTTGGTAGAATGCCGAAAGGAGACCGTTGACCACCGGGCCTGCGACGCCCAAGGGCCGGCTTATCGCACCCACGATAGTCGAAGCTATTATGAAGATTATTGCCAGGACAAGGAACGTCGCGAACGTCTTGGCCCACCTATGGCCGACGAGCTCACGGCTCCTTCCCATGCTGTCGAAGACACCTTTTTTCTCGATTAGGAGGACGGGTAACGCGAGAGAGAACATTATCGCCAGTATTATCCCTGGGATGATTAGAGCGATGAGCCCCAGAAAAACGATGAAGCCGACCACGATACTCAACGCCCAAATCGAAAGCAGTCTTGAGACAACGAATCTAACTGACGTCCCGATGTCAGCCTGTCCCTTCTCAATCTGCTCAGAGGCCAGCCTAATTGCGCTACCCTGAGCAATGGGGGAGAACACGACTGTCACGACAAAGATCGAGGCGACGAGCGGGACCAGGACACCAAAGAATCTAGGGAACCAGTCGAAGACCTGCTGAGGCGTTGAGTTGGGAGGCAGAGTCGGGAGGACTAAGGCCTGCCTTGCCAGCGTCGTGACAACCCCGATGATTACCCCCACCACTGCGAAGAGAACGAAATACTTCGTGAAATCCCTTCGGTACAACTCGAAGGTCTTCAGGATAACCTCGTCGAGGTTCAGCTCGCGTTTGATACCGAGCTCCGGCTGCGTTGTCATGTCATTTCGTCTTGATATCGATACTCCATAGCCTTTGATATAAGAGGGATAAACGATTCTCAACGTCGAGGACAGCGGTATCCGGAGAGCTTCTTATCTGAGTCGCCTCGCTTACGCCCGGTTATGAACATGCTACTAGTTCTCCTGCTCACCCCTCGACCTTGCGAGCCACGCGATTAGCACGACCAACCGCAGCCGTACTCGAAAGCTAACTTCATTTAGGCAGCTCTTCGTCTTTCGCCAAACGACTGAGTGGGAGTTTTGGAAGTAAAATCCTACAATCTTTTCCTCGACCTAGATTTCAAGAAACTCAAATTCGACGGCAGCCTAGCAATCCTTCTAGAGTCAGAGGGAGACGTCACACTAGATTCTACGGGATTGGAAATCCTCAAAGTATCATCAAACGGAAAGCCATTGGCGCATAAGCTGGTCGGGGAAGAGCTCCGCGTCCAGACGGGACCATTCTCCAGGAATCTGGAAATTCAATACCGTGGAGCTGTCTCAGAAAAACTAACCGGACTCTACAAGGCGCCTTACCCTGGTGGATACGTTTTCAGTACACAGTTCGAAGCGGCGAGTGCTAGGAAACTGTTGCCTTGCTTCGACCGTCCTGAGTGCAAAGCGGAGTTCGCGCTCACCGTGAAGACTGACAGTGACCTGAAGGTCATCAGTAACATGCCCGAAGAGTTTGTCAAGGCAGAGGGCGCCAAGAAGATTGTCACGTTCCAGAAGACTCCTCGAATGTCCACCTACCTCCTCTACTTGGGCGTCGGCAGGTTCGACGAGGTGGAGGACAAGCCCTCCAAAATCATCATCGCAACAACCCCCGGCAATACTCCGAAGGCCAAGTTTGCCCTCGACGTTGCAAAAGAATCCTTGCGTTTTTACAAGTCCTACTTCGGCTCACCCTACCAACTCCCCAAGCTCCACCTGATAGGCGTCCCAGAGTTTGCCGAGGGAGCAATGGAGAACTGGGGAGCAATAACATTTCGAGAAGCGTACATTCTAGTTGACGAGAACACAAGCGTCCGCTACAAGAAAGTGGTTGCGGAAGTCGTCGCGCACGAGGTTGCTCATCAATGGTTCGGAAACCTTGTCACGATGAAATGGTGGGACGACCTATGGCTAAACGAGAGCTTCGCCACCTTCATGAGCTACAAGCTTGTCGAGTCAATGTTTCCCCAGTGGCATGTCTGGGACGACTTTCTCCGGACAGACACTTCCATCGGCATGGCCCGAGACTCCTTGCAGAGCACACACCCTATAGAGGTCAAGATCAACGACCCGAAAGAGATCGACCAGTACTTCGACCAGATTAGCTACAGCAAGGGCGCCAATATCATCCGGATGATAGAAGCCTTCACGGGCGTGGAAGGTTTCAGGCGAGGAATCCAGAGCTATCTGAAACAGAACATCTTCTCCAACGCGACCGGAAACGAGCTCTGGAGCCAGCTGGAGAAAGCGTCAGGCTCGGATGTTAGACGGATCATGAGCGAGTGGATAAGAAAGCCGGGCTTTCCAGTCATCAGTGTTAGCCTCAAAGCGGGCAAAGTCACACTCAGCCAGGAACGATTTCTGCTCTCGGGAGCACGCGAGAAAGGAGTCTGGCCTGTCCCGGTCACGATGAAAATCAACGGGAAAACTCAACGACTGCTGCTCGACAAGGAAGAGCAGCAAGTTGACACTCCGCACTCATTGAGATCATTGAAGCTGAACGTGGACCAAACCGGGTTCTACAGAGTAGACTATGACGGCGTGATGGACCTTGTCTGGAACAGCCAGCTCACACCAGTCGACAGGTGGGGCCTAATCTCGGACGCGTTCGCCTTCACGATTGCCGGCAGGCTACCGTTCCAAGACTACATCGCCCTCCTGGCCAAGTACGACAAGGAACGGGAAAATCTTCCCGCCTACGAGGCCTCAGACCAGCTATCGATCTTCAACTCGCTCATGCCCAGCATCGCAGAGGTATCCAGTAGATTCCACCGTTCTCAGCTCGAGATTCTGAAGAACAAGACTGACGAGAACAGCACCCTTCTCCGAGGAGTCTTCATGTCTAGGCTCGCAATGGTCGACCAAGACTATGCGAACGATCTCGCCCGTCGATTCTCCGAGTATTCCAAGGTGGAACCCGACCAGCGGCAGGCGGTTGCTGTGGCTTATGCAAGGTCTTCCTCGGACTTTGACGGGCTGGTTCAGAAGTACAAGCAGAGCAAAGGGGACGAGGAGAAGGTCAGATTCCTAGTGGCTCTGACCAGCTTCCGAGAACCTGCATTGGTGCAACGCGCGCTCGGACTTGCGACCGGTGGAGAGGTCAAGAAGCAGGATGTACCAAGCATAGTCTCTGCCAGCACAAATAATCCTGATGGGAGGACGGCGGTTTGGCCATGGGTCAAGACTAACCTAGACTGGTTGAACAAGCTCTTCGAAGGCTCGGGCAACGTGTCGAGGCTGATGCAGAGCATCATACCCTACGTAGGAATCGGCAGGAGAACGGAAGTGGAGAAGTTCTTTGCTGAGAGTCGGCCTCCTGAGCTGGTAAAGGGCATTGAAGTAGGCTTGGAGAAGCTTGCAATCTACGACCAGTTCGTCCACAGAGCTGGAGCCCATCGGGCAAGATGATTCCTGTCATGCGTAACCCTACTCCCAAGAAAGAACCCAAAACACTTCACGTGTTTGTGGAACTTTCCGGGACTCAAGTCCGAGTGGCCGGGATGAGTCTATGCAATTCGTCTAGACAGCTCTTCTAGCGAGGAGACCCAGTTCAGGGACGAGTGCAACTTGTACTTTCGGCTTCGGTCTATCAAGACCGGATTCATCCCTGCTGCTCTAGAGCCGTAGTAGTCTCGCTCCAAGTCGTCTCCTACGAACATGGTTCGGCCGGGTTCGACTCCAACTTGGTTCGCAGCAAGTTCGAAGATGCCTCTAGACGGTTTGTCGATTCCGACTGAGCCAGATGCCACAAGCACTGGAAAGAAGTGCAGAAGGTCGATGTTCTGCAGTTCTTGGCGGAGTCGTTCCTCAGACTGGATATTTGATACTATACCCATCTGCAGTCCCATGCCAGCGAGGGCTTCAAGGCAGGGCGCGGCGTCTTGGTATGGTTTTCTTACTAGAGTCTTGGGAAGCTGCCGGTCCATTCTGTCCCAGTTCTCCTGAACGTAACCGGCTAGTTGGTCGAGGTCGCCTTCCACCCCGAGATGTTTGATTATCATTCGGTCCAAGTTTCGGAGCAAAGCATCCGTGAACCGTTTGCTATCTGTCAGTTCGGAGAAGAGCCTGTTCCATGCAGGTTCTACAGTCTCGTATGCACCTAACACTTCCGAGCTTGTAGACTCGATTCCTTGTTCTTTGAGGAGGGCTCGCATGACCTCTTCTCGGCGGTATTCCATCAGTGTCCCTCCGAAATCGAAGAGGACTGCTTTGACTCCCAAGTTCTGACAGTGGACAGCTTGTCACAGTCATATGGTTTATTGGCCCGACGAGAGGGGCAGCTCGGAGGCAGTAAAGCCCACCTTCGACTGTTCCAACTCATCAGCGTTTGCAGAGAGAAGAAACTCTGCTCAGAAGCGGTAACTCTCCCCTGAACTCCACAGTTCGAAACAATTATTCAGTGTCAAGGCTTTGATGAACTCTGCGCAACTTTGATCCTTGGCAAGTACCTCGCGTGGCTCTCGTCTACCACAGTCGCGGTTGCGCTCGGCTGGACTGTTCTGCCGAAAGGGTTTGTTGAGGTCGCCAACTGGATCGGCCCATTGCTAGGTCCCAGTTTCAAGCCCCTGCTGACTTTGGTCTTTCTCTTTGTGGGACCTTCCCTCTCTTACACACCCCTCTTGACCGTCTGGGTCTCGGCGGGAGTCGTGGGCGGTTTCTTCGCGAGAGGGGTTCTGCGTTCAATGATCGCCGGAACACTGTCAACAATCACATTGATCCTGCTAGCGGTGGCAAACGGCTTCCTGCTAATCTCAGGAATCCGAAACCTGGTGAGTGGTTCTGGCGGGTTCAACCTGCCGCCTCCTCCTCCCGGAACGAGTCTCGCCGACATTCTGAGTGTTCCAGTGGTTGGACAGATAGTTCAACAAGCAACGTCACCTGGCGGGCCCAGTCTCCTCGGCATCGCCAGTGTTCTGGCTGTAAATTTCGGTTTGAACATCGCTCTCTTCGCAGGCTCCTTCATCGGCTCCGGGGTGATGTTCAGGAAAATCTTCCATCGTCGTGCCAAGCCGGTTAAGCCTCGACCCGTTGAGGACAGCATGCCCAAGCCGCCGACCCCTCCAGGTTCAATTCCTCCAGTTGCAACTCCCTCCGCTCCGGCCCCTGCTCCAACTGCGACAGTTCTCTCCTTGCTCGTCATAGCTCTCCTCATCCTCGGCACGGTTGTTCCGGCCGGACTGGCTCAGAGCTCGGGCTCCTCCGGTGTCCTGACGGGCGAACAGATGGAACTGGGTGTTCAGAAGGATGGTAGTCTGCGCATGGTTTACTCTACAAACGTCTCATCCTTGCCCGGGGTCTCGGCTGACTATTCACGTGCTGAGTTCCAGAACCTCGTTGCTGGTTCCATATTCTCATTCAATGGGTCTGTGCAAGTGGGAGCTGGCGGTCCGCCCTCGTTCCTTTTGTCACTCCTGCCCCGTCATGGGTTCCTTGCAATCTACCAAGTATCAGATCCCCAGGTGGGCAAGGGGAGGGCTGACGTTCTCGCGTCCGAGTTTGCGCAGGGCTTCGCTGTAAGCCTGCAACCAGCCGTCAGTCTGGTTCTGCCATCATTCGGGGGTCAGCAAGGCTCGAGCGGAAGCATCTACCTGGGAATCTACGAAGGTGGACAACAGAATACTACTCTGAGAATGCTTGGCCTCGTTCAGAGTGATGGAGTGGGGACGATATTGACACCACGGAAGGTTTTCGCCGGTTCATACGCAATAATGGCCGGGTTTCTCGGTTTCGAGAACGCTTCTGCAACACCTTCACCATCCGTGTCCGTTGTGGCTGATCTGACAGGATTCAGCAATTTCTATGGGAGAGGAACCTTCACGTTGGGTCTTCGGGAAACCTTCGGGGCCCAAGGAACAATTGCCCCGTCAGCAACGGCTAAGACCACGCAGATTAGACTCGAGTTTCCGACCAACTCCACAGTAGTGGCTTGGGGGCCTTCAACGGCAACCGTAAACTCGACGCAGGGGCTTTACCAGCTCTTATTGAACACGACTAGCTCACCTACTCCAAACGCGTTTGTCACCTTTGACGCCAGCTTTCCGCAACGTATCCATATCGACCGTCGAACTGACCCTTCATCGACTGTCTCCGCCGGAGCGACCGTGACGGAGAAGGTCAGTGTCAGGAATCTCGGGAACGAGACTATTCATGGAGTCGTGGTAAGCGAGAAGAAGCTGTTTCAAACCTACCCAACACTCGAACTACTCTCGCCCTCATACAACTCGACACTGGGAGACATTGATCCTCAGGCTTCACGCGAAGCGACGGTGCAGTTCAGGGTTGGTTCAAACGGAGTCTACACAATGCCCTCTGCAGAAGTTAGCTATGTGGACCAGAATAAGACGATTAGCAGAGAGAGCAGTCAGACGATGCTCGTCTCAACTTTCAACCTGGAACTCTACCTTGGAAAACTCGTCAGCGGAACGGCGCCCTACTCCTACCCATTAGTGGGTCTAGTCGTTCTGACGCCCGTCAAGAGCCTAATTGGCGGGATTGGAAAACTTTCAACCCGAAGACGCAAAAAGACTCACTGAGAGAAATCCTAGTCCGCTTTCAGGGAACGTTACCTTTTCACCGGGTTTTCTTGACCTAGTCTGAACGGTCAAACAAGAGAGTGTAGATCACCCACCCATGTGGGGTGTAACAATAAGCGGGGGCATTCGGCGGACGAAGACGAACCATACCAGGAAGAGAACAAGGAATAATACGATTACCGCAGACAGCTGTCTGTTCTTCCGCTTCCGGGCTCGACGTAATCTCTTCTCTTCCTCATCCTCTTCGTACAATGTCTTTGATTAACGACGCGCGGCGTTCTATTAAGAAGACCTTGATTCCGGTCTGAGCCAAGGGGGGATGATGAGCTGTTCTGCTTAGAAGTGGCGGAAGGATCGTTCCCCGGTCAGCACCATCGTTATTTGGTGCGCGTCGCAGCCTT
>Ga0209235_1000073_pt1 | contig 39305 bp, 42 predicted proteins | sample GraSoi013_1_20cm_4_FD_185817 | JGI IMG/M metagenome (GOLD analysis project Ga0209235, IMG submission 185817) | Grasslands soil microbial communities from the Angelo Coastal Reserve, California, USA - Sample 09_25_2013_1_20cm (SPAdes) (version 2) | ecosystem: Environmental > Terrestrial > Soil >... | reverse complement strand
GAACCGTTCGAAGGGCAACCAGGGTCCATGATCTCGATTCGGCAAGAGCAGGCTGGTGGTCTTGTCGGATGCGTCGATTTCCCCGTGAGCGACAGTCAGGCTGCGGGTTTTCCGCGGGCTCGGCATGTGGCGTCTCCCCTCACGCCGGAAGCGACGCCACCGAATATAGTTCGTGGCCTGGGGAGGGATTGATTGGCCTCAAGGGCCCTTTGAATGCGGCTGCGTCCCGGGTCAAGAACAGAACCAGGGTTGTTGTCCCCGAGGCGATCGGATGCGGACCTATTCCGCGACGGCGAGCCTCGCGCCTGCCGGGCCTACCGTTTCGTTCTCGGCGATCCGAAACCCGAATTGGAATCGGTGCTCCGAAACCCGAACGCGCTACGAAAATCGATCCCCCGAGCTCGGCATTCTTCCCCGACGCGGGAGACGAACGGTGCGATCGTCTCGAGATCGCCGATTCGTCTAAGATCCTCGGCAAGCTCGGATCCGTCGAGCTGCCTCGCCATCGCTTCGGGGACCCCGCACCGGTCATCGAGGGCACGGGTGAACATCTTCTTCACCCCGGCACTGGCGAATACCTCCGCGATGGATTCAGGCGTCCATCCACCGGTCGGCGGATACGCGGGGGCGAAGCCGACGAAGGTCGTCAAGCCGGCGTCGGCAAGTGCCCGAAGGCAGCGGAGCCGCGCGTCGATGGGCGGTGCCCACGGTTCCAGAAAAGACCGTGCGCGATCGTCCAGGGTCGGGACAGACATGCCGACTTCGATGTCCGCGAATTGGGTGAACAGATCGAGGTCGCGGATCATCAGAGGGGCTCGGGAGAGGACGGACACCGGCCAGTTGGCCCTCAGCAGGACCTCGAGCGCGTGTCGTGTGATTCGATACTTTCCCTCGACGAACTGGTACGGATCGGTGGCGGTCGAGATCGCGACGAGTCCTCGGGGCAGACGCTTCAATTCCTTCGCGAGGACCGTCGCCCCATTCCGCTTCACCACAACCGAGGCGCCCCACGTGCGTCGATCGATCTGCAGAATCCGGGGTACATAACAAAAGGTGCATCCGTGGTAACACCCGATGTACGGATTGAAGGAGTAGTCGATGCCCGGCAACGGGTCCTTCCGGAGCGCCGACGAGACGTGGACCTCGCGGATCTGGAAGTCGTCTCGAGGGGATGAGACGTGGATGCCCAGGAGTTCGTCCATATCGGCCGACGAATGGGTCGGGGCCTTATGCCCTTCCATGGGGGAGGGCGGTGAAAGTGATCCTTCGTCCCTCGAAGCCCGGGCCTCGGACGGTGCACACCGGGCTTCCTCCCGTATCGTGCGCGTGCGATTGAGGAAAAGCTATAGCCGCTCGCCCGCTGCCGCAACCCCGACGGGCGCCCATCGGCGTGCCGCGGAAGGCACATGTCCCCGAGTCTTGACCGAGATCATCGCGCGGTCCGCGTCGCGGGCGGGGTCCTTGCCGCCCTCCTGATTTCGGTCGTCCTGGCGAACGTGCTGTGGCCCGGCCCGCCCTCTCCGGCCGCTGCCGAGCCGCGGATGCCCCCGAGTCAAAGCCCGTTTCCGAGGTTCCCCCTGGGTCCCACTCTCCATGCCGCGAGGATCGACGCGAACGCGAATCTGTCGATGCGGCTTCTCATGACGTCGCTGCAGGGCATCGTGAATCGGGCGGCGGTCGAACTCTATCTTGACGTTCCGACGGGCGTCGCAGGCAACACCTCCCAGACGTTGTCATATCTGGCGGCCCGGTACAACGTGACGTACGATGTCATGTCGGCGCAGGCCGCGATCGACGCCTACATACACCGGGCCGCGGGCGTCGTCGTCTACGATTCGTCGCGGCCCGAATCGATCGATGTCGGGACGGTCCTCGCGGCGCAGCAGAACGCGGTCCTCGCGGGGCCGGACCTGGCGGGATGGCTGTTCAACCGATACGCCCTCCCGACGCTGTTCGACTACGCAAAGAGACCCGACTGGACGTCCCTCGACGCCGTCGGCGCGTACGACCGCGCACTCCGGGAGCTCTACCCGCACGCATATCCATATTTGCTCGCGATTCTCCCGCCGGATCGATGGGCGATTCGAGACTATCTCGTCCAGACTGGGACGTTCGTCTTCTACCTGACGCAGGGGATCTTGGCTTCTCCGATGGAGACCGCGGCCACGGTGCGGATTCTCGCGGCAGCTCCTCGCGGCATCCCGATCCTGGGATGGTTCAACAGTCCGACGTTGACGGAAGAGAACTCGTTCGTCCAGATGGCATCCGCCGAGGGCAAGTTCGTCGTCGGCGTACAGGACGTGCCGAACCTCTCCGTCCTGACGGCCCTCGGACGAAACGAGACACATCGGCAGGTTTCTCCGACCGCCCCGCCGCCCCGCGTCCTCGAGGACAAAACCTACGTCGTCCTCGGGATTCCGGATGGCGATAATCTGGACTTCGCTGCCGGGCGCATGTGGGATCTGTGGTCCGAGCCGGTCCGCGGCACCCTCCCGTTCGCGTGGAGCCTGAACCCGCTCCTCGTCGATCTTGCGCCGCCGCTCCTCGACCGGTACTACGACAGCGCCACGCCACTCGATCGGTTCCTCGCCTCCCCCAGCGGCGCGGGGTACCTGTACCCGGACTACACGGGGCCGGGCGATCTTCCGTCGTTCGTCAATTTCACGAAACGGTACCTCGACGCCGCGGACATGGACGTCGTCTGGTTGCTCAACGCCTTCGCCGCGTCCGAGATATCGTACAGTTCGGCGCGTCTCTCGGCTTACGTCGACGGCTCCCGTCCCGCGGGAATCGTCCTCGATTACGACGACCAGCCGAGGACCCGCGATGCGTGGATGCAGCCCGGGACACAGGCGATTGCGCCGGTCATCCGTTCGACCCACTTCTGGACGACGGCCGACAACGCGCTCGGGAAGATCGAGACGGCGATCGATTCAGGGAGCGGCGGTCCGGATTTCCTCTGGCTTACGGTCTACACGTTCCGCTTCGATCTGAACGATGCGCAGGCCCTGGTGGGCGAACTGTCAAGGCGAATGGGTGGGAATCTCGAAGTCGTCACGCCGTCCGCGTTCTTCGACCTGCTGCGAGCGGATTTCGTCCGGACCGCTCAGAGCCGCCTCGGCGCGATGGAGGGGGATCCGATCGCCTCCATCCTCTTCTCTGGAATGATGGAATCCGCGCGAGCGCGTCTGCAAGAGGCCGAGGCGTCGATTTCTGTGGGCGATACCAACCGCGCCGCCTATTCCTCGTATCTGGGGCTCGAGGATCTCCGGTCCGTTTCCTCGGCGGAGACGCTGCTTGCATCGCTGCTCGTTGTCTTGGTCGCCGCAGCGCTTGCGGTCGTCGCCCATCGCTCTTCTCGGTCCGAGGACAGGCCGCCGGAGCGGCTTCGGTTCGGCGTTCTCTTGATTACGACCGCGGCCGTGGCCCTCCTTGTCTTCGCCCTCCGAGAAGCCCTGGACCAGAACTTCTGGACCTATCCGACGATCCTCGTGGCCGTTGCGATCGCCGGGATCCACCGCCCGCTGCGTCGCTGGCTCGATCGGGCATACGCCGTTCGGGCTCCCACCGCCGCGGCGCTCGCGGCTCTGGTCTTCGTGGCGCTCGCGATCCGGACGAGCGCTGCGTTTCCTCTCGCGGTCATCGGAGTCCTGCTCGCCATCGATGCCTACCTCGCTCGACACCCCGGCACCTCGTCGGAGGTCCTCCTCGGTCTCGCGTTCGGCACGGCGATCGGATTCGTGGGTGGATTCGACCTGCCTACCTTTGCGGCCGTTTCGATTCTCCTCGTCATCCCAACGTTGACCGTCAACGGTCCCCCGGTCCGTTCCACGCCGGGACGCCCGCGGAGCGCCCTGATTCCCGGATTCGTGCTCGCCCTCTCACTCACGCCGCTCTCCGTCGCGTATTACTATTCCCTGGCGCTCCGCCTCGAATTCCAGGGAGGCGCACTTCTCACCACTGCCGGAGCGCTCCTGGTCCTCGCGCCGACCCTCGCGCTCGTCGCGCGGCGGACGCATCCTCGGATTGATCCGGTGGTCTCGGAGGTCGCCGGCCTCGCTCTTGCGGTCGTGTTCAGCGGTCTCGTCCTCCTGTCGCACGGAGCAGTCCCCACGATCCTCGCGTTGCTCGGGCTGTTCGCCTCCCTCTCGTACGCCGCAGTCGCGGCGCTCAATCGCTTCGTCGCACACGGCGGCCAGCTGGGACGGGTCCTCGCGACGTCAATCCTGTTCCTTCCATTGATCGTCCTGTTCATTCGGATGCCGCCAATCGTCATCTCGCTCACGATCGCGCGCTTGCCTGAGGCGGTCGAATCCGCGCTCTACGCGCCCACTGTCCTGATCGCTGCGGTGGCGCTCGTTCTGGCGGTCGGAATCGGTCTGCGCGATCTCCTCCGCGATGCAGTGGGAAAGGATTATGACCGGGAGGCCCATGGTGGCCCGGAAGGGCCATGAGGAAGCTCCCGAAGAAACGGTTCCTCGAGGTCGCGGGGCGCATCCTCCGGAACAAGATGGCGAAGGAGGCGATCTACCCCTTCTACTGTTCCTTCAAGCTCACACGCCGCTGCAACTTCACGTGCTCGTTTTGCAACTGTTGGCACATCAAGAACCATTGGAAGGACATGCCGACGGAGGACGTGAAGGCGGTCCTCGACAACCTCGCTCGGTCGTCCGTCATCGTGTGCAGTTTCGAAGGCGGCGACCCGCTCGTCCGCGACGACATCGAGGAACTCTTGAAGTACCAGTACCAGAAGCCGTGGTATTTGCTGTTCACGACGTCGGAGCGGGACATGCAGGCGCGGTACCCCATGCCGGAGTACGGGAAGTACATCGACTTCCTGCACATCTCGATCGACGAGGGCCACAAGAACCTCGACATGTACGACGAGCTCGAGGAGTACACGAAGTGGGGGTCCATCGTCACCGTGCAGATCGTCGTCACGAAGAACGACATCGGCGCGCTCGAGACGAAGATCCGCCGATGCCAGGACGCCGGCGTCAAGGCGGTCGTCATGTGCGCCGTGCACCTGAAGAACACGAAGGACCACCTGCCGGACCTCTGGTCGATGTCGAAGGTCGGCCTCGAACTGAAGAAGAAGTATCCCGGGGTCATCATCTCGCCGGACAGCTACTTCAACCGGATCACCTGGGACCACGGCTGCGACACGTCCTCGATCATCGTCGACGCGGACGGTTTCCTGTGGTATCCATGCCGCGTCCTCGAGGAGAAGACCATCAATCTAATTGACTCCGACCTGATGACGTACCTTGAGTCTCCGGATGGCCACGAGCGACGGCTGCGGATGGCCGCGTGTGACATCCAGTGCGCGTGGTACCAGTATTACGCGACGCAGGCGTTCGTCAACCCGCGCGAGATCTTGTCCGCGTGGATGCCCTATTACCGCGACCTCCTGAATGGCGGGAGACAACCGATGGCGGTCGCCCCGGCCTTTGCGCCGAGGTCGATTGAAGACCTGGCGCACATGCAGATCCGGCAAGAAACTGCGTTGAAGGGCCTCGGAGGCGGCGACGATTCGATGTTGGAGCTGCCGACCATCCGGCCGCCTTTGGTCCGTCCTTGAGGCCTCTCCCGCTGATACGGTCGCCAGAAATCGTCGAATGGCGGTGCGGGTGCTGCGGCCTCAAGAGTGGGGGAGGTACCGGCGTTCGTCGACTACTCAGAATCCGCATCTGCGGGGCGTGCCATTGGATGGTCTGCGCCCGGTGTGCAACGCGTCATCGCCGAGAAGGATGCGACGGATGCCGTCACTCCTTCGATTGGTTTTCCCCCCGTGTTGAGAAAAACGAGAAATAGACCCGCTCCGCATGCGGAGGTCGATGGGATGTACCGTCAGGACCGGGTTCGCGGGTGACAATCGACCCGGCTGAAAGCGTCTTCCGACTCCTGCTCGTCTTTGCGCTCGCGTTCGGGATCGGCCTGGAGCGACAGATTCGTCGTAAGCCGGTCGGCTTCGGGACGTTCATCTTCGTGTCCACCGGCGCGGCGGCCCTGGCGATCCTCGCGATCGACTTGGAGGCTGACAATCCCTTGACTCTCCTCGGCGGCGTCATCACCGGGATCGGCTTCCTCGGGGCCGGGGCACTGATCCGCGCCAACGATCGCGTGTTTGGCTTCACGACGGCCGCGCTCGTGTGGGCGATGGCGGCGCTCGGGGTGGCCGCGGGCGCAGGCCTGTACCTCATCGTCTTCGTCAACTACGGCGTCGTCTGGGCAGTCGTCATCACCGATCGGTTCCTGGAGGGACGGGGCTTCGGGTCCCACGCGAAGATCGTCCACCTGACGATCGCGAATCCGGTCAGCGCCGAGGATCTCGACGTAATCTTGCCGCCCTCGTTCTCGAAATTCGAGCGGGTCCACGTGGACAAAGAGGCGCACCAGGTGAGCGTTACAGCCCAGGTGCGTCTCAAGCCAAGCGCCGTCGCGGGGCTGCTCGAGGCCCTCCGCGCGAACGAGAAGATCCGGAAGTTCGAAATCGAGTGACGCCTACCCGGACTCGAGGAGGTCGCTGTACGACGAGGCCATCAGGTCCTCTTCGGGGATCTGGAAGTACCGGCGCAGGGCCTCGAGTTGCTTCCGCCCTTCCTCCCGATCCGATTCGTCCGCGAGGATCTTCTCGAATTCCAGGAATTTGCCCAAGCCGGTGACGACGTCGAGATGGACCTGGACGCCCTCGAGGCGATACACCTCACGCGTCTTGCGGACCTCCGCCTTGACCGGTAGGACCTGTCCGAGGATCTCGCGGACAGTCGCGGCATCGGGCAACGAGGCGAGAAGGACTCGGCTCTCTTTCACGGCACTCGTGTCTGGCCGTTCGTAATAGATGAGCTGCCCTTCCTTTGCGCCCTCGACGGCACGCAGCTTCAGCCTTCGCTCGCCGAGGGAGAAGTATGTATCGACCTGCAGGAACGACCCGAGGCGTTCTGCACCCGAGAGGAGCGCCCGCGCCTTGCCAAGGTCTTCGTACCGTGCCTTCAGCTCGACGAGATGCTTCGTGCCCGTGTCCACGCGGGGCGAGAACGCGAGTTGGACAAGAAGGTTGCTCTGGCTCCGAAGGAGACGAACCGCGGTGCCGTTGGGGTCAGAGGCGCCCCTCCGAAGTCTTAGTTCTAAACCCGAGGGGAGTCTACCTCCGGGTCCGATTGCCCTACCTGGCCCAAGTGTAGCCCGTGATCCGCCGCTGGCCTCTCAGGTACGCCCGGAGCACGCTCGATCGCCACCAGTTCTCCAACGGAAGGCGCAAACGCCGTCCCAATTCGACTTCGGCGTCGTCGAGGCTCGCGAAGCGTGCTGGTTTCGTTCGGAGAGCTGCGCGAGCCAGTTCGCGATACCGCCAGACGCCAAGGGGCACCCAATCGTCGTAGACCTCCATGAAGACGATGGCGCCCGCTTGACGGCGGCGGGACTCGAGATGCTCCAGCACCGGCAGGCGGGTCGCGTGGTACGCCCCTGCGATCTGGTCCGGATAGGTCGTCCGGCCTCCCGCGAATTCATGGTCGTGGGCCGGCGTCGGGTTCGCCTCCAGGTTCCACGCCTCGAGTCCCTCGAACATGAACGCCTGCGGGAACATCAGGACCGCGACGTTGTTCGCGAGTCCGCTCGCGCTCGTCACCTCGACGTCGGAGATCCACGGGAACGATCGGACCTCGCGGACGAGGCTCTTCGCCAGGATATCGTCGACCGCGGTGATCGACCACTCGGTCGGGACGAGCCGCCGCCGGTCCTTCGTCCCGAGCAAGCCGACGGAAAAGACGCGCGTGATGTGGCTCTGCGAAATCCCGTGATCGTAGAGATCGGTAACCGCCTCACCCGCTCGCAGGTCCGTATCGGAGACGAGGTCGTCCACTCGCCGCGGCACGGATGGATTCGCGGTGAGGTCCACCTTCGCGATGTCCGCACTCGGGCCGCTGGGGGGCGCTCGACTCGAGAACGGACTCACGAGCGTCGGCTTCTTCGTGAACCACATCTCCGTGTCGATCGGTTTTGAGGCCATGGCGGCCTCCTGAACCGTCGAAAGGATCGAGTCGGGCGCGCGGGCTTCCGCGACCCGGCGGGGGGCTTTCCCGCGGACCAGCGTGAGTCGGAATCGCAAGATCTCCGGAAGTTCGTACGAGAGCCACGATTCCGAGGCGTCGAGGATCGAGGTGTCCTCGTCTCGCACCGGCGGGACGAGCGGTCCCACGAGGACCTTCGGGTATCCCCAGGAACCGACGAACGCACTCGGCGGGGATGCGCCGAACAGGTTCGTCGTCTGCAGATCCCGCCGCTCCTCGAACCAATCGCGGACCCGGTCCAGATACGGACATATGGCGAGGCGACAGCGCTTGATGTCCCCGCGGCAGACCCGACACGCGATCTCCCGGCGGACCTCGGCGAGCGTCGCCTGAATCCCATCCTCGGCCCGGGGCGATCCGGCGGAAGAGGGAACGGTCATGGTCAGGCTGCGGGAGTGGGCGCCACGGGTTTCGGGGGCGCCGGTGCCGGGGCCGGTTTCTCCTCGACGACCTCGTCCCAGCGCTCGTAGCCAATCGGACAAACGTGGATGATGCCACCCGACGCATTGCACGGCTGGGCGCCGTGGACCGGGCAGTGATGCTCCTTCGCCATCTCATCGCTCCGAAGGACCTGCGCCACTTATGCCTTTCGGGGTCGGCTCGATTCCGTACAGCTTGTCGCGGTTCGCTTCAAGTTGGTCAACCGGCTTGCCGGCGAATTCCGCGGCGGTCAACACGGCGACGTCGTGCTCCTTCCCCGCCTCGAAGACGGGCTTCATCCGAGCGCGCCAGTCCCGGTCCCGGAGGATGTGATGGTCCAGGATGAGCGTCCGAACGTCCGTCGTCCGGAGGATCCGGACGAGGTGTGCGAGGGACCGTTTCGTGTGGACCTGCGGATAATGTTCGGGCATATGCGTCATCGGGCCGTCCACGTAGAGGACCGTCGGTTGGGCGTCCACGAGGAACGACAGGTGTTCCCTCAACGGCGGGCCAATGACGTCGGACGTATGAACGAAGACGTCGTGCCCTTGCGCGATCCGGCTCATCACGACGTACCCGAGCTCATCGTTGTAGCCGTGCGGCACCGCCGACGAGAATAGGAGCTCCGTCCCGCCGAAATCCATTTGGTTCCCGTCCGCCACCAGGATCGCCTTCGGAGTTGACTTGAGCTTGCGGACGAACGCACTCGAACGCTCCCGCTGACTTCGGTTGATGTGGAACTTGCCGTCCTTCAAGAAGGCGAGCTTGCCGCGGAAGATGGACGGTGCCGCCGGATTGTGATGATCGTAATGGTAGTGGCTCACCGTGAGGACGTCCGCGCGCTTCGCAGCGTCCCGGATGCCCTGCCACAACTCCTTCTGGCGCAATCGTTCGATCGGATGCGGAGGGAGGTCGTACCGGTAGGGTCCGAGTCGGACGCTCGGGTCCAAGAGGATCGTCACATCCGGCGTCTCGACGAGGGTCGCCATGGACCGCGCTCCGAGGCTGTCCGCCGCGAGAGGCGTAATCTTCATCGGAACACCGCTTGGGCGCACATCTACCGTGAGACGATCGATCGGATCTCGCCGACGATGGCCTTTGCGGCCTCCGCGGGGTTCACGGCTTCGTAAATGGCCCGCCCGACGATGACGGCGTCCGCGCCGGCTGCGATCGCCTCGGAGGCCTTCCCTCCCTGAGCACCAACCCCGGGAGCGAGGATCTGTTTCCGGCCGATGATCGCTCTCAGCGCTCTCACTCGTTCCGGTCGTGTCGCCGGCGCGATGATCCCGGCGGCGTTGACTCGGGCCGCAACGCGTGCGAGGTCCTCCGCGTATTTGGCGGAGTACTCCAGGCCTCCCGGATGGCTCATCTCCACGAGAACGAACACATCCGCGCCCCGAGCCGCATCGACGCACGCGCGTACCGAGTCCTCCCCGACAAACCCATGGCAGATGATCCCCGAGGCCCCTGCATCCACCGCCTGCTCAACGATGAGCCGATTTGTGTTCGGGATGTCGGCGATCTTGAAATCGCAGAGGACGTAGTCGGTCTTGGAGAGAGTCCGAAGGACGTCGAGACCGCCCGCGAGGACGAGGGGCCATCCCACCTTGACCCCGTCCACGTGCGGTCGAACGCGTCCGGCGAGCTCGACCGCTCGCTTGGGGTCCGTGACATCGAGCGCCAGGATGAGCCGGTGGTTGAGCCGCATCGCGGCCCTCAAGAGGATGACGGAGAAAAAGGTTCGTTCGGAGGCGGCGTCCGGCGGACCCTTTAAGTAATCCAAGGCGAATCCGACGAACGCCCCCGATGCCCGAAGCCCAGCGCATCAAGACGAAGGTCTGCCTGATCGGCGAGGCGGCCGTCGGCAAGACCTCTCTGATCCGGCGGTTCGTCCAGGACGAGTTCGACGACCGATACATCACGACGCTCGGGGCGAAGGTCTCGAAGCGCGAGATGACGTTCGAGACCCGGGACCGGACGAAAATCGACATGGACATGACGGTCTGGGACATCATGGGGGAGAAGGGCTTCCGCGATCTCCTCAAGGAAGCGTTCTTCCACGGCGCGAAGGGCGTGGTCGCGGTCTGCGACCTCACGCGGTACTCGACACTCAAGGAGCTCGACGACTGGGTGCAGAGCGTCTTCAACGTGGTCGGCGAGATTCCGGTTGTCTATGCGATCAACAAGATCGACTTGAAGGACGAGGTCATGATCCTGTACGGCGACAAGGAGATCGAGCAGGCCGTGCGGGCGTTCGAGGCGCCGTATTTCTACGCCTCGGCGAAGACGGGCGAGAACGTGGAGGTCCTCTTCCGTCGCCTCGGCACGATGGTCCTCCAGCGGGAGGGCATGGCGGTCGCGACATGAATCAACTCGGAGAACAACGCGCGAATCGTTAAGTACGCAGCGTCGAAGTCGGGCCGCGGTTCCGGGCGAGGATGTCGGATGACGAAGCAGAAGCAGCTAAAGTCGAAGGTCTGTCTCGTCGGGGACAAAGGGGTCGGGAAGACATCGTTGATCAGCCGGTACACGATCAACATGTACGACGAGGGATACCTCACGACGCTCGGGACGCACGTCACGAAGAAGGAAGCTCGCATCCTCCTGCCGGAATACGATCTCCTCGTGGACATCGACATGACGATCTGGGACATCATGGGGGAGAAAGGATTCCGAGAACTGCTGAAGGACGCGTACTTCTACGGTGCGAACGGGATCCTCGCCGTGGCCGACCTCACGCGACGCCGGACCCTTGACAACCTCGATGATTGGATCGACGGCGTTGAGGACGTCGTCGGAAAGGTGCCCATCCTAATCGCAGTCAACAAGTCAGATCTCACCGCGAACGCACGGTTCCGAGAGATCGACATCGCCGCGTTCGCGAAGGCGTACCACGCCGACTTCGTCCTGACGTCGGCCAAGACGGGTGAGCGCGTCGAAGACGCGTTCCGCCGACTCGGGGTGCTCGTCACGGAGCAACAACTCCAGCTCGCGTAGACTTTCCGCAACAATCCGAGGAATGTTCCAAGGTTCTAGAACAGATTTTTCGAAATCATTAAGTACGCACGCTCAGATGGTCGCGCTCCCGAACGGTTGTCTTGTGCAAGATAGCCGTATTAGGTCTCGGGCGAGAGCAGGGGGACCCGAGCGGAACGCCCATGCTCGCGCGAAGACCCAGGCTGAAAGCGAGGACCTCCGCGGTCCTGCTGTTCCTTAGCGCCTTAGTCTTCATGCTGGTCCTCACCGCCGTGCCCTTGGCCCGCGCGGACTCGCCAATCGTCGTCACGAACCCGGACGCGTCCCGGACGGTCACCTGGGCGTTGGGCTCGCCCGCCAACCTGACGTTGCAGAATGTCGGGCTCGTGGGAGGGCAAGCGGAATTGCCATGGCGGACCGAAACGGTCGCTTGGTCCCCAAGCCGATTTCTCGCGAACCTCTCGCAGAGCATCAACGTGAGCGTAGGGCCTAACGACCTAGAGCTCCTCAGTGATTCGACGAACCACGTCGTCGATGGCGACTTCGCAGGCCCGTCAAATTGGAGGTTCTCCAACGGGACCTCGGGACAGATCACCGCACTCTGGGATTCGGTCGCTCGAGATGCGAAGTTCGCCTACAATGCGGGTGCCGACTGGGATCCATTCGACGACCAGCTGACGAACTGGACGTGCATCGCTCCTGCGACCGCGTCTTGCGGGATTTCGCCCGAGTCACAGATTAAAGTCCAGGGCGTCGGATCCATGAAAATGACCTTGAATATCTCCTCGACCGCCTCGTGGGTCAGCGCCGTTTATTCGGGGAGCGTAAACTGGTCGGAATGGGACCACCTGGTCGTTTGGATTGACGCGATCGACGTGAGCCCACCGCTCTCGTTCAACATCACTGCGGTGGTCGCGGCTTCTCAGAGGACAACGACGGCGATCCCTCTGACCGCCGGTTGGAGCGAAGTTGTCGTCGACCTCAACCAGCTCGGGAGTTCGCAGGAGAGGGATTCCCTCCGGGACGTCCGATTTCGGATTAACGGCCAGGGCGTCCCGACGACCGAGGTGTACTTCGACGAGGCCACACTCGGGACGGCGCACACGCTGGACGAGAGTGCTCACCTCACCCAGACTGTCGCGAAGACACGCGCATCGTCCGCGAACCCGGGGAGCGGCTATCTCTCCTTCGACTGGTCGTGGGTGAACGTGTCCGGCGTGCTCTGGGCCAATGCATCGGCCAGCCTGAGCGGATCGAGCGGCACGACGAACGTGATGTTTGCTCACGGCGGTCCGGCCGGCTGGCAACACTTCGGCGTTGACGTGTCCGCAATCTCCGCGGCCGTCGGTTCCTACACTGTTTCCTTCCAGCTTCAGGTCGTCGTCAACAACGTCTCGGCCTCTCATGCGAACCTTCGAATCGACAACGTCTCGCTGGAATGGCCGAACCGCGGAAATGGAACGTACCGGTCAATCCCGGCCGGGCTGGTTCTGGCCTCGGAGTTGCACAACATCACCTGGGACGCCTTGGTCCCGACCGGGACTTCCATCGCGTTGCGAGCCAGATCGGGAAACGGCACGGACACGAGTGCCCCATCGTGGAGCGCGTGGCGGACATGGTCTTGGGCGGGCCAATACGTCTCCGGCCTTCCCCCCGCGGACCACTTCCAGATTTCGGTCGACCTCAACACGACGAACGCGAGCCTGTCCCCGATCCTGCGGTCGCTGTCGATCGAAGTTCACCATCGAGCCCCGGCCGGGACGATCCTCGCGGATACGTTCGCGGCCGCCTCCGATTTCTTGCGGTGGCGCTCGTTCAATGCTTCGGTGGGCGTGCCAGCGGGGACCGCGATCACATTCCTGGCGGGGGATGGATCGTCCCTCGCACCCATCCCGCCGTCGGGGTCCCTCTCCGGAGTGCAAGCTGCTCGCCTGCGTTGGCGGGCCGACCTGACCACGGTGGATGGGCTTCAGACACCTCTGCTCGCTCGGGTCCAAGCGACGTACGAATTCCTCGGTCCGGCGGACCACATCCGCCTCACGCCGTCGGGAGTCATCGACGTCGAGGCAGGGCAGGTCGTCCAATTCTCCGCCACGGTCCTGGATGCCGGAGACCATCCGGTGAGCGCGTCAATCTCGTGGACGACGACGGATCCGACCGGGTCGATCAGCAACGGTGGCCGGTACGTGGCCGGGAGTGTCACGACGGGAGAAAGGTGGTACGTGAACGTCACTGTTGCCGGATCGGGGAAATCGGCCTCGGCGCTCGTCAACGTGAGGCCCGCGAGTTTGGCCATCGGGGCCGTCCTCTACCCGAGCCTCCTTGCCGTGATCGTCCTCGGTGCCGTGTATTCCGGATACACGGTCTGGTCTCGACGCGCTTTTGCGGTGGACGACGTCTTCCTGATTTCGAAGGAAGGCCGGCTCATGATGCACAACACGCGGCGCATGCGGGCAGACCGCGACGAGGACATCCTGTCCGCGATGCTCACGGCGATCCTCAGCTTCCTGACGGACTTCGATCACGAGGAGAACGGCGACCTGAAGCGCTTCCAACTTGGTGGGAAGACGGCGCTCCTCCAACGGGGCGAGAATGCGTATCTGGCGGCCGTCTACTCCGGCCGGGTGCCCCGGTGGTCGGAGAAGGACCTGCGGAGGTTCATGGACGATCTCGAGCGCCGATTCGGCGAGGTCTTCGCGCGATGGAGCGGAGATCCCCAAGATTTGCAAGGGCTCAAGGAATTCTCGGATCGGTTCGTTTCCCGCCTCCGGTATCGGCCCGCGCGCAACGAAGGCCGGGCGAGCTGAGCGGGCTAGTGATGCGGAAACAGAACCAGATAGAACATGACGGCGAAACCGAACAACGTGAAGCCGGTCGAGACAATCCAGAGTCGCCAGAGCAGCTTTGCCCGGTTGGCCGGATCGTCCCAAACCTTCGCGAGCCGATCGATCATGTGGCCTTGAACCGCTTGAGCCGCATGAAATTGTCCCGCTCCATCTCTTCCAAACGCTGACGGATGAACCGCTCCGTGGCTTTGAGTTCCGGAATCACGCGGTACTCGAGCGCATTGACACGTCGCTTGACTTTCTCGATCTCCTCGATCAACCGGCGCATCGTCGTTTCGATCTCCGCCGCGGTGATGACGTCCTCGACGAGATTTTCGTAGGCCTCCGCCGCCTCGTCGATCCGGGGACTCGTCCCGACGATCCCGTAGCCCCTCTGTCCGATCGTCTTGCGGACGGCCTTCGCGTCGATCTTCGGTACGACGATTCCCATGACGTTCTTTGTCTTGAGGTCCAACGTCGGCGTCTCGGTGAGCGCGAAGGCGGCGGACTTCACCCCGATGGATCCCTCGATCGCCCGCGCGATCGCGATCCGGGCCTCGGCGACCCGGTACTTCTCCACGAGATTCGATCGAACCGCTTTCGCTCGTTCGAGGACGCGGAAGAACTCGACGATTAGGGCGTCCTGTTTGAGCTTCAGCAAACGGTGTCCGCGCTCCGCGGTCCGGCGAATCCGCCGCAGCTGGAGGAGTTGGGACCGCGTCGGCTTGTACTGAACCAGCACCATTAGGCGACGACCTCTTTTTCGGCCGCAGGGGCCCTGCCGCGGTGCGCGGGATGGTAGCTCTCCAACGTCTTCCGATCGATCTTCGTGAGCCAGGCTTCATCGAGCGTCGCGAGCAGCACCCACCCGATTTCGAGCGTCTGGTCTATCGTGCGGTCTTCCTCGGCTCCCTGGCGGATGAACTCCTGCTCGAAGCGGTCCGCGAACTCGAGCATCTTGCGGTCGCGGTCGGAGAGGGCCTCTTTTCCGACGATCGCCACGAGGCCGCGGACGTCCTTCCCCTCGGCGTATGCCGCGTAGAGCTGATCGGCAACCTGTTTGTGGTCCTCGCGGGTCCGTCCCTTTCCGATCCCGGCGTCCATCAAGCGGGAGAGGGATGGGAGGGGATCGACGGGCGGATAGATCGCTTTGCGATGAAGATCGCGGGCGATCGCGATCTGTCCTTCGGTGATGTAACCGGTGAGGTCCGCGATGGGGTGGGTCCAGTCGTCGTCCGGAATCGACATGATCGGGATCTGCGTGATGCTCCCCTTCTTTCCCTTGATGCGGCCGGCGCGCTCATACATCGTGGCCAGATCGGTGTACATATAACCCGGATAACCGCGACGACCGGGGACTTCTTCCCGCGCTGCTCCAATTTGCCGCAGCGCCTCTGCATAATTCGTCATGTCGGTCAGGATTACGAGGATGTGCATTCCGACTTCGTACGCGAGGTACTCGGCCGCGGTCAGGGCCATCCGGGGCGTGATTAGCCGTTCGACCGCGGGATCGTCCGCGAGGTTCAAGAAAAGGACGGCGCGGCGCAGCGCCCCCGTCCGCTCGAAGTCGTCCATGAACACGCGGGCCTCCTCATGCGTGATTCCCATCGCGGCGAAGACGACGCCGAACGATTCGCCGCTCCCGACGACTTTGGCCTGTCGAGCGATCTGCAGCGCCACCTCGTTGTGCGGCAGTCCCGCACCGGAGAACAGCGGGAGCTTCTGGCCGCGGACCAGGGTGTTCAAGCCATCGATCGTCGAGATGCCCGTCTGGATGAACTCTGCCGGGTGCTCGCGGGAATATGGGTTAATCGCGGCGCCCGTGATCTCGACCCGTTTCTCGGGGACGATCGGAGGGCCGCCGTCGATCGGCTCGCCCGCGCCGCTGAGGATGCGGCCGAGCATCTCCCGCGACACGTTCAGTTTGATCGTTTCCCCGAGGAACTTCACCGTGGATTGACGATCGATCCCGGCAGTCCCCTCGAACACCTGCACGACGACGATGTCCTTCGACGAATCGAGGACCTGCCCTCGCTTCCGCGATCCGTCTGGGAGGCCGACTTCGACGAGCTCTCCGTATCCGACCCACTCCGTCTTCTCAACAAAGATCAGCGGCCCCGCGATCTCCGTAATCGTCCGGTATTCCGTCGGCATCTCAGGTGGCCCCCAGTCGCTTGAACTCGTCGTCCATTTGGGCGAGCGTCTTCGCGAGCTCCTTGTCGAATTCCGTTTCGTACTTCACCCGCGTCAGGAGTTCGCGGGACTTCAGCGATGCGACGTCCTTCGTCGGGACGTCCAGTTTCACGGCCTTCTGACCGAGGTCGGAGTATTTCTTGATCGCGGCGATCAGTTTGAACTGCCGCTCGGGAGGGCAGAACGTGTCGACGGCATGGTACGCGTTCTGTTGAAGGAAGATCTCGCGGATCATCCGGGCGACCTCGAGCGTGAGTTGCTGGTCCGGCGGGAGGGCGTCCGCGCCGACGAGCCGAACGATTTCCTCGAGTTCCGCCTCCTCCTGCAACGTGCGCTGCGTCCACGATCTTAACTTCGGCCATTCCTCGTTCACGTTCTTCCGGAACCAGTCCTCCAAGATCTGCGTGTACAAGCTGTACGATTGGAGCCAGTTGATGGCCGGGAAGTGCCGCCGAGCCCGCAAGGCGGTGTCCAGAGCCCAGAACACCTTCACGATGCGGAGCGTGCCCTGGGTGACGGGCTCCGAGAAGTCCCCGCCGCTCGGGGAGACTGCGCCGACGACGCTGACGGACCCCTCAAGGCCGCCCAGCGTCTTCGCCCGACCTGCGCGCTCGTAGAACTCGCTGAGCCTCGCGGACAAGTACGCAGGGAAGCCTTCCTCGCCCGGCATCTCTTCGAGCCGACTCGAAATCTCTCGCATCGCTTCGGCCCATCGAGAGGTCGAGTCCGCCATCAATGCGACGTTGTATCCCATGTCTCGGTAGTATTCCGCGAGCGTCATGCCGGTGTACACCGACGCCTCCCTCGCAGCGACCGGCATGTTGCTCGTGTTCGCGATGAGGGACATGCGTTCCATCAGGGGCGCGCCGGTGTACGGATCCTCGAGTTTCGGGAAGGTGGTCAGGACTTCGGTCATCTCGTTCCCCCGCTCGCCGCATCCGATGTAGATGACGACCTGCGCATCGCACCACTTCGAGAGCTGTTGTTCGGTCACCGTGTTGTGGAGGAGGCTCGGCAAATTGCCGCCGACGAAATTATGTGTTTGCGGGACCGTGAGATCGAACACCCACGAGCCGTACGGAATCGTTTCCGCCTCGACGATTACATCCTTACCGATGGTACCGTCCTCGAGCGGCACGGCAAGACAACTCCCGCGTCCCAGTTGCGCGGCGTCGACTTCCACGATTCCAGACCTCCAGGCGAACAGTCGGTGGACGGGTGTGACTCGAAGCGTTCGTCCGGCCTCCGTTCTGATCCGGACGAGGCAATTCGCAAAGCCACGGTAGAGAACAGACGCGAAACTTTGCTCGACCTCGGTTCCGTTAAAACTCAGGATAGGGATCGGATCGTCGAGGCGAATCCACGATTCCCACTCACCCCGCACATGCTCACCTCTCGCGCGGTCGTAAAGCTCGTCGATTCGCACGGAGTCGCCGCCGGGATTCATCACCAAGGTGTCAGGCGCGACACACTTGCCGGTCCCAAAGCCGCCCGGGATCGCGGCGGTCCCGCCCTTCGCGATCGGGAAGAGGAAGTCGAGGACCCGCTGGCCCGTGACGAGCGGGATGGTGGGCATGAGCCGATCCTTCACGGGCCGGGCCCGGCGAACGGGCCAGGTCTGGTACATCTTCACCTGTTCCCCGTTGTCGAGCTGCGCCACCACCTCGTCGACCTTGAACGTGCCCTCGCGAATCTGTGCGACCTTCCCGCCGCGGAAGTTTGGGGGGACCATGATTCGGTGCTGGACGTTCTTCGCCTCCTGGACCGTGCCCACAACGTCGCCCGGGCCCACCGCCTGGCCTGGCTGCACCTTCGGAGAAAATGCCCACGACTTCTCCCGCGTGAGACCCGGGGACTTCACCCCCCGGAGGATGAAGTCTCCCATCACCTTCTGGAGGACCGGGAGCGGCCGCTGGATGCCGTCGTAGATGCTCCCGAGGAGGCCCGGGCCGAGCTCGACGACGAGGGGCCCTCCCGTGTCGAGGACGGCTTCGCCGGGCCGGACGCCACTCGTGTCCTCGTACACCTGGATGACCGTTTTCTCGCCCACGACCTGGATGACTTCCCCGAGCAGCTGCTCCTCACCGACGAACTGGACGTCGTACATGCGCGGGCGGAGGCCGGTGGCCGTCACGACCGGTCCTGCGACTCGGAAGATCTCCCCCGCCGCCTTGCCGGCCGCCGCTTTCTCCTTTCCTTTCATTGCCATGTTGGTTTCCGCCCCCTCAGGTATTCAATCACTTGTACAGGTCGACCCCGATCGCGCGCTTGATCTTTGCCCGGAGGTCTTCCTCTTCGCGTTTGCCGACCGCGATGACCACGGGACGAGGAGTCGTTTCGAGTCGCCGCCGCATCGTGTTGCTGAGAGCCGTCATGTCGTCCGCGCTGAGGATCAGGATCCCGACGTTTGGGTCTTCGAGGACCTTTGCGACCTGCGCCTCAACGGCGTCGCGCCCGACGCTGAATGTCTTCCGGACGCCCGCCAGCTTGAATCCCTGGACGAATTCGTCTCGGCCCACTGCGGCGAGTTCCATCTTAGACCACCAAGAGGTCCCGGATGACTTCGGACGGCAACGCACTCTCCTTCCCTCTCGCGATGATTCGAAGGTTCTGGACCTCCCGCTCCTTCCGCACGATGTAATCGAGGATTGGCAGGACGGACAGCGGGTGGACGTGCGCGTAGTGCCCCGCCTCGAGCAGGTGGAGCTTTTCGACCGAGCGAACGAGCTGACCAACCCCGAGCGCTTGCAAGTCCTTCAGGCGGGAGGACAAGTCCTCGGTGAGGGCGTAGTCCCGCAGCCGGGCGGTCAGTGCGTTCAGGTCCATCGGAATCATTTCGGCCAACTCGTCCTTCGGAATTTCCAGGCCGCCCGCGATGAACGGGTCGTACGGGAGAGTCGCCTTCGAGGCCCAGAGCCGGAGCAGGGTCTTGAGATTCACAATATCGACCTCGCGGCGGACGAACTCTCGCATCAGGCGGGTGCCTTCCGTCCGCTCCGGCACGACGAACAGCAGGTTCTGATAATAGAGTTGGGTTAGGCGGTCCTCCCACTCGTTCCACCGCTCCACCTCGGATGCCCTCTTTCCGAGACTCGCGAGGGCCTGCGCGTAAATGGTCCCTTCGAGCCGATCGAAGGCCTCGTCCAAGGTCGGCAGCTCGACGAGCGCCTGGAGGAACGACTCCTTCATGCTCCCGGCGGGGACGAGATCCTCGAGGATTTCGGTCGGCGGCGCGCCGAACGTCTTCCCCCGGACGATTGTCTTGATGTTCTGCACGTCGAACCGGTCCAGATACCATCCGATCATCTGGCGGAGTTCGCCCTCCGAAAACCCAATGATCTGGGTGAACACTGCTGCGAGGTTCCGGCTCGTCGCGAGCTCGATCAGGTCGACCCCGGAGGCCCTCGACGCGAGAGCGAGCACCTCCGCCTTGTACGCGCCTTCTCCGATGACCCGCGCGATTTGGGGAATTTCCATCTGGAGCATCCGCTCGTAGACGTCTGGGGAGAGGAGGGCTGCTTTCTTGGCGCGGACGCGGGCCGTCACGTATGGATAGTTTCCGCTCTCGATCGGGAGGTACCGCATGACGCGTCGCCAGTATTGTCCGAGGTAGGACGAGGTCTGAGGGTTCACCGGCGCGGCCATAGGACCTCCGCGACCTCTCGGATCGAGTCCCGCCAGACGTCAGCGAGGAGCGTCTCGTACCGCAGGTCAATCCGGTGGGTCCCGTCACCGCTCTCGATGACGATGCCCCCGACGCAGTCGATCGTCCCGCCGAAACTGGTCCCGACCGCGGAACGGACCGCGTTGGCGTCTTTCTCGTTGCAGTAGACCTTCCCCGTCCGCCAATCGGCGGCGTGCGCTTTGAGGAGCGATTGCAAGATGGCCGCTCCATCCTCGAGGACGGCCAGTTTCCCAAGGACTTTCGCGTAGACCTCATCCAGGAGCTCCTTTTCAGCGGAAAGTACGACTTTCTTCCCCTCGAGCTCGGCGCGCGCGAGGGCTTGGACCCGCAGGCGTTCCGCGGCTTGCTGGGCTTCCTTCTCTCGGACCTCCAAGAGCTTCGCCCCCTCAGCCTGGGCATTCTGTAAGGTCCGATCGCGCTCCGCGAGGGCGGCGCGGCGGATTTCCTCTACCTCGGAGCGTCCTCGTCCGAGGACGTCCTCGACGACCGAATCGAGCCCCATGCCGACCGCTTTAGGGAGCCGCGACCTTCGTGAGCAGCTGGAGGGCGATCACGAGCCCGAACACGACGATCGTCTCCGGGAGGGCCATCAAGACCAGGCCTCGCCCGAACAACTCGGGCTTCTCGGCCATCGCCCCGACGGTCGCCCCGCCGACGATCTTCTGCGTCCATGCGGTCGCAATTCCTGTCCCAGCCATGGTTATCGCTGCGGCCATCGCAGCTAACGGGTCTGCCATTCGTCTAAACCTCCTGTGTTCCTTGCGCCCCAAAGGGACGGAACGGAATTCCGTTGCCCTTGTAGAACTTGATGAACGCCTCCATGTAGTTGAGCCGCAGGGCTTGGATTCCTGCCGAGATCCAACCGAGGAGGAACACGAGCATCTGCGCCAGGATCAGAAACGCGACTCCCATGATGACGAAGCCGATTTGACCCGTGAGGATCAGGTTTTGCAAGAGGATGACGTTGAAGGCCGATGCGATCGCCGCCTTCCCGATCCCGATGCCGGCGAGCCGCATGTACGACATAATGTTCGCGAGGAGGCTCGCGACCTCGATGGGCGCGATGACCGACTCGAAGAGTCCGAGGAGGGCTCCGAGGATGAGGATCAGGGAGGCGAAGGGGATCTCCACGCCCAGGAATCCGCGGAGGCCGAGCGGTTCGATCATCCGAGGAAACCACCCGAGCGGCACGTCCCAGACCCAGCGGGCGATCGGATTCCACCGCAAGGAGAAGGTCAAGAGGGTGAACAGGCCGAAGAGGCACATGAACCATCCGAGCTTGGCCAGGGCGTGCCGCTTGCTGTGATGGACTTCGTTGACGAACCCGATGATGTATCCGGTCCCCAGGTGAAGCGCGGCGAACAGGATCGAGAGATAGATCATGTCGCCAATCCCGAAGGCCTTGTGGATCAGGGTCGGGATGGGGACGAAGAGGCCGAACGACTCCCAGCTCAGTTCTTCGAGATGAGCCGGAGGCGGATGGAACGGGAGTCCGAATGCTTCACCAAAGACGAGGAGGCCAAAGAGGACCGACCAGACGCCGCCGACCGCGGTCACAAAGAGGATCCGCCACCAGATGCTCTTCGGGTCCAGTCGGATCGCCGCGACGACTCCAAGGGCGACAAACAAGGCACCGTATCCCACATCGCCGATCATGAATCCGAAGAAGAACGGGGCCGCGATGAACAGGAACAGCGTCGGGTCGAGCTCGTGGTAGCTCGGCGTCGAGTAAAGGTGAATCAGGAATTCGAACGGCCTCGCGGGCTTCGGGTTCCTCAGGAGGACGGGCGGCGCCTCTTCTTCGCGTGCCTCCTGGGGTTCGCCGGACTCCACGTAGATCCCCAGCCCCTCCATCCGTGTCTGGAGCGCCTTGAAACCGGACGACGGCACCCATCCATCGATGACGAACGAGTGGTCGCTCACCGCGAATCGCAGAGGGGCTTCGGCCTTGTCGACTTCGACCTCGAGCGCTTCCTCGGCCGCGACGACGAATCCGGCATAGCGTTCTCGCATCTTCTCGAGTCGTCCCTGGATCTCCTCGAGCCGGGCCTTCCACTTGTCTCGATCGGCGACCGCGACGTCCAGGAGGGCCTGCGGACTGCCCTCGCCCGCGGGGATGTCCACTAGGGTGAAGCCCGATTGAGCCAAGAGCGCGAGGGCTTGCTCCGACGCTGCCTTCGGCGCGAACACCGCGACGACGCCCGGGCCTCGGAACACCTCCGCCACCGGCATCGCCTCTTCGAAGCCGCTCACGTCGCGTGGGACCCTTCCGACAATGACCGTCAGGGACTCGTACCCTCGGTATGCCTCCAGGGGCAGGCCGATCGAAGCGAACGGACGGAGCTCGTCGATTCGTCGTTCGAGGTCTCCAAGCAGCCCTTCCGCCTTCTTGCGGGCCGCGTCCTCTTCGCTAATGTTCAGCTCGAGGCTGAGGACTTTTTGCCGAAGCTCCTCGATTCGGATTCGTTCTCTTTCCTTCGGAGGCGCCTTGATGGCGAGAATACTCGCGATTGACCGGAGCTTGACGAGGTTGTCCGAGAGTTCCGCGGCGGGCGAGAGGGGCTTGCCGATATGAAACGTATCGTCCTCTCCGTGGTGATCGACGATATGGATCAGCTTGAGCTCGTGAAGGACTTCGATGGATTGCGGAAGCTTGTCGCGAGGCCCCGCGATCAGAGCCCGACTCATCCGTTCGGGTCTAAGCACGAACCGCACCTCGGAACTTGCCCACCACGAGGTCCACCGCCCGATCGACGTTCGCCTTCCCCTGCGCGACCATTCGGGCGGCGTCCTCCCGGGCGGCGGCGAGGAGCTTTTCGCGTTCGGACTCAATTTCTGCCTCGGCGGCGCTGACCATCTCGCGGTAGCGGGCCTCGGCTTTTTCTTGGACCTGCTCGGTCAATTCGAGCGCTTCCCGCCTCGCGTTCCGCAGCGTGGCCTCGCGCTCTCGTTCCGCCTCTTCCTTCATTGTCCGAATCTGAGCCTCCACCTGTTTGATTCTCTGGAGAATTTCCTCTTTGCTCATGCGGAACGTTCGGGGAGAACTAGGCTCGTCTTTAAAGGTTTTCGTCAAGTGCGTGACCATGGCGGATGCGTCCACTCACGGAGCGGCGCGCATTTTTATCTGTCGCTTTTTATCATTTTGGGTAGATGCAACTCGCGATCGCACTTCACCCATGAAAAATCGATTCATCCCAACGCGATTCTAGGGAGGAAAAACGCAGTCGTGCACAACGTATAAATAGGGAACGCTCTTTTTCGCGATTGCCCGAAAGTCTCTAGATGGGATCGGGAGTAAGAGGATCCTGGGATGAGGAACTTCGTGCTCCTCGCGACCGCCGTTCTGGTCGCGATTTTCATGGTGCCCCCCGCGATTTCCGTCGCGTCCGCGACGCCCGCCGCCCCGGGGCTCGCGCAGAGTCCGAAGTTGTACGTCACCGTCGGGGTCGATCAGAGCGGGGCGACGCGCTTCCTGCCCGCGACGATCATCATCCCGCAGGTCAACATCACGTTGAACATCACCTTCGTCAACAATTACACGGTCGGCGTAGGGATGGTCCATACCTTTTCCATCGCCAATTCGGATGATTCGGTCATTGTGATCAACAACTTGACCACCGGGAGCGTTGCCCCAGGAGTCAACCTGAGTTTCGAATTTCACATCAATAGCCTGACGAACATCACGTACAAAGGCGTGTCCTTCACCCCGGAGTCGTCGGGCCAAGGGATCCGCTGGTTCTGTATTCCGCACCGCACCGCCGGGATGACGGGCGAGATCCTCCTCGCCGGTTTGACGGCCCCGACGCCCGAGAAGGGGATTCTCATCCGCGCGTATTGGATCGGGATCATCGGGATCGCTGCCACGCTTGCCTGGACGATCATCAGCTACTTCATCATCAAGTCCTCGAGCCGGCACTTCAAGGATCACAGCGAGCACCTGAGGAAGGGGCTTCCGTGACCGAGTTGATCCGGAGCGATGCGCCCCGAAGGAGTGCGATGGCGGCGCTCGCGCTCGGCGGGTTGATTATCGGCATCTTGTGGTTCAGCATCCTGACCGTCATCATCGCGTTGCAAGACCTGTCCGGTATCTCGGACAGCCAGACCGATTCGTACATGGCGCTGTTCATGGGGATGGTCTTCCTCCTGCTCGCGTTTGCGATCGACATCTATCGCAAAGAGTTCATGCCGGACGAGTTGATACATAAGATTCGAAGGCCGAAAATCGTCCTGACGAGACCGTTCCGATGAGGAGGCCTCGATGAGCTGGGAGAAAGAAGAAAGGGAAAAGGGCATGACCCGCCGCGATTGGGTCCGAGTCGGCATGGCCGCCGGCGCCGTCGGCGCGGTGCTCGGCCTCGGAGGCCTGTCGATCGGTCAGATTCTCCCTCCGCCCCTCAAATTCACCGGCGAGATCCGCGAGACGATCCAATACACGAAATTCCCTCCGACGGACCCCACGGCGGACCTATGGTGGAACCCGAAGGCGGGGACCGCCGTCAAGGTCTCGGACTTCGACCGCGACTGGAAGGGGGCGACCGGCGTCTGGCGGGGCCTGTACCAGAACAACCAGTGGGTTCCCGGCACCGGCTTTCCCTGCCTCATCATCCGGATCAAGCGCGAGAACCAGTACTTCTCGTACCCGGACGCGGCGCACATGCCCGCCATCTTGCCGGAGGGATTCAACCTGTACTTCGATGACGCGAACCTCGACGCGGCAAATGGCGGGACGCGGATTGTCGTGCTGTTCGACCGTTGCGTCCACCTCTGCTGCTATCCCGGTTGGCACGTCGTCAACAATCCGCCGCCCTTCCGCGATTACGCGTCATACACGGGCGGGGCGATCGTGCCCACGTACAACGTCTTCGGGGTCGACCCCGTGTACTGCATCTGCCACGGTTCCCAGTACGAGCCCATGGTGCTCGTGGTGAACACGAACGATAAGAACGGTGCGCAGTACGTCGGTGCGTGGCGGGTCCACGGCCCCGCGCCGCGCGCGCTACCGGTGATCCCGGTCAAGGCCTCCGGGCTGAACCTGATCGGCGGCATGGCCGACCCGGCGTGGTACGTCTACTGTTGAGGTGAGACGACGTCGACGACAGGGGACATCCGCGAAGATACGGAGCGGTCGATCTTCGGCTGGATCAAGTCTCGGTTCCCGACCGTGCCGTACGCAGACCTGACACGGGTCGTCCTGGAGACGGACCAGCGGCAGCTGCCTCGGAGCCACGCGGAAAAGTACGAGCTCAAGACGATCTGGTACTGGTACCCGCTCTACTGCCTCGGCGGCATCGCGTTCGTCGCCTTCGTCATCCTCACGATCACCGGCATCCTGCTCGGGTTCTTCTACGTGCCCGACGGCCGGCTCGAGATCAACCCGACGACGCAGAACCTGACGAATCCCGCCTGGAACTCGATGCTCGTGATCATGAACGAGATCCCGTTCGGATTCATCGTCCGCGGGATGCACCACTGGGCGGCGCACATCATGATCGCCGCGGTCTTCCTGCACATGTGCCGCGTCTACTTCACGGGCGCGTACAAGAAGCCCCGCGAGCTGAACTGGCTCCTCGGGGTCGTCCTCATGCTGATCACGATCATGTTCGGCTATTCCGGGTACCTGCTCCCGGCGAACAACCTGAGCGAGGGCGCGGCGAACATCGGGATCAACATGACGCGCGCGTCGCCGGTGATCGGCGACCAGCTCGCGCGCCTGCTCTTCGGGGACATCAACACCCTCACCGGCGTCTACATCCTCCGGTGGTACTGGATCCACGTGTTCATCCTGCCGCTCCTCGGCACGGGCCTGATGATCCTCCATATGGGGCTCGTCTGGTTGCAAGGGGTCGCGGAGCCCCACTGAGGCGGACGATGGAGATCGAGCACGTCAAGGGGAAAATCATGGAAGGGATGCCGGGATTCCCCCGGCAGTACGGACCCGTGAGGTCCGACCACCAGCCCGGGGTCCCGTTCTTCCCGCAAGAATCGGCCCGAGACTTCGTCCTGATTTTCCTCCTCGTGGCGATCATGTTCTTCCTCTCCGCCGTCGTCACGCCGTTCCTCGGCCCCGCGAGGAGCCCGCAGATCTCCGAGTTGATCGTGCCCGATTGGTACCTGCTGTTCTCCTGGGGTCTGCTGAAGGTCGCCGATATCTTCCCGCAGTTCACGATCGGCGCCGGCACGCCGCTCAAGACCGAGTTCAGCGCAGCGTTCTGGGGCGACCTCCTCAGCGGCATCCCCGTGATCTTCCTGCTGATCCTGCCGTTCATTGACCGCGGCCGCGAGGCACGGCCCGCGAAGTCGCCGGTGCGGTCTGCGTTCGGGATCGCCTTCCTCATCGCCTGGATCTTCACGGCCTCCCTGTATTCGATCCGAGAAGTCGTGGCCCAGCGCTGGCAGACGCCGAACGGATCGCCCTTGATCGACGACATCGCGATGAAGTGGTTCTTCGTCATCCCGCCGGTCCTCGTCGGCCTGACATCGTACATCGGCTTGCGGCGGCTCGGATACCAGCCGATGCGAAAGTGGCTCGTGCCCTACGTGGGCGGCCTGACCGCGATCGTCGCCGTGCAGTCCGCGGCGATCCTCTTCATGCCGGGGTGGCTCGGGCCCCAGGTCCGCCCGTACATCGTCCAGCTCGTGATCTTCCTCGCGATCCTGCTGATCCCGATGGCCGTGGCCAGCTTCGCTGTCTTCCGCCTGCCGGAGTCGCGGGCGCGAAAGTGGATCGTCCGCGTGGGAGTCGCCGGCGCGATTGCCTTCGCCATCGCCTACGTCGCGCTGGAGTACACCGGCGCCGCGAATCGCCTCGCGATGTCTTGGGTCCTGTCGGTCCTCGAGCCCAGCATGAACACGCTCCTCCTCATGCCGATCTTCGCCGTCGTGACCGGCTACCTGGGCGTACGCCGGCCGTACAGCACATACGAGTACCTGCTGAACGAGTGCTACCAGTGCGGCAAGTGCCACACCGTGTGCCCGGTAACGAAGGTCGAGGACGATGCGCTCGGCGGCCTCAACCTCGTGTACAACACGTTCAAGAAGCAACACGACGGCGTGCCGCTGTGGACGTGCCTCGCGTGCGACGCGTGCAGCGCCGTCTGCCCGCTGGACATCCAGTACAGCGACTACATCCTCGAGGAACGGTCGAAGGTCCACGCGCGGATGGCGGCCGACGGAGGGAGCCGCGAATGATGGAGACCGAGTACGGACCGGGCCGCACGATTCCCCACCCGGTCATGTTCCGCGTCCTCGACAGCGAGGCGGACGACCTGACGGTCCCCGAGATCAAGGTCGAGCACAAGTCCGAGTACGCGTACTACCCGGGCTGCGTCGATTACTACGACGTCGAGATGCAATTCTCGCACATGAACTACGGCGACACGAACCACGGCATCATCTTCGACTCGTCGGTCAAGCTCCTCCGCGCCGTCGGCATCCAGCCGATGATCCTGGACCGCTCCTTCATGAAGTGCTGCGGACACGACCAGCTCTGGCAAGGCAAGGTCGACGTCTTCGAGCGGATGCGGGAGTACAACACGAAGATCATCAAGATGCTCGGCGTGAAGACCTTCATCACGTCGTGCGCCGAGGGCTACCGGACGTTCAAGCTCGACTACAAGCTGGACGGCGTCCGGGTCGTCCACATCACCCAGTTCCTCTACGAACGGGGCTTGCGGATCCCGCCGCAGCCGGACACCGCGAAGAAGATCCGCGTCGCGTTCCAGGACCCCTGCCGCTCCGGTCGTCAGATGCCGATCGACCCGGTGTACGAGGAGCCGCGGGAGCTCGTGAAGCGCGTCGACAACGCGGAACTCGTCGAGCTGAAGACGTTCCGTGCGGACGCGCAATGTTGCGGCGTCGCCCAGATGATGTACTGCAACGACAAGACGAAAGGCCTCACGGCGAAGCGGATGGACGAGGCGACGGACGTCGATGCGGACTACCTTTTGGTCGCATGCCCGAAGTGCCTCACCCATTTCGGATGCCTCCACCACGAGAACAAGTGGAAACCGGGCGAGGAGCGCTACGGATTCAAGGTGATGGACATCACCCAGTTCCTCGCGGAACGTCTCCCCGGCGATTGGCCGACCGGGAGCAACATCGACCAGAAGCGGAAGGAGCCACCCCTCCCCGGCCGAAGGGGGTGATGGATGGCCACCTCTCCGGCGGTCGCCGCCAAACCCGCTGCCGCGCCCGCCTCAGTCCCGCAAGCGCCTGCCGACCCGCTGACCGGGTACTACCGAGCCGTTCGACAGATGAACCTCCAGCTCGCGAAGGACCGATACAAGCAGGGATTCAAGGTCCGCACGCAGGAGTACATCCGGGGACGCGGCACCCTCGCGGTCGTCGATGAGGAAATCTGCATGGGCTGCACGCACTGCTTCGACAACTGTGCCTTCGAATCGATCGGCATGGTGGACCGCAAGTTCGCGCTTCCGGAATATTCGTACACGTCGCGGAAGGCCATCATCATCGAGGAGAACTGCGTGGGCTGCGAGAAGTGCGCAATCGTGTGCCCGGTCGATGCGATCACGATGGTCACGAAGCACGGGTTCGAGGTCAAGGATGGCCGGGTCGTGTCGACCACGCCGGCGGCGCCCCTCGCCCCGAGGCCGGCAGCCGCGACTCCGACGACCACAAGGCCGACGGCCGCCGCATCGGCCCCGGCTCCGAAACCCGCCGCGCCGGTTCCTGCGATAAAGCCCGCGGCCACCCCACCGACAGCGGAGACACCTGCGCCGAAACCTCCTCCGAAGCCGGAACCGAAGACGGAAGAGGAATCCGCGGAACCGTCCGAGGAGCCGACGGAGGAAGAGACGGAGGAAGAGACCCCCGACGAGGAGGGCGGCGGATGACCGAGAGCGCCTCGCCTCCGGTCACCGTGAAGGCCCGCAAGGCGCCGCGGATGACGTACAAGCAGGAAATCCAGACGATCAAGAACCTCCCCCGGGCCGGGCGGTTGATCGTGATCATGAAGATCACGGGGGTCTTCCTCGTCGCGATCGGACTCGAAGGGATCGTGACCGGCGTGTATTGGTTGACGCTCGCCTTCATCCCGCTCGGCGTGTTCGTTTCGATGCTCCCGATCCGCATCAAGACCGGGGTCTGCATCGCCTGTCGATCGCCGCTCGAAGCGAGCCAGGCGATCTGCCCGAAATGCGGCGCTCCGCAGATGTGAGGCTCACGGCGAGACCAGCGGCTGGACGACGTGCGCGGTGTCGATTGTGACCTTCAGGGAGCGAAGGAACGCCATCCGTCGCATGAAGTTCGGCTCCTCCTCCCAGAGATGGGCGAGGCGGGAGGTGAGCGCGGCGCCGGGGATCCGGGATGCGATGGCGCGGACGCCCTTCGAGAGGTCGTACACCTTCGACCGGTCTTTCGGAGCCGCGAAGAACGGGAAGGTCGAGACGGTCCCGGTCGCCCGCAGGCTCGCGTACACGCCCGCCTTCGCGGCGCTCTGGTCGCCCAACGCGCGGATCTTCGTGATGAAGTCTCCGACGGCCTTCGCCGGTACGCGGACCTCACCGACGAAGAGGGATCGCACCACCGTGTCCGCGGTCTTCCGAAAGGCATCTGCCGGAACGTCGAACGGATTCGAGACCTCCGCGCTCTTCGATTTAAAACCGGCCATCGCGGTGTCGATCGCCTTCTCTTTCGGAGCGAGCCCGCTCGTGGTCCCGCCGACGGAGACTTGCACTGTGAATGCCTCGGCTGCGACGGCCGGCCGGAGGATCTTCGCGGCGACGGCGTCGGTGACGTGCGCCCACGCAGGCATCTGCGTCGTCCGGCTCAGCTTGTCCAGCGCGACCGCGAGCTTCGGCCCGTCGTCGAACGCATACGTCAAGGTCTTGCCGGCCGCCGGCTTCGCCTCGAGGCGCAATGCCACCGCGACCGGGATGAAGAACTCCGCCGCCAGGGGGACCGTCGCGTGCAACAGGTCGTACGCGGTCCCGTTGTTCGCCACCTCTTCGAATCCGAGCCGCGCCCGATGTCCGAAGGGCGAGATCGTCCTCAGGGCATTGACATGGGAGGCGAACTCTCCTCGATAGGATGCGAACGGCGCGTCGCCGTAGAGGGCGTCGCCGATCGCGAAGTCTAAGGGCACCGTCGGCACGAACGGCACCGCGTGGCCTTTCGCCGGAGCTCCGTCGTAGAGTTGCTTCCACGTCGCCCCCACCTGCGCGATCGCGCGGTGTGCGTCGTCCGCGAACTCGATCCCCGCGTATCCGTTGAAGTCGAGCTGCACGCCTCTCTGCTCCGGGACGATCCAGTCGTAGGTGAGGAGGATTCGCGGCCGCATGACCGCGCCGAACTCGCGGGTGCGGCCGACCCCGAGCTGCGTTCGGAAATAGTGGTAGTCTTCCGCGGAGAGTCCGAGCGACACCGTGCTCTCCTGGCCGTTCAGCACCCGCACGAGCTTGCGGACCTCGCCGTCGTCCTTTACCTTCACCGTGACGGGAGGCACACGATTGAGATCGCCAATCAAATCCCTGGGGAGGACGCGGTCGTCCCGGACGAACAGGGCGCGGATGAGCGCCTCGCGGATCACTTCCGAGAGGGCCGGGATCTGCACGGCCTTTTCGATGTAGTTCCAGTCTCGCAGGAGGCCCACGTCACTCCTCCTTGCCGTGTTCGTAGGCGCGTACGAAGCGATCGCGGGTGGGCTTTGCCCGCCGGAGGACTGCGGCGATCTCGAGGCCGACCGCCATCCCGGGCGGCGGGATCGCGCGGAGGCCCGGCCACGGGTATTTCGTCCAGACCTCGAGCGTCTTGCCCCCGTTGATCTTCTTCCGCGGGTCGAAGACGACTTTGACCGAGGAGATGAACGACGTCGCGCGGCCGTGCATCTTCCGCAAGTTGAAAACGAGGAACAGCCCGAGTCCCATCGAGTGGCCGTCCATCTTGAACGCCGCGTCGCCCATCCGCTTCACGAACCCGAGGGCCGTGCCGCCGGAAGGGCGCGTGTCGTCCATGAGCACGTACGGGACGAGGGCAGCGGTCGTGCTGTCGACGAGGAATGCCTGGACCGCGCCGTTCAGTTTGAGCTTGTCCCGGATTTCGATCGCGGTCTCGACCGCTTCGGGCAATCGACCGACGGGCACGAGATTGTACGAAGTCACGAGGCCCCGGCTCAGGCGGCGGGCGCTGTAGTTGTCGTATCGCTCCCGCCAGAGCGGATCCGTCACCGCCGGCGCGAGCTTCGCACCACTCTCCTTCGCCGCGAGAACGTCCACCGAGCGCTCCTGGTCCGCGACTTCCTCCTTGGATCCTTGCACGGCGACGATCGCGATATCGGCCGGATCCGGGCTGTCGGGCCGGAGGGCCCGTTCGAAAATGAAGTGGTCCCGACTCGCGACGGCCGCGTGGTACGGCACAATCGCGCTGTCGACGATATCCGTCACGAAGCGCGCAGCGGCGGCCAAGGACGGGAAGGCGTACGCGACGGCCTTCGACGCTTCCGGTTTGGCGACGACCCGGAGGGTTGCCTCCGTGATGACGCCCAGGGTTCCTTCCGCCCCAAAGAACAGGGGGGTGAGGTTCGCCAGATGACCGTCCGCATCGGCCTCCGAAGCGGTCTTCAGGATGGTTCCGTCCGGGAGGACGACTTTCAAGAACGCGATTGCGTCGCGCAAACTGCCGCCCCGGGGAGCGCCGAACCCGCTGCTCCCGGAGTTGATCGCGCCGCCCACCGTGCTGCCGATCGCGTTGACCGGGACGACCGGGAGAGCGAAGCCTTTCGATTCCACGAAGTCCTCGAGGTCCTTCCAGGTCACGCCGGCTTCCACGGTGACCTTCCGACCGTCCGGGTCGAACGCGACGACGTGGTTCATCTTCCGCATGTCGATCATCACGCCACCGCGGTTCGGGACCGAGCCGCCGTACCATCCGGTCCCGCCTCCTCGCGGGGTGATCTGAAGCAGGCTCTCGTCACTCAGCTTGACGAGGGCCGCGACCTCCTCCGTCGTCTGCGGCAGGGCGACGAAATCGGGGTAGAGCTTCCATTGGAGCAGGGCGATTTTCGGCAGCGATGCGAAGTCGTGGCTGTAGACCATCCGCTCGAACTCGGAGCGCGCAACGCGCTCGGGCCCGAGGGTGTTCACGAGTCGCCGATACGCATAATCGAGGCTCGCCATGGGCCCTGCTCCGGGGACGGGCGCGGGTAGACTCTCACTCGGGATAAAGCTAACGTGCGACCCTGTGACACCGGGAGAAAACCGTCACACGTTGAGCGCCTTGATGATCTGTTCCTTCAAGCGGGTGACGTCCGATCCGGAACTGTACACGCCCATCGCTTGGGCCGCGGAAACGACTTGTTCGTCCTGGGCCTTGTCGACCGCGCGCGCGATGTCGAGCTTCAACTGCATCTCGCTCCGGCCGCCTGCCGACACGCCGAGCGCGCCCGCGGCTTTCTCGACGCGCATCCGCATGTCGCGCGCGTCCATCGTCGACAGTTCCGTGCTGATCTCCCGCTCGATTTCCATCCGGCCCCGTCGGAATTCCCCAAGTGCCCGACCCACACCGCGAGCGAGCTCGGGCAGTTTCGACGGTCCGAAGAGCAGGAGCACCGCGATGATGATCAGGATGACAACCCACTCAATGCCTTCGATTTGGGCCGCGATGTCAATCGGGGAAAACGCAGACATTCTTTCGGCCTCCCGTTGAGCTAAGGACGACCGGGTTATCAGGTTTTCGCACGTGCCCGGGCGTGTTCGACCCGCACGGCCGCTCCATACCCGACGACGTAGAGGCCGAGCATCGGGAGAGCGACCAGGAACATCGTGATTCCGCTGCCGTCTGGCGTGATAATCGCGCCGAAGAGGAAGATCGCGATCGCCGCGAAGCGCCAGTATTTCCTCCAGAAGTCGGACGACACAATTCCAAGGGCCGATAGGCCATACATGAGAACCGGAAGCTGGAACGCAAGGCCGAACGCGAGGGTGAATAGCAGGACGAAGTCAATGAAGTCGTCACCATAGAGGACCAGGAAGTTCGCACCGAGCACGGTCTGCACCGAATAGAGGAGGTTGAAGGTGAAAGGCAAGACGACGATGAAGCACAGCGCGACGCCGGAGAGGAACAGCAAAACCACCGGGACGGTGATTCGAAGGATGAGTCGTTTTTCGGACGGCTTCAGTGCAGGTCCGATGAATTGTCCCAGCTCGTACACGATGACCGGCGAGCCGACGACGGCCGCGAGGAAGAAGGCGACCTTGAACATGACCACGTACGCGTCCCACGGCGGTGCGAAACTGAAGTTTAGAGGGATCCCTCCGACCCTTTCCGGCACAAGATAATTCTTCATGGCGACGACAAATTGCGTCGCGACGTTCGGGTTGGTCGGCCCGAGGGCGGGGATTAGCATCGGAATCTGCGTCCCAGAGACTGTCACGGAGCCGATTCCGGTGGTGAGGAACAGCGCGAACAGGACCACGATCACGATGACGATCACTTTGAGGCGCTGCCGGAGTTCTTCGATATGCTCGAAGAATGTCATCCGCCGTTCACTCGGGCGGTCCTCCTCCGAAGCGACCTTCGCCACGGCCGTCATCGCTGCCAAGAGGGCTCGGCTTATGTACTTTCCACAAATGCAAGGGTGCGAGAGCCCATCAGAAAGAGTAGCGGTCCTCGGTCAACGGATCCGCGGTGTTGCTGTACCCGCGGACTTCCCAGTACCCGAGCTCTTCCTCGTCCGTGAACGTGACGGCGCGCACCCACTTTGCACTCTTGTAGGCGTAGCGCTTCGGCACGAGGAGCCGGACCGGACCCCCGTGTTCGATCGGAAGCGGCTTGCCGTCCCACTGGTAGGTGAGCAGGACGTCGGAATCGTAGAGGACGTTGAGCGGATGGGACGTCGTGTAGCCATCGCCGCAGCGGAAGGTCGCGAAGCGAGCGGTCGGCCGAATCTGCGCGCGTTCCGCGACCTCCCTGACAGTGGCCCCGACCCACTCGTTGTCGAACGTGGTCCAGCCCGTGACGCAATGGAAGGGAGAAACCACTTTCGCGGACGGCAGTCGTAGGAACTCGTCGTACGTGAAGCGGATGGGTTTGTCGACCGAGCCGTCCACGCGGAGGTCCCACTCCTTCGGGTCGAACCGGGGGACGATGCCCAGGTCGAGCCTCGGCCATTTCCGAACCTCCCGCTGCCCGGGCGGGAGAAGCCTCTCCGCCGCCATCCGAACGAGACCATTGAAATCCCTCGATATAAATCGTTGTGCCAATGTTCGGCGAGGATTTTCGGCGTACGACTCCACGTCTCTTCGAGACGCGACGCGAGCCCGCGTCACCGGGAGAAAACACGAGGGTCGTGTGCCCCGACAAAGGTTTAATAGCCCGACCAATTTTCCACGCGACGGACATGGTGCTGGAAAGCTACGTGCCCGTCGTGATTTTTGCTGTCGTTGCCCTGCTGTTCCCGCTCGGCACGTTCTTCGCCACGCGCCTGTTCCGGCCCGACCACCCGACGCCCCTGAAGGACCTCACCTACGAGTGCGGCGAGGTCCCGGAAGGCGTGGCGCAGATCCAATTTCACTTCCAATATTACATGTTCGCGCTCATCTTCGTCATCTTCGACGTCGCCGCGATCTTCCTCCTCCTCTGGGCCTTCGCGTGGGGCGGCCTCTTGAACTCGGTATCGCCGGTGGCCAAGTTCTCGATCTTCCTGTTCCTCGGGATCATGTTCGTCGCCACGCAATACGCGCTCAAGAAGGAGGAGGTCATCCAGATATGAGCGCGGTCGTCACGTCCTCTCCGTCGATCACGGGACGGTCGGTGCCCGGGGCCGAGAAGGAGGTCCTCGCGCAGCTGAAGGCCGCCTTCGGTCCGAAGCTGAAAGACGCGAAGGTCGTCCGCGAGCGCCTCGTCGAGATCATGATCGACCGGGCCGAGCTCGTCCCCGTGTGCACGTACCTGAAGGACACGCTCGGCTTCGAGCATCTCTCGTGCGTCACCGCCGTCGATTGGAAGGACCATTTCGAGAGCATCTACCACATCGAGAATTACTACAACGGCTGCATGGTCCAGGTGAACGCGCAGATCCCATACGACGACCCGAAGATCGCCACCCTGACCGGCCTCTGGCATGCCGCGGACTTCCTCGAACGAGAGATGTGGGACCTGATGGGCGTCGAATACACGGGCCATCCGAACCTCACGCGCATCCTGTTGCCGGAGGACTTCAAGTTCCACCCGCTCCGGAAGGAGTTCGCCCAAGAGGTCGACCGGCAGTACATCACGCGCCGCAAGCTCCGGGGGGGCAAGTGATGACGGAGTTCTGGATCAACATGGGGCCCCAGCACCCCATGACCCACGGGCTCTGGAACATGAAGGTCCAAGTCGATGGGGAGACGGTCACGGACGCGAAGCCGGAGATCGGTTACCTCCACCGCGGCTACGAGAAGATCATGGAGGTCCGAGAGTTCCAGAAGAACGTCGTCTTGACGGACCGGCTGTGCTACGTCTCGTCGATCACGTGGTCCCACGCGTACTGCCTCGCGGTCGAGAAGATGATGGGGATCGAGACCCCGGAGCGCGGCCAATGGATCCGGGTGGTGGCCCTCGAACTCCAACGAATTGCGTCCCACTTGATGTGGCTCGCCGCGTACGGCCCGGACCTCGGCCTCCTCACGGGACTCCTGTGGGCGCTGCGGGAGCGGGAACTGTTCCTCGATTTAATCCAGCTGATGTCCGGCGCGCGGATGAACCAGAACTATCCGCGGGTGGGCGGAGTCCGAAATGACCTCCCGGATAATTTCGAGGCGATGTGCCGGCGGAGCATCGAGCACTTCCTCGAGAAGGTGGACAACGAGTACCAGCGGGTCTTCCAGGAATCGAAGGTCTTCCACATGCGCACGGAAGGGGTTGGGAAGATTTCCGCCGCGGACGCGATCGACTGGGGCGTCACCGGTCCGAACCTGCGCGCGTGCGGCGTGAACGTCGACCTGCGCCGCCTCGATCCGTACGAGGTGTACGAGGAGATCGACTTCGAGCCGCAGGTGTGGCACGATGGCGGGGCGGGCGATTCGTACGCCCGGTTCGTGTGCCGGTTCAACGAGTTGAGGGAGTCCTGCCAGATCATCCTCCAGGCGCTCGAGAAGATGCCGAAGACCGGACCGTATCGGGTGAAGGCTCCGCGCCGGGCGGAAGGCGAGGGGTACGCGAAGACGGAGGACTCGCGGGGCGAGGCCCTCTTCTACGTGATCGGCGACGGCGACGACCGGCCGTACCGTGTGAAGATTCGCAGCCCGGTCTTCTGTACGATGGCCGCGACTCCGATTATGCTGCGCGGCAACAAGCTCGCCGACTCGGTCGCGATCCTCGGATCCGTCGACGTGTGCGTCGGGGAGATGGATAAGTGACGAGTGCGCCGCTTGTCCCGAATCTGTTCGCGGTCTGCGAGGTCCTCGTCCTCGCGATCGTCTGGGTCGTCGATCAGATCCTGTACGCGCTCGCCGGGTTGATCCCGCCGCTGACCGGCTTGGCCCAGTGGTTCGACCCGGTCGCTCGCGCCCGGCTCGGGATGGGGCCGCTCGGGTCCGAGTTGCTCATCGTCGTCGTCACGTGGCTCATCGCGGTCACGGTCATCGTCATCTGGGCGACGCTGGTCAACCTCCTGACGATGATGTGGGTCGAGCGGAAGTTCTACAGCCGCCTCCAAGATCGATACGGCATCATGATCTCGATCTGGTCGCTCCCGTTCTGGCCGTTCAACCGGGCCCATCGACCCACGCACCGCGGCACCGGATACCTGCAGAACATCGCGGACGGGGTCAAGCTCCTGCAGAAGGAGAACATCACCCCGCGGAACGCGGACTCCGCGATGTTCCACATCTCGCCGGTCCTCATCGCCTCGTCGACGCTGATGATCTTCGCCGCCCTCCCGTGGAGCAGCGGATTCTACGTCGCCAACCTGGAGCTCGGGATCCTGTTCATCTTCGCCGCGTTCTCGCTCGCGCCCCTCGGCATCTTGATCGCGGGCTGGTCTGCGAACAACAAGTACACCCTCGTCGGCGGGCTGCGCGCCGCGGCAATGCTCATGGCCTACGAGATTCCGATGATCCTTTCCGTCATTGCCCTCGTGTTCTTCACCGGCTCCCTCAATCCCCTGACGATTGTGAAGCAACAGGAACGAACGCTCTTTTCCCTGGGGCCGCTCGCCATCCCGGCGTGGTACGTCTTCTCGCCGCAGATCCTCGGGTTCATCGTGTTCAGCGTCTCGATGATGGCAGAGATGGAGCGCATCCCGTTCGACATTCCGGAGGCGGAGGCGGAACTCGTCGAGGGATGGACGACGGAGTATTCGGGGATGCGGTTCGGCCTCGTGTTCGGGTTCAAGTGGCTCCGGATGATCGCGGGCGCCGCGCTCATCGCGATTCTCTACCTCGGCGGCTGGAGCGGACCCGTCTTCGTGACCCTGTCCGTCGGAGGGGTCCCCGTGCCGATCGTCCCGGAGGAAGCTTGGTTCCTCCTGAAGATCTACCTAATCTCGATCGTCTTCATCTGGATTTCGTGGTCCGTGCCGCGCGTGCGGATCGACCAGATCCTGAACATCGGGTGGAAGAAGCTCATCCCCTATTCCCTCGGGGCCATCATCATCGCGGCCGCCGCGATTGCGTCGGGTCTCTGGGCCGTGGGGTGAGCGGCGTGTCGGGCCGGGAACGCGTCATCGGGAGGGAGACACGCGGTCGACGTTGACTGGACGCTCATCGCGTTCTTCGTCTTGAGCGCCTTCGAGGTCATCGGCTCGATCCTGGTCGTCATCAACAAGCGGATGGTCCGCGCGGCGTTCTGGCTCGCGATGACCCTCGTGACGATCGGCGCGATCTACCTCCTCTTCCAGAGCGAGTTCGTGTTCCTCATCCAGATCATCGTATACGCGGGTGCGGTGCCCGTGCTCTTCGTCTTCGGGATCATGCTGACCCGGAGGACAATCATGGACGAGCCGGGGCCGGAGGGCGGACCGTGAACGCGCGGGAGTTCCTCGTCGTCCTCGCGGCGACGGCCCTGTTCCTCGTGATGGGAGCCTCGTTCCTCGGCAACGTGAACTGGCTAGGCTCCCCGACGTCGATCCCGGTCTACAACACGACGTCGAACAACGGGATCGCGAACCAGATGTTCGATACCTTCGCGATCACGATCATCCTGATCGCCATCCTGCTGGGAGCCGCGATGATCGGCGGCGTCTACCTCGCGAAGATGGATGAACCGGGGAAGGTGGGCCCGTGATCCCCCTCCAATACGAACTGCTCCTGTCCGCGATGCTCCTCTGCATCGGCCTCTACGGCGTCCTCGCCCGCCGGAACGGCATCATCGTTCTGATGTCGATCGAGATCATCCTGAACGCCTCGATTCTGAACTTCGTCGCGTTCAGCTCGTACAGCGGCGATGCGAGCGGCCAGGTGTTCGCCCTCCTCGGGATCGCGGTCGCCGCGGCGGAAGCGGCAGTCGGGCTCGCGGTGTTCCTGTCGATCTACCAGACCCACGGGACGATCGAGCTGGACAAGGTCCGTTTCCTGAAGTGGTGAGTCGTGATCGCGTACGAGTGGGTCGCCTGGCTCATCCTGTTGCTGCCCCTCGGGGCGTTCCTCGTCATCGGCCTCGTCGGCCGGCGTCTCCCGGAGGGCGGCGGAATGGTGGCTGTCGGCGCGATGGCGGGTTCGTTCGTCCTCTCGATGTACGTCTTCGTCCAGGTCCTCCAGCAAGGCGGGCTCGGAGGCGGCTTCGTCCCGCAGACGATCCCGGGCTACGTCTGGATTCCGAGCCTCCTCCCGGAGAACTCGATCAAGATTTCGCTCCTGATCGACAACCTGAGTTCGTTGATGCTTGTCCTCGTGTCGTTCCTGTGTCTCCTGATTTTCGTGTACTCGCTCGGCTACATGCACGAGGACGACGGCAAGGCCCGGTACTACGCGGAGGTCAGCCTCTTCGCGACCGGAATGCTCGGGACCGTGAGCGCGGACAACTTCCTACAGCTTCTGATCTTCTGGGAGATCATGGGCCTCTGCTCGTACCTGCTGATCGGCTTCTGGTACTCGAAGCCGGAGGCCGCCGCGGCCGCGAAGAAGGCGTTCCTCGTGACCCGCGTGGGGGACGTCCTGTTCCTCGTCGGCGTCCTGGTCATCTGGAACGTGTTCGGCACCT
>Ga0209235_1000068_pt1 | contig 39964 bp, 42 predicted proteins | sample GraSoi013_1_20cm_4_FD_185817 | JGI IMG/M metagenome (GOLD analysis project Ga0209235, IMG submission 185817) | Grasslands soil microbial communities from the Angelo Coastal Reserve, California, USA - Sample 09_25_2013_1_20cm (SPAdes) (version 2) | ecosystem: Environmental > Terrestrial > Soil >... | reverse complement strand
CGAGGGACTTCCGGGCCTTCTCGCGCAGTCCCATCGGCCATCACAACAGCTGGAGCTGTTCGAGGAGCTTCTCGTAGAGCGCAAATCGCTCCGACTTCGCGAACTTCCGGATCTTGTCTTTCGGCAGATCCCCGAGGAGCTCGTCGATGTCTTTCATGACGACCTTCAATTCGCCTTTCAGGTTGAGCAGTTCCTTCTGTTGCTCCATCAACTGGATCCGTTCCTCCATCAGGCGCTCCATCTGCTCCTCGAGCTGGATCATCCGGGCCTGAAGTGCGCCCAGCTCTTGATCCGACTTGATCGTGACCGGCATCGGCTCGTCTTTCGACGCGGCGCGGGCCGCGGTGGACTTCTGCTCCAGGTCCCACCGTCGCCGTTCGAGGTCGACTTCCGCCTCGCTCAACGCGTGGTGCCGCTCGTCGAGCAGTCGCGCCTTCTCCCGCATCAACTCCTCGCGCTTCTCGATCTCCCGCTCCCGTTCGTGGACGCGATTCATGACAGTCCGGAACTCGTCCTCCCGCCGAACGAAGTCCGACTCCCGCTCCTTGAGTTGCCCGAACGCCTTCTCCCGCGACTCTAGCTCGTGCCGGAACGCGGAGATCCGACCACGGAGGGACGACTCGCGCGCCTTGAGCTCCTCCTTCTGCATCCGCAAGATGTTGCGGTACGTCGTCTCCATGTCGACGAGGCCCTCCTCGAGTTTCAGGATGTCCTCCTTCTCCAGGAGGAGTGTCTCGATCTGCCGCTTCAGTTCCTCCCGCTCCCGCAACTGGTCGGGATCCTCGGAGCCCTCGAGCGCCTTGATTCGGGCCTGCGCTCGTTCGATCAACGCCTCCATCTGCTCGAGGCGCTGCTTGCGCCTCTCGAGCATGCGGTCGAACGGTTCCGCGAGCTTCCAGAGCGATTCCTCCATCTCTCCCTCGGCGCGATCCGCCTCGAGGAGTGACGCCGGCTCGGCTCCCGGGCCACCTCCGGCTGCGCCCCGGCTCCGCGCCTTCTCACGGCTGAGTTGCAGGATCCGCCGTAGGTATACCTCCTCTGGGGATTCCTGATTGGGGGGCGTCGGGACTTCGTCGAATCCGGGCTCCGGGAACTTCGCGTTGCAGTTCAAGCACTCGGTGGCGGAGGCGGGATTGATCGAATTGCAGATCGGGCACAGGACCGCCTGCATCGAGCCTTCGAACGGCTCGCCGCAGCGGGCGCACGACGCGGCGTCGGGCGGCGTTTCCGCTCCGCATTCGCTGCAGTAGGCGGCCTTGCTGGGGGTGAGGGCGCGCTGGGCCATCGATGCCTGCTCGAGGAAGATGGGGTGCCGGATCGCTCAGTCGTACGCGTTGTACGCGAGGATCTCCGACAGATGCTTCCTGCCCGCCGGGGCCTCGTAGGCCTCCGGGATGCCCAACGGTGTCAACCCAACCACGTGGGCGTCGGCCGGGATGTTCAGGAGGGATTTCACCTTCTCCTCGTTGAAGGTGAAGATCCAGGAGGTCCCCAACCCCTCACTCGTGGCCGCCACGGTGACGTTCGCAAGGGCCATGCCGAGGTCGACCGGATACGAGTTCATGTATCCGCCGATCATCGCGACCGCCTCGTCGAGCCGGGCACAGGCGACGACCACCAGGGGCGCGTCGGTCATGTGTCTCCCGTTCGTGCAGGCGCCCGCGAGCTTCCGCTTCGCGTCCTCGTCCGAGACGACGATGAACTTCCACGGCTGGATGTTGTCCGCCGACACGGCGAACCGCGCGGCGTTCACGACCGCCTGGACTTTCTGCTCGGGGACCGGATCGGGCTTGTACTTGCTCACGCTCTTCACCGACTTAATGGCCTCAAGGACCTCCATTTAGTCCCGAGGCGTCCGATTTGGCGTGGTGATAATAAGCGTTACGGCCACGAAATCAGGCGAACAACCGTCCCTTCCGGGTCCCGCCGCACGAGCGACCCGCATGCGCGCTTCGGCGACTACGGTTTCCGGGGGACTAACGGCCAGCCGATGTGCGGGGCGAAGATGACGTAGAGTCCGGCAACGAGAAGGATGAGTCCCGCCACCGTGATCCCGCGGCCGAGGAGGTCAAATCCATATTCAATGCATCCGTTTTCCCCCGGGCCGTACTTTGTACACGTCGAGGAAACGAATGTCCCAGCGATGAGACTCGCACCACCGACGAGCGCCGATGCGATCGGGACCCAGAACTTCCAATCGACCTGGCGCCGGTTGCGCTCCCCTTCGCTATCTGAACGTTCCGGAGTCCTCAACACTCACCGCCGAACGAGACCGACCGAATCCCTTTGGAAGGTTTCGGTCGAACGAAGCGAGAAACTGATTCGCCGCGGTTGCGGCAAGAAATGAGGCTCCATCCTGAGGGAACGTTTAAGTCGGCCCTGGGTCTACGCCGCGGCCGCGGGCCCGTAGCTTAGCCTGGTTGGAGCGTCCGGCTGATAACCGGAAGGTCGCCAGTCCAAATCTGGCCGGGCCCACTTCGGGCCTGGGTTGTCCGGTTCTTCGGCAGGGCTCGATTGACTGACCCAGGGCCGTGACGTCGCGGGCGACTCCCCCGCCTTCCACAGAAAGGTCGCTTCCAGAAACCCCGCGAAAGCTTAAGGCGTGGATGTGCAGCGTACGACCCGGTGTCACTCCCATCCTCGGTCTCCCATCGGTGGTTCCTGGTTGTCGTCTTCGCGGCCATCGGGCTGGTCATCGCCACGTCCTTCGTTCTGTACTCCGCGCAACGGCCGCGACCACCGCTTACGGACAATCTCGTCTTCTCTCCGGCGGCGTTCGTGGACGGCAACGCCTCGGTCACCGTTCAGAACGTGTCCCACGGACCATACCTGTTCTCGGGATTCCAGATTTCGCTCATCGTAAACGACTTCGCGGGAGGGCCGGTCGCCCTGGAGCCGAACAACTCGGTCGCGCGCATGACGATCGGGCCGAACCATTACCGGATCGCGTGGTCGGATTCGGACGGAGATGGAGCGGTCGATGTCGGCGATTCGTTCCGTGTCGCGGGCGACGGAGGTCCGCTGCCGGTGTTGAGCTACTACGAATTCGATCTCCGCTGGCAGATGCAGTGGACCGCGAAGGCCACCTGGTCGACGTCGTGAGGGACGCGCCTCGCGATCGATGCCGCGTTATGCCGGCGTGAATAATTCTCGTCGCAACTCTTATCACCGCACCAGCGGTCCAACGCCCGGAGTTCGGAGAACACCCGATGGGATACGTCCGAGGCCTCCGGTGTCGCGCGTGCGGGGCGGAGTTTCCCGCCGTACAGCTCGCCGTATGCGAATCGTGTTTCGGTCCCCTCGAAGTCACGTATGAGCTGTCCGCTGTCCGGGATTCGTTCCGCCGCGAGGAGCTCAAGGACCGACCGCGCGACCTGTGGCGATACCGCGAACTCCTTCCGGTCCTCGATGAATCCGCGAGGGTCGATCTCGCGGTGGGCTTCACTCCGCTGCGACGAGCCGCAGACCTCGGAGAGGCCCTGGACGTCCGCGAGATCTGGGTCAAGGACGACACGGTCAACCCGACATATTCCTTCAAAGACCGGCCCGTCGCCGTCGCGGTCGCGAAGGCCCGCGAATGGGACCTCCCGGCGATCGGCTGCGCCTCGACGGGCAACCTCGCAGCGGCCACCGCGGCGGCGGCCGCGAAAGCCCATCTCCCCTGCTACGTGTTCGCGCCCGCGTCCCTCGAGCCCGCGAAGCTCCTCGTGCCGCGAATCTTCGGGGCCACCGTGGTCCCGATCGAGGGAACGTACGACGACGCGAACCGGATCGCCCTCTTGACCGCGGACCGACGCGGCTGGGGATTCGTGAACATCAACTTGCGGCCATACTACGCGGAAGGATCGAAGACCTTGCTCTTCGAGACGTGGGAGCAGTTGGGCTTCGAACTGCCCGACGTCATCGTGGTCCCGTTGGGTTCGGGTCTCCTCCTGACGTCGCTCGAGAAAGGGGTTCGGGAACTCCGGGAGCTCGGCGAAGTGGCGGATCCTCCGCGTCTCGTCGGCACGCAGGCCGCGGGATGCGCTCCGATCGTCCAAGGCTTCGAATCGCCGGACGGTCGACCGAAACCCGTGAAGAAACCTGAGACGGTCGCGGAGTCTCTGGCAATCGGCGATCCCGGCTCCGGGTTCGAGGCGATCCAAGCGATGCGAGCGACGCGCGGTTTCGCCGACGCTCCGAACGATCCTGACATCCTCGATGGTGTGCGGCTCCTCGCGCGGGCGGAAGGCCTCTTCACGGAGCCCGCGGGTGGGACCACGGTCGCGACGCTGAGGCGAGCCCGCGAGGACGGTCGGATCGACCGAGACGAGCGGGTCGTGCTGCTGATCACGGGGAGCGGACTCAAGACGCCGGCCGTTTGGCGCGATGCGTTCCAGTCGCTCGCTCCGATCTCACCGAATTCCACCGCAGTCGACGCCTATCTAGAAGGCCTCCATCATGGTTAGGCTCGTCCTGGCCTCTCCGATTGCCGTCGCGACGCGCGGCGAACGGGAGATCGAGATCGAGTTCGAAGGGACCCTCCGCGGCCTCTTCGACCTCGTGACGAATCGATACGGGAAGCCGTTCCAGCAGCGGATCTTTGAGGGTGACGGGGCGCTGAAGCGTTTCGTGAATGTCTACGTGAACGGCGAAGACGCACGGTATCTTCGGGGTCTCGACACACCGATTCCCCGGGATGCGACTGTCGACCTGCTCCCTGCGATTGCCGGCGGCTGAGGCGGTCGAATGCGCAACGGGTGGGTGTGGGGCCGCGCGCCGGCGACGATCGCGAACGTCGGCCCGGGCTTCGACGTCTTCGCCCTCGCGATCCATGGTCCGCGTGACGAGGTCGCGATACGCCCCGCGGAGGAAGACTCACTGGCCGTCGAAGGCGTTGACGCCGAAGGCATCCCGACGAAGTTCTCCGAGAACACCGCGGGAATCGTAATCGACGCCCTCCGAGCGGCGACCGGGATTTCCCAGCCCCTCCGGGTCCGGGTGCGAAAAGGCGTCCCATCGAGCCGCGGGCTCGGCAGCTCCGCGGCGTCGTGCGCGGGCGCGGCGCTCGCTTACCTGAAGGCGTTCCCGTCCTCGAGTTCGCTCGGAGCCGAGGGTTTCATTCAGGCGGCCGTCGCCGGCGAGGCTGCCGTCTCAGGCCGCCACTACGACAACGTCGCGGCCGCGCTGCTCGGTGGCTTCGTCACGGTCGCTTCGACGCAGCCGCTGATCCTGCAGCGCGTGACGGTGAGTTCGCGGGTCGCCCTCGCAATCGCGATTCCGGATATCCGCCTGAAGACCGCGGACATGCGGCAGGTCCTCCCCGACCTCGTGCCCCTCCGAGACGCGGTCGGGAACATCGGCCGTGCCGCGACACTGGCCTTGGCCCTCTCCCGCGGGGACGCGTCTCTCGCGGGACGATGCCTCGAGGACCGCCTTGCGGAGCCCGCACGCGCGTCATTCCTCTCCGGATTCGCGGAGGCAAAGGCGGCCGCGCTCGGAGCCGGTGCGACCGGATTCGCCATCAGTGGCTCCGGATCGACGGTGTTCGGCCTTGCTCCGAATCAGGCAATCGCGGGAGCGGCCGCGAACGCGATGTGTGGAGCCTTCGAGGCGCTCGGAACCCACGCCACGCCGCTCGTCACAACGGCCGACAATTCCGTGCCGCTGGGCGCGGTCGTGGCGAAGGCCGGTCCGCGATTCTCCATCGTCGCGGCCTGACCTCCGTCACCGCGTTGCCGCGCCGGTCGTTCGCTCACGGGCGGGGCGCGTGGCTCTGTTCGATGTCCCGCATCATCTGGTCGAACTGATCCTTGGTGATCTCGCCGCTCGCGTACCGCCGCCGAAGGATTTCGGCCGCGTCGTCCTGCCCGTAGTGGTACCGTCCGTACATCGGGTAGCCTCGCCAGCCCCACCCGCCCCCGCCCCAGAAGAGGCCGCGGAACAGGAAGAACAAGAAGAAGACGAAGATGAAGAACCCGAACGGGAAGAAGAAGAACGGGAAGTAGCCAACGCCCGCGCCCGGTCCGACGATCGCCCGAACGATCGCACCGATCACAATTGCGACGCCGATCAGGAAGAGGAACGCTGCGATCCCCCAACCGATGAACCTTCGATGCCGAACGAAGTCACGATCCGCTTGCATGCTTGCCATGGTGGACCCCACCGCGAGGGCTAAGGCGCGGGCGGTATTTAGGCATATCGGATTTCCGATACCGAAAAACCGATTTGAATGGCAATGGATAAATATCGGTTATCCGATACGATTTCCGACGCACATGTTTCCTCCTTTTCGTTGGATGATGCACCGCCGAAGAGGGCTACGCACGTGGATCATTTCGATCCTCGCGAACGCGCCGAAGAATGGTGCGGAGATCATGGACGAGATCGAGACGATGACGCAAGGATGGTGGAGGCCGTCCCCGGGTTCCGTCTATCCGTTGCTGGACCAGATGACCCAGGAGGAGCTCCTGAAGAAGCGGGACGACGGCCGGTACGAGTTGACCGCCAAGGCGAAGGAAGAGCTCGAGTGGCCGTTCGGGATGCCGGGCCGGAAGCCGCAAACCGTCGAGGACATGCTGAACGAAATGGTCGGCTACGCCTCGTACTTGGAGGATTTGAGCCGCTCCGATCGGTCGAAAATCGCCCCCTTCCGGGACAAGATCAAGAGCGTGGCGGACCGCCTCGCGGCGCTCGTCGGGACCGGGAAGCCGTAGGAACGATTCCGAGGCCAAATGTGCGTCCCTCCGTCTCGGTAACTTTCTACCTCTAAACGGAGGTAGGTTGCAAACTGACACCGCAGGGAGCCGATGGCCTCGTTGCCGAAATGTGTCCTTTCGATGGGCGTTCCATAAGGGTCATAGTCGGCTCCCACCACGGTAGCCACGGAGGTGTCGGATGATATCCCTCGGGATCGCAGCCGCCATCGGAGCCGCGATTGGAGCCGTCGCACTCGGGGCCGCATCCGCCGCAACACACGGCGATGTCCCCGGGCTCGCGATCGCGCTGCAGCACATCCCGCCGACGACGCACGGCTATGAAGTCGTGACGGCGGTGAAGAACGCCCTGGCGGGCGGCGCTGCAGGCGGCGGAATCGGCGCGGCTGTGGCCGCTGTCGCGAAAGCCGGTGCCAAGGGCGCTGCCGCCGTGGCTCACTAGCTGCGGCCAGCGTCTTTTTCCCTTTCCGTAGAATAGAATCGTCGAGCTGGATGCGTCCCGTTCTCGGACGCGATCCTCGCGTCAGGGCTGACGACCAGGCGCCTTACCCGTGGGCCTTCGCAACTTCCGCCGCAAGTTCCGCGGCCCGCTTCGACGCGGCCACGATTGCGTCGCTAATCGCATGCGGGACCCCACGCTTCTCCATGACGGCCCAGCCCGCCTCCGTCGTACCGTTTGGGGTCGCGACCATCCGGAACAATTGCATCGGCTCGAGTCCGTCGATCAAGAGGAGTTCCGCGGTTCCTTTCATCGTCTGAAGGGCGAGCTTGTACGCGACGTCCCGCGGCAACCCGGACCTCACGCCGCCTTCAATCATCGAGTGCGCAAGGGCCGCGATGAACCCCGGACCGCTCCCGCTGAGCCCTGTCACCGCGTCGAGCATCGGCTCGTCGACCATCGTCACACGACCGATTGCGCCGAAGATCTCCTCGACGACGAGCGCATCGTGTTCGGTCGCGCTCCTCCCCAAGGCAAACGCGGTCGCGCCCTCGCCAACGGCGCAGGCGAGGTTCGGCATGATCCGCACGACCCGACCTCTTCCGTTGAGCGACTTCTCGACGAACGCGGTGCGGACGCCCGCCGCCAGCGTGATGACCAACGCGTCGCGCTTCACGTGGCCCGCGATCCCCGTGACGAGGGAGGGCATGTCTTTCGGCTTCGCCGCGAGGACGAGAATGTCCGATTCGCGCGCGAGGTCCGCGACAGTCTCGAGCGATCTGACTCCGTGCTTCGCGGCGATCTCCTTCGCCCGGGCCGGGATCGCGTCGCTCACCAGGATCCGTGAGGCCGGGACCACACGCCCGACGATCAAACCACGGACGAGCGCTTCGCCCATCTTGCCGACGCCCGCGATTCCAATCGTGTTCTGCGTTTCCATGCTGTTCCTCTCCGCCAGTGTTGCCCACAAGCCACGGTCCTTCCTTCTCCTTTTCCGTCCCTGGAAACTGTATTAATAGAGAGAATACATCGGAGCCTTCCTTGACGAACGTCGACATCCGGCACGACGACCTCGTGGACCTGGTCGGCAAGTCGTTGTCCATCGAGGAGTTCGTGGACCGGATTACGTTCATGGGCGCGGGTCCGGAGGGGGTCCAGGGCGACGTGATGATGTTCGACGTGTTCCCGAACCGGCCGGACCTCTATTCGGTCGAAGGGATCGCTCGCGGGCTTCGCGGCTTCCTCGGAATGGAGCTCGGCCTGCCGGTGTACCCGGTCGAGGCGTCCGGAATCGACTTCATCGTGGATCGAAGCGTGGCCGATGTGCGCCCGTACGCGGTCGGCGGTATCGTCCGCGGTCTCGAGCTCGAGGACGCCCTGCTGCGGTCCCTCGTCGACCTTCAGGAAAAGCTCCACTTGACGGTCGGCCGTCGTCGCAAGAAGGTGGCGATCGGGATCCACGATATGGACAAGGTCACGCCGCCGTACACCTACAAGGCGGTCCTCCCGCCCGACGTCCGCTTCACGCCGCTCGGCATGGCGCAGGAGATGGATCTCCTGGACATCCTGACGAAGCACGAAAAGGGCCGCGAGTACGCGCACCTCGTCGCCGCGCAGCCGGTCTTCCCCATCATCATGGACGCGCGCGGCCAGGTGCTGAGCTTCCCTCCTGTGATCAACGGGATCCTGACTCAGCTCACGCCGGACACGCGGAACCTCTTCATCGACGTCACCGGGACGGACCTCGAGGCGGTCAGCGGCTGCCTCGCGATCCTGTCGACCGCGCTCGCCGAGCGCGGCGGGCGAATCCAGACCGTCCGGACGAAGTACGCGGACCGAACGCTCGAGACGCCGGACCTCTCGCCCCGGCCGCACTCGGTTCGTCTGGACCGCGCGAACGAACTCCTCGGCCTCTCCCTGAAACCCGGTGAGGCAGTCGACTTCCTCCGGAGGATGCGGCACGACGCGCGCGCGAATGGAGACGCCATCTCGGTCCTCTCGCCGGCCTATCGGCTCGACATCCTGCACGAGGTAGACCTTGCCGAAGACCTGGCGATCGCCTCGGGATACGACCGGTATCCGCGAGGCCTGCCGCACCGCCAGACGATCGGCGAGTCGCTCGAGGCGAACGATTTCGCGGAGACCCTTCGCGTCCTCCTCGTGGGCTACGGATACCAGGAGGTGATGTCGCTGACGATCGCGTCCTCAAAGGACGCCTTCGAGACGCCCGATCGCGTCCTGATCAGGAACCCGCTGAACGAAGATCTCACGACCCTCCGCTCGTCGATGCTTCCGGCGCTCATGAACATCTTCCGCTTGAACAAGCACCGCGAGCTGCCGCAGCGGATCTTCGAGATCGCGGACGTCGTGCTCAAGGCGAGGAACGTACGGCGTATCGGGGCGGCTTCCATCCATCACAAAGCCTCGTTCACGGAGGCGAAGTCCCTGGTCCTAAGCCTGATGCGGGACGTGGGTCGGACCGCGGATGTCGATCCAGTCGACGACGCGAATTTCATTCCCGGACGCGGGGCCTCCATCATGCTGGACGGTCGGGAGATCGGTCGCTTCGGGGAGATCCACCCGCGGATTCTGGAGACCTACACTTTGGTCCAACCCGTCATGGCGTTCGAACTCGATGTCGAGCCGTTGCGGTCCTCCCGCTGAGCGGACGGGAGAAGGTATTTCTCACCTCGGACGATGGCGAGACGCTGAGGTAGCGAAGCTCGGTCCAACGCGCCAGACTTGAGATCTGGTGGGCCGCAAGGCCCTCGGGAGTTCGAATCTCCCCCTCAGCGTTCTTCCCGAGCACCGCCGCGGCGACCGCCTGACGAAACCGCGAAAATCCTCGCAAAGATTGCCAAGTCGGCTGGGTTCAGGGTTGAGGGGGAATACCGTTCGACGTCAGAACGTCACACCCTCTAACGCCCTCAATCGAAGGCTCGTCAGATGCGACGCACTCGGATCCGCTCGTTTTCGCGCGGCCCGCGATCATGAAGGGCGTTGTCGACGGGCCCCGCTGCTACGTCGATAGCTGCGCAAGGACGACGTCGTCTGTCGACGGGGTCAGCAGACCGAAGTAAACCACGCCGGCTAGGCTCACGACGATGCGAGTCTGCAGGCGCCGGTCCGCAAAATTCCAGACCGTAACATTGGGACTCGTAAAGGCTCCGGTGATCGTCGTCGTGACGGGCGTGATCGTTGTGACCTCCGGTGTCACCACGGACACGGATCGGGTGAGGGAATCCGTAGAAACGGTTACCGTCGGCTCCTCCGGAGAAACGAACGATACGCTCCTGAAACCCAGCGGTTGCCATCTCGCCACTTGCGCGGTTTGAACACTCTCCTTTTCGGAGGTGCCAGCCGCCCAAACGGCCCCCGCCGCCATCGTGGCCCGATCCACACCTTCGAACACCGGGAAGGGGCCCGAAGAGGCTGGGGTCCCGAAGGGAGCGGGGTAGAACTCTACCTTGCCCGCGTCGGGCTTCAAGCGGTAGGCCCCGGTCAGAATGGGGTCGCTCGAATGGTACGAGGTCCACGAGGAGCCTGCCGCAAAGGTTGCGGCTCGTCCGATGCCAACGACAACGTCAGGATGGGACGAAAACAAGGTCCAAACCTTGGCGGTAGACGTGGCGGGATCGAGGGCGCCGGTCTTTTGCGTGATGGGGACTGTCTCCCCGATCTCGGCCGCCGTGACGCCAAACCAAAGTCGGTCACCCCCGAAAGAGAGGCCGTGTATGAACCCCCCTGGACCTGCGATGCTTTGCGGGAGGTCATACGTCGTTACTACGTCGGTCACCGGGTCCAGGGAAGCGATCAGGGTCGAGTCATCTTCGGTAAGCTGCGTGGCCCAGATGTGCGTGCTGCTCGCTGTGATGTCGAGAGAGCCAGCAGGCAGATCCCACCTCACCACCACACCCGAACTCGGCAGGAGCAGGCGAACTTGTCCATTCGTCCGAATGAGGGCCAACGTGAAATCATCGGTGAAGGTTTGCCCATCCAACTCAACGGAGAAAGCGGGTCCAATCGCCAGATGGAAGGTGGCGATGGGCCAAGTCGTGAGCTCGTTCGTTGCGGGATTCAGCCTCCCCACCAATACGCCGGGCGCGGAGAAAAACAACGTACCGTCCGGCGCCACGACAAAATCGTTGGGAAAGAAGGAAACGGGCCACTGCTTCACCGTAGCCGAGGTTCGCACCGCAGCGGCGGCCGGGACACTAAAACCGACGACCAGAACGATGACGAAGATGCCCATCAAGATTGAAACGCGCGACGACAAGCCTACCGGCTTTTTCGACCCAGTCATCCCTCTACCCCCGCCGTGACACGAAGTGACAAGTATTTAGTGCTATTCCGCGGATGTAGTATCTGAAGCGCTCTCTCTCCCAAGACTCGAAGACCGCGTGTGGGGAAGAGTGTCCGTAATCGAGACGAAGATTTTCCCGCCCGGCCTGGGGATTGCACCCAAACAAGGTTAGCGGGCGCGGGCCTTCTCCGCGGCCGCGCGGATCGCCTTCAGGTTCTCCCGGACGCGGTCCGGAAAGATTCCACTCCCGAAGACGGGACGACAACTTGCCTGCGGGTCGGGCGTGAGGGCTCGAAGCAGCAACGGAGTCGAATTGGCTCAGGCACGATCCTACCGGCATATTCGCGTCAACTCTATTCCTGTGCATCCCTGCCCTGCCGCTTGCTGTGAGTCACGATCCCAGCCGCGGGCCGTGGAAGGGTCTCGGGGCCCTCGCGGGATAGGCCCACCAACACAACCGCCACCAGGGGGCCTTCCGGTGCCCGCGGTGCGCCGGGTTCCAGCGGTCACCCGACACCGACGTAGGAGTTCTCGTCTACGAAGGGCGGCGGCTCGTGGAGGATAGCGCTGGCGGCCCGTTTGATGGTGCCGTAAGTTCGGTGCTGGAGTAGTCTGCTCATCCCCCTCAGCGTTCCATTCATAGAGAACGCGCACCTACGGGGATTTCGATGCGTCCGAGGGTTGATGAAACCCTCGGCTCATCCGGGGTCGGATGCTTTCCCGTCGCCGATCCACGATTCTCATCGCGATCGTAGTCGCGGTCGTCGTTGTCGCTGCCGTTTTCGTGGCGAGCCGTCTTCCGATCGCACCGGCATCCGGCGGCAACAATCCGACGACGACGCCGAATCCGACGCCGTCCGCATGTCCGCGATCAGTCGGCCTCTGCATTGAGCGCAACGTGACGCGAGTCATTGACGGAGACACCCTCGATGTCGAAGGCGGGCTCCGGATCCGGCTCGTGCTGGTCAATGCACCGGAACTCAACGCCTCGGGCGGGCCGGAATCCCGCGATTACCTGACGGGCCTCTGCCTCGGCTCCATGGCCCTCGTCGACGAAGACGACTTTCAGATCGGCCACGATCCGTATGGCCGGACCCTCGCGGTCGTCTACTGTCACGGCACGAATGCCAACGCCGCGATGATTTCGTCCGGCCACGCGACGACGTATTACACGTTCTGCTCCGTCAGTGAGTTCGGAACTGCCAGCTGGTCGGGATGCGCTTCTCCCCCGCCACCGCCACCCGGGAACTGCGACCCGTCATACCCCGACGTCTGCATTCCTCCGCCGCCTCCGGACCTGGATTGTCCGGACATCCCGTACCGGAATTTCCGGGTCCTCCCGCCGGACCCCCACAACTTCGATGGTGATGGCGACGGAATCGGGTGCGAGGCGTAGCGCTCCCAATCCCGCTGACGCCTACTCGGTGTTCTTCTGGATCGCGGCTTGGCCCGAGTGAGCCGGGAAAATTTCGACCGTCTTGATGTTCACCATCTCGAGGAGGCCGTAGCGGCTCAGCTCGCGTCCCACCCCGCTGTGCTTCACCCCGCCGAAGGGCATCCGCGGATCCGACTTGACGACCCCGTTGATGAACACCATCCCAGATTCCACCTGAGCCGCGAGTTCATCGGCCTGACCGAGGTTCCGCGTCCAGATGCTCGCGCCCAAGCCGAACTCGGAGTCGTTCGCCTCCTCGATTGCGGCGCGCAGGTTCGGCACCGCCATCACGGGCGCGACCGGGCCGAACGTTTCCTCGCGGAGGACGCGCATGTCCTTCGTGACGTGGCTGAGCAACGTGGGCTCGAAATACCAGCCCTCCCGACGGCCGCGCTTTCCGCCGACCTCGACCTTCGCGCCCTTCGCGATGGCGTCCTTCACCTGGCTTTCGATCTCATCCCGCTGGGTCAAGCTGACCAGCGGACCGACATCGGTCGTCGGATCGAGCGGATCGCCCATCCGAAGTCGCTTCATTCGCTCTGCGAACTTTGCGAGGAACTCGTCGGCGGCAGAGTCGACGACGAAGAAGCGTTTGGCGGCGATGCACGACTGTCCGCCGTTGACGAATCGTCCCGCGACCGCGCCTTTCGCCGCGGCGTCCAGGTCGGCGTCACCCGCCACGATGAACGGATCCGACCCGCCGAGCTCGAGGACCACTTTCTTCAGATCCTTCGAGGCCTCGCGGGCGACGTAGACCCCGGTGCGGACAGATCCCGTTAAGCTGACGACGGACACGGGCGAGTGGATCAGGGCGGTCGCCGTCGTTCGATCTCCGACGACGATCTGGAACACGCCAGCGGGAAGGCCCGCTTCGCGGAACGCGATTTCCAAATTGCATCCGGACTGGGGCGACGCGCTCGCCGGCTTCACGACGACCGTGTTGCCGGCGATGAGGGCGGGCACCGCAAACCGGACGATCTGCCACATCGGGAAGTTCCACGGCATGATGGACCCGAGGACGCCGCGGGGATGGAACGCAATGTAGGACCGCATCGCATCGGTCGCGACGAGCTCCGGCTGCAGGAGGGCCGGCCCGTTCTCCCCGAAGTACTCGGCGGCCCAGGCGCACTTCTCGACCTCGGCGATTGCCTCGCGGATGACCTTGCCCATCTCGAGGGTCATCGTCTCCGCGTACGCCTCCTTGTGCTTCCGAAGGACTTCGGCGAATCGGAGCAGGTAGGCGGCGCGCTCCTTCGGATCGAGACGGGACCAGGATCGGAATGCGTCGCGGGCGCCCTCGACTTTCGCGCGGACTTGCGGCGCCGTCGCGATCGGGTACGACGCGAGGGCCTTCCCCGTCGCAGGGTTAATCACATCGAATGTGCGACGGTTCGCGGCCCGGGACTTCGGTCGAGACGGCATGCGCTTCTCCATTCCCGCCTACGGGCTCCGCGCCAAATAATCCTTTGCGGACACTCCGGCGGGGCACCCATCTTGTGTCACGACGAATCGCTGAAGGAAGATTAATATCGAGGCCCGCGATGAAAGCGCCCCGTGCGTGGGTGGCCCAGCTTGGTCAAAGGCGCAGCGTTGAGGTCGCTGTCCCGCAGGGGTTCGCAGGTTCAAATCCTGCCCCACGCATCGCCTTCCCCAATCCCGAGCGGATGAGTGCCGGCTGGCTTAGGACGGGCAGGACAGCAAACCTCTTTAGTCCTTCATTCGCATGAGGCGCGAGGGGAGCCCGTCGTGCTAGAAGCGAGGCGTCGCTGGGCGTGGGCCGGCGCGCATCGACGGGGGAACCGTCTTGGATCGCCGACCCTCATGGAGTGGCTCATTGGCCTGATTCCCCTCCCCTACGTCGCGGCATGCTTGCTCCTGACGATTCTCCTCTCGTACCCCGGCCTCGCTTTGGTCTTCTACCTGGACGGAAGGCTCACCGATCTTGTTTCGTTCCCGAGCAATCCGGTGGAGCAGCTGACGTTCGTTGTGGGCATGATCGTCAACGCGCTGATTTTCTTTTATCTGTTCTTCACCGTCCGATTCATGCGGTTGAAAGTCGTGGAGACGTCGGAGCAACTGCGGCCGCTTTCTCGGGACCAGGGCGAGACGTTCGAACGGATTTTTGCTCCACTTTCGAGCTTCTGGCCCCCGCTGATCATCGGGATTGTCGCGGTGGCCTTTCTTCATCTTCTTCTCTCTTTCTCTCAAGGAGGAGACGCCTTCCCCAGCCTGTTGGCGTTCCTGTTCTTGCGCGCACCGCCGCCCGACATCGGGCCTTTCCGCACCGCGCAGCTGCTCGTGAATAACGGGCTGTTCGTCGCCGCGATTGGCACGTTCGTCTGGGTCTACTTCCGCACCCTCTGGGGGCTTCACCTCCTCGGACGGGAGCCCCTCTCCCTCAAGACATACCGGGAGGATTCCATGCTCGGCCTGCGGCCGATCGGTTCGCTCTCTCTGGTCTTCACCGGGATATACTTCGTGTGGCTGGTCCTCCTCGCCCTCTCGAGTCTGCCGAACCCAACCCTCTTCGACGTGGTCTACCCGATCCCGCTCATCGCCCTGGGCGTGGTCATGTTCTTCCTCCCCCTCACGAACGTCCATCGAGCGATGACCACCCAACGGCGTAAGGAGCAGAGCTTCCTTCGGGAGTGGTTCAACAAGATCCTCGGGGAGACCAACCCTCCGGGATCCGAGCGACGCGAAGGGAGCTTGGTCGAAGTCAGCAAATTGCTCTCGGAGCTTCGCGGCGTTATGGTTTTGGACATGCTGAGAGGCGATGTCGCCGAAACGCCGACGTGGCCCTTCGACACGGTGATCATTCGACGCTTCGTCGTCCTCGTTTCGTCCATCACCACGAGCCTCATCGCCCACATGGTCCAGGTTTCGCTCGGCCTCTAGGGGCCTGGTTGATCGGCCAGCGGGACGAGGCACGGGTGGCTTTCTCGGACTCTCGCCGATCAAAGCTCGGAGAGCCGTCGGCTCACGGAGGGCCGGTTGGCGGCGGAGGCTTGCGCGCCCGAGATGGATGGCCGGGGAGCCGCTCGGGCCTCGCTAGTTCCGCCGGGGCCTGAACCGACGGAGGAGCCGCGGTCGGCGGGGGCGGTGTCCGCGATCTCGCTCCGGCCTTCGCTTGCCGTCTCCGCACGAGGACCACGATGGCGAGGACGAGCAGGATGATGAGGATCGAAAGTTGGCCCGCGAGGGCGAGGATGCCCGGGAGATTGCTGCGGGTGACAATCGGGCCCTCGCGCTGGATCGCGAACGAGTTCAGAATCGAGGTCCATTCAGGTTGAAGCGAGTCGAACCGATCCGACCGGGCTTGGAGAACCACCACGTAGGTGGTGTGGTAGTACCCCGAGGCGAAGAAGGCCCATCGCTCCGTGTGGCCTCCCGGTTCCGTCGAATTTTGCATCTCGAATTCGGCTTCCGGCCGGTTTGAGACGTTGGTCGAATGGGACGCGATCACGGCAGCGTAGCCATCCGCCTGAAGGCGCGCTTCCTCTTCCTGCGCCTCACGCAAGACGTATGCGGTCGTGTTCTCCGACAACGGCGACTCGAACCGGCTGAGGAGGAAGCTGGCTAGGTCGCCCGGGTTCGGGTCATCGAAGCTGACGATGCTGTCGTTCGCCTCACCGAGCGTCCATGCGACGGGGGCGACGATCGAATAGTTCCCCTGGGGCGCCACATACCTCGTTGGGACTGAGGGCTCCCCCAGCACGTGGAACGAGTTGGCGACGGATGTCCATTCAGGCTCCATCGAAGCGGAGATGTCCGACCTCGCCGAGAAGATCAAGACATATTCGAGATGGTAAAAGACCGAGGCGAAGTGGACAATGCGAAATAGAAGACTCACCGAATTGTTCGATGCCGCGATTTCATAATTGGAGGCAGGTCGACCCCCGAACGATTCTGCCTGGGGGGCCGAAACCTGGGTAAATCCCCCGCGGATCTCTGCTTGCTCGGCGGAGCGCGCCACGTCGACGAGGTACGCACTCGTGTTCTCTGCCCCTGGATTTCCGAAACTCGAGGCGCCGAAGAGGCCGTTGTCCGTCGAATTTGGATCCGCCGCGAAGGCGATGTCGAATCCTTGTGGCGTGGGCTCCAGTTGCACCCATCCCGCCGGGGCCACGACCGTGTAATGTTGTTGGGGATTCTCGTATGCCGCGGCGGCCGCAGGCGTCCCCTGAAACGCGACCGCAATGACGATCGCCCCTAGCAGAAGCCCGAGCCTCCCGCTTGTTCGCACATCGCAACCCCCCGCATGGCGCGATGGATTCCCGGCGTATATCAAGGTTCAGACCGGTGGTCTGCAATCGAAAGGGTCGGGCCTGACTGGTTTACCCGACGAGCCAGCCGCGTGCATCGGCCATCAGGATCGCGAGCGTCACGACCGCCGACTCGAATTCCCCGCCTCGCGCGCTCGAGAGCGCCTTCGTCACGCTCATCCGCTCGACCGCTTGGATCTCGTCCGGATCCGGTCGCCGTTCCGTGGGTTGGCATTCCTTCGCGAAGAAGAGGTGCAGCGTCCCCTCCAGATAGGCGGTCAAGTTGTTCCCGGCGTACATCTCGAGGAACTTCGGTCCTTGGTATCCCGTCTCTTCCAGGAGTTCGCGCCGCGCACACGCCTCGGGGGACTCTCCGTTCCGCGCCGTCCCGCCCGGCAGCGATTGGACGATTCGCCCGAGCCCGTGCCGGTACTCGCGGGTGAGGACGATCTGCTTTTGCGGGGTGACCGCGAGGACGGCGGCAGAGGTCCCGAAGTGCATCCGGATCCACCGCTTCCGGGCGCCGCTCGGCAGTTCGACCTCCTCCTCGGAGATCGGAGGCCATCCCTCCCGCAAGGGCTGGGATGACAGGATGCGGGGCTCCGACGTCATGGGGACCCGGGCGGCACCGCGACCCGGCTACTTATCGCCGTCGATGCACCGTCGGTCTGGATCGCGGTCCTCAGAGCACAACTCTTATTACGAGCCACCCGGGTTTCCACGCCCGATGCCCCTCCGATTCTGGAAGAAAGACAAACCCGAGAAAGGGAAGCCAGAAAAGGAAACGGCGGAGCCGCGGGAAAAGCCGAAAGAGCCGCCGGCCGCGAAGCCCGCGCCGACCGAGAAGGCCGCGAAGCCCGCGGAGAAGCCCGCGGCGCCCGCGGCGCCGCCGAAACCGGGCGAGGTGGAGGTCTTCGTGACCGAAGCCCACGCCGGCCTCGTCGACCTCGGGCTCACGGTCGCGCCGACGAAGGCCGTGTTCGCGAAACGCGTCGCCGCATATCCCGGTGGCGATGCGGCGTTCGTCGCAGAATACCGCTCCGCGCCGTACAAGGCCGTGACCCGCGTCTTGGCGGACTGGCTGGGCTTCCGCGTGCCGGAGACGTTCGAACTCGGTGCGATCCTCAAACACGTCAACCCGCGGCTCAGTTCGTTCAAGCTCGCCCTCGCGGCGAAGGACCTCACCTGGCTGGACCAGGAGCTGAACCTCCGGAAGGTGAAGCTGATCCTCGGGGACCAAGAGAAAGTCGTCCGGTTCAAGGACGCGCGGGACCTCCTGAAAGGGGTCAACGAAATCCTCGCCAGCCGGAAACTCGCGTTCGTCGAACTCGAAACCTGGGCCGACGACTTCGCGTTCCTGCTCGTCCGCGACCCGCGGTGGGACAAACTTAAGAATCCAGAGCTGGTCGTCGTCAAGGCGGACCAGACGGCCACGGGCGGCGAGTGCGGGGAGTGCGGCGCGCCGGTCGGAAAGTATTGGAGCGACTGCCTGAAGTGCGGGGCCGTGTTCGGCTAATCCTTCTTCTCTTTCTCGCCCTTCTTCGCGACTTCGTCCTTCGTTTCCGGCGTCTCGATTTTCATCGAGTCCGGGCCGCCGGGCTTCGTGCGCAGGATCGGCATCGGGTCGTACAGCTTCTCCGGCCACTCGCGACGTTCGACACGCATGCCGCAGTGGGGACAGTTCTTCGCGTCGAGGTGCTCCTCGTTCCGGGTGAAGAGGACTTTGCCGTCGCAGTACGGGCAATGGAGGGTCCGCGGCTTGCGCATGATCCGTTTCGCGAAGATGGAGATCCGGCCGTCGCGGAGCTCTGGGGCCATCCGTCGAGGACGAAAGCGAGGGCCGTTATGAAACTTCCGACCCGGACGACTGCGCGGGGAGAGGCGCATAACGTCAAATGGAGCGGATTCCATGGTGCGGGCGTCGATGCAAGATCTTCGGTTGCGGCCCTACCACGATCTCGAAGGCGCGATCTTCCGCCCCGAGGCGGGCTGGTTGATCCCGGCCACCTACGGCCCGGTCGACGCGGAGGTCCGCGCGGTCCGGACGCGCGCCGGGATGATCGACTGGAGCGACCGCGCGAAGATCCGGCTCACGGGTTCGGAGCGCGTGACGTTCCTCGACGGGATCGTGACGGCGGACATGAAGATCCTCACGCCCGGGACGTCCGCGTACGCGCTCTTGCTCAACGAGAAAAGCCGCGTGCTCGGGGACCTTCGGGTTTACGCGTTCGCGGACTCGCTGGTCTTGGACATCGAGGCGTCGCAGAAGGACACGATCATGGCGATCCTCGAAAAGGCGCGGGTCAGCGATGACGTCGAGTTCCACGACCTCGGAGCGTGCGGACACATCGAGGTGCATGGGCCGGCCGCCGGCGATCTCGTCGCGGGCGTGCTGCCCGCGGATGTGCGGGGACTTCCCCAGGACGCGTTCCTTACGTTCGCCGTCGCCAAGCATTCCGAGGGCCACGTGGGTCGAGTGCGCGGGCTCGGGGAAATCGGGTACGCGATTTGGTCCCAGGGCTCCAGCCTCGGAGAAATCTGGGACGCCCTCCACCGGCGGGACGTGACGCCGATCGGCCGCGACTCGTTCGAGGTCCTTCGGATCGAGGCCGGCACCCCGCGGTTCGGTATGGAGATGAGGGAAGAGACTCTCGCCCTCGAGGTCGCGCCGGATTTCGCGCTCAGCTTCACGAAGGGGTGCTATGTCGGCCAGGAGGTTGTGGCCCGAGGAACGTATGTGGGCCAGGTGCGCCGCAAGTTGTTCGGCCTGCGAGTCGACGCCGACGTCCCGCCGGTCCACGGCGACAAAGTTTCGAAAGGGAGCCGCGAAGTTGGCAAGGCGACGAGCGGCACCTGGTCTCCGACGACTGGTTGGGTGATCGCGCTCGCGCTCCTCCGCATAGACGAGGTCTCCGCGAAAGACGTTCTGTTCATCGACCGAGGAGGCTGGGACCTCCGCGCTCAGATTCACCCGCTGCCTTTCGTTCGCGGCAGCGCGTGACCCGCCGATCCGACTCGGCGATGGCGGACGCCAGACTCATATAGACCCGCCCGGATGGCCGCGCAATGTGCCGGATGATAGGGGTGGTGAGTCGCGGACCCGTCTACTACGACCTGTTCGAGGAGTTTGCGGACCTTGCGACGCAGGGTATGTGTCCCATCGGGGCACCCGATGAGCGGGGACACAAGGACGGCTGGGGGCTCGCCTGCTTCCAGAACGGCGCGCTCAAGATGCATGTCCGCGACGCGGGCTGCGCGGCGGACGCGTCCAAGTACTACGGCACCGCGTGGAAGATTGCGAAGCTCAACATCGAACGTACGCCGGGGCAATCGTTGATCGTAATGGGCCACTTGAGGCGGGCCCGCCTGGCCGGGCTTGTGGCTCAGAAGTACTCCCACCCCTTCGTCGAAGAGAGCGACGGAGTCACGTGGGCCTTCCAGCACAACGGTTCCCTCATGAGCGACCCGGGCGATCCGGGAAAGATCGATTCCCAGGTAGTGTTCCAGATCCTACTGGACCACCTAGACAACCATGACCCTGGGGCGGTCGCAAAGGCGACCCAAGCTACGAGAGCAATCGCAATCGAGAAGTACGGAGGATTTACAAGCCTGAACTTTATGCTCTCGGATGGTCAAGCGCTCCACCTGTACCGTGATTTCCAGACGAATGGACAGTACTACACGTTGTACTTGGACAACTTTGGAGAAATGCTCGTCGGGGCTTCTGAGCCGATTCTCGGGATGAACGCGGAACCTGTGCCGCGAGGGATCCTTCACACAATCACGAAAGACCTCGAGGTGACGAAGACCGTACTCGGCTAGAGACGATAGAGCGACCTCGATTCCAAACGCACGTGATAAGGGTTAATCGCAAGCGATGGCGTTGGCAGCCCATGGGAAGTCCCGAGCTCGAAGTCCTCGCATGCCCTAGTTGCTTGGGACCCCTCGCACTGGACTCGTCGCACACCGCCCCGTCTGGGTCGTCCTTTCTGCTCTGCAACCGCGAGCATCTTCGCTTTCCGATTGAGGGCGGTGTTGCGCGGCTCGTCCGCCCCGACCGGATGGACACCGTCGTCGCCTTCGATGTTTCATACTCGATGGCTTGGACACGGGAGGGATGGGGCTCCTCGGATCCTGCCTATTTCTTGCACCTGCCCTACCGAGACATATCGCGGCTCCATGCGTCCGAATGGGGCGTCAAGGCCCGCAGCCTAGAGGCTCTCCAAACGCTGCTCGTTCGGCTCCGCCCTCGCCGAATTGTAGACCTAGGGTGCGGGACAGGGTGGCTGTCGTATAGGCTTGCGCAGAAAGGATACGAGATGTACGCGATCGATGTCGTAATGAGTGAGCTCATCGGCCTTCGCGCGGCTGGCGTTTACATTCGAGCAGGCGTTAGGTTCGTGCTGATCCAAGGCGAGTTGGAGTTTCCGCCGCTGGCAGACCAGTCGGTGGATGCAGTGATATGCAATGCATCGCTCCACTATGCCCACAACCCGCAAACGGCCTTCGAAGGCATCCGCCGCATTCTTCGTCCTGGTGGACCCTTCATTGTCATGAATTCCCCTGTCCATAACGACGCGCTGAGCGCCAGGAGATCGGAGGCCGAATTTCGAAAGCGGTTGATTGGAGCCGGAGCGAACCAATCAGTCGCCGCGACTTATCATCACCTCACTAGGATCGATTTGGATCAAATCGCCCGAAAAGCAGGCTTCGAAGGTTTCCAGGAGGAGCTATTCGACCCAGGCCTTGGGTTTCGTTTGTCTCGTCGCGCAAAAAGCCTTCTGCTTCGGACTGAGCTCGCATCATTCCCGATTCTCTTGACTCGACTCGCGCGCGAGTGAGCTCTGGAATCGGGCAAAGGTTCTTTCTCGCGCCACCCTTTGGCTGGGTTGACCACCAACGCGTCGGGAAGATAGTGCGAAGAATCTTCCTCTGAGGTCAGACCTTGCGAGTGAACCGCCGTGAGTTTCCACGGATTCTCGATCCTCACGACTACGCGCGCGAGGGGTACGATTTGCTTGCGCCGTCGTACGATGTCGACATCGGCTCTAATCTCATTGGAATCAGGATGCGCCGGGTGTTCCAAGCGGCCCTCGACAAGGCATTTCGGCCCGGAGACCATGTGTTCGAAATCGGTTGCGGGACCGGCATCGACGCCTTACGACTCGCTCGCGCGGGAGTGGAAGTTGTTGCGACGGACATCTCTGAGGCGATGATAGCGGAGGTCGTGGTGAAGGCCCGCGCCGAAGGCATCTCGGAACGAGTTCGGTGTAGGGCCTTAGCCGCCAAAGATATCGGGCTATTGCGCACTGAATTCGGCGAGTCCAGCTTCGATGGAGGCTACTCTCACGCCGGCGCGCTCAACATGGAACCCCAAATTGCGGCCGTTCCAGCGAGTGTTCGGAGCCTGGTGAGGAAGTCGGGGGAGTTCGTGTGTAGTTTCATAAACAAGACAAGTCTTTTTGAAGTCGTTTTCTACACAGCTCTGCTCCGGCCGCGGAAAGCCTTTCGCCGGATGGGAAACGTCGTCCCGATCCCCATTTCTCGCAAGCCTCCACTGAACGCCTACGTCGTGGCCACTCGATTCTACAGCGCCCGTGACGTGATTTCCCTCTTCGATGGCGGATTCTCCCTGGTCGCAGTTCAAGGGCTCCAAATTCTACTTCCTCCGTCAAACCTCACCGATCTGTTCGCGTTGTTTCGACCGCTCTTTACTCCCTTTGAGCACCTTGAGGATCGAATCTCTACCGTCTGGCCGATGAGCGAATGGGGTCACCACACGATTCTGACATTCCAGAGACTTTGAAGTCACCGCCGCCGTCTGCGCGGATCCTCATTGACGGCTTTGCGAGAGTCATCGCCGTCCTGTTCGGGTTGATCATCGCAGGCGAACTGATTGATTTAGTACTGAGACTGAGACCATTCTCACCCGATCCTTGGCGATGGCTAGGACTTGCCCCTCTCTTTCTTGGGACCGTCCTCGAGGTCACGGCCACTAGGGCCTTTTGGTCTCTTGGAAAAGGAACCCCACACCCCAGTCAGCCTCCTCGTCGGCTCGTAGACGGTGGACCGTACGCCCACTCGCGGAATCCCCTCTACATGGCGAGGCTGCTTGTCCTGTTTGGAGCAGCCTGCATTGTCGGTTCAGTTTCGACCCTCCTAATCACGTTGGTTCTGTTTCTCAGCCTCGACTTCTTTCTCATCCCTCGGGAGGAGGCGCGTCTCAGGGCGCGACTCGGCCGCGACTACGATGAATACTGTGCCCGCGTCGCCAGGTGGTTTAGCCTCCGGCACACTCGACTGACGGCCAAACCTCGGTAGCGGCGACGTAGATCTCGCCATCAGAGACTCTCGAGGCAAGGGACGATAAGAGTTATGGCCGGGCGGTTGGATTCGCCTCTATGGTTGGGAAACCAACCAGGTGGGTCACGAGATATTGGGTCCCGGTGGCCGTGTTCGTGCTTGCCCTTGCAGGCCATTCGCTCATCTTCGGTAACGCCCTCAATCCCGACACGACCAGCTACATGGACGAGACGAAGACCTTCCTCGCGACCGGCTCACTCGAGATCGGATCAGCCCCCTATGCGAGGCACCCACCCATGATGTCGCTTGTCTTTGTCCCGTTCGTCTTGGCATTTGGCTACAACGAATTCAGCGTTCATGTTCTCGAACTAGCGATTTTCGTAGGAGACTTAGCAGGGCTCTATGCCGTTTCGTTGCCTTTGGGTTCTCGTCTCCGAATCGTGCCGTGCGTCCTCCTTTCCTTCGATCCGGTTCTCTACCTCAACATGAGCGAGGGCCGGTCTCTCAGTCTCCTGATTCTATTTGCGTTGGTTGTTTTGTGGGGCATCTGGCGAGGTCTGTCGGAGAGTCGGTGGCTCAGCGTCGCGGCTCTCGGCGCATCTTTGGGCTTCTTGACCGCCGACACGGCTGGATTTCTCTTCCTCGCTGCAGGCATTACGGGTTTCGTATGGCGCTACTCCTACACCGGGAATAAGCTGTTTCTCGACCGTGGTTACCTGGCTGCGGCCGCCTTATTTCTGGCGACTGTCGTGGGATGGACCACCTACAACCTCCTTGCGACCGGATCTGCATACACCGACCCGCGAGTTGTCGGCTTTCTTGATCGGCTGTTCTTCTCGACCCCGGTCGACGTTTTCGTGGTAACTGTTGGGGGCTTAGCCACGTATTTTTTTCTCTACGCCTCATCGGCGGCGTGGCCTTTTCTGCTAAACAGGGAAGGACGAGCAGTCCTGCTCCGGCTACCGCGGCTCATATTAGACGATCAACGGATTGGGGCGCTATTCCTGTTCATTTTCGTTGCGGCGTCCATTTCTGCGACGCTAGCAGCAGCGTTTCTGCTCTACGAACCGCTTCGCTCGCTTGCCAGTGTGGACAGTTATCTTCGATATGTCAGTGTGATTGCCCCGATGGTCTACCTGGCGATTGGCTTTCACGTCCGCGGTCTCGTGCGCGGAGGCCATGTGATGCGATGGGCGTTCCCGCTAGCTATCACCCTAATTCTCCTGTCCGGGCAACTGGCGACAAGGGTTGATCAGGGGACAGCGAATTCGGAAACCTTCGTCGAGATTCGGCAACTGCTCGATAGGAATGGTGATCGCGTGGTCTACACCGACGTTGTTGCGTTTCTGGAGTACAATCTGCCAGGCATTGACTTCTTCTCCCTCTATCAGGGCGTGTCTCGACCCTACATCAACCTGACAGCGGCTGAAGTCCCCGTCGGCTCAGCAATACTCACCATAGTCTACATGCCAAAGACCTACGATCAACGGGTAGGCGCTTTCTTCTTCATCAGCAATTTCGATCCGAGCCGGCACTCGCCTTTCATCAATCTCGCATATGCTTCCTAACCGCTCATTCGGCGGCGCAGGAGCGTCCGGACTTGGTCAGGAGCCGGGTTCTCAGCCGGTCGACGCGGTACCCACGACTGTGTACACATACACGGCATGCCAGCCGACCTGAGTGCCGCCTGCATCGTAAAGCATCCGGAAGTCCGGCGTGCTTGTTCCATTCTGGAGTTCTGGGAATAGGATTCTGAGTGGATAGTACGGCACTCCAACGTAAACAACGTAGGCAACGTCTTGCTCGATGAACGTCAGTGCCGCGGATCGATTGGCCGGGAGGTATCTCGACCCGAGCATCCTGTCGGGTGGGTAGCCACTGTAGTAGGCCGAGATAGGGGACTCCGTAAGAAGCATCTTGCCGGTCGGAAGCGGCATGCTCGAAAGAAACAGTCCTGCCTTTACGAGAGGTTCCATGTATCGGCTCGAAGGGAAGCCAGATTGCCAATACGCCGCGGGCGCAGGCAACATGGTCCCGAGGAGGACAATCGCCCCAACCACTGCGACATACGAGGTCGCGCACTTCTTGCCGGCCATCTCGGAATTCCTCGCCCGCGCAAAGTGCCGAACAAGCTCCTCGATGCCGGATGCTGCCATGAGAGACAAGAAAGGAACTGTTAAGAGGACGTACCTGAAGCTCGGGTTGCCGAATTGAAGCACCGTGTAGATGACGGTGAAACCCCACAGGAAAATGATGATCCAGGATCCGAACTCACGCTTGGACCTCCAAGCAGCATAGAGTCCACCCATCGCGAAGACAAGTGGGAAGAAGGAGACATACGCGGCCCACCAAAGAGACAGAATTTGGAGGGGCGACCTTTGTGTTCCAACAGAGAGCTGGTATTGGATGTCGGTCGAGGTCTGACGAATTACGAGCTCCGGCAGGAGCCCCCACTGCAGCGCGTAAATGAAGTACGCAATCATGAACACAATCGATGGAGTCGCGACCAGAAGCAGAACCTTACGAGAAGGGGCCTTCGGCCGGTTCACCAGGGCATAGGCGACGAGCAAGACGACCGCAAGCCAAGCTTCATAACGGGTCATTGTTGCCAAGAGAAGCGCGGTCGCGGCAACGCCCAGACTCCAGCGGATGGAATCCCGGAATACGAACGTGGCCGCATAGGAGAGAAACACGAGGAAGGCGGCCAACTGTTCTGCCGTGGCTTCACCGCTTACGGCAATATCAATGAGATTGAAACTAAAGAACGTCAGAGCCGCGAAGCCGACGAAAGAACTTCGCCTCCGACCAACAGCAAAAACGAGGGCGGCGGTGACAATGGAGAGGGCGATGTTCCCCCATTTCAGAGCGTCAAAGTTTCTCAAGCCCGTTGAGACGAGTAAGCCGGCTCCGAAGAAGTGATAGAGCGGCAACCAATTCCCGTGGGTCATCATGGAGAAGCGATCCCAATACTGACCTGTCTCCACGAGGTTAGCCGAGATCCACCAGTTCTGATATGGATCCTCGAACGTTTCGAGAAACGAGGCGTACCGGAGCCTCAACAGGATTCCGCCAACGAAGATTGCCACCAACAACGCAGTCTCCCAGACAATAGTGCGACGTTGGGAGCCACTGACGATCCGCCGCAACTGCCGTACGAAATACGAGGCAACCAAGTCGGGTCCTACTGTCCGGGGCCGTGTGGCGTCTTGGAACTCGACCACCCCTTCACTTGGAATGCCAGGAGAAATGCGACAAGCCAATGGAACCCGAAGACGTAGAATGCCGGGAGGTACCATAAGTCCCGTCGATGGCCTGTCCTGATCAGGATGGCGGCCATTGTCCCGTATGCGGCGATCCACATTGACAACCACAGCACAGCCGGCGGGTACCAGTACGTGAAGGACCACGGTAAGCTGAAATAAAGGAGGGTGATGACCGTCGAGGCGTACCACGCTCCGTTCGCAATCGGCGCGATCAAGTACATCATGTCGGTGACCCCCATCCAGGTACGCCACCGCTTCGCCAAGATTTCCATATGGCCCCGTTGCCACCGGCTCCGCTGCCGAAGTAACAGTTTCCAGGAGGTCGGCTTCTCATCGAGGGCCACGATGTCGGGTTTGTACTCGATTCGGGCCTTCGCGAGAACGAGCTTGCAATAGAGGTCGTAATCCTCCACGAGTTCGTTGTCCCATCCGGCCACCTTTTCCAAGATTGAGCGGCGGAAGAAGACCCCCGTGCCGGCTATGGGGCAAGGCAGGTGCATCGCATTCCGGCCTCCCCAGAACAGGTATGAGAAAATCCTGTACTCGACGGCCTGCAACTGCGTTAAGAGGGTCGCCCCCTCGTTCTTGGTCTCGATCTGCCCCTGGAGAACGTCCGTCGTCGGTTCCGTCAGAAAGTACGCCACTGCCCGACGGACGAGCTGGTTGTCCGGAATGCGATTGTCTGCGTCGAACTGGGCGATGATTTCGCCGCTGGCCTGAGCAAGGCCGAAGTTCAACGCAAGAGCCTTTCCGGAGTCGTTGGTTCGGAGCTCGAGGACTCTCAAACGTGAATCTCGGATCTCATCGATGACCTGAATGGTGCCATCCGAACAGTTGTGGGCGACGACAAGGACTTCGAGGTGGGGGTAGTCTTGAGCCAGTAGATCGCAGACGAGCGCTCTCACTACGGCCTCCTCGTTGTGTGCCGGGATCAAGACAGAGACTGTCGGTGACCGGATTTCAATTGAGTTCGGGTCGAGACGCGTAGGCGAAAATCGAAGCGAGATGAATCCGAATGCAAGCCAAAGAACCGCGAGCGAAAAAATAATCGCACTAAGGAAGATTGTTATTGGGGTCAAGTTCAGCACCACCGGACGCCCCGGCTTCGCCGCAAACGTCGCGAGGCCAAAATCACGGGCCAACGCGCCGATCATCAGAGCCAAGATTGCGAGGGCGTAGCCGAGGATCACCACGAACAGGAGGAAATCCCGACGCGTCCGGACACCGAGGCGACTGAATAGTCTGACCATGTTACCGCGCCAATCTCCGAGATCATGAGTCAATCTTGGAACACCTCGTAAGGATACTTCACTTGCTGGAGGAAATGCAGACGTTCAATCGCTTGAGCGTCCCGTCGCCCGAGCCAATGCACCATGGAATATGCCGTCTGGGTGACCAGCCGTGACAACCGATCCATGCCACGCAGGAGTCGCTCATGTTGACCGATCCATCGAACTAGCCTCCCGAGTGAGCTGGGCTCCGGCATAGGGAGGGTGCTCGTCGAGCCTTCCCGCAGTTGCGGGAAGAAAGCGTCGACCCATGGGTTAGCCTTGATGACGTCCTGGAAGTGCTTCTCGCCGAGGAGGGGTTTGCAACGGAGAAGTTCGAATGCCAGTCCGTGATCTTGTCGAACGAACGGATGAGACTGAGCTTGGGTCCAGACCACGTTGACACAAATCAGTTTCTGAAGACCGAACCTCCGGCGGTGGCGTATTGTCGCGCGGAGCCCTAAGATCAGCGCAATCGCGTAAACCAGGTACTTCGTACCGTCCCGCACGAATAGATCGATGTCAATGTCATCTCTGGGTGCGTATCCGCCGGACGCGACCGATCCTGAAAGCGCTACACAGTCGACAAGCGGGCAGCTGCGGACAATGGCCTGCGCGAAGTCTTCTGCGATCGTCCGGGCGAAACCGTTCAGGCGCTGGTGGCTCTCCACCCGATGTCGTGACGCTTCCAGCAGACGTTTGTGCCCCTCAAGAAAAGCGAAACCGTCCTCGACGAGGATCTCGTTGGTCGTTTCGATCGAACGCAGCAGGTCCGCCACCGACACTGCGCCGCCCAAGAGGTCGCGAGAAAGGGCTTCGACCGTTGGCGCGTATCCCCATTCGTGCATGACCCTCAGGGTGCAAATCGCGCGAAGCGCAGCGGCGTCTGTAGCCCCGGCCGACGGCGAATCGAGAAGCCTGTTCCAACCTCCCCGGGCGAAACAGGTTACTATTTGAATAGTATTAACCTTTTGCCAAATCTGGCGCGCTGGCCGAGAGCAGGTCCGATAGGAGCAAGAGGCGGTGGACTCGCTCCTCCAAGGGCGGATATCGGCTGAAGATTCCCTGAGCGGCACCCCCAAAAATGCTCAGTCCCCACGTTGCTTTCGCGGGCACTCCTTGGTTCGCGATTTTCACGAGTGCGGAAGCAAGAGCGGCTGGTTTGCCCGTCGACCGGCCTCCCATCTCGTCAGCCAGATATTCGCGTTCGCGGTGAACCGCGGGGTCGAAGAACTTGCTGAACGGATCAAAGAAAAGAATTCGGGATAAGACCCGCGAGAATACCTTGAACTCGGCGTCGTGGTGCTTCAGGTGCATGAGCTCGTGAGCGACGACTGTTTCAATCTCGTCCTTTTCGAGAAGCTCCAGCACCCCTCGAGAAACGAGGATGTTGCGACTTCTTCCACCGACTGCCATCGCGATCGCGTCGTGCGATTCAACAACGCGCACCCGAATCCTTGATACGCCCTCGAACTCTCCAACGAGGTTTACGTAATGCTGGAGCCACGCCTCACATGGCTCGAGGTCCCGCGGTGAGAACCTCCGGATCACTGCGTCGTTTCCGTACCTCCAGACCAAGAGCGAGATGATGGAAGACGCGGCCAAACCGCCAACCACCGCTCCGAATACCGCCAACGGCACCCCGTTTCGGGCATATGCGACCATCCGCGCTTGCGAGACACAAAGCACGAGGCTAGCTGCGACGAATGCCCAGAAGAAGATTGAAAGGGCGTACAGTCCCGTCAGCAGGCTCACCCGAAGTTTCGCATTGCGAGCGTTCGTAATGAAAACATATAGGAGCGTTCCGAATGAAGCACCGCAGACCGCGAGAACCGTCAGGGAAAGAGGCGAAAACCAGTATGTTTGGAGCGCTTCGCCAACCAGTTCAATTGGACTAGCCATTCCGCTTCTCCTTTGAGCGTCGCTTCTCGACCTGCGCGCGCAAAGACGCCAACTGCGACTCGGGCAACGACCCCGGGTTCTCGAGGATGTACGACACGGCGTCGCCACCGAACGTGTCTACCACTCGGTCGATCATCGCCGCCATCGCCTTCCGATAGGCGCGGCCGTCTTTGACCCGGTAGTACACTTTCTTCTCGCTCTCTTTCCGAATCGCGATGAGGTCCTTGTCCACGAGGCGATAAAGAGTCGTCGTCACGCTGGTGTACGCAATGTCTCGAGACTTGCGGACCTCTTCGTAGATCCCTCCAGATGTCGCGGAGCCAAGAGTCCGGACCGCTCTCAGGACTGCCAATTCAAGCTCGCCAAGTTCCATCGGACTACTACATGGATAGTAATCTAGTTAAAACTTATCCAAAGCAAATCAAGCTTAGAGGTCAGGAGTCACGCAAGGGCTGTCGCCTGTGTCGCGAGCTCGGAGAACCGCTTCGCAAGGATGTCAAGCGACGCCAGGAGGACTGCCTTCGCACTCAACGATCCGTCCGTTTCAAACTCCATGACAATCCGCGTCGGGTCGTTCGCCGCCTTCACGGACTCGACCTTGTACTGGTCCATGAACTTCTTGCACATCTCGCAGTCCGGCGAGAGTACGAGGGTCTCTTCCTCCTCCGTCGACGTGGACTGCATGTGGCTCTCGCAGAACGGGACGTTCGGATCGAGTGCATCCAGCGTCTTGCTCCCGGCCTTCAGGATCGGGTAGTACCGGTATCCCACGCCGTGCGTCGACTGCCACTTCGCGTGCTCTTTCCCCGAGCCGAGGACCGCGGTCGCGTAGATGAGCATCGCCTGGCCGTCCCCGAGCTTGACGATCGGGATCTTCGAATCCTTCGGCTTCAGCTTCGCGTCGCCGATCGGCTCCAGGTCCGCGGACGTCACGACCCCGGGGCCGCGCTTGTTCACCGAGTAGATGATCGTGCAGTTCGGGCAACCCTCGCCGTGGCACGTCGGGCAGTCTTCGCGCCGATTGTACAGCGCGAGGTCCGTCGGGATCGGGACGAGGCCGAGGCGGTGGGCGATCATCTCGTCGAACAGCGGGCCGACGCTTTCGTACTCCTTCCCGTCGTCCGCCCGGATCGGGCCGAGGTGGAACTCGACGTCCTCGATTGCCATCTTCGGGACGTCGGAGACCAGCACCCGGCGGAGCGAGTTCGCGTACGCCGGCTCCGTCTCCTCGAGCAGGAGGCGCATCGACTCGTCGGCCTTCGCGAGGACCTTGACCTTCATCTAGACCCGCCTCCCCCGCCGACCGCCTTTCGCCTTCGTCCCATCGTGCGGCACCGGCGTGACTTCTTCGATGCGACCGATCCGCAGCCCCGCCCGCGACAGGGCGCGGATCGCCGCCTGGGCGCCCGGTCCGGGAGACTTCGACTTGTTGCCGCCCGGAGCGCGCACCCTCACGTGGATCGAGTCGATGCCTTTCTCCTTCGCGGCATCGGCCACGCGCTCGGCGGCCTTCATCGCGGCGTACGGCGACGCCTCGTCTTTCGCGGCCTTCACGACCATGCCACCCGTCGCCTTCGTGATCGTCTCCGATCCGGTGATGTCCGTGAGCGTGATGATGATGTTGTTGTACGACGCGTAGATGTGGGCAACCCCCCAGCGCGGCATCGTCTAGGCCCCCTTATCCGGTCCGGGCGCGGGCCCGGGCGTCTCGGGTCCCGGCTCGTCCTCGGGTCCCTCCTCCGCGCCTTCTGCGGCGGGGGGAGTCGGGATCTGGCCGGTCTGCCGGACGGGGTGGAGGTCGCTCGAGATTACGGAGCGTTCGTCGTACGTGATGCCGTTCTCCTCCGTGCGGCTCACGAGGATTCCGGGGATCGTCACGCGGCGTCCCGCGATCGAGACGTGCCCGTGGACAATGAATTGACGCGCTTGACGCGGCGTGAAGGCGAGGCCCTTGAGGAACGTGAGGGTCTGGAGACGTCGCGACAGGATCGCTTCGACGTCAAGGGCGAGGACGTCGTCGAGCGTCGTGCCTTCGAGCGGCAAGAGTCCGAGCCGGCCGAGTCGCCGGAGCAGTTGTTCCCGCTCCTTCTCCGCCTGCTTGTCCCCGGTCCGCACGCGCGCTTGGAGTTCGCGGGCCCGCTGCCGGAACCGCCGCAGGACGTACTGGGAGCGCCACAGCTCCTTCTTGTTCTTCAGTCCGTACTTCTTCAGGAGTTCATTCTCCGCCTTGATGCGCTCGGCCTCCCACGGATGGGACGGCCGCTCGAACTTCGCACGGGAGAACTTCGGATCGCCCAACGACTCACTCCTTCTTCTCCGCCGGTTTCTTCTCTTCCTTCTTTTCTTCCTTCTTGGGCGCCGCTTCTTCCGCCTTCTTCGCCTTCGCGGCCTCGAGGGCGGCCTTCTTCGTCACCCCGACCGTCAGGCCCGTGCGGCCGTTCGACCGCGTGCGCTGCCCGCGGACCTTCTGGCCGGTCTCGTGGCGCACGCCTTTGTACGACCGGATCATCTTCATCAGATTGATGTCGTCCCGCAGCCGGACTTCGACCTCCGCACCCACCAGGTGCAGGTCAAGCCCCGACTCCCAATCCTTCGGCCGGTTCACCATCCACGGTGGGAACAGCTCGCCGAGCTTGCTCAGGGTCGCCTCGATCTTGTCCGTCTGCTCCTCCGACAGATTGCCGAGGCGTTCCGCGCGCGGCACGCCGGCCAGGTCGGCGACGGCCTCGGACACGCGGATCCCGACGCCCGAGATCGCTGTGAGGGCATACCCGACCGAGCGCGTTCCGTCGAGGTCCGTGTTCGCCATCCGGACGATGTAGCGGAAGTCTTCTTTCACGCCCTCGAGTTTCTTCGGCGCCCGCGGGGCCTTCGGCTCCTCTTTCTCCTCGGCCTTCTTCTTGGAGGGCCGCGCCGCCTTCTCCGGCGCCGCGGGGGCAGGCGGGCCTTCGGGTTCGGGTGTGGGCTTCTCGTCCGGCATCGGGTTCCCTGGGAGAGAGGTGCTCCAAACTCTGAGCGCTATATAAGGTTAAGGAGCGTCGGGCTGGGTCGCCGCCTCCTGCGACCACCCGCCTTCGTACCTGGTGACGAGGCCCAGGTCGTCGACATCGATGCGGGTCGCGAAGTCGCCGCTCGAATAGCGATATCGGTTCGCGCCAGTCCGCGTGTATCGCTGGGCCAACGGCTCGACGGTCAGCGCGGGGAACCGAACCCACGCCGCGGTAACGGCCGACTCTTGCCCGACGGCCAGGTTCAGACGACGGATCGGAATCGTGTTCGTGCTAGGCGAGATTTCCAGATCGACGTCCGTGCAGCTGCGGAGGCGGGCATCCTCCTCGCCCTCGACCCACCAGCGCCCGCCTTCCCGGACGGTCATGTGGAGTTCCCGCCGCACGCCCACACGCTCCAGGGAGACCTCCGCAGCGAGGGTGCGCCACGCCGGATCGCAAACAATCCGGTACCGGACGTGGGCGGGCTCGTGGGCCAAAAGCGCGACGATGTCTCCCTCCAGGTGCCAGCCGCCCTCGTCGCCCGAGAGCAGGAAACTCTCCGTCCCGGTTGGTTCGTCGCGGCGCCAGAGGACCGCCCGACGCGGCGTGCGAATCTCCCGGAGACGGGAAGACTTGCCGCCCCCGAGAGACTTCTTCATCGCAAGCGCATGGTCCTCGAAACCGAGTGCGCGGTAGAACCGCCCCGCGTCCACGTTCTTCAGACCGGTGGTCAGGACGAGTCGATCGGCCCCGCGCTCGCGGGCTCGCGTCTCGACGAACTCCAGCAGGCGACGTCCGACTCCCTGCCGACGATACGGTCGTGCGACGAAGAGGTCTGAGAGTTCCGCATAAGGGGTCGAATCGAGGGATGGGACGAGGCGCAGACTCGCGAAGCCGAGGACCTTGCCGGCTCGCTCGGCGACCACGAACGTCTCGATCCCTCTGGCTTGGTCGATTCGTCGTTGGACGGCTTGCGACGTCACGGGCTCGCCGAACCACTGCCCGTAGAACGCCTCGAACAGGGGGACCAATTTCGGCGTATCAGCCTTCGCGACCTCACGGCATTTGGCGTCTTGGGACGTACCGTCAACCCCGTGCCGAGGGCTTGCGCCGGCCGTGGTACTGGACTTCGTAGTAGTCGCGGAACGCGCCCGCGCGGATGGGGCGCCACCACCACTCGTTCGCCCGATACCAGTCGATGGTTTCCCGAAGGCCGATTTCGAACGTCGTCTTCGGCATCCACCCGGTTCGCTCTCGGAGCTTCGTCCAATCGACCGCGTGGCGGACGACGTGGCCCGGGCGATCTTGCACACGCTGCAGGAGAGACTTCGGCTTGGCAAGGGCCTCGAGGATGGCCTCTCCAATCTGAAGGATGGATCGCTCGGCGGACGCGCCGACGTTGAAAGTCTCGCCCTCGACCCGATCGGCCTTCAGCAGAAGATCCAAGGCGGCGCAGTGGTCCTCCACGTGGACCCAGTCCCGGGTGTTCGTTCCGGTCCCGTAGACCGGAAGGGGCGTGTCCTCCAACGCGTTCGTCACGAACAACGGGATGAGCTTCTCCGGGTGCTGGTACGGCCCGAAGTTGTTGGCACAGCGCGAGATGACGACGGGCAAGCCGTACGTCATGAAGTAGGAGAAGGCCAGTCGGTCCGCACCGGCCTTCGAGGCGGCGTACGGACTTTTCGGCATGAGCGGGTCCAGCTCCGTCGATGGACGGCCAGGAGCTTCGCCGTACACTTCGTCGGTTGAGATAATGAGAACCCGGTCCAGTTCGTTCTTGCGACAGGCCTCCAGAACCGACCAGGTCCCCATGACGTCCGTCCGAACGAAGTCGCCCGCCTCGAGAATGGACCGGTCGACGTGGGTCTCCGCGGCGAAATGAACCAATGCGTCCGCGGACTTCGTGACGCGGTCCATGAGCTTGCGATCGCACACGTCTCCCTGGACGAACGTCAGGTTCCGGTCGTCCTTGTACTCCTTGAGGTTGTTCGGATTCCCGGCGTACGTGAGCTTGTCCACGACGACGACTTCGTCCTTGCCGGCGGCCAATCGGCGGCGCACAAAGCAGCTCCCGATGAAACCCATGCCGCCCGTGACGACGAGGCGCGCCATGATGTCCTCACTTCATCTGGACGTCCCAATCGTACGGGATGTCCTTCGAATCGTAGGGGATGCGGAACTCATCCGGCTCCTTGTAGTTGTACAGCTCGGTGGGGAAGTTCACGAGGTACACCGGTTCGGGTCCGACCGCCTTGAACCCGTGGATCACGTACGGAGGGATCTTGATCAACATGGCGTTCCGCTCGCCCGGAAAGAACTCGTTCACCTTGCCTTTCGTCGGGGACCGGTCGCGATTGTCGTAGCAGACCACTTTCGCGGTCCCTCGCACCACGACGAAATGATCTGTCTGCTTCTTGTGATAGTGCCAGCCCTTCACGATTCCGGGGTACCCGATCGTGATGTACGATTGCGCGAACCGCTCGAACTCCGGCCAATCGGTGCGGAGCATTTCCATGAGGTACCCCCGTTCGTCGTGGATCTGTTTGAGCGGCCGGACGACGACGCCTTGAATCAAATCCATGGAGGACTCCCGGTATTGGGCGGCGCTACATATTCGTTCACCTCGAAAGGGTTTTGGCCCTCTCATCCATCCGGACGACGTGGCGCGCGTCCTCGACGTCGGCGGGACGGGTCTCCTCGGACAGTACATCGGCCAGGAGGCGCTTCGGCGCGGACACGAAGTAATCGCGACCCACCGCGGACGCCAGGCCCCTGACGACAAGCGAATCGACTGGCACCGCCTCGACATCCGAGATTCATCCGCGGTGAGCGCGTTGGTCCGCAGCGTCGAGCCGAATCTCGTACTCAACGCGGCCGCGATGACGGATGTCGACCGTTGTGAGGCGGATCCGGACGAAGCGAAGTACGTGAACGAGACGGCTGCCGGACGGCTGGCGTCCGTCTCGGACGAGGTGGGTGCGGGCTTCGTCCACATCTCGACGGATTACGTCTTCGATGGAACGGGACCTGTAACGGAGGACACGGACCCCCATCCGCTGAACACGTATGGGGCGACAAAACTCTTCGGGGAACGAGTCGTTCGTCATTCCCACTCCGACTCAATCATCCTCCGGCTCTCTTCCGTTTTCGGCTGGAACCGGTTGTCTTCGAAGACGAACGCCGTGACGTGGATCCTCCAGAAACTCGAGGAGGGCCAGGAGGTTCCCCTGTTTCAAGACCAAAAAGTTACGCCATCGTACGCGAAGACCGCGGCGGAAGTCGCCTTCGACCTCTGGGGTCGACACGCCTCGGGGCTCTTCCACGTGAGCTGCCCGGATTGTGCTTCCCGGGTCGAAATGGGTCGCGCGGTCGCGGACGTATTCCACGTGTCCAATCCAAAGCTCACGTCGATCCCCCTTGCGAGCGTGGCCCTCCGCGCGAACCGTCCGCTCGCTCCGTGCTTGGTCGTCCGCAAGGTCGAAGAAACGTTAAAGAGGCCCATGCCAACATTCCGCGCTTGTCTTGAGGACATGAAGGCGACGCGATGAAGGGAATCATCCTCACCGGCGGCGCCGGAACGCGACTGAGGCCCCTCACCCACACCGGCCCGAAGCAGCTGATCCCGATCGCGAACAAGCCCAACGTACTCTACTGCCTCGAGGATCTCCGCGACGCGGAGATTACGGACATTGGCGTCATCCTGGGGGACAACCAACCTGGGAAGGTCCGGGAACTTCTGGGGGACGGCTCCAAGTGGGGCGTCCACATCACCTACATCGTGCAGGGCGCACCGAAAGGAATCGCCCATGCGGTCCTTTGTGCGGAGTCGTTTGCCGGGGACGACCCCTTCTGCGTCTACCTGGGCGACAACATCCTCAAGGGTGGAATCCGGGGCATGGTCGACGAGTTCCAGACGAAAGGCTACGATGCCGAGATAATGCTCTGTCGGGTCCCGAACCCGGAGAAGTTTGGCGTCGCGGAACTCGACGCCCAGGGGCATATCGTCTCCCTGGTCGAGAAACCGAAGGCGCCCAAGTCCGAGCTCGCCCTGGTTGGAATCTACCTGCTCCGGAAAAATATCTTCCCGATCATCAAGGGGCAAAAGCCATCGTGGCGCAACGAGCTCGAGATCACGGAAGCCCTCGACGAGTTGCGGAAACAAGGCGGGCGGATCCGGGCCGCCATCGTGAAGGGTTGGTGGAAAGACACCGGGAAGCCGGAGGACATCCTCGAGGCGAACCACCTGCTCCTCGACGACGTCGAGCGGCGGATTGACGGGACGGTCGAAGAGGGCGCGACGGTCGAAGGACGCGTGCGAATCGGGGAAGGCACGGTCATCGCGACGGGGAGTGTGGTGAAAGGCCCCGTCGTCATCGGCCGCGATTGCGTCATCGGTCCGCGCACCTATGTGGGCCCGTACACGTCGATTGGAGACGGTTCGCGCCTCATCGGCGCGGACATCGAAGCATCGATCGTCATCGGGGATGCGATCATTGAGGGCCCCGACAAAATCGTGAACAGCCTCATCGGCCGATCGGTCACGATCCGAAGCGCGGGGAACCGCCTCCCGAAGGGCCATCGGTTGATCGTGGGTGAGAATTCGACGCTCGACTTGTGAGCGGTTCCGGTTCCTCTCATTCCCCGTTGACTTCGGACCGCCGCGACGGTCTCAGATCCCGGCCTTCGTCGAGCGCAGGACCTTGAATCCACTCCCGCGTCGGACCACCTCGGCGCTCCCGAAAGAGGCGGCCATCCGCTCCCGGAGCGAGTCGGCACCCTGCCTCGTTCGGGCGACGAGCCACAGTCTGCCACCGTTCAGGAGATGCATCGGAGCCTCCGCGACGATCCGGTCCACGACGGCGCGGCCTGCCCGGATCGGCGGGTTGCAGACGATGTGGTCGAAGGCCATGTCTCGAACCGGCTCGTACAGGTCTCCGAATCGGACCTCCGCGTTCGCGATCCCGTTCGCGGCGATGTTCCTTCGGGCCAGCGCGACGGCCCGTTCGTTGACGTCCGTCAGGATGACGTGACCGCCTTCCGACAGGCGGGCGGCGACGATCCCGAGTGCCCCGTAGCCACAGCCAAGATCCAGGATCAGCTCGCACGGTCCGACCTCGAGTGCCGCGAGCAGGAGTTCCGTTCCTCGATCGATTTCCTTGCGAGAGAAGACGCCCGCATCGGTTCGGAACGTGAAGGAATGGCCGCGAACGGCGATGTGGATCTCCGCGGGACGGCGCCGCGATTTCGGGTGCCCCGCGAAGTATTGTTCGCTCACGTCGACGATGACAAGCGCGGGCTCGGCTTAAGCGCGCCGCTCAATTTTCCCGTTCGGCGCCCGAGTCACCTGGTCGAGGAGCACCGTCGCGATCCGCAGGTCTTCGCTCGATCCGACGAAGTTCCCCTGGTGGAATTCATTCTCCGCGCGCGTCAGGACCTCTTGGATGTCCGGGAGGAACGTCAGTCCGCTCCCCCGGAGGAACTGCACCCGCTTCCGCGCCTCCTCGATCGCCCTCCCGAGGGCTTCGCGGGCGTTCGTCCGGCGCCCGAACGCATGGAGCGCACGTTCGAGGTGTTCGATCGCGCCGGCGTAGTTCCCTTCTCGGATTGACCGCCGGGTGTCGCGGAGCGCGACGTCGGCCTCGTACGAGTGGAAGCCCTCGCGCTGCAGACGGGCGTACAAGATCTCCGCGTCCGCGATGCCGGTCGTGGCCTTGCGGTACGCGTTACCGATGGCGTCGACCTCGTTCCGAAGGCGGGTGGCCATCGCGCTCGCGGCCTCGATGAGGCCTTTCTCGACCATGTCTCGCGCGATCTTGATGTCGGCCTCGAGGCCGTTCGTGAGGACGCCCTCGCCGCGCAGGTACGACATCTGGGCCTCCGTCGCATCGAAGGATTTCGTCGTATCGGTGTACAGTTTCCTGAGGAGTGTCGCCTTCTCTTCGATCTCGGTCGCCACCTTCGTGGCGCCTTCCGCGTCGCCGAGGGCGAGCTGTCTCGTCGCCTCGTGCAGCGACTGTTCCAGCTCGGAGGTCGCGCCTTCGGCGAACATCTCCGGATCGGCGGGCCCCTTCATCTCCCCGAGCGATTCGATCGCGAGCTCGGCCAAGAAGATGCTGTTCGAGGCCTTCTCGGCCCGTTCCTGGAACGCTCGGCCTTCTTGTTCGGCGCGCTCGACGAGGACCCGCGCCTCCAGGTAGTTCGGCACGAACGCGCCGCTGTCCCAGATTCCCGAGAGGACTTTCTTCTCCGCGCGTCCGAGGAGCGTCTCGAGCTCTTCCGTCCGAAGGCCGAGCCGTCGCATCGAATCGATCCGAGATTGGAGCGCCTTCGCGGCCTTCTGATATCCACCGAAGCGCTCGTCCAGGGTGATCGCGAGGGACTCCGCTTTCTTCGCGGCGTAGAATGCCTTTGAGAACTGGTTGGTGTCGAAGAATCGTTTCGCGACCTGCAGCGCATCCTCCGCGGGCTTGATGTCGGCTTGCGTTAAGCGGAGGACGGTCAGGAGGCCTTCCGATTGACCGATCGCTTCCTCGGCATTCCGGACCTTTGAAGCTTTCAGGAAGCCGACACTCGTTGCCCTCGCGTTGTCCATGGAAACGCCCCCGCACTGCGACCCGCTGTGGCATGGCGTCAGAGGAAAATCCGCGCCAGTCCGGTGGGTTGTGGAATAGATGGAAAGGACCCGGGATAATGGTTCCGATGGAGCGGCCGACGATTCCATTCTCAATACCACGAATGCCAACGATTATTACAAGACGGTCCGTACGTCGCTCCGATGGCCGGGCTCTTGCGGTTCTTCCGACCCCTGAACTGCGTGATGTCCGCGGTGGGCGTGGCGATCGGCGGGGTGGTGGGCGTCGGGTCCGCCGCCTGGGGCGACCTCGCCCGGCCCCTCGCCTTGGCGGCAGCCGCCGCGGCCTCTTTCACCGCGGGCGGCAACGCCCTCAATGACATCTTCGACCGCGAGACGGACCGCATCAACCATCCGGACCGCCCGCTCGCCTCCGGTCAACTCACGCTCGGTACCGCGCGCGCCTTCGCCGTCTCCGCCTTCGTGATCGCCGCCATCCTCGCGGCCTTCATCAACCCCCTCGCTCTGCT
>Ga0209235_1000067_pt1 | contig 40005 bp, 39 predicted proteins | sample GraSoi013_1_20cm_4_FD_185817 | JGI IMG/M metagenome (GOLD analysis project Ga0209235, IMG submission 185817) | Grasslands soil microbial communities from the Angelo Coastal Reserve, California, USA - Sample 09_25_2013_1_20cm (SPAdes) (version 2) | ecosystem: Environmental > Terrestrial > Soil >... | reverse complement strand
CTTGCGGACGCGGAGCTGACCTCGCACAATCGCGCCGATGAGACGCTCCGAACGGCCCGGGGAACCTCTGCGGGTGGCACTGTTCGCATATCCCGACGTGCAGGCGCTCGATCTTTCCGGCCCTCTCGAGATGTTCGCGCGCGCGACGCGGCTGCTGCGCGACGAAGGGCGCACGCATCCCGGTTATTCGCTGGCGGTGATCGGCACGCGAGCGGGACCGATCACGGCGTCCTCCGGATTCCGCTTCCTGCCGGACACCACCTTCGGCGCTCTGCGGGGCAGCATCGACACCCTGCTCGTCCTCGGTGGTCGCGGGGTCGAGGCGCTGCTCGACGATCAGGCCGTGCTGGGATGGCTCCGGCGCAGCGCCGGCCGCGTGCGACGCCTGGGGTCGGTCTGCACCGGCGCTTTCCTCCTGGCCGAGGCGGGACTCCTCGACGGCCGGGCCGTCACCACGCACTGGTCGCGCGCCGCCGACCTTGCGCAGCGTTACCCTCGCCTGCGCGTCGAGCAAGACCGGATCTGGGTGCGAGACGGAAACGTCTACACTTCGGCAGGAGTGAGCGCTGGAATGGATCTCGCGCTCGCGCTGATCGAGGAGGACCTGGGCGCGGAGGTTGCCCTCGCCGTCGCGCGGGCGATGGTCGTGTACCTGCGCCGGCCGGGCGATCAGAGCCAGTACAGCGCTCCGCTGCGGCTGCAGGCCGCGCAGACCCCGTCGGTGCGCGAGTTGGTCGCCTGGGCCGCCGAGCACCCCGCGGCCGACTTGTCCGTGCCAGCGCTGGCGCGCCGGGTCGGCAAGAGCGCCCGTCATCTGACGCGCGTATTCCGCAAGGAGCTGGGAGTCGCTCCGGCGGAGGCGATCGAGCAACTGCGGCTGGAGGCGGCGCGCCGCGCCCTGCAGCAGTCCGCCGCGGGCCTCGAGGAGGTGGCGTCGCGTTGCGGCTTCGGCAGCGCCGAGGTCCTGCGCCGCGCCTTCCTCCGCTCCCTGCACGTGACGCCTTCCGCCTACCGCGCGCGCTTCTCGGCGCGGCGGGAGCTCGCCTCGTGAGCTTCGCGAATCGGAGGATCCACCCTGCATTCGTGATCGCCGGCGCGATCTTCGTCGTGCTTCTTTGCGCGGCCGCGGTCCGCGCCACGCCGTCGATCCTGATCGTGCCGCTCGAACGCGAGTTTGGCTGGAGCCGCGCCGTCCTCTCCTCGGCGGTATCGGTCAACCTGGTTCTCTACGGGCTCGTGGGCCCCTTCGCCGCGGCGCTGATGGAGCGGTTCGGCATCCGCCGCACGGTCCTCGTCTCGCTGGCGGTGATCTGCGCGGGCGTCGCCCTCACATCGCAGATGCGCTCGAGCTGGCAGCTGGTCCTCACCTGGGGAATCCTGGTGGGCCTCGGCACCGGGACGACCGCCATGGTGCTCGGCGCCACCGTGGTCAGCCGCTGGTTCGTCTCCCGCCGCGGCACCGTGATGGGGGTGCTCACCGCGAGCACCGCCACCGGACAGATGCTCTTCCTTCCCCTCGAGGCCCACGTCGCCGAGCACCAGGGCTGGCGCGCGGTCACGCTCGTGGTCGCCTCGGTCGTTGCCCTGCTGCTGCCGCTGGTGGCGCTCCTCGTGCGCGATCGTCCGTCGGATCTGGGAGTGCTTCCCTACGGAGCGCTTCCGGGGAAGGCGCCGGAAGCGCAATCGCGCGAGAACCCGCTCGCCAACGCCATTCGCGTGCTGCGGGAGAGCGCGCGCAAGACCGACTTCTGGCTCCTCGCCGGCAGCTTCTTCGTCTGCGGCGCGAGCACCAACGGCCTGGTCGGCACGCACCTCGTTCCGGCCTGCATGGACCACGGCATCCCCGAAGTGCGCGCCGCCGGCTTGCTGGCGATGATGGGCGTATTCGATCTCGTCGGCACCACGGCCAGCGGCTGGCTGTCGGATCGATTCGATTCGCGCAAGCTCCTCTTCTGGTACTACGGCCTGCGCGGGCTCGCGCTGCTCTGGCTGCCGCAAGCGTTCGAAGCCCAGGTGCTCGGGTTGCCGCTGTTCGCCGTCTTCTACGGCCTCGACTGGATCGCCACGGTCCCGCCGACGGTGCGTCTGACCACCGAAGCCATCGGTGTCCGCGATGCGCCGATCGCGTTCGGCTGGATCGTCGCCTCGCACCAGATCGGAGCGGGCATCGGCGCGCTTGGAGCGGGCGTGATCCGCTCGAGCCTCACCACCTATACGCCGGCCTGGGTGGTGGCGGGCGCGATCTGCCTCCTCGCGGCGCTGGTGGTCTTGCGGATCGGACGGCGGATGCCGCGTGCGGAGCTGGCCCCGGCCGCCGGCGAGGCGTGAAACAAATAGTCCCTGAGCCGCCTTCGGCGGCCGCGACTAAACGCTCTTCGGCGACGACGCCAGCGTCGGTTGCGCCGGCACCGAGACAGCTGCGTCCTTGCCGGATTGCGGCAGCTTCATGGTGCGCAGCACGAAGAAGGCGATCGCCGCAGCGCTCAGATCGAAGACAATCGCGATGGCGAAGACGCCGGCCCAGCCGATCCTCGGGAGCGTGAACTTCGCGGCAAAGGGCGTCCAGATCCCCGGGACGACGGTGAGCGCAACGCCATACGCGACGAGAGCCAGGCCGATGCCGAAGAGGATGTCGTGGCTCTTGCGGCGCCAGTCGAGGCGAAGAACGGTTGGCGCGAGGAAGTGCGAGAAGAACGCCAGCGCCCCGCCCAGCAGCAGGAGCACGTCGGCGCGAAAATCGAAGGCCTTCCCCGCGGCAAGCGCCGAGCCGATCGGCACGAACACCGAGGCGGTGCCCTTGGCCGTATAGAGGAATCCATAGTTCTGCGTCGCGTGTTTACGACCGAAGAAATCCCCGCAGATGGCCGGCATCAGCGAGTAGATCTCGCCCCAGCCGAAGAAGGTGAACGCGCTGAAGACCACGAACAGCTTCGGGTTCGGCGCGAACTTGATGAGCAGGAAGATGGCCAACGCCTCCAGCGTGAACGCTATCGTCATCGTCAGCTCGCGGCCGATGTGGTCCGAGATCCACCCCCAGACCGGCCTGCAGAGTCCGTTCAGCACGCGATCCGCGGAGAGGGCGAACTGCAGCGCCGGCAACGTGAACCAGAGAAAGGTGATCGGCACCTTGTCGACGTTGAACGAGACGGCCATCGGGTTCAGCTGGGCCGTCGCCATCAGGCCGCCGGTCGCAACGAGCGTCATCATTAGATACAGCACCCAGAACTGGGACGTCGCGGCCATCTGCCCGGAGGGGACCTCCGTCGATGTCTGGCGCTTCTTCACTTCCTGGCCCTGCGGCGCGCGCGCCCAGGCGTGTGGCAACCAGCCGGGGGGCGGAGCCTCGAGGAACAGCGCGGCCACGATCACGACCGCTCCCTGGATCAGGCCCCAGTGGGTGAAGGCATGCTGGTACCCCGCCGTGTCGATCATGTTCGCGATCGGATAGACGGTTAGCGCCGAACCAGCGCCAAAACCCGCAGCCGTCAGTCCCGCCGCGAGTCCGCGATGATCGGGGAACCATTTGAGCGCGCTGCCGATCGCAGTGCCGTACACCACTCCCGCGCCCAGACCGGCGACCGCGTACGCCAGGTACAGCGCGGTGAGCGATTCCGCCTTGCCGCTGCCAACCCATCCCAGGCCCGCGCAGACGCCGCCGATCATCACCAGCAGCCTCGGACCGAACTTGTCCACCAGCCATCCCTCGAACGGCACGAGCCAGGTCTCGAGGAGAACGAAGACCGTGAAGGTGACCTGGACCGCAGCCTGCTCGGCGCGCAGGTGCTTCTGCAACGGTGGCACGAACAAGGTCCAGCCGTACTGGAAGTTCGCCACCGCGACCATGCTGAGAACGCTGAAGAAGAGGATGAGCCAGCGGCTGTGCAGGAAGCGTTGGAGCTCACTGACCGGACGGGTGTGCATGGGGGGACCCTCGCGCCTCGGTGTCCTTCGCCGTGGAACTGGCTATCGGGCCAAGCGGACCGTCGGTTTTCAAGTCCGACGCGGGTCTCCCACGACGTTGGTCAGAAGGCCGGGCCTGACTGGCACGGACGAGTCAGCGCCTGGCGAGGCCTCCGCGTCACCAACTCGCGCTTCGCTGGAGCAGCGCCCGCGCTCCCTCGCCGTCCACCGGCGGGGAGAAGTAGAACCCCTGGGCCGCCGTGCACCCGACCTCGCGCAGGAAGCCGAATTGCTCCGCCGTCTCCACTCCTTCGGCGACCACGTGCGTGCCCATGTCGCGGGCGAGCGAGACGATGGTGCGGACCAGCTCCGGGGCCTGCCCGCGCGGGGAACCGCCGGTGAACAGCGAACGATCGATCTTCAACGAATCGAGCTGCAGCCGCAGCAGCGAGTTGAGCGAGCAGGCGCCGGTCCCGAAATCGTCCATGTACAGCCGCACGCCACGATCCCGAAGCTGGCCGATGCGCGCGGCATGCTCACCGCGCTGCAAGGTGCTCTCGGTCATCTCCAGCACGAGCTCTGCGGCCTCGAGGCCGTGCTCGGCGAGCACGCCGTCGATGTGCTCGAGCAGGTCGCCGTGCTCGAGCTGCCGGGAGGACAGGTTCACGTTCAGCGTAAGCGGCTGCGCTCCAGCACCCCGGCAACTGTGGAAGTCGCGGCCGGCCTGCCCGAGTAGCCAGCGTCCGATGGGAACGATCAGCCCGGTCTCCTCGGCGAGGGGCACGAAGTGCTCCGGCGCGATCAGTCCGCGCTCGGGGTGCGCCCAGCGGATCAGCGCCTCGAGGCCCTGGATGCAGCCGCGGGCGACGTCGACGATGGGCAGGTAGTGCACGCGGAACTCGTCGCGCGCCAGGGCGTTGCGCAGATCCGCCTCCAGCTCGAGCAGGTGCGGAGCGCGCTCGCGCATCGTCGCGTCGAACACCGCGGAACGGCCGCGTCCCTGCGCCTTGGCGCGGTACATCGCGGCACCTGCGTCGGCAAGCAAGTCCTCCACCCGGGTATACGCGGGCGCGCTCGAAGCGATGCCGATGCTGACGGTGACGGGAAACTCCGCTCCCGGAACCTGGAAGGGCCGTGCGACCGCCTCGTGGATGCGGCTCCCGACGATCTCCGCGGCGCCGTGCCCGGAAAGATCTTCGAGCAGCACGGCGAATTCGTCGGGGCCCAGCCGCGCGAGCAGGTCGCCTTCGTCCAGGCAGGTCTGCAGCCGCTCGACCATCTGGATGAGGACCTCGTCTCCGCCCTCGTGCCCCAGCCGCGCGTTCAGCGACCTGAACCCGTCCACATCGACGAGCAGGACCCCGATTCCGCCGCCCTCGCGACGCCGCGCGCGCGCGAAGGAGCGCCTGAGGACGTCGATGAAATGGGCCCGGTTCGGCAGCCGGGTGAGCGCGTCGTGCAACACGCGGACCGTGGTCAGGTTCGGGTCGGTGACGTCCATCATCGAGCCCGACAGCCGCAGCGCCTTCCCCGCCGGATCGCGCGAGGCCTGCCCTCGCGACAGCACCCAGCGCCAGCTTCCGTCGTCGTGCCGCAGCCGGTGTTCGCTCTCGAATCGCGGCGTCGAGCCTTCGAGGTGCGCGCGGATACCCTTCTCCACCGAATCGCGGTCCGCGGGATGGACGCGATCGAGCCATTCCGAGGGCGTTTCGCCGCCACCTTTCATGCCGACGATCGCGCGCCAGGAATCCGACAACCAGAGCCGATCGCCGGCGAGGTCCCAGTCCCAGATCCCGTCGCCGGCGCCTTGCCAGGCGAGCGCATAGCGGTCCGGAAACGGATCCCGTTCCTTCACCAGCGCCGCATTGCCGACTTCGCGGCCTTTCTCGTCGTGCAGCGGCACGACGGTCCATTCGCAGAGGACGGACTGTCCCGATACCGTCGGCGTTTCCCGGACCAGTTGCTGGGTATCGCCGAAGGCGAGCGCCTGGCGCAGCTCCGTGCGCGCCTGCGCGCGCGTCGCGTCGCTGTCGGGAAAGACCAGCATCGAAAGCTCCCGCCCCACCGCCTCCGCATGCGGGATTCCGAAGAGCCGCTCCGCCGCCGTGTTCCAGGCCGTCACCTTCCGATCCACATCGCACAGCACGGCCGCGAACGGAGCTTGATCGAACAGCCGGGACACGGAACGCGCCCTGGGCGAAACCACGCGCGTCCGCTCGGCGTCGGGCTGCCTCTTCAGGAGATTGGAGAGGAGCGCCAGCGCGTGCTGCAGGGACGCCCGGTCTCCATCCGCGCGGCGGTACTCCTTGTCGATCTTGCGAAGCAGTCTGCGCAGATGCGGCGACGACTCGTCCTGACCCAGGGCCTCCTCGAGCTGGCGTCGGAGGCGCCTGTGCATCGTCAGACCGGCTCCCCTATGACCGGAAAATCCGCGGCGGAGATCCCGCGCCGCGTTCGTCGTTGCCGGATCCGTTTTCGGGACGAGCGTGCCCTCAGCCCGGTCGGTGCGTCCCTGCGCGATCGTTGCGCCAACACCCAATCGTTACTTTACCGTAGCGGATCTTCGGATTGCAACAATTGTGACATTTTGATTCAGCGATGCCAAAGCACGGGGTCCAGCGAGAATCGCCCCGAGCGGATAGCGAGCATCGGCAAGTAGATGCAAAGATACACGGCGGCGAGTTCATGACCGCCGACAAATGGGTCGCGTTTGACGATCACGTGTCTCGCGATGGCCACAGCGATGAGCGCGGGAAGAAAGAGCGAGTAGAGTCGCTGGATGCGAACGCTCGCGCCCCTCATCACTGCCGTCGCCGCGGCCGTTCTCGCCGCCGAAACCGATCCGGCCGGCACCGTTTTGCTGCCGCTCGGGACGGGGCAGTCAGCGCCGGTGACTGCGGCGCCCGGAGCGAACGTCCTCTGCGACGATCCGGCCGTCGTCGCGCCGGACTTCGCCGAAGACGCCGGCGACTTCGTCCTGCGCGGGTTGACCCCGGGCACCACGCTGTGTGGCGTCTGGCTCGCTGGCCAGAAGCCAGGCGGCCTCTACCGCGTGGTGGTGACGGCGAAGGCGGATGATGCCGGGGCGAAGCCCGATCTCGCAACCGATACCGGTCCCAGCGACGCGGGGACGAGGCAGAGCGGCGGGACGGACACTCGTACGGATGACGCGGGGCCGAAGCGCGGCCCCACGCCCGTGGGTGACCTGAATCATCGAGGCTGAACACATTTCCTCGAGGTGTACAGCCCAAGAACAAAATTCCTGTTCCGCCTCCGGCGGCCCAGCGATCAGGCCGCTGTCTTCGCTCTCGCCGCCTTCGACGCGGAATCCATCCGCGATGCGCCCTGGAAGAGCGCACCCTTCTCGACCACGAGCGACGCCGTCTCGAGATCGCCCCGCACCTTGCCGGAAGCACGGATCTCCACGCCGGTCTTCGCCTGGATGTTCCCGTTCACTTCGCCGTGGACGACGATCGTGCCGCAGGTGATGTTGGCATCGATCCGGGCAGCCTCGCCCACCACGAGCACGTCGTCGGTGACGATGGTGCCCACGAAGCTCGCGTCGATGCGGACCGTGCCAGCAAACGTGAGCTTGCCTTCGAACCGCACGCCGCGTCCGAGGAGCAGATCGCTGGCGGCGGGAGCGTTGGTCTTCTGGACGTTGTCTTCAGGGTACATGAGGCCTCGCTGCCGGTGGGTAGGGACCGAGCGGGCGCCCGGCACGACCGGCCCGCTGGACTCCTTACGCCCGGCGGGCGCGGCCTATTCCCTGAAGGGACGATCAGCCGCAGAGCGCCGGCGTTGACTTTGGCGCCAGCCCGGCGTGGACTCAGGACCCCCGAGCGGGAGGAACACGTGTCCGACCCCTCCGTGTATCGTCAGGAGCTGAGCCCCGTCCATTTTCTCGAGCGCGCGGGCGAGGTCTACGCCGAGCGGCAAGCGGTCGTCGACGGCGATCTGCGCCTGACGTGGCGGACGATGCGGTCGCGCGCCCGCCGTCTGGCCTCCGCTTTGCGCCGCGACGGGCTGCACAAGGGCGACCGCATCGCCTTTCTTGCGCTGAATTCAGAGCCGCTGCTGCTGGCGCATTTTGGCGTTCCGCTCGCCGGCGGCGTGCTGGTCGCGATCAACACCCGCCTGAACGCCGACGAGGTCGCGTACATCGTCACCTGGGGCGGGATGCGCGCGATCTTCTTCTCCTCCGAGCTGCTCGCCCAGACCGCGCGCATCCCGCCCCAGGTGAAGCGGTTCGATCTCTCCCGCGACTGGGAGTCCTTCCTCGACGCCGGCAGCGACTCGCAGATCGCTCCGCCGGTCGAGAGCGAGGATGAGCCGATCACCATCAACTACACCTCCGGAACCACCGGCCGGCCGAAGGGCGTCGTCTACCACCACCGCGGCGCGTACCTGAACGCGCTCGCGATGGCGCTCGATCACCGCCTCAGCGCCGATAGCCAGTACCTCTGGACGCTGCCGATGTTCCACTGCAACGGCTGGTGCTTTCCCTGGGCGACCGCCGCCGCGGGCTCCTGCAGCGTCTGCATTCCCCGGGTGGAACCGGCGCGGGTGTGGCAGCTGTTCGGGGAAGGGGTGACGCACTTCTGCGCGGCTCCGACGGTGTGCACCATGCTGATGGCGCACCCGGCAGCTGGCAGGCTGACGCGCAGGATACGGCTGTTCACCGCCGGGGCACCGCCCTCGCCCACGTTGATCGCCCGCCTCGCCGACCTGAACTTCGAAGTCGACCACGTCTATGGGCTCACCGAGGTGTACGGTCCCTTCACCATCGCCGTCCCCGCGCCCGGCGAGGAGCGGCTGCCGCCCGGCGAGCGTGCCGCGCGCCAGGCCCGCCAGGGTTTCGCCAACGCCTGCGCGGGCGAAGTGCGCGTCGTCGACGACGAGATGAACGACGTCGCGGCCGACGGACGGACCATGGGCGAAGTGGTGATGCGAGGAAACGTGGTCATGCTCGGGTACTTTCGCGATCCGGAGGCGACCGCGAAAGCGTTTCATGGCGGCTGGTTCCACAGCGGGGATCTGGCGGTGCGACACCCTGACGGCGCGATCGAGCTGCGCGACCGGAAGAAGGACATCATCATCTCCGGCGGGGAGAACATCAGCACCATCGAGGTGGAGCAGGCGGTGGTGAGCCATCCCGCGGTGCTAGAGGCGGCGGTGATCGCGGTGCCGGACGAGAAATGGGGCGAGGTGCCGAAGGCCTTCGTCACGCTCGCCGAGGGAAAGCAGGCGTCGGCGGAGGAGATCATCCGGCACTGCAAGACCGTGCTCGCCCACTTCAAGGCCCCGCGCCAGGTCGAGTTCGGTCCGCTGCCGAAGACGTCCACCGGCAAGGTGCAAAAGTACGTGTTGCGCGACCGCGAGTGGCGCGGTCAGTCGAAACGCATCCACTAGCCGCGCCGGCCGAAGGCCGGTTAGCGGCTACTCTTGAGCGCAAACACTCGCAGGCAGGTTATGAAATGCGTTCTAACCGCTGCCGACCATAGGAAAGGCTTTGCGGCTACGCATCAGGCAGTACAAAGGTCTAGCCGAAAGGAGCTCCCATGACGTTGAAAGACATCCTCTTCGAGCGCGACGGATCGACGGCGCTGGTGACGCTGAACCGGCCGGAGCGCCGCAACGCCCTGTCGCTGCACATGCTGGAGGAGCTGACCCGCTGCTTCCGCGAGATCGGCGAGGACCAGGAGCTGCGCGTCGCCATCCTCCGCGCGAACGGTCCCGCCTTCTCGGCCGGACACGATCTCTCCGAGATGGTCGGCCGGGACGGCGGCTTCTACCGCGAACTGTTCGAGGCGTGCACCACCCTGATGGAGACGCTGCAGGCCATTCCCCAACCGGTGATCGCCCAGGTGCACGCGACAGCGACGGCCGCCGGCTGCCAGCTGGTCGCGTCGTGCGACCTGGCGGTCGCCGCAGCGGAGGCGCGCTTCGCCACTCCAGGCGTGAAGATCGGCCTGTTCTGCTCGACCCCGATGGTAGCGCTCAGCCGCGCCGTCGGGTCGCGCAAGGCGATGGAGATGCTGCTCACCGGGGAGGCGATCTCCGCTGAGGAAGCCCTCGCGGCCGGACTCGTCACCCGGGTCGTCCCGGCGGCCGAGCTGGCGGCGACGGCGCGGGCGATGGCAGCGAAGATCGCCTCCTCCAGCGCCTACGTGGTCGCGATCGGCAAGGCGGCGTTCTACAGGCAGCTGCAGATGCCGCAGCCGCTCGCGTACGACTACGCGCAGGATGTGATGACGATGAATGCGGCGGCAGCGGACGCGCAGGAAGGGATGAAGGCATTCCTGGAGAAGCGCGCGCCGAGGTGGTGCGGAAGGTGAGCCTGTACAGCCTCAAAACAATAGCCGCATACCCGCGCCTTCGGCCCTTCGGCGCGGGAGTGGCTAGCTCGCCCGCGCCTTCGGCACCCGCCCCATCAGGTAGAACTCGTCGTTGGGCCGCATCCCGGTCGCGTTCGCGATCCGATTGCTCATCCCGAAGAACGCTGCGATCGAGGCGATGTCCCACCCGTCCTCGTCGGTGAACCCCTCCTCCCGCAGGCGCGCGAAGTCCGCTTCCTCGATCTCGCCCGAGCGCAGCGCGACCTTCATCGCGAAGTCGAGCATCGCGCGCTGCCGAGGCGAGATGTCCGCCGTCCGGTAATTGGTCGCCACCTGATCCGCGAGGAGCGGCTGCTTCTCGTAGACGCGCACCAGGGCCCCGTGGGCGACCACGCAGTAGTTGCAGTCGTTGGCCGCGCTGGTCGCCACGACGATCATCTCCCGCTCGCCTTTGCTCAGGCCGCCGCCCTCCTTGACCATCAGGGCGTCGTGATAGGCGAAAAAGGCGCGGAATTCGTCGGGCCGCCGCGCGAGCACCATGAACACGTTGGGCACGAAGCCCGCCTTCTCCTGCACCGCGAGGATCCGCGCCCGCACGTCGTCGGGAAGCTCCTCGAGCTTGGGGACGGAAAAGCGCGAGATCGGCGGGGGCGATTTGGACGAGGTCTGCGTCATGCGGCCATTCTAACGCCGCCCGTCCTCACTCCTCGGGTACTTCCAGCAGGAACTGGAGTACCGCCACCTCGTCGCGCCGCAGCGCCGCGTGCGGGTGTTCGCGCCGGTTCGGCCGCGGCGACGAAGCCGACGGGAGCGGCGGAGTCAGGCCCATGAAGTAGGCGCGCACCAACCCTGGGTGGACGTAGTATTTGCGACAGACCGCGCGCGTGTTTCCCAGCCGATCGGCGACGGTGTCGATGGCGCGCACCACGCTGCGCTCCGCCTCACGCCGGCTGCTCGCGGGGCCGATCGCGCAAAGGTGCCTTGCGGCGAGCATGGTCCCCGCCCAGGTGCGGAAGTCCTTTGCGGTGATGTCGCGGCCGGTAGTCTCGCGCAGATACGCGTTCACGTCGTCGGAGGAGATGGTCTGCCGCTTGCCCCGGGCGTCGACGTACTGGAACAGCTCCTGGCCGGGGAGATCCTGGCACTGCTGCACGATGCGGGCGAGGCGCCGGTCGGTGATCGCCACCTGGTGATTGACGCCGCTCTTGCCGCGAAAGGAGAAGTAGAGCTTCGACCCTTCGATCTGCACGTGCCGCCCGCGCAGGGTGGTGAGACCGAACGAGCGGTTCTCGCGCGCGTATTCGTCGTTGCCCACCCGGATCAGCGTCTTGTCCAGCAGCCGCACCACCGTGGCGAGGATCTGGCGGCGGCTGAGGTCGTGTGCGCGCAGATCGCGCTCCACCCGTTCGCGCACGTCGGGCAGGATCTCGCTGAACTCGAGCATGCGGCGGAACTTCGACTTGTCGCGCGCGTCCCGGTACCAGGGATGGTAGCGGTACTGTTTTCGCCCGCGCGCGTCTCGCGCCGTGACCTGGATGTGACCCCGGGGATCGGGGCAGATCCAGACGTCGGTCCACGCCGGCGGAATCACCAGGGACCGGATGCGAGAGCGCTCGCCGGCGTCGCGGATGCGGGTGCCGTCGGGCGCGAAGAACACCCATCCCTTCCCGGCCCGTTGCCGGCGGATGCCGGCGACGCCGTCGGTGACGTAGCTGAGGCCGGCGCTCGTTGCCGCCTCGCGATGCTCCTGGACGCGCAGCGACAGCATCGACGTCCGGGATGTAGCACGGGCGTTTCACCAGTCTTCTTTTTCGAACCGCATTCCCGTCTGCGCGGCTAACCACCCGATATCAGCCATGGCGGCTGGATTCCCACATGTAAGGACCACTGTGCGCGCAGGGTCGACCCTCTTCTGCAGCAGCTCGAGCGGGCGGTTTCGCGGAAACGTGGGCGCGGTCGCGACGGACGGTTCCTTGGAAGGAAACCCGAAGACCTGGCGCAGCAGGTTGCTCGCGCGGCCGGTGCCGACCTGCGGATCGGCGAGGTCGCGCGTCGAGGGCCGGCTCACCGAGGGCACGTAGACGAAATCGAACGTGTTCGAGGCCTCGATGTCGAGCAGCTCCTGGTGGTACGCGAGCTCTTCGTGCGTGCGGTTCGCATGGAAGAGCGTGTACCGGGCCGGCGGCGCCTTGCCGCTGCTCGCGTCGCGGTGGAGCTGCTTGAGCATGGAAACGAAGGGCGCGAGGCCGGTGCCCGTTCCCACCATCAGGACGTGCTCGAAGTCCGCCGCGCGCTTGGCCAGGGTGAAATCCCCCACGATGCGCTCTACGTAGGCGAGCCGGTCGTTCTGCTGCGATTCGATCCCTCTGAAGAGCGACTCGGTGAACCGGCCCAGCACTCCGTCCTGTCCCTGCTCGAGCACGACGTAGAACTCGAGGTAGTTCTCCACCGCCGTCTCGAACGGAGCCGAGGAGATCGAGTACGAGTGGGTGACCGGACCCCGCTTCTGCTTTCCCTCTGCATCGAGATCCGGCACGTACCGGATCTGATCTCCGTCCTTGACCTTGCGCGTGAGCAGGCAGTCGTCCCGGCGGAGCGCGATGTACTGGCCGGCTTCGTAAGACGGAAATCGCGCGCCGTCGCGGGCGACGACGCGGAAGAGCGACAGGGTGTGCGACAGCCTGCGCCATTCGACGATCCGTCCCGACTTCATCTCGGCCATCGTTTCCTCAGGTCTCTTGGAGTTGGAGCTGGAACAGTGAGACGGGATCGGAGGACGCGTCCAGATTCCTTTCGCCGCTGTAGGAGAAGCCGAGCTTCCGCAGCAGCCGGATCGATGCCGTGTTTTTTTTCGACACGAAGGCGACGATCCTCGGAGCGCGCAGCATGCGTCTGACCAGATTCAGGACCGCCGAGGCGGATTCGAGCGCAAATCCGCGTGACCAGAATTCGGGGAGGAACGCGTACCCGAGATCGATGTCGAGGAATCCGTCGCGCTTGAGCGCGCCGCACATCCCGATCGGCTGCAACGAAGGTTTGAGCTCCACCAGATAGAGCCCGTGCCCATGGCGCTGATAGCTCGCGATCGGTCCTTCGAGCAGGTAGCGCGCCGCCTGCTCGAGCGTCCGCACGCCACGGTCGGCGATGTTCTCGATGAACGAGGGCTCGTTGAGCAGCCGCAGCGCGAACGCGGCGTCGGAAGCCGTGAACTGGCGCAGCACGAGGCGCTCCGTTTCGGCAACGCGCGACCCGTCGGCGAAAGGCGTCGGAGCAGGCATCTGCGGAGGACCTATTAGCAGAGCCCGACCGCGGGCGGGTGGGCCGCGCATAACGTCTCCGCGCGCCTCACCCGTGCCGCTCCTTGTCGGAATTCCGACACGGATCTCGCTGGTTCGTCCTTCAACACCTGCGACCCGGAGAACCGATGAAGCTTCTTGTCCGTGCAGCCGCTCCCGTCGTGATCTGCCTGCTGTCCGCCTGCGGCGACGTCTCGCAGCTGCAGACGCATCGAAGCTGCTCTTCGTCCGGCGCCGTCGCCGGCTGGGCAGTTGCGCTGGGTACGCTCGCCATCTTTGCGCGGCGCCGCCGGATGGCAAGTGGCTCATCGGCGCGGAACGGGTAGGATGGGCGGGCCCGAAAGGAGTCTCATGGCATCGCCCTCACAGGCTCTCTGCTTTCGCAATGACGGTACCGCGCGGTCGTTCCGCGACCGCCGGATCCCCATGACCACCTTCGTCGAGCGCTACATCGACGGCTCGATCGACGTGAGCGGTGATCTGCACGAACTGCTCCGCGAGCGCGCGGACTGGGTGAACTACCGTTTCACCTGGGACCAGGCGAAGTTCCTGATCACGAAATTCGTTCCTTCACTCCTCGTGCACTCGAAGGCGGCGGATCGCTCGTTCGTGCTCGACCACTACGATCGCGGCAACGACTTCTTCGAGGCGTTTCTCGGCGACTCGATGGTCTACACCTCGGCCAGGTTCGGTTCCGTCGACGAATCGTTGGAGGCGGCGCAGGAGCGGAAGATCCGCGACGTCGGCGAGAAGCTGCAGCTCGAGGCCGGAGATCGGCTTCTCGACATCGGCTGCGGCTGGGGGACCCTGGTCGCCAATCTCGCCGATCAGTTCGGGGTCGACGCGACCGGCGTCACGCTGAGCAAGAACCAGACGGAGTTTGCCTCCGAGCGCATCCGGGCGCGACGGCTGCAAGACCGCGCGCGCGTCCTCACGCTCGACTATCGGGACATCCCGGGCCCCGCCTACGACAAGATCTCCTGCCTGGAGATGGCGGAGCACGTCGGCGTGAAGAACTTCCAGAAGTTCCTGCGGCAGGTGAGCGGCCTGCTCGATGAGGACGGCTTGTTCTTCCTCCAGATCGTCGGGCTGCGCCGTCCGCCCGAGCTCGGTCTCGTGCGCAACGACCGCGGCGGTTACTGGGATGCCTCGGACTTCACCTGGGCGATGTTCATGTCCAGGTACATCTTCCCCGGGGCAGACGCGAGCCTGCCGCTCTCGTTCGTCGCTGCACAGTTCGAGAAGGCCGGCTTCGAGATCCGCAGCGTCGAGAACATCAACGTGCATTACGGCATGACCATCCACCGCTGGTACCGGAACTGGATCCGCAATCGCGAGAAGGTGATCGAGGCATACGGCGAGCGCTGGTATCGGCTCTGGCACGTCTTTCTCGCCTGGTCGGTCTTCACCGGCGTGGAAGGCCGCGGCGACTGCTTGCAGATCGTTGCGCACAAGAGCCGGCGTGCATTCGATCGCTTCCGTTTCGTGGGCTCACGGAAGCGGCCGGCAGCTGCCTAGGTGCGGGAGCGCGTGATCCCGCGCGAAGCCGTCACGCGCCTGCTTTGGTCACGCTCCGGCGCGCGGCGGATTCCCACCACGGGGGCCCTGGACGCAGCGTTCGGGCGGCTGCGCAGAGGCGAGCTGTTCCGGATCTGCGAACTGGATGCGCGCGGGCCCGTGTTCCTGCTGCCGACGCGCGAGTTCATCCGGGCGCTCGCCTCCCGCATCCGCACGCTCGGTGCGAGGCGGGTACTCGAAGTTGCCGCCGGCGACGGGTTCCTCTCGGCCGCCCTCCGCCAGGCCGCGCCCGGCTTGGAGATCGTGGCGAGCGACTCCGGCGCCTGGACCGACGCCCGCGCGCGCATGAGCCCGCGAGAGCGCCGCGAGTTTCGCGAAGTGGACGTGCCGGGAGTGCGGCTCGGCGCGTCCGTCCTCCGCGTCGACGCCCTCGCCGCGATCCGGCGCACGCGGCCGGATCTCGTTCTCGCCTCCTGGTTGCCTCCCGGAAGGCTCCTCGATCGGCTCATCCGCGCTCCGGTCCGCTACGTCCTCGAGATCGGCGCGAAGGACGGCGTCACGCCCGGAGCATGGAGCTGGCGCTTCGCGCACGAGTTCTGCGACGAGATCGAGCGCAGAACCCGCTGCAGGCTCGACGAGCGGCCTCGCCGGACGTTGCACTCGCGCGTGACCCTGTACTACGGCGCGGGGCACCCCGAGTATGCCTGCGAGCGCGTACGACCGGGGGACTGGCTCTGGCAGTTCCGCCCGCAATCGCGGTGAAACGGCCAGGGAGGACGAGCGCGGGCCCTCCCTGCCCTGGTTTCCGACAGAGCTCACTTCGTCGATGCCGTCGTGGCCGCCGGAGCAGGCGTCTCGCTGACCGGTGCCGCGGGCGCCGGCGAGGGTGTCGCACGCAGTGGCAGATCGATGTCGAGTTGCACGGTCCAGAACCACTGCTTCCCGCCTGGCTGCGAACCGGGATCGAAGTAGTAGACGGGGCCTGTGAGGATGTCGACCTTGTCGGTGAAGTAGAAGACGAGGCCTCCGCCGCCCGCGCCGAGCGCGTTCTTGCCGGTTTGCACGTCCCCGACGACGTTGATCTTCTGTAGCCAGGGCGTGTTGATGGGAATGTCAGGAGAGGTGAAGCCACCCATGAAGCCGGCGCGGTTGGTGCCGCTGCCGTCGCTCGCCTGGTACAGCTTGTCCTGAAGCCCGTAATAGCCGCCGACGGAGACATAGCCGCCGACGCTCGGGATCGTGTGCTGAATCTGCGCGTACAGCAGATTGTAGTCGGTGCCGAGGGTGGTGGCCGTGCTCTGCTTCGTTCCCACGCCGAAGATGCCCACCGCGAAGCTGGGCTGGAATGGGAACAGCTTGTCCTCGGGCACGCCGAGCTTGGCGTTGAACAGGAACGGATCGCTGCTCGGCAGCAGCAGATCGAACCCGACTTCGAGCTGCAGGTTGTCCCAGGGCAGCACGCCCATGGTGAGGCCGGTGGTCACCGGATAGACGGGCGACCCGGCCTGGCCGGCGGCCGGGCCCTTCCAGAAATACGTGTCGTACGTGATGTGGGGCGTGAGGAAGGGCTGGATCCCGGTCGTCGACGGCGCCCAGAACGTTGTGGTGGGAGTCGCGTATGCACCGCTGGCAGTGAAGAGAACGGCGGCAAGGGCGAGCTTCTTCATCATCGGGAGATCTCCTGATTGGCGGAATTGCGGCAAGACCAGTCCATCGGGGCGAGGTGCCCCAGCGAAAAAGCCCTTCGTGCGAACGTCTAGATGTCGAAGTACAACGCGAACTCTGTCGGCGTCGGCCGCAGCCGCACCGGGTTCAGCTCGCGCTCGATCTTGTTCTCGATCCAGGCCTCGATGACGTCTTGGGTGAAGACGTCTCCCTTGAGCAGGAACTCGTGGTCACGCTTCAGCTCGCCCAAGGCCTCTTCCAGGGACCCCGGCATCTTCGGAACGTCCTTCAGCTCCTCCGGGGTCAAGCCGTAGATGTCCTTGTCGAGCGGCTCGCCGGGCTCGATCCGGTTCTCGATCCCGTCCAGGCCCGCCATCAGCATCGCGGAGAAGGCGAGGTACGGGTTGCACGACGGGTCGGGCGAGCGGAACTCGATCCGCTTCGCCTTCGGCGAAGGCGAGTACATCGGGATGCGGATCGCCGCCGAGCGGTTGCGCGAGCTGTATGCCAGGTTCACCGGCGCCTCGAACCCCGGCACCAGCCGCTTGTACGAGTTCGTCGTCGGGTTGCAGAGCGCGGCCAGCGCGCGGGCATGCTTGAGCACCCCGCCGATGTAGTGGAGCGCCATCTTCGACATGCCTGCGTAGCCTTCGCCGGCGAAGAGCGGCTTGCCCGCCTTCCAGACCGACTGGTGCGTGTGCATGCCCGAGCCGTTGTCGCCGAAGAGAGGCTTGGGCATGAACGTCACCGTCTTGCCGTTGCGCAGCGCGACGTTCTTCACGATGTACTTGAACCAGAGCAGCTTGTCGGCGGTCTTCACCAGCGAGTCGAATCGGATGTCGATCTCCGCTTGCCCCGCCGTCGCCACCTCGTGGTGCTGCCGCTCGACCTGGATGCCCACCTGCTCCATCACCAGGCACATCTCCGTGCGCAGGTCCTGCAGCGAGTCGATGGGAGCGACCGGGAAGTACCCTTCCTTGTAGCGCGGCTTGTAGCCGAGGTTCGGGCGCGTGGTGTGCGTCTTGCCGTCGTAACTGTGCTCGACGGCGCTCCCCGTCTCCCACTGTCCTTCGCGCGATTCGATCTTGTAGTGCCCGTGGTTGACGCCGGCGTCGTACGACACTCCGTCGAAGATGAAGAACTCCGCCTCGGGGCCGAAGTACGCGGCGTCCCCGATGCCCGTGGAGCGGAGGTACTTCTCCGCCTTCTGCGCGATGTAGCGGGGGTCGCGCGAATATGGCTCCTTCGTGATCGGGTCGACGATGTTGCAAAGGACGGACAGCGTGGAGTCTTTCATGAACGGATCGAGCACCGCCGTCTCGGCGTCGGGAACCACCAGCATGTCGCTGGCGTGGATGGGCATCCAGCCGCGGATGGAGGAGCCGTCGAAGCCGAGCCCTTCCTCGAAGACGCTTTCCGTCAACTCGGCCAGCGGGATGGTGAAGTGCTGCCAGAGCCCGAGGAAGTCCATGAACTTCAGGTCGACCATCGAGACTTTCTTGTCCTTCGCGTAGCCGATCACATCCTTCGCCTTCGACATCCGCCCACTCTCCCTGGCGCCACAGATGGCGCCGCAAACGGTGACGGCCCGTGCACATGGCAGGCGGGCCCGATTGCACGCCGTGCCGCCACCCATGTGGTGCAACGGGGGTGCCACGGGGTGCGCCGCCCGCGATCGCTCGTTTCACTCTGGGGAGGGCTTCCGGGCCAGGATCCACGGGCAACGAAATCGTCATTTCGATTCACCGCGACGACATCAACGTAGGAATGGCTGGGGCCCCGAAGCGCTGTTTCTCGCTGAACATCGCGGCCAGGATCGAGGCACGCGGGCCGACCCTGTCGCACCGGCGGACGACGCTTTTGTCGTTTGACCGGGAACGGCGGACAAGATCGTCAGACCGCTCCGGGGCGGCCCTCAGAGCCGCCTGCACCGCCTCGCCATTGCAACCAGATGTCCATTGCTGCATCTGGGTGCGGATGGACCTTCAGCTTCGAGGCAAGAGGGCCGTCGTCACCGGATCGACGGCGGGCATCGGGCTGGCGATCGCGATCGACCTGGCGCGCGAGGGAGCGAGCGTCGTCGTCAACGGCAGGACGCAACGACGCGTCGACGCCGCGCTCGCGCAGATCCGCGACGAAGTCCGCGAGGCCCGCGTCGAGGCCGTCGCGGTCGACCTGGGCACCGCGTCCGGAGCGCAGGCGCTCATTGCGCAGGCGAGCGACACCGACATCCTCGTCAACAACGTCGGCATCTTCGAGGCCGTGCCGTTCGAGCGGATCGACGACGCGTCCTGGCTGCGGTTGTTCGAGACCAACGTGATGAGCGGGGTGCGGCTCTCGCGCCACTACTTCCCGCGCATGCTCCAGCGCGGCTGGGGGCGCGTCCTCTTCATCTCCAGCGAGTCCGCGCTGCAGATCCCCGCCGAGATGATCCACTATGGAGTGACGAAGACCGCACAGCTCGCGCTCGCGCGCGGCCTCGCCGAGCTGACCACGGGCACGCAGGTGACGGTCAACTCGGTGCTCCCGGGTCCGACGCGCTCCGAAGGGGTTGGCGCGTTCGTCGAGGGGCTGGCGCGCCAGCAGAGGAAAGATGCCGCGCAGGTCGAACGGGACTTTCTCCAGCAGATGCGCCCGAGCTCGCTGCTGCAGCGTTTCGCCGAGCCTGCCGAAGTCGCGCACCTGGTCGCGTTCCTCGCCAGCCCGCTCGCGGCGGCGACGAACGGTGCAGCGCTGCGGGTCGATGGCGGCGTAGTGCGCGCGATCGTGTAGGGCGGGCTGCTCGCAACGCCGTCCGCTTCCTCGCCGCTGCTGTCCGGTACCGCGCCACGGCACCAGGGGGGTGTCCGATAGCGCGACGCTGCGCCACCGCGGCTGTAGCGATCCCGGACAGGCAAAGGGGGCGCAGCGCCTGCGCCGCGGCCCAACCGATGCCTCCAAAACGCGAAATACAGGGTTCCAGGCGGCCAATCCGTTTTTCTGCCGGCGAGCCGGACGTTGGCACGACCGTCGCAATCACTCCCGTCCGGAAGCTGCACACGGAACCGGAGAGGGTCGCGTCATGGTCATCCAGGGAGTCATCACGACGAATGACGTGTTGCGGCACACGGTCCTGATCGTCTCGCGGTTTGGTTTCGGCACGTACCTGCGCTGCTGCAAGGCGATCGTGCTCGGCCAGCGGACCACGTTTCTCGCTTGCGCGTTCCGCTGAGTCCGGACCGGGGAGCGGAACCTACTTGACGAGCTCCTTGAGCAGATGCGCCCCGAGCGCGCGCAGGCCATCCTCGAGCAGCGCCTTTCCCTTCGGATTCTCCAGCGCCCCGCGCATCATCTCCGGCGCGTAGCCGAGCTCGATGTTCAGCATCACCATCACTGCCGAAAGCGCGGGCGTCAACGCCGCTGCCTTCACGCGCGAGCGCCGTTTCTGCACGCCTGCGGAGAGGTCGTCGATCAGCGCATCCTCCGTCGTGCGCTGACCCTTCCGCTCGTGCAGCGCCGCGGTGAGCCCGGCATAGAGATGGCCCGAGACGGCATCGCTGGCGACGGCGCGCTCCATGCGCTCGTGCGCTTCGTCGAAATCGACGTTCGCCGATGCGGCGTAGGTCGGCGCGATCAGCAGCGCCAGATCCTTGCGGGTCACGACGTGCGGCAGACGGCGCGAGAACACGCCAGACGCTTGCCACATCTCGCCCGCGAAGACGAGCCGCGGCCCGGAGCCTTCGATCGCACGATGCCGCCGCTCGGCTGCCTGGTGTCGCTCGATCGTCCAGTGGGTAACTTGCAGTTTGATGCGAGCTTGCCTCTGGCTCGTCGCTCTCGTGCTCGCCGCTGCATGCGAGGGCGGGCGACCAGGCGAGCCGCAAGGCTCGCAGTCCCCTCCTTCGGCGGACGCGCAGACCTGGCTCGACCTGCACAACGCGGTCCGCCACTCCGCCCGGCCGGCCCCGTCGCCTCCCCTTCCGGAATTGACCTGGTCCGCGGACGCCGCGAGCGTCGCGCAGGCGTGGGCCGATCGCTGCGTGTATCAGCACAATGCGGGGCGCGGTGAGCGCGGCGAGAACATCGCCGCCAGCGCTCCGCCCGGCCACTGGGCGGCGAGCGACGTCGTGGCGGCGTGGGCGAGCGAGGCGCAGGATTACGACTACGCGACGAATACCTGCGCCCCCGGAAAGGAGTGCGGGCACTACACGCAGCTGGTCTGGCGCGACAGCGTCCGCGTCGGATGCGCGCACCAGGTCTGCGACACGAACTGGCCGTTCGCGCCGTCGCCGCCCGGCCGTTGGGACTTCTGGGTCTGCGACTACGAGCCGCCCGGCAACTGGGTCGGCCAGAAGCCGTACTGACTGGATGACCGGATCCGCGCATCGCGAGCGTGAGCGGGCCGGTTGACGTCCCGTGCGGACTCCTGTCCTATTACCGCCCGCGGAGGTCGCACATGACTCTCTCCCGCCGCGCGCTTCTCGGCGCTGCCGCCTGCTCCAGCCTGCTTGCGCGCCGCCTCTTCTCCGCCACGCCGGCGAAACTCCGGATCGGCCTGCTCCTGCCGTACTCGGGCACCTACGCCGCGCTCGGCCACAACATCACCGACGCGATGAAGCTCGCGGCCTCCGAGCACGGTGGCAAACTCGGTGGTCGCGAGGTGGAATGGGTCGCGGTGGACGACGAGTCCGATCCCGCCAAGGCGCCCGCGAACGTGAACAAGCTCATCGCCGGCGAGAAGGTCGACATCCTCACCGGCCCGGTCCATTCCGGCGTGGCGATGGCGATGATGCAGATCGTCCGCCAGGAGAACGTGCTCACGGTCGTCACCAACGCCGGCGCGCAGGCCGTCACCGGCACGCTTTGCGCCCCGCACGTGTTCCGAACCTCGTTCTCGAACTGGCAGACCTCGTATCCCTGCGCCGACGTGATGCTCAAGGACGGCCGCAAGAAGGCCGTGCTGATGTTCTGGAACTACAGCTTCGGGCAGGAATCCATGGCCGCCTTCAAGGAAGGCTATGCGAAAGGCGGCGGCACGATCGTGAAGGAGATCGCGGTCCCCTTCCCGACCACCGAGTTCCAGGCGAATCTGTCGGAGATCGCCTCGCTCAAGCCGGATGCCGTCTTCGTCTTCTTCGCCGGGGCTGGCGCCGCAAAGTTCGTCAAGGACTACGCCGACGCCGGCCTGCGGGACAGGGTCGCGCTGTATGGTTCGGGGTTTCTCACCGAGGGCGTGCTGGCCGCGCAGGGCGCCGCCGCCGAAGGGATCAAGACCACGCTGCATTACGCGGACGCCCTCGACAACCCCGCCAACCGCAAGTTCCGCGAGGCGTTCAAGAAGGCGACCAACCGCGAGGCGGACGTCTATGCCGTGGCAGGCTACGATACGGTCAACGTGCTCGCGCAGGCGCTCGAGAAGGTGAAGGGCGACACGGGAGCGCACTCCGAGTTGATCGCCGCGCTGGAGTCTGCGCGCATCGACAGCCCGCGCGGGCGCTTCCGCTTCTCGAAGACGCACAACCCCATCCAGGACGTCTACCTGAGACAAGTGAGAGGCGGGCGCGAGGCGGTGGTCGGCGTGGCGATGAAGGACGCCGAGGATCCCGGAGCCGGCTGCAAGATGGGGAAATGAGCCTTTCCCTCTTCGTGCTCCAGGTCGTCAACGGCCTCGAGTACGGCCTCTTGCTGTTCCTGGTGGCGAGCGGGCTGACGCTGGTGTTCGGCGTCCTCGGCGTACTGAATTTCGCGCACGGCTCTTTCTACATGCTGGGGGCGTACCTGGCGTGGTGGCTCTCCGAGCGCACCGGCAGCCTGTTGGTCGCCATCCTGGTCGCGATTCCCGCGATGGTCGTGATCGGCCTCGCGGTCGAGCGGCTCGCGATCGCGCGCCTCTACGCGCGCGATCACCTCTCGCAGGTGTTGCTCACCTATGGGCTGGTGCTGCTCTTCAACGAGCTGCAGCGGGCGTTGTGGGGCAACGACGTGCACGGAGTGAGTACGCCCAGGGCGCTCGCCTGGACGATGCATCTCGGCGAGACGCAGACCTGGCCGGCGTGGCGGGCATTCACCGCCTTGGCATGCGTCGGCATCGGCGTGGCCATGCGCCAGATCGTCCTCAAGACGCGCTTCGGCATGCGCGTGCGCGCCGGCGCTTCGAATGCCGAGATGGTGGAAGCGCTCGGGATCGACGTCCGCCGCCTCTTCGCGATCCTCTTCAGCGCCGGGACCGCGCTGGCCGGCCTCGCCGGCATGCTGGCGGCTCCGCTGACGACGGTGTACCCGGGGATGGGCGAGAGCGTTCTCATCCTCTCGTTCGTGGTCGTGGTCATCGGCGGGATCGGTTCGATCAAGGGCGCCTTCTTCGGCGCGCTGCTGGTCGGCCTGGCCGACACCTTCGGCAAGGTGCTCCTTCCCGGCTTTGCCAGCGCCATCGTGTACGCCGTGATGGCCGCGGTGCTGCTCTGGCGGCCGCGCGGTCTGCTCGGGCCGGCCTTCGAGGGCCGATGAGGCGGCGGCTCCTTCTGCTCGCCGCGGCGGCGGCCTTGGGCGCGGTGGCTTTCAGCGGCGATCGCTTCTGGCTGCAGTTCCTGGGAAAAGCGATGATCGGCTCCATCCTCGCCATGAGCCTGGATCTGCTGGTCGGTTTCACCGGCCTCGTCAGCCTCGCGCACTCGGCGTTCTTCGGCCTTGCCGCGTACCTGCTGGCGGGGCTCACCAACCGATTCGACCTGGTGAACCCGGTCGTGACGCTTCCCCTCTGCGTCGCGTTCGCGGCCGCCTGCGCCCTGGTCATCGGCTGGCTCAGCCTGCGCGCAACCGGCGTGTACTTCATCATGGTCACGCTCGCCTTCACGCAGATGCTCTTCTACCTGTTCAACGATTCGCCGGCGCTGGGCGGCTCCGACGGCCTGTACGTCAAAACGCGTCCCATCGAGGGACGCGCAGCGGCGTATGTCGCCATCTGGGCGGCCGTGGTTCTCGTCTACCTGCTGCTCTCGCGCCTGCTGCGGGCGCCTTACGGGCGGGTTCTGGAAGGGATCCGCGGCAACGATCAACGGATGGGGTCCCTCGGATATCCGACGCGCCGTTATAAGCTGGTCGCGTTCGTCATCGCGGGAGCGCTGGCCGGTCTCGCGGGATACCTCGACGCTACGCTGTACGGCTTCGTCAACCCCGCCCAGCTCGGCTGGCGCCAATCCGGGCTGATCCTCGTCACCGTCCTGCTCGGCGGCAGGGGCACGCTGTACGGGCCCGCGCTGGGAGCGCTGCTGCTCGCGTTCATCGAGCATTACGGCGAGCGCGTGACCGATCACTGGAACGCGCTGATCGCGGCGCTAGTGATCGCGGTGGTGCTGTTCCTTCCCCGCGGGCTCGCCGGGCTCGTCCAAGGAACCCCTCGTGCCTGAGGCGCTGCTGCAGACAGGGGCGCTCACGCGCCGGTTCGGCGCGCTGGCAGCCGTCGACGGCGTTTCCCTCGCCTTCGCAGAAGGCCGGGTCCACGCCGTCATCGGACCGAACGGAGCGGGGAAATCGACCTTCCTGAACCTTCTCTCCGGCGAGCTGCGCGCGACCGGCGGGCTGATCCACTTCCGGGGCGCGGATGTGACGCGCGCCACGCCCGATCGGCTCTCGCGCATGGGAGTCGGGCGCACCTACCAGACCGCAAACCTCTTTCCCGAGCTTTCCTGCGGCGACTGCGTCTGGCTCGCGGCGCAATCGCGGTTGCCGTCCTCGATGCTGTTCTTCCGCCCCGCCGAGCGATACGCGCAAGTGGGCGTTCGCGCCGCGCGTGCTCTCGAGTGGTGCGGGCTGGCGGAGCGCGGCCGCGCCATCGCCGGCCAGCTCAGCTACGGTGAGCAGCGGCAGCTGGAGATCGCGATGATGCTCGCGACCGAGCCGTCGCTGCTCCTTCTGGATGAGCCGCTGGCGGGACTGGGCCACGACGAGGCGCTGCGGATCGTGGAGCTCCTGCGCAGGGTCGCTCGTGGCCGGACGGTGGTGCTGGTCGAGCACGACATGGACGCCGTGTTCAGCATCTCGGACTCCGTCACCGTCCTGGTCGACGGAAGGGTCCTGGCGACGGGGTCGCCCTCGGAGATTCGCGCCAGCCCGGCGGTGCGGGAGGCGTACCTCGGGGAGGAGATCCCGTGAGCGCGCTCCTGGAGGCGATCGAGCTGCACACCTTCTACGGCGCGAGCCACGTCCTGCACGGGGTGACGTTCTCGATTGAGCCCGGCCAGACCGTCACCCTGATGGGCCGCAACGGGATGGGGAAGACCACCACCATCCGCAGCGTCCTCGGCCTGACCCCGCCACGGTCCGGCGAGGTGCGCGTCAACGGCAAACCGGTCACCGGCTGGCCCGCCCACCGGATCGCCGCCGAAGGCATCGCGCTCGTTCCGGAAGGACGCGGCATCTTTCCCAGCTTGTCGGTCCGCGAGAACCTCCTCGTCGCGCAGCGGCCAGGGCGCTGGACCGAGGAGCGCGTGCTCGCGCTCTTCCCCCGCCTCCGCGATCGCCTCGCACACCTGGGATCCCAGCTGTCCGGAGGCGAGCAGCAGATGCTCTCGATCGCACGCGCGCTGCTCACCAATCCGCGGCTGGTGATCCTGGACGGCGCCACCGAGGGCCTTGCTCCGCTCATCCGCCAGGAGATCTGGGCCGCGGTCAGGCGCCTGCGCGACGAGGGGATGGCGGCCCTGGTCGTCGACAAAGAAGTGAAGACGCTTCTCGCGCTCGGCGACCGGCACCTGATCCTGCTCAAAGGCCGCGTCGTGTTCTCCGGGGACACGGCGGCGTTCCGGGCGCGCGCGGAGGAGAACCTGGGTCTGCTCCGGGCTTGAATGCGCGCTCGAAGTGCGCTGGCAGTCCCCTCATCGAGCACACCTCGGCACGTTTCCTTCATCGCGGAGGTCCGCAATTTCAAACCGGGAATCGCGCGCACCGATCCCTGGCCGCCAGGGCTCGGCCGCTGGCCCTTGCGCGGCTTCCAGGTTCCCGGCAAGCCTGAACCTCTGGAAGGAGGCACCGCGGTGGCGCGAACCGATACGGCCTTGATGCCGGACATAAGCGAGGCGGAAAGCGCCCGCGGTTACCTCGGCTCGGTGCTCCGGCTGACGGTCGACTTCCTCGAGCAGCGCGGATGCAAGGCGCAGGTGAAGCAGAAGGTATCGGCGGCGACCGCGGCGCTGATCGACAAGCCCCCGTTCCCGTTCGCCTGGATCGCGGCAACGCCGATGGACGAGATGGAATCGGCGCTATCGCTCGTCGCCGGGCGGGAGGCCTGCGTCGACCTCGGCCTCACCGCGGCCCGCAAGCTGGGCGGCTCGCTGATCCAGCCGGTATTGAAGATGGCCACGGCTCTCTTCGGAAACACGCCGGTGGCAGTCTTCCAGAACCTGGAGCGCTTCTACGCGATGGTGCTGAAAGGCATGAAGTTCGATTACGACGCCGTCGCCCCCCGCGAAGCCGTCATCCGCGTACGCGTCGAAGGCGCCCGGGTCCCCGCGGCGCTCTTCGACGTCACGCGCGGCAACCTCGCCTACGTGTTCGAGCTCTGCGGCGTGCGCGGGACCGTCGACCCGCCGGAGGGGATCCGGTGCGACGACCGCGGCGGCGAGGCGAGCTATCGCGTGCGCTGGGATTAGTCGGCTGGGGTAAAGCCCACGGTCACGACGCACTGCGCTAAAGTGTATTCAAGCTAGAAAATTACATACGCCTACTCAGGCGCCTTGATTGCTACCCGAGGGCAGGGGTACTCGCCCCTCCAGGGGGCAACCAATGCGACTCCTTTCGACCGCGGTGTCGGCGCTCGCCATCGGTCTGCTCACGTCTCCTGGGGTGCGGGCGGATGGGTGCGAAGAGGTCGATGCGCAGATCACGACGCACTTCGTCTTCGACCAGCGATGTAAGAAGGACAGTCCTGTCGGGTTTTGCACCGAAGGAACGGTCGACTCAGGGCCGCTCGCCGGCACCACGCGATTCACGGTGAAGACGCTCACCTCCCCGACCAATGCGCCGGCCACCCTCCTGTACACGGGCATACTGGTCATCACCACCAGATCGGGAACGGTGACGATCCGCGACCGCGGGATGCTCGACACCCTCACCGGGAAGTATTTCGAGTTCGAGAACGTGGTCGGCGGGACGAGACGCTTCCACCACGTGAGGGGCTCGTTGACCTCTCAAGGCGCCCAGACGATGACTCCGTCCGGCTTTTCGGGATGGCTCGCTGGACACATCTGCCTATCCGACGGGAAGGAATCGACCCCCGGTGAGCATTCCGGCCGTGACGAGCGCTCCTTCCACGACGAGGACTCCGACGGGTAGACTTCCTCGGTGCGATCGCTCCGCGGGAAGACAGCGGTGATCACCGGGGCGGCGAGCGGGATCGGCCGCGCGCTCGCCCAGAGGCTCTCCCGGGAACGGATGCACCTGGTGCTCGCGGACGTCGATCGCCGCCCGCTGCGGGAGCTCGCATCCAGCTTGCCCGGCGCCCTCGCCGTCCCGACCGATGTCTCCAGGATGCGGGACGTCGAGATGCTGGCGGCGAAGGCCTACGCGCGGTTCGGCCGCGTCCACCTCCTCTGCAACAACGCCGGCGTCGCGGAATACGGCGCCGTCTGGGAGGTCTCCCTGCGGCGATGGCAACGCGTCCTCGGGGTGAACCTCTGGGGCGCCGTTCACGGCTGTCTTGCGTTCGTGCCGCGCATGATCGCGCAAGGAGGAGCGGCGCACGTGGTGAACACCGCCTCGATGGCCGGCCTGGTGACGCCGCCGCTGGCCGGCGCCTACAGCGCCAGCAAACACGCAGTCGTCGCGCTCTCCGAGGCGCTGGTGCAGGATCTCGCGCTGCGCGGAGCGCGCGTCGGAGTGTCGGTGCTCTGCCCCGGTTGGGTCGCGACCGCGCTGGCGAGCTCGGCGCCGGGCGCGGCGGACCGGATGATGCGCTCGTTGATCTCCCGGGGTTTGCCTCCCGAAGCGGTCGCCGATCGGACGGTGCGCGCGGTTCGCGCAGGCGAGTTCTACGTTCTCACGCATCCGGAGATGGCGCCCGCGGTGCGGCGCCGCGCGGACGAGATCCTCGCCGGGCGCGCCCCGGGGATGCTCAGACTGCCGCGATCGCGGGCAGCGTCACGGTGATGCGCGTGCCGCGTGGACCGTCCGCGGCCGCCTCGAGCTGGCCGCCGTGGCTCTCCACGATGCTCTTGCAGATGCTCAGGCCGAGCCCGCGGCCTTTCGTCCCCATGTTGGTCAGGGTGAAGGGTTTGAAGAGCCGCTGCGCCACTCCGGGGTCGAGGCCCGTGCCATTGTCGGCGACTTCCAGGCGGACGGTGGAGCCCTCGTGCGACGTGCGCACCTCGATCTGCGGCTCGGGGACGCGCTGCACTGCGTCGACAGCGTTTCCGAGCAGGCTGAGCACCACCTGCGTGATCTCGGGACCGCGGCAGCGGACCAGTGGGACCGCTTCCAGCTTCCGCTCCAGGCGGACGGATTCCCGCAGCCGGTGCGAGAGGAGCTGCACGGCGGCGAGCACCGCCTGGTTGATGTCGAAAGGCTCCGTTTCCACGTTCGCCGTGTAGCTCTGGACGCCGCGGGCCAGCGCTTCCAGCTGCGCCCCCGCGGTCCGGACAGCGGCGATGGACTCATCCACCGCACCCGCCAGGTCCGGGGCGGCACGTAGCGTCGCCTCCTTCAGGCGGTCCACCTCGTCCGGAGCGAATTCCTTCTGGATCGCGCGCGACGCAGCGCGTCCCGCCTCCACCACGCGGCCGACTTCCACCTCGAGCGTGGCGATGCGCGCGACCAGCGGATCGACCGAGGTCTTCAACTCGTGTCCGATGCCCGCCGAAAGCCGGCCGAGCGCTGCCATGTGCTCGGACTGGATCAGCTCCTCGTAGCTGGTCTTGAGCTGGTTCACCAGGCGGTCGTGCTCGTCGGCGAGGCGCTTGGTCTCGAGCGCCCGGCGGACGGTGACACGCATGTCCTCCGGCTCCCACGGCTTGAGGATGAATCGGTAGAGAAGGCCTTCGTTGATGGCCTTGAGTGCGACCGAAGTGTCGGGAAACGCGGTGAGCAGGACCCGCAGCGCGCGCGGCCGCACCTCGCGGACGCGGGCGAGGAACTGCAGGCCCGTCATCTCCGGCATCCGCTGGTCGGTGATCACCAGGTCGATGTCGTGAATCATCGCCGTTTCCAGCGCGCGCACGGCCGATGTAGCCGCATGCAGGGCAATGTCCGACTCGGTCTCGAACACCCGCTTCGCCAGGTTCAAGGCCAGCGGCTCGTCGTCGACGACGAGCAGGCGGTAGGAGGGTTCCGACACGGCGGGAATCGTACCACTATCATTGATCGCGGCCCAAGGGACCGATATTCTTTTCTGAATCATGGGATGGGGGAAGAAGGCCCAGGCGCTGACCAGCGCAGTCGCCGCCGCGAGCGTCGCGGTGGCTCCGCGGCCGGACCCTCGCGTCGCCGCGGAGCTCACCCGGACGCTCTCCGCGCGCGCGACCGCTTCCTGCTGGGTGGCGATGGTGATCATTCCCTTCACCATCGTCGCCTACGATGGCGCGTACTACCCGGCGCAGCTGACACGAGGCGCGATCGCCGCGGCCGCGGCGGATGCGCTGATCCTGCTGCTCTTGATCGCCCTGCGGCGGCACGCCTTCGATCAGCATCCCTGGCTGCCGTTTGCGCTTCTCGCCGGCGTGATCTGCAACGTGACCGAAGCCGTCAACCTCCTGCTCACCGGCGGCACCGAGAGCGACTTCGTCTTTCCCTACTACCTGATCTCGTTCGGTATCGCGATCCTCTTTCCCGCGCCGCTGATGGCGGTGATCGTCACCGCGTTCCTGCTCCCGGTCGGCTATCTGGCCGTCGCCATCGCGGGCCACGAGCCGCTCGGCGCGAAGCACTTCGCATCCAATCTCATGCTGCTGGTCGACTCCGCGCTGATCACCTGCATCGGCAACCGGGTGGTCACGAACCTGTTCCTGCGCGAGGTCAAGCTTCGCATCGACCTGGAAAAGGCGAACGAGCGGCTGCGGGAGCTGGACCGGCTGAAGAGCGAGTTCTTCGCCAACGTCAGCCACGAGCTGCGCACTCCCCTCACGCTCATTCTTGCTCCCGCCTCCTCGCTCACGCGCGAGTCGCATGGCCGGCTGGAAACGGGACAGCGCACGCTCGTGGAGACCATCCACCGCAACGCGACGCGCCTGTTGCAGCTGATCAACGACCTGCTGCTGCTCGCCAAGCTCGAGTCCGGGGAACCGCGCATCGATCGCGTGCCCGTCGACGTGGGGGGTTCGGTGCGGCGCATCGCCGACGAGGCGCAGGCGTACGCCGAGTCGCTGGATCTGCAACTCGAGCTGGAGATCGAGAGAGGAGGCCCATTCACCTGGAACGGGGACGAGCGGCACCTCGACCGCATCGTGCTCAACTTGATCTCGAATGCCTGCAAGTTCTCCCGGCCGGGAGGCGCCGTGAAGGTCGCGGTGGGCAGCGACAGGGAAGGGATCTGGATCACAGTCGCCGACCAGGGCATCGGGATCGCGCCGCATGACCTCGACCGGATCTTCGACCGATTCGTGCAGGTCGAGTCTTCGTCGACGCGCCGTTTCCAGGGCACCGGCATCGGCCTCAGCATCGTGAAGCAGCTGGTGACCCTGCACGGCGGCCGCATCGTGGTGGAGAGCGAACCCGGCAAGGGGTCCACCTTCATCGTCCATCTCTCGGCCGTGCCGCGCATCGTTGTGCCCGCGCCGACGTCCAGCGCGCCCGAGCCGACGTCCAGCGCCCCCGAGCTGCCCAAGGTGCGCCTCGAGCCGGCGCTGCCGGGTCAGGTCGAGCCTGCGGGCATGGTCGGCGCACGCCTCGCGGTGGTGGAGGACAACCCCGAGCTCCTCGCTTACCTGACGCAGGAGCTGGGCCGCTGGTACCGCGTCGTCCCCTACGTGGACAGCACGGAGGCGGTGCAGGCGATCGACGCGGATCCGCCGGACCTGATCGTCTCGGACATCATGATGCCGGGGCTGGACGGCATCGCGCTCGCGCGCAAGATCAGGGGCCAGCCCCGGACGGCCGAGGTCCCGGTGATCCTGCTGTCGGCGCGCGAGGAAGTGGAGTCGAAGATCGCCGGTTTCGAGGCCGGCGCCGACGACTACGTCCACAAGCCCTTCGACCTCCAGGAACTGCACGCCCGCATCGAGCTGCACCTGCGGCTGCGGACGCAGGCGCAGAAGCTGCGCGAGGCGCTGGAGCAGTTGAAAAAGGCGGAAGCCTCGCTGGTGCAGAGCGAGAAGATGGTGGCGCTCGGCCGCATGATCGCCGGCGTTGCGCACGAGCTGAACAATCCCATCCACTTCCTGCGGGGAAACCTCGCCCTGCTCCGCAGGCACATCAGCTCGGTCGGGTCCACCGCGCCGCTGATCGCGGACATCGACGAGAGCGTCGAGCGGCTCACGGCCGTGACGCGCCAGCTGCTTCTCTTCGGCCGCAAGCAGAGCGGCGACATGAACGCGGCGGTGAAGCTCGCCGACGTGGTCCCGCTGGCGGTGAAGATGGTGGCGCCGCAGACGCCGAAGGGCGTTCGCATCGTCCAGGAGATCGACGGCGAGGTGGTGCGGGCGAATCCGCAGGACCTGTTCCAGGTGATCCTGAACATCGTTCACAACGCGCTGCAGGCCGTGGACCCGCAGCACGGCGAGGTGCGGATCGCCGCCTCCCGGAACGGCGATCGCGTGGAGCTCTCCGTCATCGACAACGGCTGCGGGATCACCAAGGAGAACCTCTCCCGGATCTTCGATCCCTTCTTCACCACCAAGCCTCCGGGTTCCGGAACCGGGCTCGGCCTCTCCATCGTCCAGGAACTGGTCGCCGCGCAGCACGGGACGGTCCGGGTCGAGAGCGAGCCGGGGCGGGGGACCACGGTGGCCGTCTCCCTGCCGGCGGTGAGCGCATGAACCGGGTGGCAGCCCTGGTCGATTCCGCGCTCCGCCATGCGTGGGCGTTCGACGAGCTGCCCTGGCATCTCGAGGTTGACCCGGAGCGCGAACGGTTCCCGCAAGAGAGCTTCTTCGCGGAGGGGCTCCCGCCCTTCCGCGCCATGAGCGTTGCGCAGCGGCGGTCGTTCGTCTTCCGCGAGACTTGCTTTCATCTCTCGAACCTGCTCGCGGGCGAGCGCAGCGGCGAGCAGCTCGTGGCCCAGGTGATGGTGCTCACGGCGCGCGAGCGGCCTACCCACCGAGAGTTTCTCGCCGTGATGGCGCAGGAGGAAGCGAAGCACTATCTCGCCCTGCAGCGGTATCTCTCGGAGAAGGCGGGCGTCTTGTATCCCGCCTGCCACCAGCTGCGGTCGGCGCTCGACGCCATCGAGGCGTGCGCCTCTCCGGAGGTGAAGCTGCTCGTCGGCCAGGTGGTCTTCGAGTGGACGGCCGCCTCGCTGGTGGCGACGCTGCTGACGAAGGCGCGCGAGCCGCTGCTCGCGGCCGTGCTGCGCGTCAACCTCAAGGACGAGGCCCGACACCTCGCGTACAGCCAGGAGCTGCGCGAACCGCTCGCCCGCGTTTTCCGCGGCCGCGCCCCTCCGGAGATGGAGGACCTCGTCTTCGAGAGCATCCGGGCGAGCGTCGCGGCCCTCTTCGCCGAGCCGGTCTGGGGCGAGTTGGCGCTTCCCTCCCGCCGGATGCGCCGGCATGCGTTGGAGCGACTCGAACGGCAGGGGGTGCTGAACCGTTACCGGACGCTGGTGCCGGATCAGCTCGAGCGGTGCGGCTTCCCCGCGGCGCGACTGCGCCGCCGGCTCGGACAGGGGCTCGTGAAGGGGCTCATCCACGATGCGTGACCCGCTCACCGCGCGCCTGCTCGCCCGAGCCACGCGCGAGCCGGACCGCGTCGCCGTTCATCTCCTGCGCAGCGCCTCGCGCGGAAGCTTTCGCGACGAGCCGGTGAAGATGGGCGAATGGATCCGTGGCGCCGGAACCTGCGCGGCCGCCCTGGCCCGCAGCGGGCTGAGGCGCGGGGATCGCGTGCTGCTGTGCGTCCCTGCCGGCCGCGCCTTCCTCGAAGGGTTCCTCGGGGCGTGCATGATCGGGGCCGTGCCCGTCCCTCTTCCATCGCTCGACGGATTCGCGCGCCCGACCGCGTTCGTGAATCGCCTGACCAGCGTGGTGCGGGACGCCGCTCCTTCGGCGGTCTTCGCGGATCGGCGCACGGCGGCCCACCTGCGCGACTCGGGGCTCCTCGATCCAAAGCTCCCCCTGATCGAACCGCGCTCGCTAGAGCGGGCCGACGCACCCGACGCGCAGCCCGCTCGCGGCGACGAGCCGAACCTGATCCAGTACACGTCGGGCAGCACGGGCACCCCGCGCGGCGTGGTGATCACGGCCGACAACTTGATGGCCAACGTCGAGGCGATGGGAAGGGCCTTGCAGCTCGACGCCGACGACCGCGTGGTCTCCTGGCTGCCGCTGTATCACGACATGGGGCTGATCGGCGGGCTGCTCGCCCCGGTCGCGCACGGGGCGACTTGCTGGATCCTCTCGCCGCTGGAATTCATGCTGCGTCCGGCGAGCTGGATGCAGGCGGTGTCGGATGCGCGCGCGACGCTGACGGTCGCGCCGAACTTTGCCTATGGGCTGGTGGCCCGCAAGGTCGCGGACGAGGATCTCCGCGGTCTAAATCTCTCCGCCTTGCGCGCCGCCATCAACGGCGCCGAGCCGGTCGATCCCGGCATCGCCGAGGCGTTCTGCCGCCGGCTCGCCCCGATGGGCTTCCGGGCTTCGAGCTATTTCCCCGTCTACGGGCTCGCCGAATGCACGCTGTCGGTGGCGTTTCCGCCGCTCGGCCGCGGCTTGAAGATCGACCACGTCCGTCGCGACGACCTGGCGAACGGCAGGGCGGTCCCGACAGAGCCTGGCCCCGGCTCGATGCCGGTGGTGTCCGTCGGACCCGCCATCGAGGGGCACGAGGTCAGCATCGTCAGCGTCACGCCGGACCATACGCCGCTCGGCGAGCGGCAAGTGGGGCAGATCTGGGTGCGAGGGCCGAGCGTCTCGCCGTGGTACTTCGAGAAGCACCTTGTGCAGCGCGAGCGGCGCACGTCGCTGCGCACGGGCGACGTCGGCTATCTCGCGGACGGCGAGTTGTACGTCGTCGACCGCCTCAAGGACCTGGTGATCGTCGCCGGCCGCAGCTACTCGCCCTCGGACATCGAGCGCGCGGCCGAGCAGGTCGAAGGCGTTCGCGCCGGCCGATCCGTCGCGTTCGGCGTCCCCGACCCGGATCTCGGCACGGAGGTGCTGGTGGTCCTGGCGGAGGTACAGCCGCGCTCTCCCGAGGAACTGGTGGCGCTCGGGGAATCGGTGCGCGCGACGGTGGCGGACCAGGTCGGCCTGTCTCCCAAGGACGTATGCTTGCTGAAGCCCGGGTCCCTGGCGCGGACCTCCAGTGGCAAGCTGATGCGCCGGGACGCCCGCGAACGCTACCTCGGGGGCGGACTGGCAGGCGCCGAGGCCCTGCGACCCGGGCTGCCCGTGCGCCTGGTCGATGCCGCGCGCGGAGCCCTGTTCCGCTTCATGGCCCGCCGCCGCGCATCGGAGGGATGAGGTCAGCAGTCGCAGACGGCTCAGGGGCCTGCGTGCGCTCCATCTCGTCTCCCGAGCACGCGCGCGGCGTCCTTCGCCACCGGGGACGACCCCGACGCGACGTAACGCAGCAGTCCCCCGTGCACGACGGGAAAACCGAAGAGGATGTCCGCGAGGAGGTCCGCCTGCGAGGGATGCGTCAGCTCGCCGTCGTCGAGCGCCCGGATGCACTCCTGCGCCAGGGCGACGGAGACGTGCGCGGCGATCGCCTTCGAGACGCCGGGCCGCACCCGCCGAGCAACAGCCGCGGGAAGGCGATAGCCGAAGTCGAGCAGCGAGGCGCGCGCCGGGCGGGAGTCGATGGCGCTCGCGAACGCAGCGAGAAGGCGCTCGCTGACGAACCGTTCCCGCGCGCGGGTCACGATCGGTTGGAATCCAGCCTGCTCGAGGACCTGGAAGAGCGCGGCTCCACGCCGCCACGGGAGCTGGCTCGCCGAGGGAACGAGCTCGATCGGAGTGCTGCCGGCGAGCGGGAGGAACGCGGCGCAGTCCGCCTCGGTATGCGGCCCACCCAACGTGCAGGTCAAGGCGCCAGGGACCTTCGTCGTCGAGAAGGCGATCGATCCACGCTCCTTCACCTCGATCCCGGGAAGCCTGCGCTGTTCGAGCAGCCGCGCCAGCTTGCGCAGCCCCGGAGTCCGCCTCTCGACGGCGATGGCGAGGCGGGGTGGCCGCTGGTATGCGGCGCTTCCGATCGCGTGCGCTTTCGCCGCCTGCCGGACGAAGAAGAAGGACATCGCGCGCTCGGACTCCTTCGTTCCCAGGCTGCTCCAGAAGCTCGCCAGCTCCTCGCGAAGGCCGGCCTCGAGGCGGTAGCCGCGCGCGAACGGCAGCCGCGCGAGCCGCAGGCATTCCCGCGCCAGGCGCCGTTCCGGGCCGGGGAGCGCGTCGATCGCGGGCGCGCCGGAGATTGCGCGAGGCTCCGGCGGACGCTTCGGCCAGCGGCGCGCGCGCAATTCGGAGAGCAGCGATCGCAGCGTGCCCGCGACTCCTTGCGCGGGAGCGAGCCGATCGACGAGGCCGATGTGCGCCGCGCGCCTCGCGTCCAGCCGCTCGCCGAGGAGCACTTCCATGGCGGCGCGCAATCCGAGCAGCCGGGGCAGGCGCTGCGTGGCGCCGAAGAGAGGGACGAAGGCATAGTCGCGCAACTCCGGCATGTAGAAGTGCGTATCGTAGCTGTCGCGCGCGATCCGGTAATCGCAGGCCAGCGCCAGCTCGAGGCCGCAGCCGTAGCAGTTGCCCTCGATGGCGGCGATCGTCGGCACCGGCGCGGCAGCCAGGCGCTCGTAACAGCGCCGCAGGGTGTGCGCGCGCTCCATCGCTGCGCCCTGCGCGTGCGAGGAGGCCGCGAGCAGGAGGCCCACTCCGTTGACGAAGCTGCCTGGCTTCGCGCTCTGGAGCACCACCGCGCGCGCCCCGGCGGCGAGGCCGGCCTGAAGCTCCCGCTCCAGCTCGAGGGCCACCGCGGGCGTGAACACGTTGACCGACGATCCTCTGGTGTCGAGCGTGAGGTAGAGCACCCCGCCGCGAAGCGCTCCCGTGCAGCCTGCGGTCATCGCTTGTCGGCGAGGAAGCGGGCCAGCGACGCGACCGTCAGCTCGGCAGGATCTTCGACGCTCGCGATCCACTCGGGCAGGAAGACGGGCCGCCCCAGCAGCTTTTCGAGGAGCATGGTCAGCTCGACGACCTTGAGCGAGTCGAGTCCGAGGTCGGCGAGGATGGAAGCCTCCGGCGTGATCCGCTTGCGAAGCTTCTTCGGCACGAGCGTCTCGAGTGCCTCACGCACCTCGGGGAACAGCTCGGGATCGTGCCTGCGTGAACGCGTCAGGGTCATTACCTCGCCAGGGCCCCCGCGCCGATCTGCGGCGGGCACTTCAGTGATAGTGGAGCCTGAGCACTGGGGCTGTAAAGGAATCATGGATGATGGCATGCGCGGATGCCGGTGCGGGGCCCATGTGTGCGCACCCCCAGGCTGGAGCTACGACGCGTTTCCTGCCGGCAACGCGGGGGCTGGCGCACGCGAGAACGGGCGGACGAAGTACGTGTGTCCCACGTACCGCATCCACGATTCCTGCAGCAGCGAGGGATGGATCTTTCCCACGTGCTGCGCGTGGAAGCGCGGCAACTCCGACCAGTGCAGCCCGGGCTTGAGATGGTGGACGGTGTGATACCCGTTGTTGAACAGCAGGAGGTTCAGCGTTTTCGAGACGAAGTTCCGCGAGTGGTTCCAGTCGCTGTAGGCGTCGGTCTCGATGTGCTGCAGATAGTTCACCACCTGGATGCTGAAGAGCGCGAACTGCTGGGGGATGAAGAAGAAGAGCAGCGCCCTGCGCCAGTCGAGGATGAGGAGCCCCGCCATCGCTCCGAAGAACACCGCATACTCGGAAGCGGCGGAAAAGAATGCGGCACGGTCGCGCCGCCACAAGTCCTTGAGGAACGCGTTGATGTCCTTGGTCTGCGCGAGGTTCGTCAGCATCGGGTACACCAGGAGCGCGGCGAGGTGGTTCCCCTCGAACCACTTGGGCGAGCGCGAGCTGTCGCCTGGCCTGTTGTTCAGCTTGTGGTGGACCTGGTTGTGCGTCGGCACCCAGGCGATCGCGGGATGGCCGTAGAAGATGGCGATCCAGTAGCTGGTCAAGAGATTGAGCGCCTTCGAGCGCCACATCCCCAGGTGATTGTGGTTGTGGCTGATCACCGCCGTGGTGAAGAACATGAAGAGCGTCACGGGATACAGGACCGGATGCACCTTGCCGGTCTTCCAGTTCACCAGCGTCAAGGCAGTGGTGAACGCCAGATAGAGCAGCGTCCTACGGTCGGCACGGTAGCGTAACATCGGGGCCTTTCGGTAGAGACCCAACCTTAGAGCATGGGTGTCATTCGACTGTCACGTTCTTCTCGGGGAGGAGCCTCGTCCCTCCCTGTGATCGAGCCGTTGGTCTCTCACCAGGACCTGAGCACCGGGCCCTCCATGCGACCACACCGTGCACTTGAAACGCATCGGGGCGAGCGGCGACCCTCGGCACATGCGAACGTGTCCGAAGTGCAAGACGCAGACGCTCGCTCCGCTGGCTGAGGACCGCGTCACCGACCCGGACACCGTGCCGCCTTCGCGGTGCACGCGTTGTCGCGGTGTCTGGCTGCCGCACGGCGCAGTCGAGCAGCATGTCGTTCCGCCCTCGCTGGACGCGGAGCCCGCCGCAACCAGCGCCGACGAGCTCCCCGGCTTCTGTCCAGGGTGCCGCGGCCTGCTGGTGCGCGCGAGGGTACAGGCCGCGCATCCGTTCCACCTCGACCGGTGCCCCGCGTGCGCGGGCGTATGGTTCGACGCCGGCGAGTGGGCCGCGGTCGCGAGCACCGAATGGCTCACGCACCTCGATGATCTCTGGGACCCTGCCTGGCAGCGGCGTGCGCGCGAGAGGCAGGCGCAGAAGCGACACCTCCAGGAGATCGAGCGGGCACTCGGCGCCGAGACCCTGGAGAGGGTCCGCGCCGCCATCGCGGCCCTCCGGAACCATCCGAGACGCTCGCTCGGCCTCTCGTACCTCATCGAGGAGCTGCGCTCGCCGCGCTGAATCTGTCCGCTCCCCGACAGAGCGTGCGCCCGTGCGCCGCCGTCCCCATCGTTGTTCGCAAGAGAACGCGAGGGGGAAACATGCGGCGGATCGCGGGGTTGGCTTTGACATGCAGCGCGCTCGTGGCGTGCACGTCGGTGAAGATGGTGCAGCGCGAGGGCTGCTGGGTGAAGCAGACGGAGCGGACGTTTGGCGGCAGCAGCGAGGAGCTGGGCTTCTGCACGAAGGCGCGGCCGCAGTGGGCCGAGGACCGGCTGTCGCGACTGGTGCAGGAGTGCATGGCGCAGGCGGACTACCGTTGGGAGAACCGGGCGCTCGCGGCGTGGACGCGCGGGGAGCCGATCCCGCCGCAGGACTCGGACGACCAGGTGGCGAGGACCTGCATGGGGCAGGCGGCATCCGCGCTCGGGCTGGAAGTGCAGAACGACGTGCTCAAGTCGAGGCTCGCGGACGTGGACCAGGATCGCGAGAAGCTGCGCGTCGCCACCGACAAGGACCGCGAATTCCTCGAGCAGAGCAGCGACAAGATGATCACGGCGCTCGGCGAGGCGGCGAAGAAGCCGCCGCCATCCGCGGTGGCGACCGCGACGAGCACGGGGACGGCGAAGACGGAGAGCGATCAGCGCAGCTCAGCGCAGCCCCCTGCGCCGGCACCGCCGACCACCGTGGTTATCGCGGCGCCTCCGGCGACGACCACGGTCGTCACGGCGCCGGCCGCGCCGAAACCGGTCGCGTCGCCCTGCCCGGCAAAGCCCAGGGCCGGGAAGGTGCCGCCGAAGGACGGGCCGGGCTGTGAGAAAGCGACCGCACCCGAGCCGGCCGACAAGACGGCGTCACGCGAGCCGAACAAGAGCTGATTCGCGCACCGTTAGTGAACGATCACTGACGGGCAGTAGACGTCGGCGACCAATTCGCCTTTGTGGACGCCGATGAATTGGTAGTGGTGCGCACCCGGCTGGTCGACGGTGGCAACCTGGGCATTCCTCTGGGGCGCTACCTGCACATAGAAGTTCTTGACGACGACGGGGACGTCGAAGACGACCCAGGCCTGCTCGAGCGCCACACCGGTGACGTGGAATTCGAGCTTCGTTCCGGCCCCGACGTGGACGGTCCCGGGGTCGTAGGAAAAGTTGTAAACGTTCTCACCGCCGAGGGTTTCTTCCGTGATTTTGATGTTGATCGGCATCGGGATCGCCGTGCTCGGCCTGATCACCTTCGGAACGTGCCTCACTGCCTTGAGGTGCTTCATCGTCTTCCCCCTGTCGATTGCAGATATCTCGCGTCGCGGCGCAACGCCTCGAGCGGTGGAGCGTTCTCGATCTCCTCCCGCGAGAATCCGCGGCTGAGCGCCGCGCGCACCGATTCGACCGCGCGATCGCGCATCCCGCTTTCCTCGAAGACCAGCGCGGAGCGGAACAGGACGAGACCGTCGTCTCCACCCGCGCGGAGCGCGACCTCGATCTCGCGCAGCGCGGAGCGCTTGTCTCCTGCGAACACCTGGTACATCGCCAGCCGCGATCGCAGCTCCGCGTTCCGCGGATTCACCCCGAGCTGTTTCTGCGCTTGGGCCGCCGCCTCGCGGTATGCGCGTGCGACTTCCATCTGCTTGCCGGCCACGTACCGGGAAGCGTCCGCGTAATTGCCCCAGGTGCGATCATCGGCGGGCTCGAGCTCTATCGCCTTGAGGAAAATCTCAGCCGCGTCGCCGTACCGATGCTGGAGATAGTACACGGTGCCGAGATTCGAGTACGCCTGCGCCGTGCGGTTGAGCGCGAGCGACCGTTCGAGAAGCGCAGCCGCCTGCGCATGACGTCCGAGACGCAGATGCATCACGGCCAGGTTCGCGTATCCGGTGTAGTTGTCGGGCGTGAGATCGATGACGTGCCGCAGCGGCGGGATCGCTTCCTCGATCCGGCCGTGGCGGTTGTAGAAGAGGCCGAGGTCCTTGTACGCGGCCCAGTAGTTCGGCCTGAGCTCGATGGCGCGCCGGAAGGTGGCCTCCGCCTCCTGCGTCCGCCCGGCCTCGTCGTACGAGCGCGCCAGCTCGCGGATGGCTTCGACGTTTCCCGGCTCCAACTCCAGCGCGTGCCGGAAG
>Ga0209235_1000064_pt1 | contig 40519 bp, 41 predicted proteins | sample GraSoi013_1_20cm_4_FD_185817 | JGI IMG/M metagenome (GOLD analysis project Ga0209235, IMG submission 185817) | Grasslands soil microbial communities from the Angelo Coastal Reserve, California, USA - Sample 09_25_2013_1_20cm (SPAdes) (version 2) | ecosystem: Environmental > Terrestrial > Soil >... | reverse complement strand
ATGGACTCGTTGGAGCAGGATTCATTGAAAAGCACGATTCCAAATGGCACATGAGTGGAGGGTTCATGCAGGAACTGGAACAGATGATGAGGGTCTATTCTTCGGAAAGCGGATACGAACCTAAAATGAAGTAGTCCTCCAATAAACTGGAGCTTTAGCATCTGTCCAATAAATTGAAGATCTAACTGCGAGTCCTTAAGACGCGGCCGTGAAGATCAATCTCCCCCTTCCTAACTCTCGTAGTCGAGATAGGTTTCCCATCGGCAGCATTGAGCAAGTCGACGACGAGAATATCTAGTGGCTGGAGGCCATTTTGCTTTCTGAGCCGGTTCAACTCACGACCGCTTGCAAGTGTATTCTTGCTGACGATGAGCGCTTGTAATTTTCTACGCCTAGCAGCAGGTCCGAAGGGCTCACTAAGCTCCGTCACCCGTGCTCGCGATAACCAACGCTGGGTTTCCAAATATCTGTTCAGGTCTCGTACGCGGCTCGAAAACGACCGAACTTCGTGTTTCTTGTGAAGAGTCGTGACAAGCCGATCGCTCGTAACGCCGATCAAAACTATGTCTCCGAGCTTGAAAGCTTCAGAAAGCAATTGTCGGTGCCCGACGTGTAAGGCATCGAACGTTCCTCCGAGAGCCACAAGCTTGTATGGGCGGGCGGATCGAGACAAGTCGCGTCATTTGAGATCTTGTTTTGAAGAATAAACCTTGGTCTACCGTGGGCAATTCCTTCGGTTTTTTGGAGTCTATAGGACCGCGCCACTGTTCGTCACACGGACGAGACGAAGTCAACCAGTCCTTCACCTGACAATGATCAGTACTCTTATCCTCAAATCCGTCACCGGCCCTTAACCATTTGAAGGGAGAAACTTGGGCTCGGATTCTAGATCCCCCAAAGCACACCATCGATTCGGTTTCTCTGGTCTGGTGACGAGACAAAGAAGGGACATGGTTACTAAAGATGATATTCTTGATAGTTTGACCAGGCAAGCCGAGCTTAGGCAGAAACTCGGGGAAAATGATCAAGTGAGACTAGAAGAAATTGCCGAGATAGAAGATTTGAGCCGGTTTCAGGGGCTCAACCATGAACCTGAAGCTGCTTCGAAGACGGCAGAGAGAGGAAGGTTCGCAGATCTTGCATTCATCTTTATGCTCCTAATTGGCCTGACAGTAGCATGGCTCTATGGTTCGATCTCGAAGCCGTTTGATTTGGCGTCACTGAACGCGATCATTCAGAAATCGAGTGTCCCGTTGATTTTCGCCAACCAAGCTGAACTAGGTATTATCGCACTAGCCGCTGTTATTGGCGCTTTGTGGATTCGACAGAGAAGGCGGGTCCCAAGCCTGCGTCTACTTTCTAGCTAACTGCAGGATTCAGCGGAGTCGGAATCGCCCTAAGCGCAGACTCGCCTATCCGAGTGGCAGATTCTCTCTTCATTCTAGGTTATATCATGGAGAAGATTGGCGTCCATTTGTGCCAGAGGATTCTCAAGTGTCGGGGGAGAAACCTTCAAACCCATACCTGACCTCCCCCACACTTACCTTTTCCGTCATACTAATCGCCGTTTACTTGGCCATTGGATTCCTCGGAGGCGATCTCCTCAACCCTCCCGTGCTTCTTGCGCTAGCTCAGTGTGATGGTCCCTTACCCATCTATCCCTGGACCTTGGTGACGTCGATTTTTCTCCATGCAGGCATCATCCACATCGCTAGTAATGTTCTATTCCTACTGATCTTCGGATTCATCCTTGAAGAACAGGTCACCAAGACTCGTTGGATTGCGACGTTCTTTCTCACGGGCGTTGCGGGAAACCTAACCTTTGTTGGAGCGGATCTCGCTGGATTCTTCCTTACTGGCGTCCCTAACGTGAACTCCCTGAGCTGTGGAGTAGGTGCCTCAGGGGCAGTGTATGGCATAATGGGAGCAGCAACTGGAGTCCGAGGCGTTATCTTGATCATATTCATCGCGGGCTTGGATCTCTTCGCGGGCGGAGGTTTCTTCGCGCACATCGGAGGTCTGATCACGGGGCTCCTTCTCCGAAGGTTCTGGAACTCCGACCTGAGGAACTTCTAAGCATCAGCTTCAATGAGGAGACAATATGCGTCATTCGATCTACGTGGTAGCCCGGGGGAGATTCGAACTCCCGTCAGCAGGTTGCTCCAACCCCTCTGTTTGAGGGGATCCAGAGCCGACTAGGGACGCTTCCGTGTTTCTGGCCCGAAACGCCCATGCTATGCTAGACCACTACACCACCGGGCTACGAAGCTCTCGGTTCCGCCTTGACTAGCCATAATAGGTTTCGTTGAATTTGAACAAGGAAGAATCGAGATTGGTCTATTCGCCACCGCCCCCCAGCGGGGACATTCCAGAACAACAGTTTGCCGTCAGTCGGGATCTTCAAGAGTCACTGTTCAACCCGTTGAAGCACGATATGGAAAGGGCTTGTACGATCCCCTCCTGCCAACTTTGTCCGGTCTGGGTTGAAGGATTGATATCTGCACGGTCGGCAAGTAAATCGCTCAGAATCAGCCCTGATTTCGAATCTGGGGAGAGGCTACATGACGCCCCTAGAATCGTTCGAGGATCGGCCCAGATTTCCGGTTATTGTCCCTTTTCATCTAAGCCTGGGAATGTGCCCTGAACCGCGAGACTCGCCCTCTATCCATGCCAGACAGCAAGTATTCTCCGGGAGAGGAGGGGTATTGCGCAGAGCACCTCGTGACGCAAGAGTGGCTGAGAGGAAGAATCCGGGAACCAGGTATTTGCTTTCCCAAAAGGGGTGTTCGTAACGAATTGAAGAATTCCCGTCTTCTTGCCCTTCGATCAAAACCGGGACTGCACTCTGAATCACGAGATTCGCCTTGAAACCTCGCCAGACGGGGATCGTTCAGCCAAAAGGAGGGCACATTATCGCGCATCTCACGACGCAAAGAGCCGAAATCCCACCTGCAACCGGATGGCTCGAGATCGGCTGGAGGCGAGAGCCCGGACCGGAACCCGACCTAGCCTATATACTTGTCGAAATACTTATATTTGAAATCAAACGCGTCGCTTTCGCTTTCCGAGCTTGGACTCTTCTAAAGCGCCGTCCGAAACCGGTCCAGCAGGCGGAGACACACACGGTCTCGCGAAACCCAGGTAGAAACAATGAGCACCCCATCCCCAAGCGCACACCCGCCCAAGGTATCCGTTTGTCCCGAATGCGGGAGCCTCAATCTCATAGAAGACTTCGACCAAGGCGAGACCATTTGCCAAGACTGTGGCTTGGTTCTATCCCAGAACCTAATGAGTCGCGGGCCTGAGTGGCGCGCTTTTACCAAGGAGGAAAAGGATGAGAGAGGCCGCGTCGGAATACCAACATCCTTCTCTATTCACGACAAAGGACTCTCAACAGTTATCGACAGAGTCAACAGGGACGCGTTCGGCAGACAGCTACCCTTCGAGACGAGAATGGAAATGCTCCGTCTCCGGAAGTGGCAAATCCGGACCAGAGTACACTCATCATCCGACCGCAACCTAGCCCAGGCAATGGCCGAGCTAGACCGTCTAACAGACAGGTTGCACGTACCTGCCAACGTCAAGGAAGACTCAGCCGTCGTCTACAGAAAGGCACTCGACAACGGACTGGTCCGAGGACGCTCAATTGCTGCAATAGCAGCTGCATCCCTGTACGCAGCCTGCAGATCTAGTGAGACCCCACGAACCCTCAAAGAAGTGGCATCAGCAAGCAGAATCAAGAAGAAAGACGTCGCACGCTGCTACCGTCTCCTGCTGAGAGAGCTAGAAATGTCGATGCCGGTCGAAGACCCGATTCGTTGCATATCAAAAATCGCCAGCAGAGCCGAAATCACAATACAGACTCAACAGTCAGCGATTCAAGTACTAAAAGATGCACGAAAGAAGGGAGTGGTAGCCGGGAAGGATCCAATGGGCCTGGCTGCAGCAGCACTATACGTCGCTTGTGTCCTCCAAGGAGAGAAGAAAACTCAAAAGGAAATCGCGGAGATTGCGAACGTCACAGAGGTCACGGTGCGGAATAGGTACAAGGGTTTGAAAGACGCCCTCGGACTGATTGCTTGAACCGGGTACGCTAGCGAAGGTACTGGCGCATGCTCTGAATATTGTTGAACACGGTGGTCCATTGCGGTGATGGATTGGGTTTCGTCGTGCTGTATCCAGTCATGGATATGGAGAATTTCACCCGTGGATCCCTAGAGTAGTAATAGATAATGTCCAGCTTTCTCTTTGGATTCGCATTATAGAGACTCCTCTTCAAAGCGTTGAAAAGGTACTTGTTAAAGAACTCCAGCTCAATCGAGACAGTTATCCGCTCACTCAATCGAGAACCTTCTAACTCGCCTTATCGTATATACCGGCCATACCTATTTATCGATAGCCCCTGGAGCCGACCAAACCCCAACTAGTCCTCTGGAAAGCGCTGGAAACCCTCGGCAATACCGAGAGACTTGAAGAAGTAAGCAGACTGAGGCTCGATCCCCCCCAGACCCGGATTTGTTCCCTCCCCGCATCCCCTTGGTTACAATTCCGATTTTACCATTAGACACAACACTAACAGAAGGAAAGAATGACCGAAAGAACGACAATAATTCTAGCGCTGGGGATGGCCTGGCTGTTCTGGTTCCTATTCTTCCTCTATCTCGGGGTCTAATCCGTCTTTTCCTAAAGGCACGCTTAAATACGCAAGTCGGCTATAGAAATCTCGTGGACGATTACAAGGGAGAACTGGGCTTCTAGAATGGCCGACGTGTGTTCCACCTGCGGCCTTCCCAAAGACATCTGTGTCTGCGGCACCATTAGCATGGAGCAGCAGACCGTAAAAGTGCGCATGGAAATGCGCAAATGGGGAAAACCTGCAACCATAGTTGAGGGCATCGACGGCAAAAGTGTGGATCTTCCAGACCTGGCAACAAAACTGAAAACCTACTGCGCCTGCGGCGGTACATCCAAGAACAATGCCATCATCCTGCAAGGAGACCACCGCGACAAGGTGAAGAAAGTTCTGGTAGGATACGGCTTTCCCGAAACCAGCATAGAGCTTCACTAAGCGGCGTAATCCATGTCTAGTCTCAAGGAAGTTCTTGGCTCACTTCGACGAGGCCCGATGGTTCTTCGCACCTGTCCCCGATGCGGTTCAACCGTCATAAGATCCCGAATGCCGCTGGAAGGATCCATGTTGCCTGCAACTTACGTGTGTAGGAGCTGCGGATATCAGGGGTTCGTCGCCTTAGAGGAGGAACGGGAAACCGATTCCTAGACCGGGTCTCGTATCAAGACACTCGAAGGACTCTTGCAATTTCTGATTCGAACACTTCCGGTCGGAACTGCTGAGCCTTAGCGGACGAGGCTGCCGAAAGCGTTTCGCGGAGCTGATCGTTTTCAGCAAGCTTCATGATCTGTTGGGCTGCAACGGACAATTTACGCCATCGGAAACCCACATCATTTGTTACAATCTCTCTAGGTCCACCACTGTCATGGACAACGGGGACGCATCCAGCAGCCATAGCCTCAACGATCGTTATCCCAAAATGCTCATTCTCAGCACAATGAACATACGCCATCGCTCTTCCAAGAAGATCCTTTGCCTTTCTTAGAGGTGAGAGAGTGAAGGAAACATTTTCTGGCGCCGTTCTTCTTAGCTGATCAAAGTACGCTGAAGTCCCATCTTGGAGACTCCCAATCGCGACAAATCTTGCTGTAGGAACCATTCGAGCCAATTCGACAAACAAGTGGAATCGCTTCTCCGGAACAATCCTTCCAACGGTTATTACCAAATTCTCTTTTGTCCGCATGCTAGCGAGTTCCGAATAGATTTCGACTGGACAGGGTGGATACACGGTTACCGAGTCGCGCCCCCATGTCCTCCGGATGAATTCACGGGTAAAATCCGAGACGCTTAGCAGGAGTCTAACCCGGCGAACGCGGTTTCGGTAATACGCGCTTGCCGGCCGATAGTACAAACGCCAGATTGGGGAGGTCGATGATTGTAGGTGAGAGAAGTATTCCGGAAAGTAACAATACTGCATGATGGGAGCACGTGTTGACGGCACGTAACCTATGTCCTGAGTGCTCAGCACGATATCGAAAGAATTCCGCGAGACGAGACCTCGAATCCGAAACCTGTGATATGCAAGGCGCTGGTAGAGAAGAACCCGGGGCCCGAGGACAGGCTTGAAGGGAGGATAATAGGATCTGTTGACTTTTTCAAATAGCTCCTCGCAGCCATAAAAGTCCTCGAAGCTCGCTTCGTCGAACTCTTCGGTTATTAGGGTAACTTCGTGGCCGGCTTTGGTCGCCGCGAGGATTGAGTGAATCGCAACCCTTTCGCCGCCGCCCTTGACGCCTAGCCGTGGGTGAACAAGGAGTACCTTCATGGCTAACCGCAGTAATCTGAAGCCTAATCGGCGGCCGCCTAGCTATTCTTAGACCTCCACATCTCTATTGTGAGCTTCAACCCCTCCCGAAGGGTATGAGACGGCTTCCAGCCTAGTTCCTCTGAAATTTTCGAGTTGTCAAGTACTAGATATTGAGGGTCTTGTGACTTCGGCCGCTGAGGGTATCCAGGCGGATATGACCCAAAGACAATCTTTCCCTGAAACTCTGTCATTGCCGTCAACATTTTCGCCAATTCGGAGTTCGTAACTGGGTTCCCTGGCGACACGTTATAGACTTGACCGATCGCCTTGGCCGATTTGGAGGCTAGGATGTAGCTAGTAACGTGATCTTCGGCAAACATGTAGTCTCGGATTGAGGCTGGAGCTCCAACATAGCAGGTTTCTCCTGCAAGCATTTTGGATATGAGATATTCAGTGTAGAACCCTCCCTCGCCGGTTCTTCCATAGCTATTGATAGGGCGAAGCACTGTTCCTTTTAGATGATAAACTCTGTCAGCCATCTGCACGTACTGATCAGCTGCGGATTTTGTGACGGCGTATGGGGATGCAGGATTGAGTATTGCATCTTCTCGAATAGGCTTCTTGCCAGCTTGCCAGCCGTATACCTCGGCGGTGGAAGCTGCGATGAGCCGTGCGTTGGGCGCCTCCCTCAAGATCGCATGAACTAGGTTGACCGTTCCCTCGAAGTTTGTAGCGATGTATGGATAAGGATCGTCAAAAGACAACCTGACAGGTGTGAGCGCTCCGAGATGAAAAATTATCTCTGGCTCCGAAGCATCTACAGCGGATATGATGGAGTGGAAGGTTCCAAGATCTCCTTCTATAAGATGAACTTGGGAAATTACATCTCTGATTCTACTCAGTTCTCTTTCAGATGAGTGCCTGACCAAACCGTGGACATTGTAACCGTCCTTGACTAGTCTAGAGGCTAATCTTGAGCCTATGAATCCAGTTATTCCAGTAATGAGCACATTCACTCTAATTTTCCTTCCTTTAGCGCGTCATCAGCCTCTTCAAGTTCTCTCAACGAGTTAACCGTGATGAAAGCTCCGTTATGCTTGAAGGCTTTTAGCTTATTCATATGTGCCAACTTCGGAAAAGTTGTTCTTTCAATATCGCCTTTCTGCGGCAAGTAATCCAGCACCTTCTGATCGAAAACGTAGATGCCCATCGAGCAGAAGAAATCCCTCAGAACTGGCTTCTCTACGAAACCTTCACAGAATCCTTTAGGACCGATTTCGACAAGGCCGAACGGCAACCTCGGATGCACGACCGCAATTGATGCCAAGGATCCTTCTTCCGAGTGGTTGTCGTGGAATGCACGTAGTCTTAGATCCGTAATCTGGTCGCCGTTAAGCGCGAAGAATGAGGGAGAATCTACATAGCGTGAAATCGCAAGCCGGAAGCCCTCGCTCGTTCCGCCTTCCACTGTATGAACGCTGTATCGAATATCCACTCCAAATCTTGCCCCAGTTCCGAAATATCGGATTATTTTTTCTTTCAGGTATGCAACGCCTATGACTAGGTCTGTGACCTTGTTCTGTTGGAGCCACTCGATGACCCATTCGAGAAGAGGTTTCCCACCGACCTTGACTAGTCCTTTCGGACTATCATGGGTAATCGGTCGTAGTCGCAGTCCTTCTCCACCTGAGAGGATGACGGCCGTCCTAGGAATCGTCATTTTATAAACTCAAACTTCCATCTAGTTGGGACCAAGCCGCTCAGCTTCAAAGTTCAGCTTTGGCCTGTCTGATTTGATAACTAAGGTTTCGGTCGTGAGGACTATTCGATATTTACAGCGAGCAGATAGACTATCGAGGCGACAACGGCAAAGAAGGCGAGGGGCACGTACCAAAGGAGTAGCCCGCCCGTTACCAGGACGAGGAGAGCGCCAAGATCAGCTTTGTCTTTTCTTCTCGACAGATCTACGTTCCAAACGCCGAGGGAGTAGAGGCTTACCGCGAGGACCCCCAGCACTGCCGCAACGCTGAAGAATAGAACTGAGAAGATCGAGCCGCCAATGGGTTTGTCGTTGGAGATGGTGGGAACTATGCTTGCAATAGGTCCAAGTAAGAATCTAAGGCCATAAACCAGTCCAAGGCCGAAAACGACCCAAGCCAAAGGAAGTAGAAAGAGCCGTTTCTCCAAGTGCTTTCCTGAACCGTTCGCCGACCGATATTTCATATAAACGTTAGGCCCAGCGTTTCATCGAACGAATCATGAACTTCAGCAGGTTGATTTTTAGGAGCTGGTACTATTTCCGACTTGGTTATGGAACTTATGTAGCGTTTCCGCTTGGCTTCGTTAGTACTATGATTGTGATTTATGAACTTGCTTTGAAAGATGTCCCCCAAGTCCATGATTACTTTCCCCATTTGTACATCTTTGGCATCATCGCCTTATTGATTATAGGTCCAATTAGCATCTACGCGGGACTTTACCACATGAAACGTACAGGAGCATACTCCGCGGAAGCTTCCGTGCTCACCGAATCCAATCCTTACGTCTACAGGGCTATACCTGGCAAAGAGCGCGAGGTCTTCCTCCCGTTGATGATGCTCACCGCAAAGGCACTGGCGAAAATGTTGGAGCAGCAACACTCAATGACTCTAGAGGATCAGAGAGAGTTCCAGACAGTTCTCGATAAAGCGAATACCCTGTTAGAAGGCGCCTCCATTGGGCAGTCGAAAAATGAGCCAAAGAACTAACGGAGTCATTCTTGCGATCAGATATCAGAGTCTGGACACAGCCTAGGCTGTGGGCCGAGTATACGTTCCCCAGTAACAAAGGGATAATTAGCAGTCTAGACCGGGCCGGCGACTAGAAGCAGATGAGCGAAGATCTTCCTCAAACAAAGTATGTTGTGGAAGTCACTGTTCCCGAAAAGAGCCCTGCAACTCCAAAGCAGTACGTTCAAGATCTCAAGGGCGCTGTCGGAGGCAAACAGCTGGCTAGGATGAAGAAGGAAGCTGTAGACTGTCCGGTTCTTTCTAAGACCGTCTCTTTCGCGCAGTGCTTCGCATGCCCCAACTTTATTCGGCGAGTCAAGGGGAAGGTTGACTGTAGAGGGTTTCCTCTACCCGCTTCCACTTGATACCGGTCGATTTTTACCGCCAAGGCGCTCGCGGATTGAACGAAGAAGCCCAAAAACTCATGGAAGAATTAGGTTTCTCCAGAGAAGGATGCTCAATCTACTTTTCTCTCTTGGAAAAACCTTCAGGCGAGACCATAGAGCAGATTCTGGCTCATTCGAGCTTCTCATCAAGAGAAGCTGAAAGAGCAGTTAAGGAACTTGTCGAGAAGGGGATCGTCCGGGTCAGCAGCAACAAACTCGAAGCATCCGAGCCCAAACAGTTCGTTGCTAAGATTCAAGACATGAAAAGGACAGAGATGTCACGCGACCTGGATGCCCTCAACGCCAAAAGTACACGGTTACTTTCACTTCTAGAACCGCAGTATTGGGAGCTGCGACTAGGGATCAAGCCGGAGGATCTCTTGGAACCGCTGCCGACACTTGAGGAAATGGAGATTAGGACCGTCAGAGTGATTGGGAACGCAACCAGAAGCGTTTCCATTTCCGCGGAGACCTTTGGTTGGTTCGGAAAGGTCAAGGAAGAAATCTATCGCGCGATCGAGAGGAAGGTAAGATTCCGGCTCCTCATGACTGCGAAAGATCAAGACGCAATCTCGAGAGCCCGAGAAGCAAAGGAACTAGGAATAGTTGTCCGACAACCCAGGGAAGACTGGTACCCTGTGAGAGGGACGCTGTCCGACGATAAAGAGCTCGTGTTCCTCATATGGGCCACAAATGAGAGAAGGGGCGGACGGCCGAAGTTTTTCCGGCCGCACTTTTCCAAGAACGACGGGATGATACGGGTCTTCGCCGACGCGTTTGACAAACGCTGGTCCGACGCAAGTCCACTCTAGACGGCTGACGGGAACATCGGGTCTGCGCACGCTTGCGCACGACTACACCGATCTAGGGTTGCCGTCTGTCGTTACGAGAACAGGCGGAATCGAGAGAAGGGTATAACTGACGATTTGCGAGAGGATGCGTCGCCCTCAACCACTCTTGCGTCACGAGGTGCTCTGCGCAATACTCCCTCCCCCTTTCTAGAGAAAATCTTCTGCCCGGCATTGATAATGGGCGAGTCTCGCGATTCGGGGCGCATTCCAGGCCTAGATGAAGAGGGAAAATAAGGGGAAATGTGGGCCGATCCTCGAACGATTTTTGGAACGAGTTACGGGCGTGATCCTAGATTGAAGATCTGAGCACGTTTTGGGGCGAGTTTCGATCATCATACCGCCGCTAGAACTAGGGGGCGAAATTCATTCAGTATCTCTTGGACCTGTTTCTCTGTCTTGGCTTCAGCGTAGAGCCTAAGCAAAGGCTCGGTGCCGCTGGCCCGAACCAGAACCCAACCCCGTCCCTCTAGGTCCACTCGGACACCGTCTAGGCTACTGGATATCCTACCCAGGAGCCTTGCCTTGAGCGCTTTGATAGCGGCATCCTTTGCTCCTTCCTTGCAGGGAATTTTCTCCTTCACCATGTAGAACTTGGGAAGCTCATCCAATAACTTGGAAAGAGATCTACCCGTCTCTACGATGGCATTCACAACTAGTACAGCGGCTATTGTTCCATCCCTGACGGGATGATGAGGAGCGTAGAAGATACCGCCGTTTTCCTCCCCACCCAGCAACGCACTTACTTTTACGACTGTTCTTGAGACCTCTATGCTCCCCACTTTAGTTAGGATCAGCTTGCCTCTTCTTTTGCTCGCAACTTCCGATACCACCATCGAGGTGTTGATGGGCGTTACAACCTTCGCGCCAGGATGAGTCCTCAGCAGTTCATCCTCAATGAGTGCGAGAGTCCGATCTCCCGGTTGAACTTCCCCCCTTTCATCGACGAAGATCGCCCTGTCCCCGTCCCCATCATGAGCAATTCCCAGGTCGGCCTTTTCCTCCCTAACAGTTCTCGAGAGAGCGCCTAGATTTTCGGGCCGCGGCTCCGAATTCCGACCGGGAAAATCACCATCAATTACATCGTTAACGGAGATAACACGAGCACCAAGGTCTCTCAGCAACGTCGGGGTCGTTTGGGCAGCAACTCCGTTACCCGTATCGATAACAATCTTCAGATCCCTGACTCGGTCCTTATGGACGACATGCTTCTCAACTTCATGAAGATAGGATCTTATTTCTCCCTCTCTGCTCGTTCGCTGACCTGGGGAATAAGTGGCAGGCAATTGAACTCGATGAATGAGCAGCTCCATTTTCTCTTCCTTCGCACGATCAATCTCGATCCCGTCAGAATCAACGACCTTGAATCCGTTGTATTCGGGTGGGTTGTGGCTCGCAGTAACCATCACCCCCGCTGAAGAGGAAGCTTTCCTGACCAGAAATTCCAACGCCGGAGTTGTGATCAGACCAAGATCTTCAACATGGTTCCCTCGAGCAAGTAATCCTGCTGCAACCCCCTCGAGGAGCATACGACTTGATAGCCGGCCATCTCTACCGATCAGTACTCTATGTTTAGGAAAGAGAGTTCCCAAGGCTGACCCGACGCGGAAGGCGATGACGGAGTCAATCTCCTTACCAGCGACTCCTCTAATTCCATTGGTTCCGAATAGCCGTGGTGCCTTCGCCATTTTTTCTGACCCTCCTTCTCTTCTATTCTAGAAAAGAATAACCGAGTTTGAAGCCACCATTGAGCTTTCTGGGATAGTCAGCTGTCCAGCGATTATTGAGCCACGTCTTATTTTCGATCCCTTCCCGATTACTACTCTTTCTCCAACGACCGAATCCTCGATAACTGTTCTGTCACCAATTGATGTTTCTTCAAATATTATCGAGTTCCGTACAACTGCTTCGTCGCCGACACTCACGTTGTTGCTGAGAATCGCGAGAGGGCCGACCTTCGCGCCCACTCCTATGCGCGTCCCTGCGCCCAAATACGAGGGCTGCAAAATTTCCCCTCCGTTCTGGTCAGTTGCCTCAGGGGCTTCGGCATTAGGCTCTTGCCTCTGCAAGAGTTCTCGGTTGGCTCGGACATATTCTGAAATACTTCCGATGTCGTACCAGAAGCCATCATGCATCCACGCTTGCATCCGTCCGTTCCGAATTAACTTGGGAAAAACCTCCTTCTCCAGACTGACTGGTGCGCCATCTGGAATGGAATCGATTACGCTAGGATTGAGCACGTATACCCCTGCATTCACATGACTCATAGCTGAGGGAGAAGCCGATTTTTCCTCGAACTTTTTCACAATTCCATTAGAGTCGGTCAAGACCGAGCCGAACGGGGAGGGATCAGGGACAGAGACCAACGCTATTGTTGCATCCGCCTTTGCCTCTTCGTGCATCGCAAGCATGCGTCTAAAGTCGATATCGCTCACTATGTCACCGTTTGTCACGAGGAAAGGGTCACCCTTGCCGAGAAGATTGGCCGCAAGCCGAATCGGACCTGCGGTTCCTAAAGGCGTCTCCTCTACCGAATACTCGACCGTTAGCCCTGCCACTCGGTTACCTACTTCGATCTTCAATCTATCCGAAAGATGATTGACTGCTAGGATTAGCTGGTCAACCCCACCGGAGCTGAGCCAGCGAGCCATCCACTCAACGAGCGGCGTCCCGACAATGGGAAATAACAACTTCGGCTTCGAGCAACTGAGCGGGCGAAGTCTTGTCGCGAAACCTCCAGCAAGTATCAAACCTCTCGAATGTATCCCCCACGACAGCGAATTTTCGATTCGCTACTCCCCTATATTGTCTTTAGAGCTGGACACAGAATAGTTTGAAACTACCGATGTTCAAGAGAGATAACCTAGAGCCGTCTGAAGGCGTGATCCTCACGGTAAAGACCGGTTTGTCATTCTCGCCCTGTCAGATTACTGGCTTCTTTAGCATACATGATACGCTGAGTGATCCCTTGAAGATCGGGTCAACTGGGGCTGGGATGAGCCTTCAACAGGGAGTGACGACTTCAGTTAGGATCAAGCGAGCGTCACAATCGAAAATAGCTATCTCATTTAACGGAAAACCACTCGCCAATCCACTCGTATCGAGAACCGTGGTTCGAGAACATCTAGAAAGATCATCAGAAACATTGAGAGTGAATGTCTCTCATAAGGGAAGCCTTCCAATGGGTTGTGGCTATGGAACAAGCGGCGCGGGAGCCCTAAGCCTGTCTCTTGCGCTTAACCAGGCACTCGGCTCCCACCTCAGCAAGATTGAGGCTGCACAAATCGCTCACAAGGCAGAGGTGAAGCACAAGACAGGCCTCGGAACCGTTACTTCTGCATTTTATGGGGGACTGGTAATACGGACCCGTGCCGGAGCTCCCGGAATCGCAGAAGTCAAAAAAGTCAACCCCTCGTCCTCACTGAGAGTTGTTTCAGGCGCGTTCGGACCGATATCAACCTCAGGCGTTCTAACCAACAGTGGACTGAGAAAGCGAATCAACTCATGCGGAAGAGGATTAGTCCCTCTTCAGGTTAAGAGTCCTGAGACTAAAACTCTCCTCAGATTGTCGAAAAGGTTTGCAGATTGCCTCGGATTATTCTCCCCGCGACTGCGTGGAGCCCTTGCAAAGATGGAACGAAAACAGATAGTATCTAGTATGATGATGATTGGAGAGTCGCTCTTCACCGTAGTTCAAACAGATCTGGTCTCTGAAGCCAAGGCAAGCATCAAGTCAGCGGGCCTCATTCCAGTAGTAAGCAAAATCTCTCGCCAAGGAGCGGTAGTGTTTTGAAAATATCACCTAACCATCCACGCTTTAGATCCCTCGGGACCAGGGAAAGACTGGTCCGAGGATTTCAAAACGGAATCGTAGCTCCGCAAGGCTTGATCGCCCACGGCCGTGGAGAGGCATTTGATTACATGCTCGGTGAGACCACACCAAAATCCTCTAGACTTGCGACCAAGGCTGCCGTCGCACTCCTATTGAGAGCAAGAAACCCAGTCATATCGATCAACGGCAACACGGCCGCTTTAGTACCGCGAGACATAGTCAGACTTGCACGTTCAGTACCGGCTGGACTTGAGGTAAATCTGTTTCACAGAAGCCTCGCGCGAGAGAGAAGAATTGCTTCTTTGCTCAAGCGCAACGGAGCAGAACTAGTACATGGAGTGGACGAAAGGGCCAGAGTTAGGATCCGAGGAGTAGCCAGCCCAAGGCGTGACGTCGATGCTCAGGGGATTGGGGACGCTGACGTTGTATTAATCCCGCTTGAAGATGGTGATCGAGCGGAAGCACTTACAAACGCCGGCAAGGCCGTGATAGCCATAGACCTCAACCCTATGTCGCGAACCTCCCGAGCCGCCGCCGTCACCATTGTCGATAATATTATCCGAGCTATTCCGGAATTGCTCCAAATCACTCTGACAATGAAACCTCTTTCGATGTCTAGATTAGGCGCCATAGCTTCAAAGTTTGACAATGAGACGAATCTTGCGAGAGCGATGAAAGACATGATCCACTACATGCAAGGATGGGCCGAGACTTGAGCGAAAATTCTAACACAGAGAAAAAAAAGGTAACTATTGCGGACTTCTCGAAAATGAAGGCTGAGGGACGGCGTATCGTGATGGTAACATCGTATGACTACCCCACATCGATTATCGCGGACGACGTCGGAGTTGACTCGATCCTTGTCGGAGACTCTTACGGGATGGTGGTTCTGGGTTACGACACGACCATTCCTGTAACAGTAGAAGAACTTCTTCCAGTATGTCAAGCAGTCAAAAGAGGCGCGAGCCATTCACTGTTGATCGGCGACATGCCGTTCCTAAGTTTCCAAATCTCTGAAGAGGATGCCATAGGAAACGCTGGACGCTTCATCAAAGAAGGAAGAATGGAAGCTGTCAAGATCGAAGGGGGAAAGGACATGGCACACATCGCGAAAGCCGTTGCGAACACAGGCATACCCGTGCTCGGACACATTGGCCTCACGCCGCAGACTGCAACCCTTCACGGAGGGTATAGAATTCAGGGCAAGAACGCTCACTCTGGCAAGGAACTCATTGAAGATGCCAAGTCGTTGGAGGCCGCAGGAGTGTTCGGGATCGTTCTTGAAATGATAACAGAAGAAGTTGCAAGAGTCATCACGCAAACCGTCTCAGTCCCCACGATTGGCATTGGTTCGGGGAGATACTGCGATGGTCAAATCCTGGTCTTACACGACATTCTGGGGCTCTATCCTAGGTTTGTGCCAAAATTCGCAAAGCGATACACAGACCTTGCCTCGACAATAAAGGGAGCCATCGGGGAATACACATCTGAGGTCCGTCACGGCACCTTTCCCGAGGAGAAACACGTCTTCAAAATGGACGACGCGGAACGAAGTAAACTCGATTTACGTCAGAAGTCCTGAAAACTTGCGCTTCAGCATTGTAGGTGCAGGCGCCATTGGCTGTCTCTTCGGCGCAAGATTGATGATGGCATCCCATGAAGTCACACTCGTACATCGGGACCCGATTGTTGTCCGAGCATTAAAGAAAAATGGGATTAGACTCCAAGACCTCGACGGAACTCTCACCAAGGTTCGTGTGGCCATTCGAAAGGGTCCAACAAGGCTTCCTGGAACCGAGGTTCTCATTGTTGCAGTGAAAGCATACGATACTAGAGCAGTAGCGGCAAGTTATCGTGGAATGATACATCCTGAGACGACCGTCGTGAGTCTTCAAAACGGTCTTGGCAACGTTGAGACCTTACGATCTGGGTTTAGAAACGAGATTCTTGCAGCATCAACCACCGAAGGGGCCTTATCGCTGGGCCCAGGCTACGTGGTGCATACGGGAAGGGGAGTGACGCTCATTGGGGACGCGCGAGGCGCAAGCTCAGACGCATCCTCTCGCGTCAAGATGGCGTTCGATAGAGCAGGATTAAAGGCGGAAACTAGGTCCAACATTCATGGGGTTCTGTGGACAAAAGCCATAGTCAACGCAGCAATAAACCCGCTTTCAAGTTTGACCAGATTGTCTAATGGAGCGATAATCAAGAACCGAGGGATCCGAGACATCGCCCATAGCGCGATGAACGAGGGAATATCGGTTAGCCACGCAATGCACATCAAACTTGTCGGAGATCCGCGAAAACTCTGGCAGAGGATCTTGTCGTCAACAAGGGCCAACAAGTCTTCGATGCTCCAAGATATTGAACGAGGCAAGATGAGTGAGATCAGGCAACTAAATGGGGCGATTCTCTCCTACGGAAGAAAGACACGGGTCAAGACCCCTGTAAATGGGATCTTGACAAAACTGGTGTTGGGACTAGAGGAATCGTCGAAGACCACAAAGTCAAAAGTCTTAAGCGGCTTTCCGGTGCGAACTAATCGTTAATTTCTACAAGCGGTTCTCATCTTGCCGGATTTCAAGGCCGTGTCACATACGCGAATCGCTTCTATCGCGTCCTTCCCGGAAGGGATGGGGTCCAGGTCGTCACTCACGACCTTCATGAAGTATTCAAGTTCCAACCTTAGCGGTTCGTCGTACCGAATGTACGGTTTGGTCATCATTTTCGAGTTTTCAACTGTAATCTCTTGCGTCATGTAATCTAGGTTGATTGTTGCCTCGCTCCCAGTAATTATCAAAGTGCGAACTTTGCGAGGTGTCAACCAGTTTGCATCCAAGAACCCAGTAACTCCGCGACTGAATCGCAACATGATCTCGGCGTAGTCTTCAAAGGAATGCTTCAAGGACCCGGTCTGGGCGTAGACTACCGAGACGTTGTCCTCTAGGAGAAACCGCATAATGTCAATATCGTGGATCGCTGTATCCTTGATTACTCCAACGTCTCCTATCCTGATCGGCCAACGCGCGACACGTCGCCCGGTAGCGATGATGACCTGCCCTGCGGCTTTTTGAGTTAGTAGCTTTTTGACAAATCGAACTCCTGGGTTGAAGCGTTCAATAAATCCGACCATAAGTTTCAAGCCTGCTTTTGAGCTGAGTGCGACGAGTTTGCGAGCTTGTTCCTGATTCCCAGTCATTGGTTTTTCCACCAAAAGGTTCTTTCCCGCTTCCAGAATCCTCGTACCGACTTGGAAGTGTGTGTGGGTAGGTGTTGCGACCGTCACGGCCTCTATTTCGGGAATGCGAAGAAACTCACGTGTGTCAGTATACCAGGGGACCGAATATTTCGAGCCAACCTGTCTTGCTCGCTCGCGATTAGAGTCGCAAATTCCGAGAAGATTGCATTTGGGATTTTGGCGGAGGACTCGTACTTGATTCTCGCCCCAGAATCCGGTTCCTATGACGCCGGCGCCGACACGTTTCAAGTCCTCGAACTGCCTCTTCCAATAGAAGTATAGAAGAGGCCCGCTTTCTCCACATTTGAAGCTTCCAGAACCCTTGACAGATCGCATATCGCCCCCGGACGGCTCATCTCCGAAGCCAACTTTTGCGGACTTATCTCTGCAAAGTCCGACCTGTCTAATGCTACTAGAGCGCAGCTAGTCCTCGATGCAGCTCTCAACGGCGAGTTCTCAACTCTAACCCCGTCGCCTAGGACGCCAGCTTCGAACCATCGATTGTCCCTGCCAGGGTACACTGAAATTATTGCGCCTCTCCTTTCAAGCGTCCGAATAATTTGTGGAGGACTAGGTTTCGAATCTCGGGGGGAATCCAGCCCACTGAAACCCAAGATTGCAATTCTAGAATGCCGAAAGCGCTTTCCGCAAAGAGACAGTGCACTCTTCACCAATTCCAGAACCTTTTGCTCACCTGCCTCGTTGATTCGACGGGCCGCCCGGACCACGCTCAGGTTTCCTCGGCTACTCGAACTGCCAATGGCGATGTTGCTCGCAATTGCGTCTCTAACTGCGAAAGTGCTGGGCATCCCTAGGTTGTCAGTTCCGGATTGCCTGCTGAGATCGAGTGCCTCAGAATAGTCCACGTCATCAGCCTCGCATAGGCTTGCTAGCTCGAACTCCAAAGCTCGCAATACATCTCTATAGACTGGCCCAAACAGGCCAGCCGCCTCAACGGCGCTGAGTTTTGAGCTCGTACTAATGGACGGGAATACGCCAAGAAAAATCTCCTGAGCCAACGAGAGTGCACCTGTCCCTATTCCTGCGATGAGTTTCGGCTTTTCCCTAAATTTCTGGAGGGTCTCTCCGTTCCAAAACAAGGGCACATAACTTAATTGAACATCTCTACCGACAGTGTGGCCGCTGTGTTTCTCGATAGTTTGCCGAAGAGTTGTACTTGTGAAGTTTGGTCGGCATAACCCGGTAAAAGTGAGGCTTGTCTCACGAGAGATAAACTTGCAAATGGCGCGAGTAGTTCTTTCGAGCTCACTAGACTCACTTTGACTCACTGCGTGTCCGGTTAAGACAATAATCGAGGGTGGGTTGGCAGAGAGCGCTTCTACTCCTGGCAGGAGAGTGATAGTTCCTGATCTCCGGTGAACTCCTAGCAACCATCTCGCTTCGCTTAGCCCGCCGGTTTCGGTTCTTCTCGTCTTGGCTTCATCGAAATGCCCTACGAGGTAGTTTGGATGGCCTGCCTCCGCAAACAAGGCTGAAAGTAAGAGTGCTTCTGGTTCGTTGCCTATGATAGCAATCTTGGATTCGGAAAATTTATTGCTCGTTCGAAACCACCAAAATCTTGCGGAAACCGCCGATTGTCGCATTAGCGGGTTAACCAATTGATACGAATCCATTACAATATCGGGAGGCTGACATGGAGAAGTTGCCATCACCACGAGATGGCGTCAATAGCCAGTTAACACGAATGACGCCAGCCTTCCTCACGGAAATTATTAGATGGTCAAAATATTTGCATCTTTTATCTACTTGTCGTTTGCCCGAAGTGTTGCCCGGAAAAAAGACTATGAAGGTCTGGATTGAGGTTCTAACACCGAAACAGGCGCTCTTCTTCGAGCCTTTGTGCCGCACGCTAAAGCGGGAAGGACATGAGGCGTTGATCACGACCCGTGTCTACCGCGAAGCTGAACAAACTCTCAAGTTGAAGAAACTGCGATTCTCGGTGGTTGGAAGCCACGGTGGAGGTACCGCCTTCGGAAAACTTACTGCGAGCGCCGAGAGAATTACGCAGCTCGCGAACCTGATTCAAAGATGGAAGCCTAACGTGGCTGTCTCCTTCTCATCAGTCGAGGCATCTCGGGTGGCATTCGGCCTTGGGATACCACACGTTGCCGCAAATGACTCGCCGCACTCTTGGATGGTAGCTAGGTTGACGATACCTCTGACAACGTTCCTATGCTGTCCGTGGATCATCGGTCGCTCCGTTTGGAAAGAGTTCGGCGGACCCCTACGGAGGGTCATTCTTTACAGAGCTCTCGACCCTGCGGCTTGGCTCAAACGTCATCGTCCAAACCATGACGTTCTAAGACAATTGAAGCTGAAAAAGGAGCAACCGATTGTTGTTTTCCGGACGGAGGAAGCATTTGCCTCCTATCTTATGGGGAAAGCCAGCGACAAGGAACCTGTGGTGGGACCTATCATAGAGGAGCTGTTGAGGCGGGGATTAGATTGCCAAGTAGTCGTCTCGACAAGGTACGGAATGCAAGCGCCCGTGATGAGGAAGCGCTTTGGCGAAAGGGTTACTGTGGTTGACAGGATAATTGATGCGACTAGCCTGCTTTCGTATTCGTCGGCCTTTGTTGGATCGGGGGGCACCATGACTGTGGAGGCGGCCCTCCTTGGCATCCCGTCAATTTCCTGCTTTCCGGGGCCTAAGCCGCTTTACATTCGGTATCTAGAACGGCTTGGTCTAGTCGAAACAATTAGGTCGCCTCAGGAAATCTCGACTAGGGTTCATAGGGTGCTAACCGACCCGGAGGCGTTTGAAGGCCAGTCAAGGAGCGGAAAACAACTTCTCGCCAAGATGGAAGACCCAGTCGCCAAGATTCTTAGCACGATAAAGCTAGCAGGCAAGGAGAGGACACATTGAACGAAAATGCAGCTATCTCGCTAGATAAGATCAGGTCGAAGACGGCGAAAGTGTGCGTTGTTGGTATGGGTTATGTCGGTGTTCCACTCGCAGTCGCTTCCGCCCAAGCGGGCTTTCGTGTAATCGGTGTCGATGTAGAAAAAGACAAGGTATCCATGATCAACAAGGGCATATGCTATGTCGAAGACGCTTACAGCGAAAAACATCTGCCCGAACTTGTCAGGACTGGATCGATCAGTGCCACAGAGAGCCTCTCTGAAGGGGCCAAAGAATCCGATATCGTGATTGTGTGTGTACCAACTCCTCTCGGCGATAAAGGCGAGCCGGACCTTTCGTTTCTCCGATCCGTCGCAAGGAACTTGTCGAAGAGTCTCTTCGGATTCAAGCTCGTCATCGTTGAAAGCACCAGTTTTCCGGGGACTACGACAGATATTTTCCAACCCCTACTGGAACGAAGCGGAAGGAAACCTGGTAGAGATTTCGCTCTCGTCTATTCCCCAGAACGAATAGACTATGGTAATGCGAAGTTCGGGGTTAGAAACATTCCAAAGGTGGTGGGCGGAATTAACGACGAGTCAACAGAGCTTGGCGCTGAATTCTACAAGGCAATATTGGACGCCCCTGTTGTCACGGTTGGAAGCCCTTCGGTGGCCGAGGCCACAAAGATGCTTGAGAACATATTCCGCTACGTGAACATCGCCTTGGTAAACGAGCTGGCGGTCCTGCATGAAACCTTGGGTGTCGACTTTATCGAGGCGATTAACGCGGCGGCGACGAAACCATTTGGGTTCATGCCACACTACCCAGGTCCGGGAGTCGGAGGTCACTGCATTCCGAAAGACCCATTCTATCTCGTCTTCAAAGCAAAACAGGCCGGATTCGCCCTGCGCTTGGTCTCCGCATCTAAAGCTGTTAACAAAATGATGCCCGTCCACACAATTGAACGGTTGGCCACCGCGCTCAAAACAAGCAAGAAGAGTTTACCAAACGCCACGGTGGTGGTCTGGGGCCTTGCCTACAAGGGCGATGTCAAAGATACTCGAAGAAGCGTGAGCTTTGAGCTCCTTAAGCTGCTCAAGCAATCCCGAGCAAGGACTAGGGTCTTTGACCCTTACGTTCCGCGCGTGACTGTAGGAGGGAAAGTGTACGAGTCAACTATATCAGAAACCGAGTCTGTTCGAGACGCCGACGCACTCATCATAGCAACGGCGCATAACGCGTTTCGAGGTGTCGACCTTTTGAAAATAAAGGGTCTTATGAGCGATCGTCCGATTCTCTACGATACAAGAAACATTCGGACGCGGAAGGAGTGCGAGGAAGTAGGATTCACTTACCTAGCGACTGGACGCCCGTAGAGTCTTGATATGGGGTCGAACGCGAATCAAACTGTGAACTAAGATCGTGTTCTCGCGCCGATAGTTACCCTTATCCGGGGAAGCTTGCTCCAGGCATGCAAGGTAACTGCGTTGAAGAGACGATTGATGGATATCCTCGCTTGTCCAATCGACAAGCACTATCCGCTTGATCTGCACGTCTTCGAGGAGAAAGATGAGATCCTTGAAGGGCTATTAGTGTGTTCAGAATGTGGACGCTGGTATCCGATTATGGATGAGATACCACAACTACTTCCAGACGACTTGCGAGAGCAGAGGGACGAACTATCATGGCTAACCAAATGGAAAGCCAGCATACCACCTCAGGTACTGAAGGAAGGAAAACCCTTCAACCTTCAATTGTCACGCTGAAGAAACCGATTCTGTCCTTATCGGGACTTCCGGGACATCGTACCAACGTTTCTTCTCCCCCACTTTGTCACGTAACTTCCACTTGAACGATTTGTGAACTGTCTCAATCTCTTGAAGGAGCTTGTTGATTCTGCTTTCGAGAATCTGTTTAGCTTCGGGTTCCAGTTCGTATTTCGGAAGGAAGTTGAGAACTTTCCCCAATGTCAGCGAGATGGTCTTGCACAATCCCCAATCCTCTGAACACAGACGCGAGACATAGCCGGCATCAATTACTTCTCTATTCCCGGCCGCGGCTTGATTGGTTACATCATGGTCCTTGAGAATCGCGATTAGGTCTCGGATATCCTTCTCATTAATTTCTACAACCTGGAGTTTCGTCAGCAGCAAGTCGGAGATGGGTATGGTATACTCGTCGAGGGAGAGGCGTTCGCCGAGATGAAGAGTATGGCACATCCTAAAAACTTCCAGGAAAATATCCACGACCCTCTGATTCTTCGCGTCTTCAAAGATCAACCTAGTGGCGCCATGCAGAGCGTTGAACCTTTGGTTAGGCTCATAGCCCAGATCCAAGAATAGTTTCCTAATTTCCCGACCTTGCTTTCCTCTGCCAAAGAAATCTAGGTCAGGGTATGATCTCTGAAGCGATCTATGAGTTGCACTTGGACAATGATACATTACAGCAACTCCGCCGAAAAGCCGAAGAACGATCCCCCTCTCCGTTGCTTCATCCAATATTCGTTTCGCTTCGTCAGATATTGCGGATTGCATGAGTCTGTAGCTTCTTCCACCAATGCGAGAAAAGTCCCGGTTCGTACTTAAATTTCGTATAACCCGAGATGCTACCCAAGCAATTACCCTAGAGGATTTAAAGGATTAGAGTCTCTCCCTCTCTCAAGTTTGCCTAAGACCAGAATTATCTTCTCCTCAGACTTCCACGGAAGCGACGTGGTTTGGAGAAAGTTCCTGAACTCTGCCTCGATGTTCAACGCGAATGTCTTGTTGATGGGGGGAGATATGACCAGTAAGGTGATGGTTCCCATCGTACGTGAACCTGAAGGAGGTTACACCGCTAACTTTCTGGGCAAACAGGTGAAGATTTCGGAAGAGGGCCTTCCCGACCTCAAAAAGCAAATTCGCCAGCATTGTTACCTCCCTTATGTTTGCTCCAAGGCCGAGGTCGAAAAACTAAGCCAGGATCAGGAGTACGTCGAGAAGGTCTTCCAGGACTTAGAGGTAGAGATGGTGAAAGACTGGCTGTCTTTAATACCAAAAAAAGCCCCCGATGCAAAAGTAATCATACACCCAGGGAACGACGATAAGTTCGTTCTTGACGACGTTCTAAAGAGTTCCCCGAACGTAGTTTTTGCAGAGGAGTCAGTAGTCTACTTGGATGATCGTCATGAGGCAGCATGCGTTGGCTGGTCGAACCCCACCCCATGGCATAGCCCTCGGGAGTGCACGGAAGAACAACTTCTGGCAAAGCTTGAAACGACCATTTCCCGCCTCCAATCAATCGCGACAGCTTGCTTTTGCTTTCACGTCCCTCCGTACAACTCCACTATTGATATGGCACCTAAACTTGATGAGAATCTCAGGCCGGTCTATGAGGGGGGAAGACCGGCTATTATCCCGGTTGGTTCTACATCAGTGAGGAAAGTCATCGAGAAATATCAGCCTCTTTTGGGATTGCACGGTCACATTCACGAAAGCCCGGGACTGGTAAAGATAGGTAGGACTCAGTGTGTCAACCCTGGGAGTGAGTATTCAGAAGGGATATTGAAGGCGTATATCGTCGAACTAGAGGGTGGAAAGGCTAGCAGGCTTCAACGACTGGAAGGTTAGACTCTCTCGTCCTTCTTCCGCTGATCATAGTTTGCACATAGTCTCTGAATTCTTGAGGCCGTGCGTTGGTACGCGATATGGGAAGATCTTGGAAATCTCCATTAGGTGTCTTGTAAAGCCTCAGATCTGGCCGACCGTACTGGTCCAGATGAATTGAAACCAGCCTGTAATTCCTCCAGTTATCGTGGAGAAGTATTTTTCCTCCTTTGAAAACTTGAAAGGACTCTTCATCGAATGTTATCTCAACATTGCTGCGTTTCATATAGATGATCTTACCGATTCCAAAGCCTATCGGAAATGAAGCGCTTAGAAGAATGAGTTTGAATGGGGTCGTCGATAGGCCGGAGCTTGCTAGAATGACGTTGATGGAAATTGCTACGAGGAGAACAAATGGCGAGCTGTAGGCCGCTAGAACGGACAACTGCGTTCTAGTTAGCTTTGTCGTGTACGATCCTCTCCATCAACTTGTTCAGCCCAAGCTGTTTGCGAATACTTCGACCAATCTGGTTGGCACTAACCACTACTTGACCGGTCGCCGTACTTGCAAGCGAAAGTCCCAGCTCCTGTCTGTCGTACCTGGAGACTAGAGATACGCCCCAAGCGGGCACCTCGGAGTCGAGGAAAGCAATCAACCATGCCCATTTCAGTTCCTCCTGTCCAACATGATAGAGGGCGTCGTCAATCGCTTTTCTCAGTTTTTCGGATGTCATGCGTGAGCGAACTGACTCAGAAGAGATACAGAGCAAAGCGACGTGATAGTCCGGAAGAGCGGACCAAGCAAAAAATCGGGACATCAGAAACCCACGATTCCTCGTTCCGCCCCTCACGTACAAATCAAAGGTTGTCTCTCGGATCCTGAAACCTCTGAAAAACTCACGGAGGTCAGCAACCCATCTCGCGCGGCCTCCGATTAGCCAGCGCTCGAGAAGTTCTACCGTATCCCTTGTCTTCGAGACTGTTGCCATTGCGACCTCAAAAGAGACCGCTGAAGATAAGGGTAGTGAATCGACCTACTCTGGAGGTATCTGGGCGAATATCGTTGCGTAGTTCGCTTTGGAGACTTGCTTGTAGTAGAGGTAAATCAATGCTCCGGCAAGTGCAATTATTATGGTGAACCAAAGAGCCCAAAGATCGACGAGCGGATTGGTCACTTGTCTCCCGATCTGAAGAAGATCGAAATCGCCAGCAGGAGCAGGTGCGAATAGCAAGAAGCCATCTATGACGAGATTTGCGACGAATCCCGCCGCCCCTAGCAGTATCATCCCGCCCTTGCCACCTGGCTTGTATGGGGCCGTGTCAAAGATATGCCGTTTGCTAGCCATAATCGGTAGGAAGAGCAGCGACAGTGTGAATAGTGTGAAGAACGTTGCATCGAAGAGGTCGGTAAGTTCGACTCCTCCGCTACTTCCAAGTGCCGCTGAAAGAAACGCGTTCGATCCTGCGTTAAGGCTTCCACCTCCATCGAACAGCCCTGATTCAGAAAAGCACCCAAGGAGTGCGACTACCCCGGTCACAAAGACAGCGTTAATGGGGGAGTGGAATCGATCATTGACGTTGGCTAAGGGTGCAGGCAGCACTCTGTCAAAAGACATTGCAAAAAGGATCCTTGACGCAGTCAGAATGAACGGAGGAATATCGTTCGCAATCCAGAAAACTCCGAAAATGACCAGAATCCAGTTGGCGGAACCGAGATTTATTCCGCTGGCACTAAGACCTGCAAGTGTCGTCGTCCACAGCTTAGCTGTGGGCAGATTCGCAGCGCTAAGCGAGACACCCGTGACGCCATTATACGACAGGTAACTCCATGCTGACAACAATGAGAATTCTTGCCCATTGCCCGAGCAGGGACCAACCGTGACTGTGTTACCAACAACGCAACGAACAGCTATTCCCTTCAATGCACTTGAAGCAACCAAAGATACGCTCACGTACAGAGCGATAATAATGATCGAGGCTATCAGAAGTGTTCTTGGGAGCGACCTGTTGGCTTCTTTTATTTCTCCGGCAACGAAGGTTGAGGCGGCATACCCAATATAGGCGAAATATGCGCCGACGATTGCAATTGCAACCGCTCCCCAGTAGCCTCCTGCTGCTACGTGATTCTGAATCACTCCTGACCCTAGGAGAGTTGAGTTGGTCGCGGCGGCGACGTAGTTATCCGGAGTCGCAGGAAGACCGGATGGAAGCTTCAAGAGATTGGCCATGCCAGTTGTGATAGCTGTGCTACTTGCTTGACTGAGCAAGCCAAACACGTAGAAAGTGAGAACAGCAGGGATCCAAAACATTACCTGAAGTAATAGCCCTGTTAGCTTTACACCGAACACTCCAATTACTGTAAAAATTATCACGAGAACCAGCCCAACGGCAAACAAGAACCAGTCACCGGAAATTCCGCCGGGTGGGGCGAATGACGATCCGAAAGCGATTGGTCCCATTATGAAGTAGATTCCTTCGAAGACCGCTACAGCTATGATTCCAAACGACCACGAGATACTGAAGAATTCCAGCCAAGCTCCAACAAAACCCCAAATCGGTCCAAGGATTCGTGATATGACCACGTATCCCCCACCCGACCTCGGCATTGCCGCGGATAGCACAGCAATAGCGACGACTGATAATAGAATCGCAATCCCCCCGATAATGAAAGCCATTACCATTGGATGAATACCGGCCAGCCACTGGTTTTCGGGGAGAGGAGCTAGGCCGGTGAATTGGAAAACTCGCTTTTGCCATCCGAGGCCGACGGTATTTGCGATAACAATGATAATTGCGGTTAGCGCGCCAATTTCCCTTACAAGACCCGTCGCTTTTCGGACGAATAATTTCTCTTCGGCCAAGGTATCTCGTTAGAAGGGCTGATTTGCGCCCCATTGTTAATTTAAGGCTTTGCAATGGCTTCCAAAATAGCTTCCGGGGAAGATTATGACAAAATCATGTCATAATCTAGACAGTCATTTGGACTCGGCCAAATGCCAACCCCTACCCATCATTGACTTCGATTTGCGCAAAGAGAAGATGTTACGATTCGAGATCCCCTGGCTACTTGGCTCCCACGATTGAACTAACTAAGCGATTTGTACCTCAGAAATCCTCTTAGCTTCCAGTAGGAAAACCCGGGTTCTCCTTGAGTGACAAAATCGACGAAAATGTCCGACGAAGAGAAGTCCGGTACGATAGAGAACGCCGCGTGAGAATAAAGTGGAGCGAGGATACAGAATCGCTCGAGGAAGTCTTCGACCGGCGAACAATCATGACAGTTCTCAAAATGTTGAACACTGGTATCTTGAAAGAACTCCACGGCGCAATGAAATCGGGGAAGGAGAGCAAGATCTACCACGGGATAGACCCTAAGGGCGAAGAAGTGGCGGTGAAGATTTTCCTAACCACCTCAAACATATTCCGACACGGCCGATTGAAGTACATCCTTGGAGACCCTCGGTTCAAAGATATTCCGCATGATACGGCATCACTTGTAGATCAATGGGCATCGAAGGAATACAAGAATCTCGAACTGGCAGACCACGCAGGAATATCAGTTCCGAAACCAATCCATGTCGAGAAGAATGTTCTGATTCTCGGATTCATCGGGAAAGATGGGGTCCCTGCTCCAGTCCTTAGAGAAGTGCGGCTTCAGGCGGCAGCGGATTGGTACAAGAAAATCATCGAGTTGATCAAGCAACTATACGACAAGGCGAAACTCGTTCATGGCGATCTAAGTGAGTACAACATAATGATTCCCAACGGATACCCCGTCATCATCGACTTCGGGCAAGCAGTAACTACGGAGCACCCGGAGGCACGAGCCTTCCTCAAAAGGGATATCGAGAACATCAATCATTATTTTGCTGGCCTCAACGTCAGAACTCAATCTCCAGCGAGGATCATAGGAGATCGATAGCAATTGGCAGAGACAAGGCTGACCTCCGTGATACCGAAGGATAGAGTCGGCGTGCTCGTGGGTCCAGGAGGCACCGTGAAGTCAACGATCGAAGAAAAGCTGTTCGTTGATCTCAGGATAGACAGTCCTTCCGGGACGGTGGAGATTGGAGTGAAGCCTGACGCTCCCGATCCGTCGGGAGCCCTGCAAGCCAAAGATATCGTTCGCGCCATTGGGAGAGGTTTTTCCCCCGAGCGAGCGTTCAGGCTCTTCAGCGAGGACAATACATTGGACATTATCGATCTTCACGACTTCTTCGGGAAGAACGAGGCCGAGATTCGAAGGGTTGACGGCAGAATCATCGGCAGAGAAGGCAAGACCAGAAGGATTCTCGAAGAACTGACTGGAACCGCCATATCCGTTAGCGGCCATACAGTGTCGATAATTGGCGGCTACGAAGCAGTCACCATGGCAAAGGATGCGCTAGAGAAACTGATCAAAGGCCGACAGCACGGGACAGTTTACAAGTTCCTGAGACGAAGACGACAGGAAATCAAGAAGGAGAAAGCTTTAGGACTCTGGGAAGGCCAAGTACCCACAGCAAAGAAGCCATGATCAACGCGGACCTCACGGACTGGGCCCCATGACAGTGGCCGAGGTCTTCCAAGAAATTAGCGCCGCCGACTTCTTCTATCGCAACCGAGACATCGCAGGATTCACAAGCCCTTCAAGATCAATATACTCGACGATTCGCGAACTTGTGGAAAACTCACTAGACGCATGCGAGACAGGCGGAATTCCACCTGACATCTACGTACGTTTGTCCCATGAGTCCGGTCCTCTGGACGGTCCCGGCACTTACGTAGTTAGGGTTGAGGACAACGGCATAGGAATCCCATCAAACGTAATCCCATCCGCTTTCGGTCAAGTTCTCTACGGGTCGAAATACAAACTCCGACAGACGAGAGGCACCTTTGGCCTTGGCGGGAAAATGGCCCTTCTCTATGGACAAATCACCACGCATTCTGAGGCTGCCATCACCTCTAGCACAGGATCGAAATCTCGGATAGCTGAGGTAATTCTCCGGATTGATATCCAACAGAACAAGCCCGTCATTATCAAAAATAAGACTCGGACTAACAAGCCTCACTGGCAGGGCACAATCATCGAGTTCAAGACAGAAGCCGACTACTCACGGGCAATGCCCAGGATTCTCGAATACTTCAAGCAGACAGCGATCATCGTTCCATATGCGAACATCACATTCGTAGACCCCAGAGGTAGACTCTACAAGTTTCTGCGTGGCACGACAAAGGTACCACCGGCACCCACTGAAACCTCTCCTCACCCTCATGGAGTCGATGTTGAAACTGTGCAGCGAATGCTGAAGCTGACAAATGCTAAGAGCGTACAGGAGTTCATGCGAAAGAACTTCCAGAGAATAGGAGAGACCACAGCCCGCAAATTCCTCCAGTTCGCAAGCCTTGGACAAAAGAAGAATCCTAGAAACCTGTCCGCACAAGACATGGTAAAGCTGGTCAACGCGATGAAGAACTACGAGGGCTTTCTCTCTCCAGATCCCACCTGCCTCTCGCCTCTCGGCGAAGACCTGATGGAGACAGGAATAAAGAAGGAACTTGGAATATCGGACCAGGAAATCGAGAGCGGCACCGCCTTCGTAACTACGCTTCAGAGACGCCCTGCGACGTATGCAGGGTTTCCGTTCATCATCGAAGTCGGGCTCGCAAGCTCCAAGCAGATCGAGATGCAAGGCAAGATTCTCCTCTTCAGATTTGCAAACAAGATTCCGCTACTTTTCGACGAGGCAAGCGATGTATCATGGAAGGTTGTCGATACAGAGATTGATTGGCGAAATTACAAGGTCATCCCCGGCGAAACTCCTCTCGCCGTTTTCATTCATGTCTGCAGTACGAAGATCCCCTACAAGACAGTCGGGAAAGAATTCATCGCCGACCGACCTGAGGTAGAGCATGAAATTCTCAACGCTATCCGGGAAGTTGGTCGGAACCTCCGGCTCTATCTGTCCAAACGTGAACATCTTACCCAAGAGAAGAGACGTCTAGATGTGTTCGAGAAGTATTTGCCGAAAGTAGCCCAATTCTCGACGAAACTCGCAAAGGAGAAGAGAGAGCCAGACATCAAACCGCTGCTCAAAGGAGTGATCAAGTATGGTGCAGAAGAGGAAGAAGAGCAAGAGTAAGGGCGTAATCAAAGAGCGGAAAGAAAAGGTCCTAGCCGCGATGCGGGACCTAGGCGGACAGGTCTACAGCCAGCTCGACAAGAAGGAATTTCCGACCTTCCGCATGCCCAGCCGATCTATAGCTAACATACTATACGATTCCAAGACAAGGCAGTACATTCTGGGAAAGAGAACCGTCAAGAGGAGCGCCCGAAACGTAAGACATCTCCGTCCGTTCACACAGCTCCTCTGGACGGCCATGTTCGCGGACGAACTTACGGAACAGAACAAGACCAGCACGTTGAGAGATGTATTCTACTCAGCACAAGCCTACGACATGGATTTTCAGGACCAGCAGGAGAGCGACAGTCTCATCACCGACCTAGAAACAGTGACTGGATACTCGAGAGAAGACTTCAACGTCTACCCCGAAGAAAGGAGCGCAATCTTCGGAGATTTGACCATCGAATACACTGTCCCCGGATACGAAGGACGAAGGCTAAACCTAGCCTCTCACCCCGATGGCGTGATGATCGGACCCGCCCTTACGACTTCTGAGTTCATTCAACCCGACAGCCGCAAGGTCGACAAGGTGATCGCGATTGAGAAAGGCGGATTGTTCACGAGGTTCATCGAAGAACGCGTGCACCAGCGTTTCAAAGCGGTCCTGATCCACACCGCCGGACAAGCGCCTAGAGCCACAAGGTTTCTGCTTCGCAGGCTCAACCAGGAGCTTGACATCCCTGTCTACATATTCACGGATGGTGATCCATGGGGAATGCACATTGCCATGGTCATTATTTCAGGATCTGCTAACGCGGCCCACCTGCGCGAGCTGAACACTCCGGATGCAATTTGGGGTGGGGTCTGGGCCACGGACATTGTCGACTACAAGCTTCCGAGCGACCCTCTGACGGACTTGGATGTCAAACGATTGAATGAATTGGAGAAAGACCCCCGCTATGCTGGCGGCCTCTGGCAGAGGGAAATAAACACATTTAGGAAGGTTAAGAAGAAATCGGAACAAGAAGCATTCAGCAGATACGGGCTCACCTACATCGTTGATGAGTATCTACCAAAGAAACTGAAGATCAAGTCGAACTAGACAAACTGTTCAAGTCCCAAACCCACGGTTTTCTTGACTGGAGCAGGTTTCTTGAGGTCAAGTTTTCCGTAGACACCGTCATAACCTGGTTCGACAAATATGTCGTCATTCCGCACCCGAAGAATGGCACCTGAGATCTCTGGTCCAGCCACAGGCAACAACTGATCTTCTGGCACGTCTAGCATCACAGAATATTCCGACCCGAATTTTCCAACAAGCATATTGTACTTTTCCCAGACCTTCATCGATCCAGGATTGACGTTCCCGATTACGATAGCAATAATCTCTGAGAGAGGGAGCAAATGGCGGTACCCAATTGCGTTTTTCGGCTTGTACCCCTCCGGTCGATCCGCAAGCTCTTCAATCCGTTCTTCGACGCCCAGAGTCATCCTTTTTCCGCACTTTGGACACGTATCGTCCAGTTTGCGAGCGTCCCTAGCGGACATTGAAACCTGACATTCACGATGTCCTGTCCAGTGATATTTGCCGTAGGCAGGCGAGGTCTCTATGGTAAACAAGAAGCGTTTAGGATCCTTATCTCTAATCGCGTCGACCATATTGTGATAGGTGAGATGCTCTAGAGCGAATACGTTCGCTTCCCTTCCCAACCGCCACGGCCACGCGGAGTGGGCGTCGGAATTGGAGACGAGACAGAGACGATCGAGCTGGGATAGTCGCCAGTTCATCTTGGGATCCGAGCTCATGCCCGTTTCGAGTGCGAATATCTTGTCAGATCGATCTTGATAGCAATCGATGAGGCTGTTGAATCCATTGTTTGCCCCAAAGAGGCTGAACCAAGGGGTCCAGGCATGCGCGGGAAAGATCACACACTGGCCATCGGCTTCAAGCACCTCGTCTACGAGCTCCGGAGGGCTCGCCCGGAGCGTGGGCCGACCATCGCTCGCGAGGTTGCCATATTTCGCTAACCGATCACCTACTGCATCCGCTGACTCTATCGAAGGGAGAAGAAGGCAATGATGTATCCGTCGTGATTTTTCGCCCAATTGGAAGGTGGTATTGACTTCCCCTGTGATCATGTACCGTACATGAACTATACCGTCCCTCAACCGGTAGAGTCCCGAGCCCGGAACGTCTTGAAGGTCCGTCCTAATCTCCTTCCTCCAATCAGGGTGAGTGCAATCGCCCGTTCCCACAAGATTCAGTCCCTTCATTGAAGCAAAGTGGGCAAGCTCCTTCAGGTTCATGTTTTTGCTTGTTGCCCTGCTGTAAGGACTGTGGAGCTGAAGGTCAGCAAAAACACGCATAGCAAACGCCAGCGATTCCTTAGCGTCTTATCGTATCTATAAGACAGCGTTTGAAACGACCGTCCGCTTTATTAGCTGTTCAAAAGACCCGGCTTGAATCCCGAGGACAACTCTTGCAGAACGAAGTCCGAGTTATCCTAAACCTGTTCGTCGAATCGAAGGACCTGGAGTTGGTCACTAACAGCCTCGTGAAACTTTCTGAGGTTACGGATGTGTACGAGGTCACTGGTGAATACGATATTGTCTGCTTGCTTAGGACAGAAGGCATACTTGCCTTTCGCGAGGTTCTCAAGAACAAAGTCCTAAAAATTCCGGGCGTGAAGAGTACCGTATCTTCAATAGTTCTCTACACACACAAGCGCGACCGGAAACCATTATCGGAATAACTACCAACGAAAGTCGACAAACCGAACCAGTGGATTTGGTAGTCTCGAATCGTCCGGTGGGCTATCCTCATTCTGAAAAAGAAAGACTAAATACTGTCGAGAAGCGTTCGCCCATTTAGTTCCGAGGATTCCAAAATGGGCGATTTACTTCCAGAATCACCTTCCGTGCTGTAACAGTCCTCGTCTGTGTTTAATCCGGAGATTTTTCTTATGAGCAGCAAAGAGCTAGGGATTACTGTAAAGAAAGACCAAGACCTCTCGGAATGGTATACGCAAGTAGTGACCAAGGCACAACTAGCGGACTATTCTAGCGCGAAAGGCTTCATGGTTCTAATGCCGTACGGCTATTCTATCTGGGAGAAAATCAAAGAGGATTTTGACAAGAAGATCAAGGCAATAGGGCACAAGAATGCTTACTTCCCACTGCTAATACCCGAGCGACTGCTCAAAACGGAAACCGAACACTTCGCAGGCTTTACGCCTGAGGTCTTTTGGGTCACACACTCGGGAGATACAGAGCTGTCGGAGAAGCTCGCCGTAAGGCCGACTTCTGAGACTATCATTTATGAGTCTTACAGCAAATGGGTGAAGAGTTGGCGAGACCTACCGATTCTCATCAATGTATGGAACTCGGTGGTCAGAGCCGAAATAACGTCTACGCGGCCTTTCCTTCGAACAACAGAATTCCTCTGGCAGGAGGGACACACGGTACACGAAACGGAGCGAGAGGCTGAGGAGGAAGTGATGACAATCCTAGACATCTATACAAAGCTAGTGGAGGAAGAGTTGGCGATCCCGATTCTTGTGGGCAAAAAGACGGAGAGGGAGAAGTTCAAGGGCGCCGTGTATACGACGACAATGGAGGCTATGATGCCTGACGGAAAGGCATTGCAGATGGGAACATCACACCACCTTGGACAAAAGTTCTCAATACCCTTCGAGATCAAGTACCTGGGGAAGGATGAGAAGGAGCACTATGGGTGGACAACATCTTGGGGAATATCGTGGCGACTCATCGGAGCGGCGATTCTTAGTCACGGTGACGATCGAGGATTAGTCCTTCCGCCCAGGATCGCCCCCACACAAGTCGTAATTATTCCAATTTTCTATAAAGAGACTGACCAGAAAAATATCTCCGAAGAAGTAAGACACCTTTCATCCCAACTGGAAGAGATCGGGATAAGAACGTTCGTCGACGATCGGGCCCAGTACACCCCTGGTTGGAAATATCACGAATGGGAAATGAAGGGAGTTCCGCTCCGTGTCGAGATCGGACCCAAAGATGTCCAAGCGAAACAGGTGACAGTTGTCAGGCGGGATACTAAAGAGAAGATTGCGATCAACCGATCAGAGGCGAGAGACCGGATTAGCAAGACACTTATCGAAATTCAGAATCAGCTGCGCGAACGAGCAAAAAAGACTCTTGATGGTCTGACGACTACGGCGGAGGATATGCAATCGTTCAAGAGGGTCTTGGAAGGAAAGGGAGGATTCATCAAGGCCTTTCTTTCTGACGACTCCTGTGAGGAGAAGATCAAAATCGAGACTGGAGCGTCCGTACGAGTCGTGCCAATGAAAGCAACGAAAAAAGGCAAGTGCGTATACTGCGGAGTAGAAAATTCGACGGAGGTTTACTTCGCGCGCTCCTACTAGCCCTTGACAAGTCTCGAGTTATTGTAAGCCCAAGAGGCCCGTCGGAACAATTCTTCCCTGGGAAATCGAAACTTCGAGGCCCCAACGCCACGTGCGGAAATAGAGGCAAAGGCGGCACCCACGGCCCCAGCCCATGAAGCATCCCCGGTAAACAAGAAGGTCGTAAGCCAACCGGCGACGAAAATATCTCCCGCCCCAGTCAGATCAACGACTCTGGATTCAGGAACCGATGGCAGATGTAGAGCAGGACCCTCTTTTTCCACAACAATGGAGCCCGATCGGCCTCGAGTAATTATCACGTACTGAGCACCTTTGCGCAAGAGCCGCCTTGCGGTGGAGACTATGGTCGGAGCCGGGGCAATAACTCGAGCCTCGTCCTCCGTCGCCTTCACTAGATTGCACTTTGACAAGAAGGGGTCGATCCTTTTTGTTTCCAGATGGACAAGCCCTTTGGGCCCCTCGGTTCTTAGGAGCCCCTGAATATCAACTGAAAGGAATTTCGAGCGACGGCGGGCGTAGTTTAGCGTGTCTAAACCGACTTCCAAGAATACAGGGCCTAGGTGAATTGCCTGGAGGGAACTAGGAATCCTAATAGGCTTGAGTTTTTGGCCTGGATGAATCAGCTCTAACTTACGCGAATCAGAGCGGTAGGATATTCTGAAACGAGTCGTATCGCCCTCGAACTTCTTGACGCCAGAAGCATCTATCCCGCGATTCTTGATCAAAGATAGGACGTTTCTCGGATAATCGCGACCGATGTTTGAGAAAACTGAAACTGTTGCGCCAAGATAAGCAGCAGCAAGAGACGAGTAGAGGGCGGAACCTCCGGGACGAACCACATGCTTGCCGCTTCGGCTAAGCTCGTCGAGAGTAAGGTTCCCAAAGACCCCAATCCTCACAGGCTAGTCCTTCCGCTTACCTGGATTCACTCCCCTGGAAGAGATTATGTACCCATGGCACTCCTTGGATAGTAGGATTGTTAGATAGTGCCTAAGAAAAGACGGTCTAGGGGACGAAGCAAGGGAGGCAAGGGAAGAAGCGAGCTGGTCCAATGCGCAAACTGCGGAATGCTCACTCCACGAGACAAGGTCAAGAGGGTAACTAGCTGGGTGTCCCTGGTGGAACCGTCGCTGGCAAAGGAGCTGAGAGCTCGAGGAGCCTATATCGCACGGCAGAGAGTCTTGAAGAACCTCTGTGTTTCCTGCGCCGTGCATTTCGGAGTCTCCAAGGTCAGGTCCGCAGAAGACAGACGCCTTTAAGCGAAGCCTCGACCGGAACCTGACAGTACGACCCGAGTTCTGTAAAGACGCTCGGCGATAGTCACAGTCGAAAGCAAGGCGATCAGCCCAACCCCCAACTCCAACGATAAGGAGTTAAAGGCGGTCAAGATTGTTGCAATTAGTAGAATCAGAATCCGTTCTGGACGTTCGGCTAATCCAATCCCCTTCAATTTTACACCCTCGATATCAACGCGGGCCCTAACGTAGCTCACCATCAGGGAAGCTGAAAGCCCCCAGAAGGACAGCCATCCTGGGACGAGACCTCCAACGAAAAGACCGACGTACAACGCGATCTCCCCCACGCGATCCAAAACGCTGTCGAGGATTCCTCCCATTTTAGAAATCTGATGATACCGGCGGGCCATGGCACCATCGACCGCATCGAAATAGGCGCCTACAAGTAGTGCCAAGATAGCTCCAAAGACTAACCAGACGGTTCCCAATCCCATTGAGTAAAGCAGCGAAGCAACCAGGGTCAAAAGAAAGCCGACTCCGGTTATCGAATTCGGAGTAGATCCAGTCTTGTGGAATATCCCCGCGACCCGCTGAAAGTGCCCTTCCACAAGATATTGTATTTTCGAGAGCATATGGCTTCTTGGAACCCTCTTTGAAACCGGCATTAGAGGATTGTCGTTCGCTCCACAAACCCTTCTATTGTGGTGTGACGACGCGTTGACTAAGGTTTCGGTGCTTGGGTAAGGTTGCAAAAGGCGTCAAATGCTCCGTTGTCGGATGCAAAGAAGACGCTGTACGCTCTATCTCCTTAGAGGAAATCTCACGGGCAGGGTTGAAAGCCTCTGCTTCTGGCCGAGGCTATCTCTGTAAGAACCACTACAAGGAACTCAAGAAGAAACTCAAGAAGGACAAGCAGATCGAGCAGTGGCGGATGAAACGATGAGACTCCTTCTAGTTCATGCAGATCGATTCGAGTACGAGGCTCAAGAAAGAGCTGTCAAAGAACCTGAGCCTCTTGATGAGTCGCACAAGAAGGGAGCCCTCGAAAACGGGCTTGTAGTCTTCTCAACCGTCGAGAAGAATGACGAGCAGGAACCTGAACAGATCGCAGCAAACGCAGCCTCTTCAATTGAGGAGGTCCTTGGATGGCTCAAGATCAAGAAAGTGATGGTGTACCCTTACGCCCACCTTTCTACGAGCTTGGCCTCGCGCGACCCAGCAATATCCATCCTCAAGGCTTTGGAAGAAAAACTTGCTCAGAAGGGCTACGAGGTTAGCCGAAGCCCATTTGGATGGTACAAGAGCTTCACGATAACCGCAAAGGGTCACCCTCTTTCCGAGCTATCTCGAACCATCACAGTAGATACAAAATCACGACAGGCAGCGCCTGCAGTCAAGACAGAATATGTCATTATGGACCAAGAGGGAAAATTATACTCGCCAGAGGATTTCGTCTTCGGGCCGCATGACGCCGAATTCAAGTCTCTTGTCGAAAAAGAAGCCCTCAAAAGGGGGTTGACAGGAGGGGAACCGCACTTTCTGGACTATGCACGTCGATTCGGTATCGAGTGGGAATCCTACGCGGACGTAGGGCAGATGAGGTTTGGACCCGAAGCCAATCTGATAATGGACCTGCTGGCGGAATACGCGGGACAAGTAATCCGACGGATAGGTATCCCCATACTGAACGTGAAAGGGACCAACATGTTTGATGTCGCAGTCAAGCCGATCAAGGAGCACCTCCAACTATTCGGCTCTAGAGCCTACGAGGTAAAGGTGGACGAGAGAACTTTTGTTCTCAGATACGCCGCGTGCTTCCAGCAATTCTCAATGGTCAAAGACTGGACTCTAAGCTACAGGACTCTGCCGTTCGGGACCTTCGAGGTCGCCGACAGCTATAGGATGGAGCAGAGCGGCGAGCTTCTACTCTCGTTCAGGCTGAGAAAATTTCTCATGCCTGATCTCCACATCTATCTCAAGAGCGTCGCGGAAGCAATTCGAATCGGAGACAAGATCCATCGTACAATCTATGAAGAGATCAGGAAACTGAACAGAGAATACGTCTCGCTCTACAATACTACACGATCGTTCTTCGAGGCAAACAAAGACTCTTTCATGGAACTGGTGAAGGTCGAAAAGAAGCCGATACTGCTCAACTTCGTTCCTGAAGGGCTATACTACTGGGTCCTCAACGTGGAATACAACATCATCGACGATCTAGATCGACCAAGAGAAATTGGCACTTTCCAGATCGATGTTGGCAACGCGAAACGGTTCGGAATAGCCTATACTGATGAGAAGGGTGAAAAGCAATTCCCAGTCATCATCCACACCGCAGTCATAGGCGGACTTGAAAGGTTCCTCTTCACCTTGCTGGACTCGGCCGTTCGTCTAGAAAGACAGGGAAAGAAGCCGATGCTTCCGGTGTGGATTTCTCCGGTTCAGGTTCGAGTCATTCCAGTCGCGAGACAGTTCGTAAAGGAGGGAATGCACCTGCTCGAGAGTTTGGAGAAGGCAGGGATCCGAGCTGATCTGGATGATCGAGATGACACCATGCAGAGCAAGGTGCGAGACGCTGAGCTGAGCTGGATACCTTACACGATTATCTATGGAGAAAAAGAGATGGAGACCGAGGAGCTGTCGATCCGGTTGAGAGCTGACTCGAAGGAAAGCAAACTTGCGTTAACGGCGTTTCTGAAAAAGATCAAGTCTGAGATCGAAGGATACCCTACCAAGACCCTTACCTATCCAACTCTGCTCTCGCAACGTCCGGGCTACAAGAGAATCTGAGACAATTCTGTCAGAATAAGCAATTTATATGTAGCCATTCATAGCCCGTCGCGACAAGGGATAGCTGGATTTGAACAAAGACCAATCGTATGGCGGTCTGATATTCGCAGTCTCCGCGATCGTGTTTATCGTCTATTTGATCTCACTGACTGGGGAGCCATGGAGGACATATGCGATCGAGATACCTGTCGTCCTTGGAGTCCTAGGAATCTTGGGGATTACAGGATGGATTGGCTGGACGATGCTGACAACGCCGCCTCCCGCTCCGTTGGAGGCTGAGCCGAGCACAACCTCAACTAGTTCCAGCGGTCCGAAGCCAGACGAAAAGCATTAGCTCTCTCAGCTCGCAGGTTACTCTTTCTCATCGTTTCTGGTTACAACAGCTGTAATTCCGGCTTCACCGTCTCTCAGCCTACTCTTCGGTGCGACCAGATGAGTGAGATAGCGATAGACAAGGTAGTTACTGAGATCAACGGTTTCCGCCAGCGACTAGCTATGCTGAAGGAGGAATATGCCAGGGCCAACCGGGCCATGGCGGACAAGATGGCCCAGCTGGGCGAGAATCTTACCCGAAGGGTCCGGGATCTCAGAGATCAAGTTACTAACGCTCCCCAGAACCTGCTTGGTCTTGAGAGCCGTTTCATGTCCGGGGATATTCCGGAACAGGAGTACAAGTCGACGAGGGAGGAGTACCGTAACCAGCTTCAAACGAACCTCCGGAGTATCGACGAGATCCGCAGCCTGCTCATGGTCATGAGCCAGCTGGAGATGAGGCCTGGCACTGCGAGTGGTACTGGCCAGGGTGGCATGTCTCCGCGTCCTTCGCCGACAGACTAGGTTGATACTCGACTTACTCGCTCGTCGGTTTCTGCTTGATGGCGTGTCAAGCGAGCGAGTTGGGTTTTTGCGTGCTCTCTAGATTCGCCTCTTTTGCGTCGCGAGGGTCGATCGCTAAGACCCCCCTCCTCCGGAGAAAATTTGCTGTCTGCCAGTGATTATTGGCGAGACGGGCGATTCAGGGCACAAACCAGGCTTGGATCGGATGGCGTTTTGACGAGTCGTCAAGAACGATTTGCTATGCGATTAAGGGGACGGCTTCCAGAATCGAGATTGGGGCTGATAATGGGCGATTACTCTCCAAACTGAGGGAAAAACCGGCCTTTAAATTATAGCTGGGGAACCCTCGAGCGTAGTGCCAAGCGCCATCAGTCGATCAGCTGAATCGAACGTTGGTGTAGGGATCGCTCTCCCGCAATATGGAACGATTGCTTCCCCTAAGACAATCCTACGCGTCGCGGAGGAAGCCGAGAAGATGGGGTTGGCTTCTTTGTGGGTTAGCGACCGGATGCTTCTCCCAACCAAGCCGAAGGAAACGTTTGACGGCGATCCCTGGCCCGAGATATTTGCTACAGTCTATGATCCAATTGAGATGCTAACGTTCGTCGCGGGGAGGACGAGGAAGGTTAAGCTCGGCACGAGCGTTATGAGCGCTCTCTTCCAGAATCCCGTGACCCTCGCCCGGCGTTTCGCAACACTAGACAGACTGAGCAATGGAAGAGCGATTGCCGGCATCGGCCAGGGCGACTTTGGAGACGAGTTCGAAGCTGCCAACGTCCCGATAAGAAGGCGTGGAAGAGGATTTGAGGAATTTGCTAACGCAATGTGCGCCGTCTGGGGCCCAGACCCAGTCAGCTTCACTGGAGACTTCTATAAGATCCCAGAATCAAGAATCGGGCCGAAACCCGTACAGCCTGGCGGGATTCCAATGTTACTAGGTGCCTTCGCTCCCGCATCACTCGAGCGAGCGGCAAGAATCGCCGACGGGATTATGCCCGCTGCAGGAAGAAGCACCACCATTGAGAAGTTGAGTCAAACTATCAACAACTTTCGCGATATGGTACGAAGAGCAGGTCGTAGTCCAGAAGAGATGAAGTGGATCCTGAGAGTCCACAACCCCCTAGACAAAGAGAAAGCCACAGAGCCCCGAGCGTTATTGGGAGGCACGCCCCAACAAGCCGCAAAAGATCTGCCAAGACTCAAGGACCTGGGCATAGACCACATATTCTATGACATGAATCATCCGGC
>Ga0209235_1000062_pt1 | contig 40796 bp, 43 predicted proteins | sample GraSoi013_1_20cm_4_FD_185817 | JGI IMG/M metagenome (GOLD analysis project Ga0209235, IMG submission 185817) | Grasslands soil microbial communities from the Angelo Coastal Reserve, California, USA - Sample 09_25_2013_1_20cm (SPAdes) (version 2) | ecosystem: Environmental > Terrestrial > Soil >... | reverse complement strand
TTAAGAGCTGCAAAAGAACGAGTCGCGCTCGCCCCATCAGCCTAGCTTGCGATCTTATTCAACACCCGCCTCAGCTCCGGATCCTTTATCTCCCTAGTAGCGGATTGAAAAAAGCTCTGCACCCTAGTTCTTCCGACTCTCCTTCCAATTCTGGCTGCTTGAAATGCCATCTCGAGCTTATCCAATTCGTGCACCAGCAACGCCTCCTTTGTGCGTAACAGCCTGAGATCCGTCCACAGTCTACGGTACGAACCTCGAAGATTACTAGGCAGATTCTGGATCAGCTCGTCCATAGCTCTCCTTCTCGCACGGTGTACCTCGGGGGCTCCTAGGATCCTCTTGTCCGCAGGAGTGAGATCTCCCGTTATCGCTTCTTCCAGATCATGAATCAGAGCAAGCTTGAGAACCATCCCAACGTCGTACTTCCTCCGCTCCGCTTCCAACCAAGCCAGCATCGCTAGACCGAAGGAGTGGTCTGCAACGGATTCGACCCTCGTCAACCCCAACCTCTTCCACCCCCTCCTTTCCTCAGCCTTCAGCTGCGCTGCATACTGCCACAATTTGACAAGTGACTCCAAGTGATTCGGTACCGCAAAACGCGCGCAAATTCTAAAACCTTTACTTAAGTAAATGCACAAATACGTTCTCCATGCCAGAAACGTGCCGGGGCAATTCCCTACATGGTCAAGAAGATAGTCACTCGCTTCGCCGTCGCCAAGAAGACAGCCAAGAGCGGAGAGGCGGTCTATCGATCACCCAGGATCTATCTGCCCACCAAGCTGACGGACGACTCCGTCTTTCCATTCAAAGAAGGCGACCTTCTGATGGTCAAGGTTGATGGAAGAAGGCTGATTGTCCAGAGAGTTCGAAAACCTGAGAGGCGCACCGAGGTCGCCAATGAGCAACGCCAGAAGTGATATTATGCTCGGAACATTTGATAGGACGATAACAGGTTGCTTAGAGTAACGATTCAGGTAACAAACATCAGCGGAGAACGCTACTGGGCCGCGGACAACCCGCTGCCCAGTCAGGTCCAGATCGCAGTAAACATAAACATCGTCGGACTAGACCAGAAGAACGAATCAACGGCCGAAGCACCGTTCGTATTCACCGTAAGTTACACACCATCCATCGCGCAGCTAAGCATCAAAGGAAAGGCCCAGATAGCCGGCGACCGCGCAGAAGTTAGCCAAATGATAGACGAAAACAAAAGGAACAGACCACCCCCCGCGACTGTAATCCAAGCCGTCTCCAGCATAGCAATGGCTGACGCGATTATCATCTCAAGAAGCCTCGGAATACCACCACCACTTCCTCCCATAGGCGTCCCGACTGAAGGGGCAGCACAGCAGCCGGGGCCAAGGAAAGAATCGAGATACACGACTTAGAGATGGAAGCTCGACGTCCAAAATATTGGAGTCATCGTATCTCTCCAAAATATTGGAGCGTTTAATTCCCACGAAGCAAGAATTTCTTTCCATGACGGATTTCTAGAGCTAATCCTCAGCAGTCATACACGGCACATCACGAATAATCATGGAAAGTTTGCTTTCTGTCATAGAAAGCAAACGCTAAATTATCATTTTTCGCCCTTAACCAGTCAGTGATCGCGCGATTGGCCCAAAAAAAACGAAAGGTCTGGCTTACCGGCGAGCAAGTTCACACCATGCTGAATCTGGCCAAGCATAATAGTGAGAGAGATTACCTTCTGTTACTTCTGATGCGTTATGGGCTACGCTGTGGGGAAATAGTTGGGTGGCGGGGGTTACCAGGTATCAGAATCGAAGACATTAGAGACGATGGAGTCTGGGTGAAGGGAAAGGGGTATGCCAAAGGAATCGTCCAAGATCGGCTCGTCGTAATCCCAGGAGAAGTGATCAGGGGGCTCCGCCGCTACGTCGCTCAGCCTTTGGTAGCACATTTCCAAGAGCATCACGAAGATAGATTGTTCCCAATCTCGGCTGTCCGAGCCGAACAAATCGTGAAGAGATATGCCAAAAATGCGGGAATAGACGATTGGCCGAGAGTTGGACCTCATCGTCTTAGAGCATTCTTCGCGACCGATGCCAAAGACAAAGGCCTCGACGCGTTTACGATACGTGATCTTATGCGTCACAAGAACATTACCACAACGAACCTCTATGTTGGCCAATCTTCGACCGAGAGACTTTCTAGGATCATGGAGGAGCTGGCTTCAGGATAGGAGAATACGACGCATTTTAAGCTCGAGTTTGGGCGGCATATTCTGATCTCTTTATTTACGTAAAGACGTCCCACACTCTTGCTGGCAGCCCACCTACACGTCTGCATCTGGAGCGCCATAAGTATTAAACATGGCGTTGCCTCTGCGCCGAAAATGTGACCCGCTGATGCCGCGTAGAGCTGTCCGTGGACCTCCAAAACAGAAGACGACGATCCTTTTCAAAGCCGGGAACCTTCCCAGCAGCCCTGAAGAGTTGTTCCGGCGAGTGTTCTGGAAAAGCGACTTCCTGGCGAGCGAGGCTCAGAATTTCTGGCACGAAGTCAAGAGGTCCGAGCCGATGGGCCTGCCAATTCAGGCATGGAAAGACTGGATTTCAAAGCGAAGTATGAGCGTCGGCCAATTCTACAATATGATCCATGGTCTTGTCGGAGCAGGATTTATCGAGAAGAAGGACTCGAGATGGCACCTCAGCGGCGGTTTTCTTCGTGAACTCGAACAAATGGTCGCGGTCTATTCATCGGAAAGCGGTCTGAAAGCGCAGCCACACTAAGCATCATGAGATGTATTCATTTCTCCTCGTTGGTCGCGCAGCCGAGCGCCCGACAATCTCCCGCGCGAATCTATCTTACCAAGTCGTATCCGAGTTACCGAAACCGGTTTCCCGTCTCTGGACTTGACCAGCCTTACAGTGTACAGTCGAAGTGGCGGCAAGCCTCGACGCCTCCTGAGCGCATTCGCTCTCATACCGTTGGAGCGCGTGTCCTCGCTGACAACTAAGGCTTCAAGATCCCTCCTCTCGGCCGCGGGGCCGAGTGGGTCCTTCAACTCAATTATCCTTGCGCGCCTCAACCAACGCCGCGACCGGAGGAACTTTCGAAGATCCCGCTTTCTTGCGGAAAGCGCCCGCACGTCATGAATCTTGTGAAGTTTTGCAACCAGTTGATCTCCGGTAACGCCGATGAATACTGTTTCTCCCAACTCAAACGCGCGGCCTAGAAGACGCTCATGTCCAACGTGCAATATGTCAAAGGTTCCACCCACGGCGATGGTTCTGTGCGCGAATTTCGAAACATGCAAGCCGACTACCTCAGCTAGAATTTTGGCCTGTGGAAAGCCTAATCGCTTATGAACGATCTCTGCTATTTATTGGATGACGGCCAAGGCTAACTTGATCCCCGGTTGAAGAGAACCGGGCTAGATTGGAACCTGGATGGTCGAGAAGAACACGGCGGATAACTTCTCGCGAAATAGCCCGGGGGAGATTCGAACTCCCGTCAGCAGGTGACTCCTACCCAATCGTGCGGGATCCAGAGCCTACTAGGGACGCTTGAAATGTCTGGCCCGTAACGTCCGTGCTATGCTAGACCACTACACCACCGGGCTACGATGGGCCAGCCACCATCCCTGTTCATAAGAGGTTTCGAGGCTGGAACTGACCTTCCCTATATACTTGTCGAAAGACTTATATATGCTCTGGACTCCTCGCTCTTGCTTTCCTCGAACTGAGCCTTCACACGCCTCGGTAAACCTGAGGAACCATTTGACTAGGGACTCAGAAGGGAAGGATGAGGGGGAGACAACGACAACTCCGACAGTGCCCAGCGGAAAACCGCCAAGGGTCCATGTTTGCCCTGAGTGTAGCAGTGTCAACCTCATAGAGGACTTCGATCAAGGGGAGACAATCTGTCAGGACTGCGGACTTGTGCTCTCGCAAAATTTGATGAGCCGGGGCCCAGAGTGGCGCGCTTTCACAAAGGAGGAGAAGGACGAGCGGGGCCGGGTCGGTATTCCAACCTCATTTTCAATCCATGACAAGGGGCTGTCGACCGTAATTGATAGGGTCAATCGGGACGCATACGGGCGACAGCTCCCTATGGAGACGAGGATGGAGATGCTTAGGCTCCGCAAATGGCAAATTCGAACGCGGGTACACTCATCATCCGATCGTAACCTCGCTCAAGCAATGGCGGAGCTCGACCGGCTTACAGACAAACTTCACGTGCCAGCAAACGTTAAGGAGAATTCAGCGGTAGTTTATCGGAAAGCGCTCGACAGCGGGCTTGTCAGAGGACGCTCGATCGCCGCGATTGCCGCAGCATCGCTTTATGCAGCTTGTAGATCAGCGGAGACGCCTCGCACCTTAAAGGAGGTGGCCGGGGCCAGTAGAATAAAGAAGAAGGACGTTGCGAGATGCTATAGGCTGCTTCTTCGTGAGCTTGAAATGTCGATGCCCGTCGAAGACCCGATAAGATGCATTTCTAAGATCGCTAGCCGCGCCGAGATTTCAATACAGACTCAACAGTCCGCGATAAAGGTCCTCAAAGATGCCAAGAGGAAGGGGGTGGTCGCGGGCAAGGACCCTATGGGCCTGGCGGCGGCCGCACTCTACGTCGCGTGTGTCCTCGAAAATGAAAAGAAGACTCAGAAAGAGATTGCCGAGATTGCCAATGTAACCGAAGTCACCGTGCGGAATCGATACAAAGGCCTGAAAGACTCGCTCGGGCTATCGGCTTGAAGGTCACAGTTACCTGAGGTATTGCCTCATGCTCTGTATGTTGTTGAAGACCGTGCTCCACTGAGGGTGGGGTGCGGAACTACCACTGCTAAAACCATTCAGCGAGATAGAAAACCTGACGCGGGGATCGCGTGAATAGTAGTAGATAATGTCAAGCTTCTTCTTAGGAGTCGCATTGGATAAACTCCTTTTCAGAGCATTGAACAGGTACTTGTTGAAGAACTCCAGCTCGATTGAAACGGAGATGCGCTCGCTCATTCTCCCACTGAGACGGATAAACATGGCTAGTGATGAATATTTATGGCTATACATTCGACTCGACGGTTGCCCCTATCAAACGCCTACCCTGGAAGCCTCCAGCAATCCCTAGTACTCCGTGGATTCCCCATGACCCGCCTCTTGAGGCTAACAGCGTAGTACTAGGATTCCTTCCTCCAGGGTTACAAATCCGATTTTATCTCAACCAGAGCGTCTTCAGTAGTGGCGACGGGATGGAAGAGAAGCCGACCGTTCTCATGGTCCTTATGTGCACATGGCTATTCTGGTTCATGTTCTTTCTGACTATTGGAGTCTAGCGAATAATTGAGGGCACGCTTAAATAACTGGGAGACCCTACAACGTTCGTGGACGAATCGAAGGGAGTCTTAGGCTTCTAGAATGGCCGACGTTTGCTCGACCTGCGGTCTGCCGAAGGATCTTTGTGTCTGCGGAACAATCAGCATGGAGCAGCAGACGGTAAAGGTCCGTATGGAGATGCGTAAATGGGGGAAACCCGCGACGATTGTCGAGGGAATTGACGGTAAGAGCGTCAATCTTTCTGACCTTGCGACCAAGCTCAAGACCTATTGTGCGTGCGGAGGAACATCGAAGAACAACGCTATCATTCTGCAGGGGGATCATCGCGATAAGGTAAAGAAAGTCCTAGTGGGCTACGGATTTCCCGAAGCAAGCATAGAGCTTCACTAGGCTAGTTTCGTTGTCCGCGCTACTAGACGTGTTTCGATCCATCCGACGGGGAGCGCACGTACCACTGTCGTGTCCGAACTGCGGGGCAAGTGTAAAGCGTTCACGAGCCCCCCTAGAGGGATGGATCCTTCCAACAAGGTATCTGTGCGAGAAATGCGGCTACTCAGGGTTCCTGGCGATAGAAGAGGAACGCGAAAACGTGGTGCAGCCAGATTAGCTGCCAGGTCAATCATCACAGAGACCTCGAACTCCACAGCTCGACAGCCCTCTTCAGACCCTCGTCCAGAGTAAACTTGGGCCTCCAGCTCACCTCTCTCTTGATCGCCGTATTGTCGAGGACGAGATATGCAGGGTCTTGGCTCTGGGGCCGCTGAGGATAACCCGGAGGGTATGACCCAAAGACGACGCTTCCCTTGAATCCGACTATTGAAGACAGTCGCTTGGCCAGTTCAGCGTTTGTGATCGGGTTTCCAGGGGATACGTTGTAGACTCCTCCGACAGCTTTTTCGGTCCTTGCCACATCCAAATATGCTTCGACGTGGTCTTCTACGTACATATAGTCCCGTACCGAATCTGGCGCGCCCACATAGCAAGTTTCTCGTTTCAACATCTTGGATATGAGATACTCTGCGTAGAAGCCACTCTCCAAAGTCCGGCCGTAGCTGTTGATAGGACGCATGATCGTTCCCCTCAGATGATAGATTCTGTTGGCCATCTGAATATACTGATCTGCGGCCGCCTTTGTCACTGCGTAGGGCGATGCCGGCTTTAGCATCGCATCTTCCGAGATAGGTCGGTCACTCGGTTGCCAGCCGTAGACCTCCGCTGTGGAAGCGGCTATCAGCCTTGTGTTTGGGGACTGTTTCAGGATTGAATGCACGAGGTTCACGGTCCCGTCGAAATTGATTCCGATGTACGGGTAGGGATCGTCGAATGATAGCCGTACTGGCGTGAGTGCTCCAAGGTGGAAGACTATGTTCGGGTCAGATGCCTCAACTGCCGAGAGGACCGAGTGGTACCTCACCAAGTCACCCTCAATGAGATGAACACTCGAGACGATGCTCGCCAGCCTCTTCAGCTCTCTCTCGGAGGAATGTCTTACGAGTCCGTAGACATTATCTCCCTGATCGACCAGCTTTGAAGCAAGCTGCGATCCTATGAAGCCGGTTATCCCAGTTACAAGCACGTTCAATTCAAGTGGTTCCCCTTCAGTTGACTCTCTGCCTCTTCGAGCTCTCTTAATGAGTTGACTGTAATGAATGAGCCCGGATGGCGATAGGCTCCCAGTTTGTGAAAGCGGGAAAGCCTTGGAAAGGTTACTCTTTCAATATCGCCCCGACGAGGCAGGTACCTGGTAATCCTCCTATCGAAGACATATACGCCAGTTGAGATGAATCGTTCCTTGAGTATAGGCTTCTCGATAAATCCTAGGCAATTGTCGTGGCGATCAACCTTCACAAGTCCGAAAGGTAGTCGAGGGTGAACCACAGCGATCGTGGCAATTGCACTCTTCTCGACGTGCTTTCCAAGCAAGGAACCCAGCCTTAGATCGGTTATCTGGTCCCCGTTAAGGGCGAAGAAAGTGTCGTCACGGACGTATCGGCCGATTGCCAGGCTGAAACCCTCCCCTGTCCCTCCTTGCACCGTATGAATGCTATACTTGATTTCAACACCGAACCTGTCACCATTACCAAAATAGCTGATTATATGGTCCTTCAGATAGGCGACGCCCATTACAATACTAGTGACCCCATTCTCCCTCAGCCATTCAACAACCCATTGCAGGAGAGGCTTGCCTCCAACCTTGACGAGCCCCTTAGGAAGGTCCTTCGTGATCGGCAACAGTCGTATTCCTTCCCCGCCCGAGAGAACGACCGCCGTTCGGACACTGTTCTGTGGTCTGGGCAACGAGATTCTCGAGTCAAGCCTCGGGGGATTGAGTATAAGGATTCCATATTGCGCATGGAATCAATGCGGAGTCCTCGGTAGGTCCGAACGCGCTAGTCTGGCCCAGATTGATTTTCGAAGAGGATATTTTGATTTTCTTCTGAGCGACATTTATTCGCGATCTTGAAAGCGGGTCCGGCGTTGGTCGCAAAGTACGATAGGGTCTTAGTCCGATGAATGAATTGTAGAAGATCTGACAAAGGATGCAATGGTATGTCTTATCGTCTAACCAGACGACACATATCGCAACTTCACGATCCTTGACGAATACTTTCCGACGTATTTGGTAACAAAGGATAATTAAGCGGTGGGACGAATAGGTCTTGAGAATCTATGACCGACGACCCGCCACCTGCAAAGTTTGTCGTCGAGATCTTTTCACCGGAAAAGCCGCCGCCAACTGCAAAACAGTACGTTGATGAACTGAAGGGTGTCGCTGGCGGGAAGCAGATAGCCAGGATGAAGAAGGAGGCTGTTGCTTGTCCGGTTCTAAACAAGACGGTCTCGTTTGTCCAATGCTTTGCTTGTCCAAACTTTATTCGTAGGGTGAAGGGGAATGTCGACTGTAGAGGGCTTCCTCTATCCACCTCCTAAGTGGAAAGATCCACTTTGACTCCAGGAAGCTGTACTAAACAAAACGATAGCTGCTACTGACTCTGATATTGCTCTAAGCCGAGCACCAGCTCCGTGAGCATACGATTGTAGGGAGCGTCAACCCCGAGCTTCCTAGCCAGTGAGTCAATCCATCCATTCAATTGTCGAATCTCGGTTCTCTTTCCAGCTTCTATGTCTTGGAGCATTGAAGACCTGTTCTTCCTAGTGGATGCGAGAACCTGAAGCAGCATAGAGCTCGGGTCCGGGCTGAGCGAGACGCCATGGGCCCTGGCTACGGCACTCCCCTCGCTGACCGTCTCGTTCGAGATTGCGCGTAGATGCGGGATTCTTAACAGCTCTCCATTAGGAACTCGGGCGAGTGCGGTTAAAGGATTGATCGCGGAGTTCACGATCGCCTTTGACCAAACTACACCTTCGATATTCCTGCTCGCCTGGGTTCTGAATCCGGCTTTACGAAAAGCGTTTTTGATCACTCCGCAGCGTTTCGAAGTTTCTCTCCCCAGTTCTCCAATCCATGTCATGCCTTTTCCGGTGTGAGTGACCTGCCCAGGCCCTCTCTGGAGAGCAGCTTCGGTAGTCGTTCCTGCGAGAAGTGCTTCTGCCGGGAGGTATCGGCGGAGAGTCTCAATGTTTCCCAGCCCATTCTGGAGGCTTAGAACGGGGACGTTGCTCCTAATTGACTTGCGTAGAGGTATAGCGGCCGCTTCGGTGTCGTACGCCTTGACTGTGAGGAGAACGAGATCAGCATCGTCTTTCTTCGATAATGATCGCTTCACTTCAATGTGTGCCCGGATGTTCGTCCCCGACAATTCTCTTAGACGCACTCCCCTCTTTCTGATGGAAGCGATAGTTCGATTGTCGTGATGTACTAGAATAACGCAATTGCCTGAGTTGTGCAAACGTATTCCGAACAAGCAACCAATAGCCCCAGCTCCCACGATCGCTATCCGCAATTCGTCAAGTCTTCTGTCGAGAGTCGACAGTTAGTCTCTCGTCGTCTTCCATTTTGAATATATTCTGTTCTGCAGGAAAATCTCCGCTTCTCACTTCATCTGTATACTTTTCAAGCGATTGCTTGATGATGGCGGACACGTCCGCGTAGCGTTTGGCAAACTTGGGTGTGAACTTTGAGTAAAGTCCGATGATGTCGTGTATCACGAGAACCTGGCCGTTGCAGAATCTTCCTGACCCAATACCAACTGTAGGTATCGAAACTTTTTCTGTAATCGCTTGGGCCGCCTCTTCCGTAACCATCTCTAGGACGATTCCGAAGGCTCCGGCTTTCTCGAGCGAGACAGCGTCGTCGACAAGCTGAGAGGCTGAAGCCGGACTCTTTCCTTGGACCCTGTATCCTCCTTGTAGGGTCGCTGTCTGAGGGGTAACTCCTATGTGTCCGAGAACGGGAATCCCGGCTCGAGCAATTGCTTTGATGATTGGAGATACATCTCTGCCACCTTCTACTTTAACAGCTTCCATTCCACCTTCTTTCACGAATCGTCCAGCATTCCGAACTGCCTCTGCAGTGGACGCTTGAAAGCTCATGAAGGGTAAATCCCCGATAAGGAGGGGGTGCGTGGCTCCTCTTCTGACAGCCCGACAAACGGGAAGAAGTTCATCGACAGTTACTGGGATCGTATTGTCGTATCCTAGGACTACCATTCCGTACGAGTCGCCGACGAGTATCGAGTCGACGCCGACTTCGTCTGCGATCGCCGCGGTAGGATAGTCATAGGATGTTACCATGACTATCTTCTTGCCTTCTGCTTTCATCCGTTTGAAGGTCGTCACTGATACCTTTCGTCTCTCGCCAGTATTGGATGGTCTCAAATCTACGCCCATCCTCTCAAATATTGAATCATTTCTTGGATTGCTTTCGCTAGATTGCGCTGGTTGTCAAATTCGGAGGCCAGGCGCTCTAGACGATCGCGAGGCATCTTCTTCATTTTGTTGTAAGCATCGGTCAAGGCCGGGATGGCCCTGATAACATTGTCGACAATCGAGACCGAAGCTGCACGAGAAGTTCGGGAGAGAGGATTGAGATCTATCGCTATTACTTTCTTTCCATCCCTCGAAAGAGCTTCTGCCCTATCGCCATCCTCAAGGGGAATCAAGACCACATCTGCCTGCCCAATGCCCCTCGGGTCTGTCCGTCTTCGCTGACTTGCTATACCCCGGATTGCGTTGCTAGCAGCCTCTCCTATGCCCAGAACCTCTTCCGACCCTAGCCGCTTGAGGTAGGCTGCGATCAGGCGTTCTCTCCTACGGGTCCGATGGAAGAGGTTGACTTCGATCGGCGCAGATATGGCCAAGGATAGATTAACAATCTCTCTCCCGGCGAGGGCGGCAGTGTTCCCGTTGACCGATACGACGGGATGCTTTGCCGTCAACAAAAGAGCGGCTGCTGCAGACGTGGCAGCTGATGCTGCTGGCAAAGTCTCTTCGCCCAGAATATAGTCGAAAGCCTCTCCTCTTCCATGAGCGATCAGTCCTTGTGGAACGACTATCCCCGCCCGCATGGCTTTCTCCAGCCTCTCTCGAGTTGCGAGGGACAAGAACCTTGGGTGGTGCGGGCTCACGATCAGAGCAGGTGCGCCCCCGATCTCGCTATACGGGAAGCATATGGAGTCATGCCGTGCCTTCGAAGAAGTGTTGTCACGAGCGGAACTACTTCCTTTGGGGCCATGCAAAACACCGACTCGCCTAGCATCGTCATGCTGGATTTGATGCCCGTCGAGTCGAGTCGGGTGACGAGGCGGGACAACCGTTGAGACATTAGTCCTACACATTCGGCGAATCCTTTCGAGAGTATCATGAAACTTTTCTGCGGGCTTCGCCTGTCGAACTTCTGGCTCAATCCCTTACCGCAAGCGTTAACACGCCTCTTGAGAGAGGCGCTTCCAAGAATCGATCTGGTCGAGATTGGCCCAAAACTAGCAGTGATCAGCATTAGTGATGATGGCACGGCGACTTTGCTGACTCTTCCTACTCCCGGAGCTCCCGGTATTGTTCTCAGTGTAAGACCACCGGAAAAGACAGACGCGACTGTTCCCAACCCTGTCCTGCATTCTATTTCCGAGATATGTGCGATCTGAGCTGCTTCAAGCGTCGAGAGGGATAATCCCATCGTCTCATTCAGGGCAAGTGATAAGCTGAGGGCCCCGGCTCCGCTTGTTCCATAGCCGCACCCGACTGCGAGTGGACTGGTGTGGGTGACGTCGACTCTCCACGGTCTTCCGTCGAGCTCGATGTACCTAGTCGCGACGCGGACAGAGACTGACCTTCTGGGCAATCGTTTGCCGTTGAAGGTCGCATCGACGCGCGATGCCTGTGCTTTCTTGATACTCAATTTCGTGTTGACTCCCTTGGCGAGAGCGACGCCTGCTCCTGTGGAGCCTACTTGAAGAGGGTCGGAGGCTTTGTCATGGACCTGGAAGAAGCCTGTTATGTTGCAGGGGGAGTAGGCTGTCGCGGTCTTCACTCCGATCAGTAACCTCCATGAACTAGGTCGGCGTTCGAATTGCACTGTTTCCCGCTATTCTGTGTGCGGCTCTGTAGAATGAGGAGGAGGTCACTACGTCTGCGTGTTCTGGAGCTCAATCGGTTGTTTGTACCTTTTTCCGTACATACGGTAGCCTCGCTATGAACTCAGAACTGAGCGAAGCGATAGGGTTCCCTGAGAAAATTGATTCAAACATATCAACGTCCAGGTTTGTTTTCAAAGAGTGTGCCTGTAGCTCGCCTTCGACTGGTTAGCGATGTGCCTGATAATGCTGGGAAGGTGTTAACTAAGAAGAGCAGCTAATCATTGTAGACGATACAGTTCGCTCGTTGAAATTGGGCATGGACAGCATGTTTGACGAGGAGCCTAAGGCGCGATGTCCAGACTGCAGTCAGTCTCTCACATTCGTCCGGACAAGGTCTCATGAAAAAAGATGGTACTGTTACGGGTGCGAGAAGTATGTTGACAACCAGACTGCGGGTTCGCAGGTCAAGGATAATCATGCGAGAATTGAGGCTCTGAGCGGTCTCCAGGTCGTTGACTCTCATGGAATCCTTGTAGGGAGAGTCAGGAAGGCGATTCCAACTGATGGCGGTGAGATCAAGTCGCTATTGTTGTCCGTGGACAAGGAGCAATTCAAGACCATGCTTGATGACCGTGACCTGTCCAGAGAATTCGAAGTGCCCCATGATAAGATAGCAACTGTTGGCGATGTGGTTATTCTCACCGATGTATTTTCTCCGAGTTCCCTTGCACCACCCAAGCCAGTTGAAACGACACGAGGGTCAGGATGGTGTCGGAAGTGTGGCGCTCAGCTTCTCAGCGGAGCGAAGCACTGCATCAAGTGTGGCACTCTTCTGGACTCGACAGTCTGTGTGGCGTGCGGTTCAACGAACCCGATTGAGGCGATGTTCTGCAAGAACTGTGGTGGCAAGCTTTCATGAAGGTACGAGGTAGCCTTATTACAAAGGGTGGTTGGCGAACGCAGTGCTCCGCATCACCCCATCTTTTAGGCTAAGATCACTCCGTGGCGCGCGATCCGGGACGGGTCGTTTTGAAATAAGAATTCTTGGTTTTTTTCGTCGCCGTTTTTTTCGCGTTTTGGAAATTGTCGTTACGATTTTCTGGAGCTAGGCGAGTGTAAGTAATCAGAGGCTTGATTAGGCGATGTTCGGCTCGTCAGATGATCTTCTTTCGTTCGGCAAGTAGTCTTCCTGGAAGGAATTGGATTGTTATTAGCCCGAGGAGTGTCGACAGGACGAGAACGGTTTCCCAGTTGAGAATATACTTCGCAGTTGGGAAGACTAGACGAACCCAATGCTGCATGCTCAAGTTCGACTGATATTCCTCGACCAGTCCGGTATAGAATGCTGCTATGATGGAACTCTGGATGAAGGCGAACAGCGTCCGCCTCATGTCGGGTGTTGGCAGAGTCCCGCTCGAGGGGTTTGCCAACTCCGCGTATCCTTCCAAGGCCTTCTTCTCAGTAGAGGGAGAGATCGAAGGGATTGTGCAGATTCCAGCTCCGATAATCACTAGGATCAGCCCAATTGATGTAAGAGAGAGGGTGAGGTAGGAATCGGTTTCCGAGGGGCCCAAGAATCTTGTGTATTCACGGTCCAATAGTACGGTGATCCAGAATGTGACGCCGGTAATAATCCCCAATACTCCGACTAGAAGACTGGCTGGGCGGTGCTCTCTGGCCGAGCTGAAAATCGCGTCGACTCCTTTCTGCCCAAGTCTCTTCCGGGAAGAACTGGGCGACAAGAATTCGTCGGCGCGTTCTCGGGTAAAGGCTATAACAACATTTCTGCCGCGAATCCTCGAACTGAGAGATTGGAAGAGCCGTTGAAGGGATTGATTCTCGCCGGAGGGTTCGCGACGAGGCTTCGGCCTCTCAGTTGTTCGAAGCCTAAGCTCTTGTTTCCTATCGTTGGCACTCCTCTGATAGACTACATGTCTGACTGGCTCGACCGGGGGAATGTGGGGGACGTGATACTTGCGGTTAATCATCTTTCGGACAAGCTTCGCATGGAGGTGGCGGCCCGGAAGATGGGGGATAGGATGGCGTTGTCAGTCGAGGAGACCCCGCTGGGAACCGGGGGACCCCTGCGACTGGCAGCGGGCATGGTGCCCGGTAACGAACCGGTGGTTGTTGTCAACGGAGATATCGTGAGCGATATCGACCTGAAGGGTCTGACCCGGGCCCATATGGCGAGCGGTACCGAGGCCACGATTGCAGTCTTCTCGGTGGGAGACGCGAGGCCGTTCGGACTGGTCACTTTGGACTCTGGCGATCAGATCATAGGTTTCGAGGAGAAATCGCAGAAGGCTCAAGGTCCGGGCTGGATAAACGCGGGAGTTTACGTCTTGAACCGTAGTGTGATCGGAATGATTCCAGAAGGACGGGCGGTAAGCCTTGAACGGGAGATCTTCCCTGTCTTGGCGAGTGGGATGAAGCTTAGGGGATGGAGGCATGATGGTTTCTGGTATGATATTGGAAAGGTCGAGGATTACCTGGCGATGAACATGGACTTGTTGAAACGAGGCGAGCAACTGTTGTCTCCCGGCTTCGATATCGAACAGCCGTCCCACGTGGGTAGTGGTTGTGTCATTGCGAGGGGCGCCAAAGTGGGACCTTACGCGATTTTTTCGCCGAAGGTCAAGGTGAAGAGTGGTGCGATGGTGCGGGAAACGATATTGTTTGAAGAGACTATGATCGATGAGGATTGTCGCGTTGAGGGCGCTGTCATAGGGGAAGGGACGAGGGTCGGAAAGGGGACAGCGATCGGAAAGGGGTCCGTTATCGCGAGCGAAGTGGTTATCCCCGAGCATTCAGTAGTGAAGCCTGGATCAATAGTTCTGAACTGACGCGAGGTTTGGAGGAGGCATGTTGAAAGCAGCCCGCCTATTCGGGACAAATGGAATCAGAGCGGTTGCCGGGGATATTCTCAATGCCGATTTTGCTTACAGAATTGGATCGAGTGTTGCGAGCCTCTTCGAGGCCAAGAGGATTCTGGTTGGGTGTGATGGGAGAACCTCGAGTCCGATGCTTACTGAGGGTGTTGTGGCGGGTATACTTGCGCAAGGAAGTGATGTTGAAGATTGTGGACAGATTACCACCCCTGGGCTACAATTCCTGGTAAAAGTGGCTGGGGATGCGGCTGGTGTGATGATTACTGCTAGCCACAACCCGCCCGAGTATAACGGGTTCAAAGTGGTCGACTCTGATGGGGTCGAGATCGCGCGTGGCAAGGAGGAGACGATAGAAGGGCTGTTTCCGAGAAAGTCGTGGAGGGTTAGCAAGAACCCGGGCCGGAGGACACACCGGCCTCAACCTCTCGAACCGTACTTGTCGAGCCTCAGCAGCTATCTCAGTAGGAGAAGGATCGGGAAGCCGGTCACGGTGGTTGTTGATACAGGGAATGGGGTGGCAGCGTTGACGACGCCGCTTCTTCTCAGGAGGATAGGTTGTAGAGTGATCACTATTAACGATAATATTGATGGTCGTTTTCCGGGCCGCACGTCCGAACCCCGGCCGGAGAATCTTGGGCCTCTTGCGGCGGCTGTGAAGCAAGAGAAGGCTGCGTTTGGGGTGGCTCATGATGGCGACGGTGATAGGGCGATCTTCGTAGACGAGACGGGGGCGGTTCATTCCGGCGACAAGAGTCTGACATTGATTGAGGATGAGGTTCTGAAGAAGAAGCCTGGCTTGAAGGTGGTTACTCCGATAAACTCGTCGATGTCTGTGTCTGAGACGGCTCGGAAGAGGAAGGGGAGGGTGATCCTCACGCCGGTCGGAAGTATCAATGTGGCGCGGACGATGATGAGGGAAAGGGCGATTCTGGGTGGCGAGGAGAATGGGGGGATATTCTATGCTCCTCATCAGCCGGTGAGGGATGGTGCCATGGCGACTGTTCTGATACTCAACTCTATCCTCGACAATGGTCAGCCTCTGTCTCGGCTGATGGCTCGTCTGCCGACCTTCTATATGGCGAAGGAGAAGAGGAACTGTCCGGATAAGAAGAAGAACGATGTGATGAAGGAGATTCGACGGAAGCTCGGGAACAGGGTGACTAGCACGATAGACGGGGTCCGGGTCGACCTCAAGGACCGGGGCTGGTTCCTTGTAAGGGCAAGCGGGACCGAGCCGCTTGTCCGAATCTATGTCGAGGGAAGGACGGAGAAAGATCTGAAGCTTCTACTGGACGAGTTCAAGCCGCTCTTCGATGAGACAATCGGAAATTAGAATAGGAGAAACCTGGACCAATCCTTAACTTGTCTAGTCTGGTAACCACTCGCGTGCCAAGGGAAGAGCACTCTCGTGTCGCGGGAATTTTTTATTTCTAAATCCTGGACGGGGGTCGTTCGCTGTCTGGAACTGTTCTGGGCGAGACTATCGGTTTGTAGCCCAGAAAGGGCGAATTAGCGGTTTTCAGTAAGTGCCGGTGGAGGCCCTTCAAGCGTGAATAAGGTGTTCAGTGGGACCCCCCGCCCAGATCTCTCATCGGGGCGTATTTTGGGCGATTTTCTAGATTCGATCCCTTCCAAAGAGCTGTTCTGCGTCGCGAGGATCAACGCTCCTAGATTTTCTTGACTGGTAATGGCTTTGGTAACCGTGTATGGTAATGGCATCGTTTGTGCGGGACGAACGTTTCTTTAGATGCTGGTGGAACGCGCGCGATTTCATATGAAGGTCTGGTCGAATTCTCAGCCAGATCAAATGCTCGCTAGGCCCAGTTGAGTCAGAAACGGGAACAGGCTGGTTCCGGATGGCTCGACTACCCGCCATCGCTCAACCGGTTCGAGGCTAGAGCTTCCAGGTCCTTCTGACTACCGCAGAGATGATCTTGATCGGGTCCTCCATGCCGCGAAGCAGTTGGGTCCCTCGCTTTTGTTGTTCCTCCATTGCCTTGTCTGAGGCTAGTGTTTCTCTGACTTTCATCGCGATCGTCCTTGGCGACTGAATCGTCTTGACCAATCCTTTCTTCTCTAGGTATTTGATGTAGAGTGGTTTGTCTCCGGGGAAGCATGACATGGCTGGGCGGCCCAGCAGAGCTGCCTCAACGGTCATGGTTCCCCCAGAGCCTATGAAAATGGTCGAGTAGTAGAGGAGGCTTGTCGAGTCGACAATATGATCAACGACCCGGACCCTTTTTCCAAACTTTTGCCTGAGGACCGGTGCTTGTCGACCGTATCTTGTCGAAATGACAACCTGCGTGTCCAGTTTGAGCTTCAGGATTTCTTCAGCGACTGGGCCGATGACCGGTGCCTCGTCGCTCGCCTTTCCTTCGAGGTACGAGGCGTACGATTCCTCAGTACGTAACACGATGATCGGTTTGTCTCTCGTCAGCGAGAGCTGTCGCAGAACTGCTGGATTGGGTTTGTGTCGTTTCAACCAAGCGGCGGCGTCCAGTGCCCTGTACGCCACGATACCGTCAGGCCGAGCTCCCAATGAGAGCCATACATGTCTCTGGATTATCCAAGGCGAGCAGACATATCGGGAGAGGGGAATACTGAGGCGAGCGACCTGCCAGGAGTGTGGAGAGTCGTTCACTGAAACGTGGGGGACGCCTAGGCCGAAAGCGACCCTAGCTGCCTCTGGAGATGAGAATGAGATTGCTGAATCTGGGTGCCAACTCTCGATCAGTTGAGCCAGCCGCACGACTCTACGTCCGCTTGCCAACAGCTTGCCGTAACGTGTTGCGCCACCATGGTGTCCAACGACATGGTATCTTAATTTTTTCAGTTCTAATGCTTCTTCGGCTTCTCGATAGGTCCGAGTTGTCAGTAGCAGTTCATGCCCGTCTCGGGAGAAATCTCGGTAGAGTGGCTCGAAGAAGAGCGCATGCTTCGGGGTTAGAATGTCAATCCAGATTTTCATCTAGGAGATCCCAGATCAAATTCTGTAAGACATGATGGGTAGATAAGAGATAGAAGATCTCTAAGATCAGACATCAGAGCAAGGCTCCAATATTCACAGTCAGCGCTGACGGAAGTTGCGCCTAACGCAGGCAACCTTGTCGGTCAGTAGATCGAAATCTTTCAACAGAGTAGATGCAATCGGTTAAGCAGAGCCCGAACGATCCGAGGGTCCCTGCCAGAATTGTTGAGACCACCTGATCGTATCTATGGAAGAAAATCATTCCGTTGCTATCATTGGGGACAACCCCGAGGCGCTTCTCCTCTCCGTCCTCTATGCTGAGGCTGGCATTCCCAACTATCTTGTAGGACCCTTCGGGGACGACGGCAGAACACACACCAACAGACCGGGTATCGAAGAGGCTCTCTGGCTGCTCGGAATCCTCACAAAGACGGGAAAGATCAGCCTTACTCCAGACTATCGCCAACTACCTCTCTCCCAAGTCCGGACCTTGGTCCTGGCCACGCACGCTTCAACACCGGACCACACTAACACACTCGAGATGACCGCTCGGAACATTGCGCCCGGACTTGCGTCAGGCACGACCGTTGCCTTCGTGGGTCTCTGCAGGCCCCACTACACATCCTCCGTCCTCAAGACAACTGTGGAAAAGCACGGAGGGCTAAAGGTGGGGACGGACCTGAACTTCTACTACCTCCCGCTCTTCTGGTCTGGAGAGAGGATTCAAGAGTTCAGGGAGAAGCCCAAAGTGCTGGCAGGGTTTGAGGGTGCCCTCTCGAACAGATTCCAAGAGGAACTTCTGCGAGTCTTTCCGACGCTTAGTCTAGCTTCCAGTGTGGAGTTGGCAGAAGCAGCTGGTCTCTTCTCAGCCGTTAGTCGAGAAGTGGCGAGAGCGCTTGGACTGGAACTTGCCAAACTGTCGGAAAGACACGGAATCAACTATGACGATGTACTTGACCTGTGGAGGGACACGCGCCTTGCACTCGCTGGTGGTTCTAACCCGATTCCGGGAAGAGAGTCGATCGGGACAGGGATTGCGCTCTCGAGCTCGCATCGAAGGGACGGTCCGAGACTCGCACGTGCTGCTCACGCTGTAAATGTAGAATATCAGACGCAGATTGTGGATATGGTGCGTAGAGCGTTGAGCCGCTGCGGATATCCCTTCAGGCGATCGAAGGTCGCGATTCTGGGAACCGATGGACTGCTCAAGAAGTCTTGGTCTAAAGCTGAGTCGCCGCCAATAATCGAATCACTCCGCAAAAGAGGCGCGCGAGTATCGTTGTACCCTGGCGAGGATGGATCGCAGCCTTGGGTACAGATGGTTGGAGATCGCGCCAAGGTGGAGAATAGTCTCCTCAGGGCGGTGGCCAAGGCTAACTGCACCGTGGTAGCGCTTCCAAAATCGTGTGCCTTGGAGCTTGATGCGGACCAGCTAGCGACGGAGATGAATCGTCCGGGGGCGATATGTGATCTGACTAGAGTTCTGGAAGCTTCAAATGTTGAGAGGGCCGGCCTCTTCTATACGACAATAGGAAGAGGCACCCTCGACACATGAAACGAGTTGCCATCGGCGTCATAGGCACAGGCTTCTGGGGCGAGAATCAGGTTCGGGTCCTTCGTCAGAGCCGAATGGCTGATCTCGTAGCGATCTGCGACACGAACGAAAAACGAGCCAGAGAGATCGGGACAAAGTACGGCGTCCCATGGCATACTGACGTGGACAAATTTCTTCGAGTGCCCGGCCTAGAGGCTGTCACTGTTTGCACGCCCACACAGACTCACTTGAAGGTCGGCTTGCTAGCGATCGAATCAGGTAAGAATCTTCTCGTAGAAAAACCAATGACTGGTGAAGAGCGGGCCGCTGACAGACTCGTGAACTCGGCGCGAAAAGCGAACGTAAAACTCCTTGTCGGATTCATCGAACGATTCAACCCTGGCGTAAGAGCTGTAAAGAAAATGTTGATGCAGAAGATAGTGGGCAATGTCATCATCGCAACAGGTCGGCGAGTTGCCAGATGGCCGCTACGGATCGGAGACGTAGGCGTTGTCAAAGACACAGCCATACATGACATCGATGCCATGCGCTATTTGTTCGGGAAGGAGGTCTTGGCGGTTTTTGCGCAGACGGGTTCGCTTAGAAGACGCTCATACGAGGACTATGCTGAGATGATGCTACGCTTCGATGGCGGAACCACGGGTTTCATAGATGCGAACTGGTTGACACCCCGCAAGGTCCGAACGTTAATAATTACAGGCAGTGAGGCGACCATAAACCTAGACTACATCACCCAAGAGATCACTCTGGAGAACTCGAAGCAGTTGGTCAAGCCCTACACTCCGTGGGCTGAGCCTCTGAAGCTGGAACTCGATAGCTTCGTCACAACTATCATTCAAGACACAGTGGGCTCTCCCTCCGGCGACGACGCCCTTCGAGCGATACGTGTCTGCGACGCTGCATTAAGATCAGGCAAATCGAAAACCCTTGTGACCCTCAGCGGAAGCTGAGTAGGTCCCGCCAGTAAGTCGTCATCAACTTTATCCCGCGAAGCCTTTCCAACAAGGCTGACAAGTGTTGAAGCGACGGCTCATGGACATCCTCGCCTGCCCGATTGACAAACACTATCCGCTCGAACTTCACGTATTCGAAGAGAAAGAAGAGATCACTGAAGGCTTGCTCGTGTGCTCAAAATGCGATAGATGGTATCCAATTTCCGACGAGATCCCCCAAATGCTACCAGACGATCTGAGGGACTCAAAGGAAGACCTCGAATGGCTGAACAGATGGAAGCAGCGGGTTCCAACAGGAGTTCTGGCACACGGGAAACCCTTCCGTCTAGAACAATAGCCTCGGGAACGGGGTTCGCGTCTGACTCTGTCCCGAGCCCTGCAGCGAGTTAACGAAATCAGTTTTGCACAGCGAACTAGGGCTTAACCGGGTTTCTCTTCGAGAGCCCGAGAAAGCGTCCTCCTAGCGAGAGTCGGAGATGATTTTTCTGGTAAAATGCCTCCGGGCCTGAAGGCAAGAATCCATAGCAACAGAGCCCCGAATATGAGGTACCTTATCCAGTTGACGTCGATCGGCAAGTCGGAGGGAAGCGCGTTTTGCACCTGTGTAATCCCACTCGAGAGGAAACTAAACCAAAGCGCTCCCGTTGCGACTCCAAAGTTGTTTCCTGACCCTCCAATGATGACCATAACCCAGATGTAAAAGGTCCATGTTATCCGGTCCCAAGTTCCTGGACCGATCGATGCCACCTGGAATGTGAGAAGGGCTCCTGCCATTCCGCTAATTGCAGAAGCGATAATGATTACGTTTCTTCTGATAGCCACATCATTCTTCCCTAGTGCTCTTGTAGCTGTTTCGTTATCGCGCACGGCTCGAAGAGTTCTCCCTATCGGTGAGCGTGCAACTCTTTCGGAGTACACGTAGACGAATATCGCGAAGACTGTGAGAAAACCGAGTATAGTGACGTCTCTCACCCCGATGCCGTTTCCCGCCCACCTGAAGAAATCGGGAACCGAGATTCCTTGGGTTCCTCCGATAAGAGGGTAATAGGCGCCTAGAAAAATCTGGAAGAATTGCGCAGACGCCAAGAGAAGCATACCCAAATAATCTTCTCTGAGACGAATCGCGGGGTAGGATACGAGGAACCCCAGAAACCCTCCAATCGCCGCCGCAAGAATGGTCCCGAGGAGTATCAACTCAACCGAGAGAACTGGATTCTTAGCCAGCGATGCGTTGACTTGGTTAATGACCGTCACAATGTAAGCGTTATAGTTTCCGTGCACGTTCACTCCAAGTATCATGACGGCTAGGAGGCCAGAGACTGCCGCGCTTATGGCCGCACCACCTGCCATGAACATCACTTTTCCAAAGTTTGGAATCCCAGTGTATCCCGCCTCGAGATTCAGGCTCAAGCTAACAGCTAGAAAAAGCATGTAGGCGTTACCGAGATCAACTGCAAATTTCACTAAGTCGATGCCAAAAATGATAATCGATGGAACTGCGATCATCGAGATATCCCCGAGTGATGATCTGTCATGATGACTGCCAACGTCACTCAAATAGGGAAGCGAGACCGCGAGGCAACAAGAGCAGGGTTATTATCATAATTAGAAGCGGAATCCCCTTCTGGTAATCTAAGACCCAAGAGCCCAAGAGAGCTATTCCTCCACCCGTCAGCAAGTTTTCGCCAATTCCAATAATTACGCCTCCAATAGTTGCGCCGTAAATGCTGGAAAGTCCCCCGAGGATGCTCGCGGCAAAGATCTCAACTATGAGACCTGACCCCGTGGCCACCCCTCCCCCGGAGTATAGCGTATAATATGCGCCAGACATTGCCGCAAACCCTCCCGCTAGGAACCATGCAAACACGTACACTTTCTCAACGTTTATTCCGAGGATCCTAGCGAGGCTGGGGTTCTCAACAGATGCCCGCATCGCCACCCCGAACTTTGTGCGGGACAGTAGAAGGAACAGCCCGAGAGTTATGAGCCCTAGAGAGGCTGGTGCTATGTAGAGCAGGCCCTGTTCTCCGAACAAACGGAAGTCGGCGAGTATCTGGTAGAAAGAGAGGCTGTCGGTCATGTTAAAACCGTACCGAAGATAGTCGGCGTAGATTCCGAAAATACCAATGAAACCGATATCAATCGCCAATGTGGCGATCATCAAAGAAACCAGCGACGAGCCTCTCCTTGCAAGAGGTCGAAGAATGCCGAGATACATCAAAACGGAACTCACGCCACCGATACCAAATGCTATCGGCGTAGTCATGTACGGGCTGAAATCAGAGAAACGGTTCATGGAGTACGATGTATACAGCCCTATGGTCACAAAGGACCCGTATGCGAAGTTAGGCACTTTTGTCGTTATGTAAGTGAGAGTAAGACCGGTAGCCATCAAACCGAAGAGGGACCCGAAGATGATCGAGCTTGTCAGATACGGCCAGACCATGGTTATCGGCTCTCAGAACGTGTCTCGAAGCCGAATATAGTTTATATGGTCAATTGCTGATACTCGATTCGAAATTGCAAACTCAACCACAATCGCAAACGAAACCCAGTGCCAGGACTGTGTCGCTTGCCATCGCAATAATCCTGCTGATTGTTGGAGTAGGTGCCGGGGCTGGAGCGACGTACCTCGTAACCCATCTCGGACCCGCAGCTCCGACGGTCAACGGTTTCTGCGAGTTGCCCATCGTGACGAATCCCTCTACGTGCTTCAAACTCTGCTCTTCGGGCCAGACGATAACCATTGGGATGCTTCTCGATCTTTCAAAGACACTATCCGACCAAGGAACCAGGGCGAAAGACGTCTCTGTTCTTGCGATGAACGACATCAATTCCCTTCTATCCGGAGGCGGCTGCAACGTTAAATTTGCCACGGCAATTGACGACTACCAACTTGACAACAACCTTGCTCTCCAAGACTTGAAAGCCCTGGCCGCGTCCGGTGTCCAAGTTGTCGTCGGACCATTAAACAGCGGAACGGCCCAGTACATATTATCTTACGCAGGCTCAAACCACATTGTTCTCATGAGCCCCTCGTCCACCTCGCCAGCACTTGCCGTTTCGAATGACTATCTGTATCGAACCGTGCCCAACGATGCAGCGCAAGGCCTTGCGGACGCAAGAATGCTGGTCGACAGGGGAGCCACCGACGCCATAATTGTTCAGAGGAAAGATACCTACGGGGACGGGCTGGCGAACGCGACGCGAGACAGATTCGTAGCTCTAGGCGGACACGTCGAGCCAATAATTCGGTATGACGCTTCAGCCGCTGACGCAGGCACCTTAGATTGGACGGCGACGCTCACGACTCTGAACACTGAATTCAACAACGCGGTAACCGCCGGGTACACCGTAGATAAGATCGCAATAGATGTGATTGCATTCGAGGAGTTCAGCGCTATGGTCATAAAGGCTCAGAGCAGTTTCTCAAGCGGCTCTGCACACAACTTCCCATGGTCGACACTCCCATGGTTCGGTACAGACGGAGAGGCAGATAACGGCAAAATCATCACCCCAGCATCCACTGGCACATTGGTTGCCCAAGTAAAGATTGTTTCAACCCTATTTTCGACGTCTGACAACGCCAAGAGCACTGCTCTATCTTCATCGTTCATAAGCAAGTATCCAAGCACGACTTGCGACTCGTATTGCCTTGGCGCCTACGATGATTTATGGCTCGGAGCCATATCAACAATTCTAGTCGGATCATACAATGGCACCGCAATTCAAGAGTACCTCGAAAACTACATCGCGACGTCCAATGGCAGCCTGTATGGTGTCACAGGGCCCTTGTCGTTTCAAACAACCGGTGACCGACTTCCTACATCCTACCAAATCTGGAAAGTAGTCCTTCAATCGGGCACAGCCACTTGGGTCCAAGCAGGCTCATGGGACAACGGTTCAGACAGCATAACTTGGACAAGCGTACCATAACACAAGACTCAACTGCAACCCCTCCCTTTTCTTTTCCCAGTCTTCCATGCCCCAAACCATTCTCTCTGTCAGAGCCGTAACTAAATCGTTCGGAAATCTGCTGGCTCTAGACGCGATCTCGATAGATGTCGAAGAACGTAAGGTGAGCATTCTTGTGGGACCAAATGGCTCGGGAAAGACGACGCTCATCAACGTAATCAGCGGACTCTACGAGCCAGACACCGGAAAGGTCATCTATCAAGGCAAAGATGTCAGCGGGCTTCCCCCTTACAAACTGTACAGCATGGGAGTTGCGAGAACATTCCAGATTCCCGCGCTTTTCTGGAGACTTACAGTGCTTGAGAATCTGTTGGTCGCCGAAAAAGGGAACCCGGGGGAAAGCTTCTTGAAAGCTTTCGACATCGTCGGGCTGAAATCTTGGCAGAACTTTTTCCGACCTTGGCGCGACACGTCTTCGGGATGGATGCTGATTAGAGGATTGAAATCGGTGAAAGCAAAGTTTCGAGTCAAGAAACCGGCCAAGATGCTTGATCCGAGGAGAATAGCCAGCTTTGCAATTTATTTCCTCGGGGCGAGCATGAAGCCATGGATTGACTTTTTCACTCCCGCGTGGGAGGATCGCGAGAAACATGCCACTAGAAAGGCAGCTAGGATTCTGAGGCTTCTTGGATTATCCAGAGTCTGGAATCAACCCGCCTACTCGCTTAGCGGAGGCCAGATGAAGCTGGTGGAAATCGGTCGAGCCCTCATGACCGACGCCAAGCTCCTGCTTCTTGACGAACCAGTGTCTGGAGTAAATCCAACCCTCGCACACGAAATTTTCGCACGAATACTGAGACTACGGGACGAATTAGGCCTTACATTCTTCATAGTGGAGCACAGGCTCGATATCGCCCTGAAATACGTCGATCATATGTTCGCAATGTCGCTAGGACGAGTTATTGCCTCAGGTTCGCCCGATGTGGTCTTGAACGATCAGAGAGTGATTGAATCTTACTTAGGTGGTTAGACTGCTTACCGTCGAGAAGGTTTCTTCTGGTTACGGAAGCTTGCAAGTACTCAATGAGGTTTCCCTCAGAGCCGAACCAAATCGTATCACGGTTATTGTGGGTCCGAATGGTTCAGGAAAGAGCACCCTTCTCAAGACCATAGCGGGACTCACTAGCCTCTATCAAGGACAGGTCACTCTAGACGGAAAAGTAATTTCGAATCTCCCCCCTCACGAAATTGCACGTCTCGGAGTAGCTTACCTCCCGCAGACCGAGAGCACATTCACCAAATTGACCGTAGCGGAGAATTTCAAGATGGCCGGATACACGGTAGACATGAAGGACTTCCAAGAGAGAAAGGCAAGCGCCCTCAAGATCTTCCCTAAACTAACTGCGTACATGAATACGAGAGTGGCAAATCTCAGCGGGGGAGAGAGACAGATGGTAGCAATGAGCATGGCATTGCTGAGAAAGCCAAACACGATAATGTTTGACGAGCCAACAGCGAACCTTGCTCCTGTGATAGCGACTCAGGTATTAGACACCATCGTCTACCTCTCCCAAAATACAGGGATCACGATCATACTCGTCGAACAAAACGCGACGCGGGCTCTACAAATTGGGCATTACGCTTACCTGCTAGTAAACGGCAGTACCGTCTTCGAGGGTACAACCAAAGCGTTGCTTGAGCACAAGGAACTTGGAAGACTCTACTTGGGTCTTACGAGCTTCTCAAACCCCTGACTCTTCTTCTCTCGTTCGAGTCCGAATTACCGGTGGACTTTCTAGGTTAGGCTGGAGACCCTATCCTTCATGGGATCTCATTCGAGATTCACAGGTTGAAGTAGGCCTACGTGCATCTGCCGGGCAAGGTTGAGCGACAAACCGGAAGAGAATCTCCGTCGACGAGAGGAAAGGTACGACCGAGAGCGTCGAATGCGCGTCCAAGTTGGCGAAGACAAGGAGACTCTGGAGGAAGTCTTCGACGGAAGAACTCTGACTACAGTTATGCATCTACTGAACAGGGGGAGGCTCCGAGAGCTTCAGGGTACTGTAAAGTCCGGAAAGGAGAGCCGGATTTACCGTGGGATCGACATGAAAGGGGGAGATGTTGCTGTAAAGATCTATCTTACAAGCTCGGCGATATTCAGGCAGGGGCGTCTCAAGTACATACGAGGCGATCCCAGATTCAAGGATATCCCGCACGACACGCGGTCGCTCATCGATCAGTGGGCCTCCAAAGAGTTCAAGAACCTGCAACTGGCAAAAGAGGCCGGACTCGCCGTTCCGACGCCTATCTACGTAGAGAAGAACGTGCTCCTGATGGAGTTCATAGGCAAGAACGGGGTCCCGGCACCCCACCTTCGCGAAGTCCCGCTTCAAGCAGCATCCTCATGGTACGACAAGATCGTAGAGATGGTGAAGGATCTGTACCATAAGGCCAAGCTCGTCCATGGAGACCTTAGCGAGTACAACATCCTGGTCCCGAACGGGTACCCGATGCTGATAGACTTCGCCCAGGCTGTGACTATCGAGCATCCGGAGGCTAGGGAGTTTTTGAGGAGGGATATAGACAACTTGAACAATTACTTCAAGGGCCTAAATGTGAGGACGAGATCGTTCGAACGGATGTTCAAGGTGGAAGAATGATCCACGAGACCCGAGTTAATGCAATGATCCCACGTGAAAGGGTGGGGGTACTTATTGGTCCGAAGGGTTCAGTCAAGTCGACCATTGAGCAGAAGCTGTTTGTTGACCTCGACATCGACAGCGATACAGGATCTGTCTACATCGGGGTGAAAACTAGTTCGCCGGACCCGTCGAGTGCGCTCAGAGCCAAGGATCTCGTCCTGGCAATCGGCCGAGGCTTCTCTCCTTCGCGCGCTTTCTCATTGTTCAATGACGACTATTCATTCGATATTGTTGATCTTCACGATTACTTTGGCAAGAACGAGGCTGAGATTCGAAGGGTGGACGGGCGAATAATCGGCCGGGAGGGTAAGGCGCGGCGGAATCTGGAAGAGTTGACGGGGACTCTGATATCGGTTAGTGGACACACAGTCTCGATTATCGGAACGTTTGAGTCGGTTTCGATGGCGAAGGATGCGTTGGAAAAGTTGATCGAGGGTCGACAGCATGGGACCGTTTATAAGTTCCTGAGAAAGAAGAGGGGGCAGGTCAAGAAGGAGAAAGCTCTAGGGCTGTGGGAAGGGTCAGTCACACAACTAGCGAAAAAGTCGTAGGCTGGGTCAGCACGGATTAGAGACGATGACCGTTGCTGAAGTCTTCCAGGAGATCAGCGCGGCTGACTTCTTCTACCGCAACCGAGACATCGCCGGATTCACAAGCCCCTCACGATCCATCTATTCCACGATAAGAGAACTCGTCGAAAACTCTCTTGATGCGTGCGAGACCGGAGGGATTCCGCCCGACATTTACGTCCGACTCTCGCACGAATCAGGACCCCTGGACGGTCCAGGGACCTACGTTCTGAGGATAGAGGACAATGGGATAGGGGTGCCTGGCGATATCATACCCTCCGCCTTCGGCCAGGTTCTCTACGGTTCCAAGTACAAGCTCCGCCAGACACGCGGGACTTTCGGGCTCGGGGGAAAAATGGCGCTCCTGTATGGGCAGATAACTACCCACGGGGAGGCTCAGATCAGCTCCAGCACGAATCCTAAGCAGAGAATAACCGATATCGGTCTGAGGACCGACATCCAGCACAACAAGCCGATTGTCCTGAAAAAGAAGACCAGAACGAATAGCTCTCACTGGAAGGGGACGGTCATCGAGTTCAAGACAGAGGCCGACTATTCCAGAGCAATGCCGAGGATACTAGAATACTTCAAGCAGACAGCCATCATCGTCCCTTACGCTAACCTCACCTTTGTCGATCCTCGCGGGCGATTGTACCACTTCACGAGAGGGACCACCGTGGTGCCACCTGCACCCACCGAGACTCTGCCACACCCTCATGGAGTTGATGTCGAGACCATTCAACGTATGCTGAGGCTAACGAATGCAAAGACTCTCCAAGAGTTCTTGCGCAAGAACTTCCAGAGAATCGGCGAGACTACGGCACGCAAGTTTCTCCTGTACGCGAAGCTCGGGTCCAAGAAGAGCCCCAGCAAACTGACCTCAGCAGACATTGTTACGTTGGCCAGCGCGATGAAGAACTATGAAGATTTTGTCTCTCCTGATCCAACAAGCCTCTCCCCCCTGGGCGCGGAACTACTCGCCACCGGGATCAAAAAGGAGCTGGGAATAAGTGACGAGGATGTACAGAATGGATCCGCATTCGTTGCAACTCTTCAGCGAAAGCCTGCCACATACTCGGGTTTCCCGTTCATCATCGAGGTCGGAATCGCTAGTGGCAAGCAGATTGAGACGCAGGGGAAGATACTGCTGTTCCGGTTTGCGAACAAGATTCCCTTACTTTTCGACGAGGCTAGTGATGTTTCTTGGAAGGTGGTTGACCAGATAGACTGGCGCGGCTACAGAGTCATCCCGGGCGAGACTCCTCTCGCCGTTTTCGTTCATGTGTGCAGTACTAAGATTCCGTACAAGACTGTTGGGAAGGAGTTCATCGCTGACCGTCCCGAGGTCGAGCATGAGATTCTCAACGCGATAAGGGAGGCTTCAAGGAACCTCAGAATCTATCTGTCGCGAAGGGAGCATCTTGCCCAAGAGAAGAAGAGGGTTGACGTTTTCGAGAAGTATCTTCCGAAAGTGGCCCAGTTCTCGACGAAGCTGTCGAAGGCTAAGAAGGAGCCCGACATTAAGCCACTGCTCAAGGGTCTGATAAAATATGGCGCCGAAGAAAACGAAGAAGGAAAGGAAGGGTCCGAGTAAAGGGGTCATCAAGGAGAGGAAGCAGCACGTCCTCTCCTCCCTAGAACACCTAGGAGGCCAAGTGTACGACCAGCTCGCGAAGAAAGAGTTTCCAACAGTCACGATGCCCAGCAGGTCTATCGCGAACATAATCTACGATGACAAGACGCGCCAGTATATTCTCGGAAAGAGGAATGTGAAGAGGAGCGCGCGTAATGTCCGACATATCCGACCGTTTACGCAGCTTCTCTGGACCGCGCTGTTCACTGATGAGCTGACTGCGCAGAACAAGACCAGTACGCTACGGGACGTCTTCTACTCTGCCCAGGCGTATGAGATGGACTTTCAGGATCAGCAGGAGAGCGACAATCTCATCACTGATCTCGAGACTGTCACAGGGTTTTCGAGAGAAGACTTCAACGTGTTTCCTGAAGAGCGGAGTGCGATCTTCGGGGATTTGACGGTCGAGTATACGGTGCCGGGATATGAGGGCCGGACGCTCAATCTATCCTCTCACCCGGACGGGGTGATGATCGGCCCCGCTCTCACAACCTCAGAATTTGTCCGGCCGGACAAGAAGAAAGTGGACAAGGTCATAGCGATAGAGAAGGGCGGTCTGTTTACGAGGTTTATTGAAGAGCGGGTCCACCAGCGGTTCAAAGCAGTCCTAATCCACACGGCCGGCCAAGCTCCCAGGGCGACGCGCTTTCTGCTTAGGCGCCTAAACCAAGAACTGGATCTTCCAGTGTACATTTTCACTGACGGAGATCCATGGGGAATGCACATTGCCATGGTCATTATTTCCGGGTCGGCGAACGCGGCGCATCTGAGAGAGCTGAATACTCCGGACGCGATCTGGGGCGGAGTCTGGGCTACGGACATCGTGGACTACAAACTGCCGAGCGACCCGTTAACCGACTTGGATGTTAAACGGCTGAACGAGCTGGAAAAGGACCCTAGATATGCTGGGGGTCTCTGGCAGAGAGAGATCGATACCTTCAGAAAGGTCCGGAAAAAGTCGGAGCAAGAAGCATTCAGCAGATACGGGCTGACGTACATTGTAGACGAGTACTTGCCGAAGAAGCTGAAGCTCAAATCGAACTAGCCACTCCCGGTTGGCTAGTCAGAACTTTGGAGTTCGAGTGTTACAATCGCCTTACCTTTCTGACTTAATAGGCCCCTTCTGAATATTGAACGAACCATTCCTAGATGGTTGACAATGGCGAAAGAGGTCCGAGTCTTCTTGAATCTGTTCGTTGAGTCAAAGGAACTCGAAGGGGTAACTCAGAGCCTGGTTAAGCTTCCAGAGGTGACAGACGTGTACGAAGTAACAGGTGAGTACGACATAGTCTGTATGCTCAAGGTCGAGAATATTCTCGCATTTCGCACCGTCCTCAAGGACAAGGTTCTCAAGATCAACGGCGTCAAAAGCACCGTCTCATCAGTCGTCCTCTACGAGCACAAGCGCGAAGGAAAGACAGTCTCGGAATAGCGTATGGTGGGATTACCTTCTCTTGGTTTGTTTCTTGAACTGGAGCCAGGTAAGATACAGGTAGGAAAACCAGAGAACCAGTCCATACAGCCCGACAGCGATCAGGTTCACGGTAAACAGAATCAAGCTTGGCTCCAGCAAAAGCAGGCTGTAGCCGACGAGCCAGAAGGCTTCCGGCTTTCCAAAAATAGTCGTTGCCTGCTCCGGCCGAAGAGTCAACGTAAGAGCGGTCCCGTAATAGTATAGAGCTGAAATGACCAGGGAGAAGATTACTGAAACAATTATCGCGAGGGTAAACTGAAAGAGTATCGAGTTGATCTCGCCCGAGCGCGGATAGAGGAAGAATAGCAGAAAGGTGAAGATCGCGACACTAGTTCCAGCTAGCGTGATGTTGCGGTTAACGTTAGAGTTTGCAATATCCAGACTCATGATCTAACGCCCAGATTGATTTCTCGAATATAGACGGCGATAAGGCGTTTACTTAAGCCCAAATAGAAACACGGGCATTCTGGGTGTAAGAAAACCTAAATAACGTCACAGGCGATAGCACATCACGGATGGATTAGAATGGGTGAGGTTCTTCCAGGCTCACCTCAACCGATCTAGACCTTTTTCCGATCACCCTCTCGGACGGATATTCCAATGAGCAGCAAGGATCTCGGCATTACTGTAAAGAAGGCTGACGATCTCTCCGAATGGTACACCCAAGTCGTTACCAAGGCTCAGCTGGCCGACTATTCCAGCGCCAAAGGATTCATGGTGCTAATGCCCTACGGGTTCTCCATCTGGGAGAGCATCAAGGAACACTTTGACCGAAAGATCAAGGAGATAGGACACCGGAATGCCTACTTTCCCCTACTCATACCCGAAAGGTTACTCAAGAGAGAAGCGGAGCACTTCGAGGGCTTCACACCCGAGGTCTTCTGGGTCACCCATTCCGGGAATAACGAGCTCGGCGAGCGGCTCGCCATCAGGCCGACCTCTGAGACAATAATCAACGAGTCGTACAGCAGGTGGGTGAAGAGCTGGCGGGACCTACCCGTCCTCATCAACGTCTGGAACTCGGTCTTGCGCGCTGAGATCACTTCGACCAAGCCCTTCATCCGGACAACAGAGTTCCTCTGGCAGGAAGGCCACACCGTGCACGGAACTGAGGAGGAAGCCGAAAGCGAGGTCATGACAATCCTTGAGATTTACAGACGACTCGTCGAAGACCAAGTCGCCATACCCGTCCTCGTGGGTAAGAAGACTGAGAAGGAGAAGTTCAAGGGCGCGGTCTACACCACCACCCTCGAGGCAATGATGCCGGACGGGAAGGCGATCCAGATGGGGACCTCCCACCATCTGGGACAGAACTTCTCCAAGCCCTTCGAGATCAAGTTCCTAGGCAAAGACGAGAAGGAACATTTCGCATGGACCACCTCCTGGGGAATCTCCTGGAGGCTGATAGGCGCGATGATCATGGCCCACGGAGACGACAAGGGACTAGTCCTCCCTCCCAGGATAGCACCGATACAAGTCGTGTTCGTCCCGATTCACTACAAGGAGTCCGACAAAGAAACCATCCTACAGACGGCTCATCATATCGCCGACGGTCTGGGGAAGCATTCGATCCGAACATTCATCGACGATCGGGAACAGTACACTCCCGGCTGGAAATATCACGAATGGGAAATGAAAGGCGTACCCCTCAGAGTCGAGATAGGCCCCCGAGACATGCAGGCGAAACAGATCACTATTGTGAGACGGGATATTGGAAAGAAGACAGCCGTACCTCAATCAGACGCTGTCGCTGAGGTCGTGAATATTCTGGAGGAGATTCAGCAATCGCTCCTGCAGAGAGCAAGAGACACTCAGGACAAGCTTACGACCACTGCCACCGACATGAAGGGACTCACTCACGCAATAGAAGCTACGGGCGGATTCGTCAGGGCCTTCCTATCGGAGAACAATGATTGCGAAGACAAGATCCAGCAAGAGACCGGAGCGACGGTTCGAATAGTGCCCTTCAAAGAGTCCGCGAAAGGAAAATGTGTGTTTTGCGGTTCCCCGAATTCGAGAGAAGTCTATTTCGCGAGATCATACTGACATCTTCGATGTCTTGACGTGATTGTAGACCCAGGCCGCACGCCGGAACAACTCCGTTCTCGATATTTGGAACTTGGAAAGCCCGCTTTTTCGAGAGGCTAACGAAGCGAAGCCTGAGCCCACAGATGAAGCCCACACCGGGTCCTTCGTCGAAAGGTAAGTCGTCAACCAAGACCCTGCAAATACGTCTCCAGCTCCGGTCGGATCCCGTATTTCACGGTCGGGAAAGGCCGGAACGAAGTGCATGTCGCCCGATTGGGCACCCAACCATGAACCATGCCTCCCCATAGTGATTATCGCATAATCAGCTTTGAGGGCGAGAAATCGATCCAGGATGCTTTCTGGGTCCCGACATCCTGTCTGCCTCCTGGCCTCTCCGATTGAGGCTTGAACCATGTTGCAATGCGAAAGTATTTCGTCAAGATTCCTATGGGCCTCACGAATTATCCCAGAACCGGATGTTGTACGTATGAATCCCTGAATGTCCAATGACAAGAACTTGCAATGATTTCGAAGAGCCTTGACGACAGAATCGGAAACTTCATTGAAGACCGGCCCAAGATGGACCCCTTCGACGACTGTTTGTCTCCGCGGTGCTGCTACTGGATAGCCAGCAGCAAGCAGCCGAAGCTTTCTTTGGCCGTTGAGGTTGGTTATCTGGAAGCGAGTGGACTTCCCCGCGGTCCTATTCAATTGCCCGGTATCGATATGTTGAGACTCTAAACGCCTCAGGATAGCCTGGGGATAATCCTCCCCAATATTGCCAAGGATTCCAACCTTTCCCCCCAAATGCGCCGCGGGGCAAGCAGCGAAGAGGGCGCTTCCTCCCGGCTTTGCCGTGACTCTTCCATGGTCTATCAGTTCATCGATGGTTGGGTTGCCGACCACCATCATCGTGATAGGCCTCAAAGGTCTGGGTTCCGTTCGGCCCGGGAAGAGGTTAATTACTAAAGCCCACGCTAGGTGATCGAAGAAAGCGATGCCAAAGAAGAGAAGATCCCGAGGACGTAGCAAAGGCGGAAAAGGGCGGAGCGAGCTAGTTCAGTGCTCAAACTGTGGGATGCTTTCGCCCAGGGACAAAATGAAGCGTGTTACCTCGTGGGTCTCCCTCGTCGAACCGAGTCTGGCCAAGGAATTACGCGCGCGCGGTGCCTATATTGCCCGTCAGCGGGTGATGAAGAACCTCTGCGTCTCCTGCGCTGTCCACTTCGGAGTCTCGAAGGTTCGTTCTGCGGCCGAAAGACGCATGTAGGAATCTACTGAGCTTTCGACAGGATTCTAGAAGCTCTGTATACCCGTGTAACCACCGTAATCGAGGAAAGAACAGCTACCAGAAGAACTCCTCCCGCCAAAATTGCTTGGGACACAGGCCAGAACAATGTGGCTAAGATAAGGATCAGCAGTCTTTCGGGCCGTTCTGCGATTCCCATTCCCTTCAGCGTAATGCCCTCAACGCCCACGCGCGCTCTGACATAACTTACCATTAGGGCTGCGGAGAGAGCCCATATCCCTATCCAGGGTTGTATGAGTGATCCAGCAATTAGCCCCGAGTAGAGAGCAATCTCACCAAGCCGGTCGAGGACGCTGTCCAAGACTCCACCGAATCTGGAAACGCTAGCGTATTTTCGTGCCATAGCTCCGTCCACGGCATCGAAGAAGCTTCCGACCAGCAGGACCAGTATCGCCGCGCCCCACTCCAAGCCGGACAGCCCTCCCCAGTAAAACGTCGAAGCGAAGATCGAGAGCAAGAAGCCGATAACCGTCAGAGAGTTGGGAGAAAGGCCAGCTCGATGGAAGAGCCTGGACGAGGATTGAAAGAAGCCCTCCACGAGGAACTGTATCCGGGACAGCATAACGATTTCATGCGCCAATCATCCAGTTTTTCTGGGTTATCCTCCATCTCGCGAAACTTTCTATTAGAGCACCGAACCGAAAAGCCGAGGCTAAAGCTTGGGCAAAGTCGGCAAGGGCATCAAATGCTCCGTCGGCGGCTGCGGAGAAGACGCCATTCGCTCAGTTTCGGCTGAAGACGCGTCACGAGCCGGACTGAAAGTAACAGCGACGACCGGTAGGAGCTATCTCTGCAAGAATCACTACAAGGAGATGAAGAAGAAGATGAAGAAGGACAGACAGGTCGAGAGGTGGAGGATGAAGCCTTGAGACTGCTCCTGATACACGCTGACAAGTTCGAGTACGAGACCAAAGAGAAAGCCGTCAAAGAACCTGAGCCTCTCTCCGATCATGGAAAGAAAGGGGGACTCCAGGACGGGCTGGTTGTGTTCTCGACCGTCGAGAAAACCGATGAGGAGTCTCCGGAAAATACTGTTGCAAACGCTGCCGAGTCGATAGAGGAAGTTCTGGGCTGGCTCAAGACCAAGCGCGTCATGATCTACCCCTACGCCCACCTCTCAACAAGCCTGGCGAGCCGGGACCCGGCCATCAAGATCCTCAAGGCTCTAGAGCAGAAGCTTGCGGACAACGGGTACGAGGTCAGCAGAAGCCCATTTGGCTGGTACAAGGGCTTCACGATAACAGCAAAGGGCCACCCTCTCTCCGAGCTGTCTCGTACAATCACTTCTAAACAGGCAAAGCAGGTCGCCGCCCCGATAAAGTCGGAATATGCGATAATGGATGAAGCTGGAGAGCTTCATAGCCCAGAGACCTTCAGAGGCGGACCTGGCCAGGAAGAATTCCAGTCGCTGATTGAGAAAGAGGCCCTCAAGAAAGGCCTGACAGGCGGCCAGCCCCGATTCCTCGAATACGCACGACGATTCGGAATAGAATGGGAGTCCTACGCGGATGCAGGTCATATGCGGTTCGGCCCCGAAGCGGACATGATGATCCAGCTTCTCTCCGACTACGCGAATACTGTGACCCGGCGAATTGGGATCCCGATCCTGAACGTTCGGGGAACCAACATGTTCGACGTGAACGTGCAACCGATCAAAGAACACCTGCAGCTGTTCGGCTCGAGAGCCTACGAGCTCTCAGTAGACGAGAGAGACTTCGTCCTAAGATACGCAGCCTGCTTCCAACAGTTCTCGATGGTCAAAGACTGGACCCTGAGCTACCGGACCCTGCCCTTCGGAACACTCGAAGTCGCCGACAGCTACCGGATGGAACAGAGCGGGGAACTGCTACTCTCGTTCCGCCTCAGAAAGTTTCTGATGCCCGACCTCCACATCTACTTGACCGACCTGAAACAGTCGATCGATGTTGGCAAGAAAGTCCACGAAATAATCTATGAAGAGATTCGAAAGCTTCACCGTGAATACGTCTCCATCTACAACACAACAAGATCATTCTTCAAAGAACACAAGGCCCTATTCCTCGACCTTGTCAAGGTGGAGAAGAAGCCTATCCTCCTCAACTTTGTCCCCGACGGCATCTACTACTGGGTTCTCAACGTCGAATACAACATAGTCGATGATCTGGACAGGCCGAGAGAGATCGCAACGTTCCAGATAGACATCGGAAACGCAAAGCGATTTGACATTCACTACGCCAACGAGAAGGGAGAGCGAGTCTATCCGGTCATTATCCACACCGCGGTATTGGGCGGGCTTGAAAGGTTCCTCTTCGCGCTTCTCGACTCGGCTGTCCGCATGGAGAAGCAAAAGAAGAAGCCGATGCTACCGGCATGGGTCTCACCAGTTCACACCCGGATAATTCCCATCTCCAAACAATTCATTTCTGACGCGATGAAACTCCTAGAGAGGCTGGAGAAGGAGGGATTACGAGTGGATTTGGACGACCGTGATGACACGCTTCAGAGTCGAATTAGAGAGGCTGAACTCGGCTGGGTCCCGTACGTCGTAGTTCTTGGTGAGAGAGAGATCAAGACAGGCGAACTCTCGGTAAGGGCTAGAGGAGAAGGAAAGGAAATCAAGACCTCAGCAGATGGGCTCATATCAAGGATAAAGGGGGAGGTAGAGGGGTATCCGATGAGAGCCCTGACCTATCCCAAAATGCTGTCCCAGCGACCTGGCTACAAAAGACTCTAGAATCCTGTCCGAGGTAATTGGTTTATATAGAGATTCGAATAGCCGAAAAACCTACAGGTAGATTCCCAAGTGAACAAAGACCAATCGTACGGCGGTCTAATACTCGTAGTCTCCGTCATAGTCTTGATACTCTATATCTTCTCCCTGACGTCCGCGTATGCACAACTCGTGGTCTACGCCGTTGTCAGTATTGCTGTTATTGGGATTCTCGGAATTACGGGATGGATTGGCTGGACGATGCTTACGACACCCCCTCCAGCCCCCCTCGAAGCGGAAATAGGGGCCCCGGGGAGTTCTTCCAGTTCAGGCACAACTTCCGGTTCCAGCTCGATGGCTGGGAAGCCAGAAGAGAAGAACTAGTACAATCCCGCAAACTCTCGTAACCGTTTCAGAATTGTTGAGGTTACATCAGCCCTAAGGCTGACTCACAAGTCTCAAAGCTCATCTTCGGTGCGGATGAGATGAGTGAGGTCAGCATAGAGAAGGTTGTTTCTGACATTAACGGGTTCCGTCAGCGACTCGCAATGCTCAGAGAAGAACTTAACCGGGCAAACCGCGCAATGGCTGACAAGATGGCCCAGCTGGGAGAGAGCCTTACTCAGAGAGTACGGGACCTAAGAGACCAAGTCACGAATGCACCCCAGAACCTGCTTGCCCTCGAGAGCCGATTCATGTCGGGCGACATGCCGGAACCAGAATACAAAGCGACCAGAGAAGACTATCGCAATCAGCTGACAAGGAATTTGAGGAGCATCGATGAGATAAGAAGCCTCTTACTGATAATGAGCCAGCTGGACGCTCGTCCTGCAACACCAGGATCCGCAGGACCAGTAGGAATGACCAGACCGATCTCTGCCGAGCAATAATCATCGGAATCATACCAGCTCGGAAGACCGATTATTGCCTAACTGACGACTCCAGCCTAATCCCTGCTTCGCAACGCAGGGCTCCTCAACCCTTCGGCATAACGAAAAAGACTGACTTTGTTGTCTGGGTCTTCTCTCTGGCGCATCAGACATATGTTAGTGTTGAATGCTGATGGTTTCGAGTCGGAAGCATAGTGTCTCTACCTTTTTACCTCGCAAAGGTCCCTACCTTATTTCCGAGATTTTGTAAAGACTTAAATGCATCACCCTTCGTGCCTTGAGTCTATGAAATCTACCAAATTCGGTAGATACGGTAGCATTCCGAACTCGGGCATGGAACCCGCCTCATCTCCGAGGCATTTACCTAACAAAGGTAGAATCGGGAGACCATAGCAATGGCCACCCCGCGAAAAGCTCGCCCAGAAAGAGCGCCCGAGAACCAGCGCGCTCTGGAGACCGAATCGTTCTACCAACCCTTAGATCGTCACCGACTGGTTATCGTCTGCGTGAAAGGGAATGTCAGCGTTCGAGAGACCCTCCGCACGATTATACAGAACGCTTTGGGGCCTAGAGATACGCCTCCACTCCTTGTGCTGGGTCCCACCGCGCCCGAGGACATCGCGGACGGACAGGCCCACCGCATAGGTTGGGTAACCTTTGTGGACGGCACTTCGCTTGCTCATCAAATTCCAGAGGTCGAGATTATCTCGCCTGACAATCTCCTCGAGGTCAACCTCTTCATCGAGAAGGCCTCCCAGGGAGAGAATCATCCCATAGTTGGCGACTTCCTCGACAACGTGATTAGGAGTATCGGCTCGCCTGAGAGCTTCTACACCTTCTTCTGCCAGCTCGCGTCAAGGGTCAAGCTGAAGAAGAGAACAGCGATACTCGTCATCAAAGAGGACATACACGATCGAGCAATGGTCGAGACGGTCAAGAGATTCGCCGATGTAGTCCTCGAGTTCCGAGACCAGGACGATGAAGCCGGGTTGAAGGTCGAGATGCGGACATTGAATTTCGCGGACAATATCTACACGTCCTGGAGACCCTTCAACGATTGGCAACGGCCAATCTCAGTGAGCGCTTAACGCTTAAACCACAAGATCCTCTTCCGGAAAGACTCAGCGGGTAATCACTGAAAATCCTCCACTACAAGCAACTCCAATCCACCAACACGAAGGCCTACCAGCTTGGCGAGAAAGGGGCATCTGAATGGACAATCGTCGTCGCAGACACACAGACCAGCGGAAGGGGCAGACGCCGGAAGAGATGGGAGTCGCCCAGAGGCGGACTCTGGTTCTCGATACTCCTCAGACCAGACATCTCGAGCAACCGAGTTGCACTGCTCCAGTTTCTGTCCGCAAACGCTACACGACAAGCCCTTGAGGATGAGACAGGTGTTCACGTCCGGCTCAAATGGCCAAATGACCTGGTCATCGAATCCGGGAAGCTAGGGGGGATACTCATCGAGTCCAAGACGATCGGTGATCGAGTGTCCTTTGTTATTGTTGGAATCGGCCTGAACGTCAACCTACGGAAGACACAACTTCCAACAGGCGCAGTTTCTCTCTTCGCCACGACGGGAACGAAATACGACCTCCGGAGACTTCTGAAAACGATAGCAGACCAGACCATGTCCAAGTACGAAGAAATCGACAAACCGTCGTCGATACTGGAAGAGTGGTGGCACAACTGTATCCACCGGCCTCTCCAAGTCCAAGTCACCCTCCAAGAGAGAACAGTAATTGGCATTACAAGAGGAATTGACGGAGATGGATCCTTGATTCTAGAAACTGAGGATGGCCGGACCCAGAAAATGAGAGAAGGAACGCTCAGAGTATTGTACGACACTGCAAACTAGCCCTGCTTTTATACCGCCTCCGGTCTCCCGCGGATTCGAAACAAGAACATGATGCAGCGGTACGACAGGTTGAAGGAAAAACGCGATCTGGCCAAGCTCGGTGGCGGCCCAGAAAAGATCGAGGCACAGCATTCACGGGGAAAGATGACAGCCCGCGAGAGAATAGACGCTCTCGTCGACCCGGGCAGTTTCGTCGAAACCGACCGCTTTGTCGTACATCAGACTGTAGACTTTGGAATGGCGGAGAAGAAGATTCTGGGCGATGGAGTTGTAACGGGACACGCAAGGATCGATGGGCGACTCGTGTACCTGTTCTCGCATGATTTCACAGTCTTCGGAGGCTCCCTTGGCGAGATGTTCGCACGGAAGGTCACCAAGATAATGGACATGGCTCTGAAGACCGGGGTCCCAGTCATAGGACTGAACGATTCAGGCGGAGCACGAATACAGGAGGGCGTCGTCAGCCTCGGAGGTTACGCGGAGATATTCTTCCGAAACGTACTCGCATCGGGAGTCGTCCCGCAGATATCTGCGATAATGGGACCTTGCGCGGGTGGCGCTGTCTACTCCCCGGCGATGACCGACTTCACCTTCATGGTCGACAAGACAAGCTACATGTTCATCACAGGCCCCGACGTGATCGAGACAGTCCTGAATCAGACAGTCAGCTTCGAAGAACTCGGAGGAGCCAGACTCCATAATACCACAAGCGGCGTTGCCCACTTCTTCGCCAAGAACGAGAAAGAATGCCTCCAGCAGATCCGCAAACTACTCAGCTACATTCCCTCCAACAACATGGAAGACCCGCCCCCTGCAAAACCTCTACCACCAGCCGGGAGAAAGGAGGACCTGAACACGATCCTGCCCGACGACTATGACAAGCCATACGACATGAAGGAGATCCTGACAAGGATAGTCGACGGGGGAGAACTGCTAGAGGTCCAGTCCCTCTGGGCCCCGAATATGATAACCGCGTTCGCAAGGATCAACGGCCATTCAATAGGAATCGTCGCTAACCAGCCCAAGTTCAACGCAGGAGTCATCGACATCAACTCCGCTGTCAAGGGAGCACGATTCGTCCGATTCTGCGACGCCTTCAACATCCCAATCCTCACCCTCGTTGATGTGCCCGGCTTCCTCCCCGGAATCGACCAGGAGCATGACGGAATAATCCGCCACGGCTCCAAACTCCTCTACGCCTACTGCGAGGCCACCGTCCCCAAGATTACGATAATTATCCGCAAGGCCTACGGCGGAGCCTACGATGTCCTAGGCAGCAAACACGTCCGAGCAGACGCCAACTTTGCTTGGCCATCGGCCGAGATCGCCGTAATGGGTCCGGAGGGAGCGATCAACATAATCTTCCGCGACGAGCTTGCCAAGTCCAAGGATCCCACAGCCAAGAGGAAGGAACTCGTCAAGTCGTACCGTGAGAAATTCGCGAACCCGTACGTGGCGGCAGAACGAGGATACTTGGATGATGTGATAGAACCCAGCGATACCAGGGAGGTGCTCGTCAACTATCTCGAGTTGTTAAAGACCAAGAGGGAAGCCCGGCCTCCCCGAAAGCACGGAAACATCCCGCTATA
>Ga0209235_1000060_pt1 | contig 41361 bp, 44 predicted proteins | sample GraSoi013_1_20cm_4_FD_185817 | JGI IMG/M metagenome (GOLD analysis project Ga0209235, IMG submission 185817) | Grasslands soil microbial communities from the Angelo Coastal Reserve, California, USA - Sample 09_25_2013_1_20cm (SPAdes) (version 2) | ecosystem: Environmental > Terrestrial > Soil >... | reverse complement strand
GAGGTCTTTGGCGACTACGAACTCAACAAAGGACGGAAAGACTATCCGACCAACATCGCCGGCGCCTATCACGCCTCACGGCTTCCCGTCCTGGAATATCTAAGCAAGATTCGACGACAGGCTGGAGCGATAGTCTTCCTCGAGGTGACGAAAGAATGGGTTCCCCTCGGAGTCTGGAGATTCAGAGAACTCGCTAGGAGAGCGCTTGTTGGAAACCCATCGCGGTTCACCACCCTTGAGGACAGTCTCTCGGAAGTGCGGACGAGACTGATTATTCCATATTGGAATTGGGTGGATGCGAGCCGTTTGCCAAGCTACTATAAGCAACAATCTGTTCTTGATCGGTACGTGAATTCCCAGCCTTGATGAAAGGATACACGAAGACAGGCGACAGAGGCGAGACAGGTCTCTATGGCGGGGCCCGGGTTGGAAAAGAGAACCCGAGAGTCGAAGCGTACGGCGCAGTTGATGAGCTCAACTCGCAGATAGGATTGGCTAGAGCGATCGTAAAGGATGCAAAGACTAAGAAGATTCTGAAAAGTGTTCAAGAAGATCTCTTCACGTTGGGAGGAGATCTTGCGTCGGAACTTGTCAGCGCAAACGTACCCCGCATCGGCAAAACCCACGTTGACAATCTAGAGAAAACAATTGATTCGATTCACACTGGGCTGAAGCCTCTGCGGAGATTTATCCTTCCAACGGGAAGCGTTACCGGGGCCCAGCTTCACGTCGCGAGAGCAGTCTGTCGGAGAGCCGAGAGACGGATTGCAGCACTCGCCAAGATAGAGGCGATTAATCCTGAGGCGATCCCGTACGTGAACCGGTTGTCAAGTCTCCTTTTCGATCTTGCTAGGTTGGCAAACCAGCGAGACAAGGTCAAGGAAGAGGAATGGACCCATGAGTGAGGAGTGCATCTTCTGCAAAATAGTCTCGAAAGAAGCAGGAGCGATAACTGTATTCGAGGATCAGCATTCGCTCGCATTCCTCGATATCCACCCGCTGAATCCCGGACACACCCTAGTGGTCCCGAAGAAACACTATCCAAGCATGGCTGAGATGCCGCCTGAAGAGGTGGGGAGGGTTTTCGTTTCCGTGGCCAAGGTCATGCGAGGGGTCATGAAAGCCTCCAAGGCTGACGGGATCAATATCGGCCAGTCTAACGGTCGAGCTGCGTCCCAAGAGGTCTTCCACATGCACGTGCATGTCATTCCGCGCTACATTCACGAGCTACCGGGCGGTTTCCCTGAAAGAAAAACTGCAAGCGAAACCGATCTAGAGCAGATAGGCAGAAAGATCAAAGCCGCGATGGGACGCTAGACCAACAAAATGGTCTAGACCAAATTCCTTCAGTAGCCGAATTGCGTAAACTGGTGGATTATCCCAGGAAACGAGGATCTCTAACCGTAGGGTGCCTTGACGTCAGGCTGCCGAACTGGAGCTCGGACTGATCTCAGGACCTGGTCAGAAACCTTGAATCTGACGAGTGGTTGACTTGTATTCACGAGATACACTGGGTCGCCGTCGCCTTGATACTTGTCTATTCTAGACACGTTGGACAGTTCGAGTCTCGCTTTCAACACGGTTCCGTCGGTAAGATGATATTCGTTCCACTTCTCGTCGCCGATCCGATCGAAATCCAAGCTAGCGACGACTTTGTAGCTTGACGGGTCCGCCAGGTTAAGCTGAGTAGTGGAGGGCGGACCTCTAAGATTCGATGCTCCGTGAGTCGCAATAATGTTCTGCGCGTTCATATTGTAAGCAGGCTGCCCCTGCTCATTCAGTCCCCTCACCACTTTGACAACAACGAGCTTCACGAAGAGCTTAGTCTGATCCTCTAGCTTGTACTTTGTCCATGGTTCAGAAACCACCGTGAACTCCATTGGGGTCATGCTCGTAAGATCTATTGCTGATTGAGGCTGCTTCTGACCTGAACCGGTTTCAGAGGACATTTGTCAACATATGATGCACGCAGCTTTCCTATCAACATTTACAGGAGAGCAATATCTCGCATAGAATAGCAAGGCCATGGCGCACTTGCCTGGCATAGCTCGGGTTCTTCGAGTAGCCTCTACGCTTTTCCTTGAGTCGAAATGCTCACGCTTAGGATATGCGACGCGCAATCTGAAAGAGTGATTGTACAGCTACCCTGAACTTGCCCACCTTGGGGAACGTAGTATCTGTTTGACCATGTAGTGTCTTTACCGTCTTCTAGGAGCCGAGCAGTCGCAAACCCGTTGGCGCTCCCTGGGTTGACGAGCGTGAAGGAGAAGCTTACAGTTTCTGTGCAAGTTTGGGCTGTGATGTAGAAATTCACGTCGTTCGACCCTCCCGAGACAGCAAAGTTACCATATACCCTGTCACCATTGCCAAGATTGAAAGAGAGTTCGTAATTATGGCCGGGTTGAACCGTGAAGGAATGGCTATGTGTGGATCCCGAAACAGTGTATGTTACAGAAACCGATTTTGAAGTGATAACCGAAAAGATGTTGTCCCAAACGAGGGTGTAAGTTCCGGGAAGACTCGTAGTGTAGTCGAACGATCCTGGACTTGTCAATCGACCGTCATTCACTGCGTTGGAAGAACTTGGGCTCGTACTGGGCGTTCCTATGTTGACAGCCGTGGCTTGTACATTTGGTTGCAGAGTCTTGATAGATGCGACTTCCGCCGTATCCTCCGGCAGCTAGGAGTGTCGTGTCGCAATGATAATGATGATTCATATCAGCGCGTTCCTCGAAAATCTTCTCGGCTTGTCCTGTGGTGGTGGATAGATACCGGAGGGTTGAGGTTGACTCAATTCCATCTGCCCAACCAATAGTTTCCAAACTATTAAGAGAATTGGGGTCAAGGGGCCGCTCATACGGACTGGACCCTCGTACTCTTAGAACTTCTATAACGAGTCTCAGCATTATCGTCCCCTCGACCTTGACCATTCAATCGTAATAGTTCAAGAGGAACCACGCCATTGTTTATGTGACGCAGATCCTTGAGATTACGGCTCTTCCTCCTCATTCTGCTCGCGTTAGGATTGAGCTATGCAGGATATCCCGCCCGGGGATTGGCCCAAGTCTCGGCATTTCCATCCATCCCTTTGCAGACAGATGATGGCATTGATCCTATCACTCTAATTTGGACCGGCTACGCGCCCGCTTGGTGGGTTGCGGCAAATCTCAATGGCTGGAGCGACACTGCATACTGCTCTAGTCCCAAGACTGTTAACGGAGAAGCGTACAACTACACTTTAGAACACCTGGACCCGGGCGCGCCGTCCTGCTTTGGCCCACGTGACCATGTTCGAATATGGGACATGGGCTATAGCTCAGTCTATGGAAGATGGAGCATAGGATCGGCCCACCACGAGCACACTGTCTGTTTTCCCTGCCACCATGTTGTCGACAGCTGGGAGAGAGCAGAGGCGGATGTCAGGTTCACATTTTCCCACGGACTATCCACTACCTCGATCTCAAATTTCACTCTCGGTAATGCTGGCAATTATCAAGGCGTTTACAACGATGGAAACGCCACTCGAATCGAACTGAACTCTCCACCTCACCCACCTCAGGAATACCCCGTAGTCTTCAACGAAAACGGCCTGAGCAACGCAACGACTTGGTCAGTAACACTTGACGGGACAACCATGTCTTCCCGGCAACCCGACATCATCTTCTCCAAACCAAACGGTACGTACGCGTTCTATCTGGTTCCGCCATCTGGCTACTTCGCGACTCCTTCGTCAGGAACTGTCACCGTCAACGGCGTTGGAGCAACAGAGATGATTCTATTCCGGGTGCCTTGGACAACATCCTCTACGACAATTCACCCCACACCTGGAACATCCTACTCGATCGGGATTGACGGGAATGCTACAGTAGCGGCCCAAACAATCCGGCTTACTGGTGCGGACCACCCTTTGCTGAGTTTCAATGTTACAGAGATCGGACCCAGAGGGGTTCTCAACATAACGATCCCCAGATCAGTGGCTCCTCCCCAGTCCTCCGCCACGGTGCTGGTTGACGGGGTCCCATCTGGAACCGCCAAATTACAACAAGATGCTAGCAACTACTACGTGTTCCTAGCTGTACCTTATGGGACTCACTTGGTCGAGCTTCAATTCACATCTCCTCAGTCGCTGTACCCTACGTACATCGCGATCGGCGTTTTTTCAGCAGGGATAATCGGCTTGTTGTTTCTGTTTCGAAACCGGAGAAAACAGAACACTGCCAAGAGAATTAGCTGATTTCAAGCCCTGATTTCGATTGTGGGACACGCTCCACAACGGGCCCTAGAATCGTTCGGGAACTGGCCTAGACTTCCCGTCTTTTTGCCTTTTCATCTAAGCCCGGACTGTGCCCTGAATCGCGAGACTCGCCGATTATCTATCCCAGATAGGAAATTTTCTCCAAAAACCAGGGAGGGGGGTATTGCACAGAACATCTTGCCCGCAAGAGCGGGATCTAGCTCCTACAGCCAGCACCCTCAGCACAAAGTTGGATAAGAAAAAAGGGCTGACCCTGGCTGTTGGGCCAGAGTCTCTGTTCTTTGGGGTTTGTTTATTCTTCTGCTTCTGTTGGTGTTATCGTCAGCTGCGTGAGTTTCTCTCCGCGTAGCACTGATATGTTGACGTGTCTTCCGATGGCTTTGTCGTCGAGTAGTCCGCGAAGGTCGATGAGGCTCTCAACCGGTTTCCCGTCGAGCTTCACGATGACATCGCCTATTGCTAGGCCTGCTTTCTTCGCAGCACTATCTTGGTCTACGCCGTAGACGATTAGCCCGGCTTCCTGGCCGATACCGGCTTGCTCAGATAGATTGTCTGGGAGGTTGATGCTGTCTGCAGTGATGCCCATGTATGCGCGCTTGATCTTTCCATCGTGCATTAGCTTGTCGACGACGCCCTTGACGGTGTTGACTGGTACTGAGATTCCGCGGTTGTTAGCATAGGCAGCGTTGATTCCGATCATTCTGCCCCTAGCGTCCACGAGTGGTCCGCCGGAGTATCCTGGGTTGAGGCGTGCGTCTGTAACGACGACTTTGTCCATTGTTGATCCCCACCATCCGCGTACGCTGTATGCTGGGTTTGTTACGATTCCTGATGTTGCGCTTGGTTGTCTGCCGAAGGGGTTGCTGACTGCGAGGACGAATTGTCCTACTTTGAGGTTGTCCGAGTTCCCTGGCTCAACTGGTGTGAGGTTGTTCGAGTCGATTTTCAATAGTGCAATGTCCGAGAATGGATCTCGTCCCACCACTTTCGCTGTGTGTTTGGTTCCGTCGCTGAAGCCTACTTCGACTTCGCGCATGTCGCCGATGACGTGGTTGCTTGTGACTATGTGTCCGTCTTTGCTCCAGACGGTTCCGGTTCCCCCTCTCCATCTTCCGGCTCCTACCCGGACAACGGATCGAGAGACTCTCTCTGTAACTTCGACTACTGCGTCGGAGATTGATTCAAGTATCGCTGACGAATTTGTTTGTTTACTCATTTTTTCACCTTACCCACTCAGGAGTAAGTGGAGCTATTTGTTGACCGAGGAGCCCGAAGCCGGGTCACAAACTAGGCAAACGACATGTCCGGAAAGAATGCGACAGGTGTCAAGAGGTTCCTGCCACGTCTGGGTCCGCCGTAGAGTTGCGAAATGTGGCCCATTAACTGGTGGGACGCTTTCACTGCTTGACTGACGTCCTTTTCCTCTCCAACCTTGGCGTCGATACTGAGATAGTTCTCGGAGAACTTCGCATCTATCTGGATGCTGTCTTCCACCATGATCCATTTTAGAACCATGCCCTCATCGGTCTGCGAATAGCCTAGCCAGCGGAGACTTCCGAACCAACGACCCTTGAGGCCGGCGATTATCCTCTGCACATCAATATCATGTGGCAGAAGGGATTGGACGATTGGGATGCGAGGTTGAGTTGAACTTAGAGGTCGAGCGACTTGTTGGCTACCCCTGTTCGTCAGTCGATACCCGTCGGAAACCTTCTCTAAGAGGCCTTCATCTTCTAGTCTGTCGAGAACTCGGGATAACATTTCCTGGTGGACCCCGAGTAAACGCTTCAGTCCGTCGAAGGCGAAGACTGTCAAGCCTTCCTCCTGGATTGCGTGAAGAATATTGCTGTCCCTCGGTGTGAGGTCGATGTCTTCAGACTGCTCAAGCTCTGAGAATCGGCCAAGGTTCTCTTCCGTGGTGACCATCTACGGCCCTAGCCGTTTGGCCTGATTATAAACCTGGTAGTAGAGGGCTACCAAGTAGGTTGTTCCAAGCGTATCAAGTAAGCCCGACTTGACCTAGAAAAGCGGGGCGCATAAATATCCGCGAATCCCACGCTGTTCGCATCATGTCTCCGAGGAGTATGAAACCACCGAAAGATGACGCTGAGTACTTTGAGCGATTAACCAAGTCGGTTTTCACTGCGGGACTTAACTGGAGTGTAGTCGAGAATAAGTGGCCCGATTTCCAGAAGGCTTTCGCTCAATTCTCCCTTCCAAAAGTCGCGAAGTTCAATGCGAAGGATGTGAAGGTGTTGATGGGTAACACCGGAATCGTCCGTAATGAGAAGAAGATCAAAGCGACCATCCATAACGCAGGCGAATTCCTGAGACTGCAGAAAGAGTTCGGCTCAGTCAAAAGGTACATCGACTCCTACGGCAAAGACGAAGAGCGATTGCAGACGAACGTGCAGGATAGATTCCAGCATGTCGGCCCCTCAACCGCTAGAACATTCCTCTGGTCGTCCGGATGCCAACTGACTCCCAATAAAGAAGAGAAGAAGTGGATGACCGGCCACAAGTAGGTTTCTAATGACAAAAGCAATACTTGCGAGCTGGACCCTCGTTTTCGTCCTCTACAGTATTGACTAGTACCCTTCATACTTCACGGTAAGCCCAAACCCCTACCGGATTCCCAAGAGGCGACAAGAGAATGGACAAGAAGAGCAGCTCTTTCACTAGTCGGGACCTAGCCCTAGTAGCAGGCATGTCCGCCTTGTATCTCGGTTACAGTTACGTCTCCGGTGTGACGCTCGGACATACAATCAGAGAGGTGGACCTCTTCTTTCTGATATCCGCGGTTTTTACGATACTGGTTTCCCTGACTCGCAAACCCTGGAGCGCGACAATTCTAGGGACGGTTACCGGTCTCATCCTTGTTACAACACCAGGAGCCCCATTGGCAGTCACTCTCGCCCTGATTCCTAACGGGATAGTCTTCGACCTAACCTTACGCGCGGGGGATCATCTCTTCGACGACTTATCGAGGAAGCGCTTCGCTGTGGCCGGCGCTCTGGGCAATCTTGCAATGGCCGTCTTCGGTCTAGCCATGCTTCAGGCGTTTGGATTTTTCCATGGCTTCGGAGTTTCAACCCTCGTACTCATCTGGGTTACTGCGCTTGTCGGTGACACTCTCGTGGGAGCCTTGGGAGCGCTCTTTGGGACAGCAGTCGTCAGGCGTCTAGGGGAGCGGGTAAGGTCCCCACTGATTCGCTGAGCCCGACAACGAGACCTTTTGGGAAAAACGATGCAGCGCTAGTGAACCAGTTACTGTGCGAGAACCAACTTCTCGAACAGTAATCCCTTTGACAAGTTGGTCAGGTTTACAACCGACTTTCCGTCGTTCTTGGCGAGCTGCTGTTTTGCAGGTGGCTCTTTCAAGTAACTCGGGCTTCGTTCGCTTATCCGTTCCTCGTAGATTGGCACGATCTCATTCTGGTAGAAGACGCCTATTGGAATCTTGTCTCCCCATTCTCTCGATTTCTCTATGACATGGAGAAGGTTCTTGCCCACGTCCTCTTCGCTCATATCTGCGGTTACTCTTCCATTGTACCCGGTGCTTTCCAGATCATATGTTCGTGGCATCGGTCTCTTGGTCGCCGGGTCAATTCGATCCTCGCCACCATACCATTCCTTCGTGTTGATGTCATTGTATGTTGGACATGGTTGGAGCGCGTCTATTAGGGCGAAGCCTTTGTGGGCGACGGCTTTCTTGATCATCTCCTTGAGATGTCTAGTGTTGTACGCGTAGCTTCGAGCGATGAAGGTGAAGCCTGATGCTAGCGCGAGCATTATCGGATTGATATTAGAATTGATGTTCGGTTCGGGAAGCGATTTCGTCTGCATTCCCAGATGCAGCGTAGGCGCAGCTTGCCCTTTGGTCAAGCCATAGACGCCGTTGTCGTGGATAATGTAAGCCATGTCTATGTTCCGCCTTCCCGCGTGCACGAAATGGCCTACTCCTATTCCCAGTCCGTCGCCGTCTCCTCCGACAGCGATTACTTCAAGATCCGGATTTGCGAGTTTCGCGCCCTGCGCGTACCCTAGGACCCTCCCGTGTAGTGTGTGAATTCCAAAGGCGTTGGTGAAGTGGACAAGTTTGCTAGAGCAACCAATTCCGGAGAACAGCGCAACCTTGTTGATGTCAACCGGCATCTCGGTCAGCGCCATCTTCAGTGACGCCTCGATACCAAAGTCTCCACAGTTCCCCGAGGCTGTGACGCTTGTTACGAAAGTGTGGGCGGGGTCGTTGATGGTAAGGTCGTAGACATTCCCTTCAAAGGGAAAGGTTTCGATTTGAGCGACCGGAAGATATAATCTGCTGTTTCTAATTATGGAGGAACGCTTGTCCCTGTTCATGTTTTTGCGGTCTGGCACTCCCACAATTTCAGCCAGCTTGTTGTAATCCCTCCAGTAACTGACATACAGTCTGTAGGCAGTCTTGTGATTTTCGTGTGCTGGTTCGACATGGGCGATCGGAACGATGCCTTGACGCAGAAGTAGAAGCTTCACTTGTTCAGCAAGCACGACAGAGGTTGTGCTGTATCTAGCCTTTGCATCTCTGAAGTCTCCATCACCTCTCCACAAGCCCTTGATGAGCTGTACTTGCTTTGATGGCGGTAGCAACATGAGTTCGTGCGGGATGTGCTTTTTCCAAGATCTGCCTCCGAATAACGCCTCAAATGCTTTCGCAAGGTATGAAGAATTGAAGACAACATCGACCCCGTTTCTTCTGGATTCCGCGATCGTGCCGCTCAGTCGGAATATTCTCTCCATCGACGCCTTCGTATCCTCGATGAGGTATGTTTCCGCTTGGCTGAAACTGAAAATCAATGACCTCCCGTGTGCAGAACCTTCTGCGATGTAATAGCCTGCCAATCGCAGGAGATCCGCATCCATGTACACTATTGAAGGCGGTAGTCTACCTCGAGTGTCCTTAGCTTTCTTCTGGTAATTGAATGGAAATGTTCTGACGTCTTCGACCTTCTGCATCACTGGGAAGACGAGGTAGTCTCCCACTCTGAGCTCTGATGCCTGCACTCGTTCTTCCACAAAACCACTATTGTGGTAGTGCCTGCCTGATGTTCTCCTGACAGCAACAAAAGGATGCTCCGGCGTCGCTCTGATTTCTCCAAAACACTTGGCTCGAACACGATACATCGGACCACTGTAGCGATGCTGAATTCTTGCAACAACCTGTCTATACTCTCCCGCAGCGGTGAGGACCCGCTCACCTGGTCGGACATCTCGGATTGCTTTGACTGCTGGGTTCGAAAACACCAGCGTATCTCCTGTTAAGCATCCTGGACACCAGTCGTTGTGGACGTCGGTCTTCAGATCGGTGAGCTTAAGCGCCATGGGTCAGCACCACTCTCCTGTTTTGTTCCGGGTTTGACACGACTTGCTTGACCGATTGATAGATCTCGTCCTGTGACATCGGTCTTCCGTTGAATTTGACAATCTTGTTCTTGACATCTATCATGGTCTTTTCTGCTATAACAGCGGCCATCTGGCCTGAATAGTTCTGTTCAATGTCCACGATTAGTTTGGCTCCCGCCAGTTTTTGCTTCACAGCATCAGTCGGGAAGGGACTCACGAGTCTTATCTGTAGAAATTCTACTCCAATCCCGTCCCTCTCCAGTAGTTTCATCGCGTCTATTATTGGTCCCTTCGGGGAACCCCAGCTTACGATTGTAACGTCGGCTGGTTTCTTGGTCGAACGGAAGAAGTTCACTTTTTCCTCTTCAGGAATCTCCTTCGCGGCCGTTTCCAGCTTTGTCATCCTCTTCGTCATCATTTTCACCCTGTTGTCCGGGTCTTCCTCAATGTGTCCCATCTCGTCATGTTCGTCTCCAGTGTTCCAGAAGCGATAGCCAGGCATTCCAAGAACCGCCCGCGGCGAGACCCCATCCTCAGTGAAAGCAAATCGCCGGTACGGCTCCCCGTCACCGTTTCCATGATGATCTCCTTGGATCAGTTTTCCCCTTTGAATTGGAACAAGATCGCCATTTGGTGGGGAGATGGTCATGCTGTTGTTCGCTAATCCCTTGTCGATCAGATGGATGCTGGGCATCTGAAATCGTTCTGCATAGTTGAAAATCCTGATCGCGTCATAGAAGCTCTCTTCCATGTCCCCTGAGCATAACACGATTCTCGGAAACTCCCCGTGAGCGGCGCTGAGAATGAACTTCAGATCTCCCTGCTCGTGCCTCGTTGGTTGTCCCGTTGCCGGGCCACCCCTCTGGTAGTGGGTTATAACGAGCGGAACCTCGTTCATTCCCGCCCATCCCAATCCCTCGACCATCAAAGAAAACCCTGGGCCCGAGGTGGACGTTGCGGCTCTCGCTCCTGTCAACGCGGCTCCCGTTGCCATTGTTATGGCCGCGATCTCATCCTCTGTCTGTGTAACTAGAATCGAGCCTTTTTGGCCCGGGTTGTTTCCCGCCGAGATGTCGAAGTTTCCGTGGGACTCTAGGAACTCGCTCTCGTCAGCAGCAGGGGTTATCGGGTAATAGGTCTGGACCCTGCAACCGCCCACCAGCTTTCCAAGTGCAATTGCTTCAACACCCATTAGCAATAGTCTCGGTTGGCTCTGAATAGGGTGGAGCTGGAATCGAAATGGTTGTTTCAGTTGCGTCTTGGCCGAGTCGTAGGCGAGCTTTGCGCCTATCTCGTTCATGTCAACGACCTTCTTCTTGCTCGCGAACGCTCTCTCAATAGACTGGTTGAGATAGGTCTCGTCGAAACCTAGGATTGCGAGTGAGGCTGCGACTGAGAGCACGTTGACGATTCTTGAGAGTTTGCTCAGCTGGTGCTCTCCAATCTGGGCCGCGGTCTTCGCGATAATCTCATTGTATTGAATTGGGAACAGGTTGACGCCTCTTCTTTTCGCTTCTTCCAGGATACCAGTAATGTTTCCAGGCAGACCTTGCTTCGCGAGTCTAGCCTTGATTCTTAGAACGACAGGGGTCTCTATCGAATCGATCTTGTCGATCTCGATATTTGTAAATGTGGGATCGTAGAGTATTCCGCCCCCCGGGGCAACCTCCTCAGCATGGCGGATGAGTGTTTCGGCATCGAACGTCGCTAGGACGTCCACGTTGTTTACGTGGGACCTAATCTTGTCGCTGTTTACCCTGACTTCGAAATAGCTGTGAGGCCCTTTTATGCTGGAGTAGTATTCTCGGAGCCCGAAGGTCCAGAGCCCACCCAGAACGCATGCTCCCGCGAAAATGTTCGCAGATGAATCTACTCCACTGCCCTGCGGACCGCCTGTCATCCAAGACAGATCGTTGACCTTAACGGAAGTACGGCTCATGATTGTTAGCCTCCCGTTGCCTTACTGTATCCAATTGCGCAGTCACAGATTTCATTCTCGGCGCAGTAAGGGCACGCGCACTGACAACTGTCGATTTCGTAGTCGCAATTTGGGCAGGCATAGTGGTGGTATTCTGCCGTCCGAACAATCTCCCTGAATCAAATAACAGGACTTGTAGTTCGACATAAGGCTTCACTCCGAGCCCTTCAACTGAGCATACCTAGCGAGACCTGGTCGGGACCGTATGGACTACTGTTTATGGAACTTTGGAATATCCTTCACGTAGAAACAGTCATCGATTCTCAACAACAACGAGACCAGCTCGAAGGCCCGGTGAATGTTGGCCCTGTTTACTGAGGCAAGCTCGATCACGTTCGCTTCGAACATGTCAATGCATCCGTTCTCTCCCACACCCATTGCCTGCATTCCGTTTGAGTGATGATTGCGGAGCTGGATCATCATATCAATGGGATCGAACCCGCAGTTGGCTGAGAGGCACTCTGGGATTTTTTCTAGCGCGTCCGCGAACGAACCAATTACGAATTGGTCCCTTCCCTCAAACGTTAATGCAAATCTTCTGAGCTGTGAGGCCAACTCTACGAGGATCGCTCCTCCACCAGGAACCACTTTGGGGTTCGAACGCGAATGTTTCAAGATGAGAAGCGCTCTCTTCACGGTCTTTTCCTGCTCCTGAACAAGCTCGGGACTACTACCACGAAGCAAGAGCGTGGACCCTCCGTCGCAATGAAGAATCACGATGTCGTTGGGTTTGATCTTGTCAACTTCGAGCTTCCTCGCGATCCCCAAGTCCTCTTTCTCAAGCTGGTCAGCGTCACTGACAATGGCACCGCCTGTTGCTTTTGCGGCGGCTTCGAAATCCTGGTAGTCTACCATCTGCAGGGCGAAGATTCCTTGTCTACTAAGTTGGTCGGAGAGTCTATCGTCCATCTTGGATCGGCAGATCAAGACACTGGCCCCAGCCATCCTCACCTTTTCGACGAGGAGAGTCCTCAGTCGGTTCTCTTCCGATTTGAACAGCTGAATCTGCCCGTGGCTTGTGATGTTCAACTTGACCGAGAACGGACCTTCGTCTTTCGACTTCAGCTCTAGGCGTTTGATCTCCAGCTTAGTTAGGAACGCGATTTTGGGCGCGTCGATCCAGTCTGACATGCTTGGATGGGCCTTGCCTTTCTTGATGACGACCCCCCGCACCAGTTCGGAATCGTTCGTCTGAGCTCCGGGCTTTGTTACAATCCGTATTCTGCTGATGTCGATCGTTCCATCTTCGGTTATGCGGCTAATGGCCTCAGATAGATCTCTTCGTAATCTTCCGCTGAGGAGTTCTCTTCCGCAATCGATAACCTCCAAGAGATGCTCGTCAAGGTCTTTCCCAACGTTCTTGGCGATCTCGTTGATGATCGCTATCGATTCTTCGGTTGCTTTCAGATAGCCATCAAGGATTGTGTTGGCGTGGAAGCCCGCCTCGATCAGTTTATCGGCCTCTGTTAGGAGTGCTGAGACTAGAACGAGTAGAGTGGAGATTCCGTCGCCGGTATGCTGGCGTTGTATCTTCGCCGCTTCCGCGAGGGTCATTATCGCCGGGTACTCGATGCCCAGCTCGTCGACAACATCGATAGGGTCCTTGGTGACCTTCATCACCGTTTCAGGACCCTTATGGTACGTCACAAGTTTGTATGCGCCCTTAGGTCCAAGGCTGCTACCGATCTTGAACGCGGCTAATGACGCGAGATTCAGGTTCTGCCTCCAAGCGTCCTTCCCAACTAGTCGTCCTCGATTTTTCAGGAGGATCTGCGGAGTTGCAGGAAGAACTTGTTGAGCCACAGCTATCTTGCCTAACCGAACATGTGGCGGCTTCTCATCACAGCCTCATGTATCTTCGATGCGCGATCCATCCAGCCCAGACCCGTGTAGAGTTCGCTCTTCACCTTAAGCGGAACTGTCGGCACCTTAACACCCACTACGTATACGTAATCCGGTTCAAAATCGAGCGGGTCTCCCCATTCCCAGTCTCCCACCTTGATCTGTAGGTCACCGTGCACGTCAAGCTGGGAGCCCTGGACGTCAAATCTGGCGGTGTAGCTCTTGATCCATATTTTGAGGAGTTTCAGGTCGATCTTTGCGTCTCTCTCCAGCTCTCTCTCGACGGTGCGAGGGGGTTCAATCTGATACTTGGCTAGATTTCTCGTTATCTCGTCGCATCCTTCCCGGGTGGTGAGTATTGCGATCTGACTTGGTTGTACGTTGACTCCAGAAATTACCTCTCCGACATCTCCTCCTATCGCCCACTTGTTCGTGCAGTTCGTGAGCGTTTTTCCTATCATGATTGTTGCGTCAAGCAATGGTTTGGTGAGGGTTACAAGTTCTTCTGGCTTGGGAATTCTGCTCTCGAAGTGAGGCAGGGAGATTGGCTTTGGTTTATCAGATAGCCTAAGGGCTGGCAATGCCCATTCCTTGAATGACTAGCGATTGCGTTGCTACGTTAATAGACCAGGGGTGAGGAGCGCGAGATACTGCTTGATACCCTCAGCGGCACGGTAGGACTGTGGACCGGCGACGTGTGTTCCCGAGGGAACATTGTCGCCGCTTGTATTGGTAATCTCGCCTGCGCCGAAAATGTTGAAAACCGGTTTCGATACTGGTGACCAGCATTGGTTCCACTTGTTCCATACCGAAGTACTCTGGTTCGCTCCGATTCGGCATCCTCCTCTCAGGTGGTGACCCCACCAGTCGTTGTGTGCGGCCCCAGGGGCGACGGTGCTACCTATCGTGACATTTTGCGCACCCATTTGGGTGAAGATATCCTTGACCTTCTTCACGAGGTGAGTTGCTCCGTTGTATGTGTTGGGTGTCCAGTCGTAGGTCAGTCTGGACAGCGGATCGCCGTAGATGTCCGTGTAGTGCGGGTCGAGATCAATGTAATTGTCAGTTGTCGGAAGGTCGTGAGCTAAGGGCGTCGAGCTCAAGGTTGTCTTGGTTGGCAGATACTTGTCCTTCTGAGTAGTTTTGAACGTGCCTCCCATACTCGCTGACGAGACGCCGCCCGCGAACGTAATATTTCCCGGTCCCCCTCCCGGATACCCGCCCGCACCGATCTCGGCTCCCCCTATGAAGGGTGGGTCCCCAGCCAACGCACTTACGCTGTGGTCGAAATTGTCATCCATAAGATCATAAATGTCCACACTGCCTCCGCTGCCGTTCCCAGCAGGGTAAGCGTTGCCGCCATTGTTAGGGAGAGTTCCAGACACATTGGTTCCCCTGTATGGGAGATAGCCGTTGGTGAGACCTCTTCCTACAGAGCCAGTGACCGAGGCCGGACTTGAATTCCAAACGTAAGGCGCTCCGATTCCGGAGAGAAGCATGACCCTAATCATGTTGTATCCCCACATTCCGTTGAAGAAGACAGTGCCGGGCTGAACGTGCACATTTCCTTGGGGATCATAGTAGCGGGCAGCAGTTACAAGTCCGCTTATAGGATCGGTGTCAAGACGGAAGATGAAACTGTTTACCACAAGGGTAAAGTTTCCACTCTTCATCGCGGCGGGGATAGTTCTGTATGCAGCGTTTGCCTTGGCGCCGGTCTCGCAAGCGTAGTCGCAAGGACCACCGCAATACCCGTCGTAGACGCATGGATTGACTGGTACACCGTACTGGTTAATGTAAGGTTGTGAAGCGAGAGCACTCACGTGAGGAAAGGGATGATACCCGAGCGCTTGTGCAGCTGTTTGGAATGACTGTCCGACGGGAGTGAGGGGTGATGGAGGCAGTGGATAGTTCTGACTCATCCATGGATAGCCAGTGTCAGAGGGCTGATTGGTTGCACTTCCATTGTAGTCCCCGCAGAGTCCATGAGCCTTCTCCCATTCAACGTAATACGGCTCGTACTGGGCGTAGGTCAGGGGCCAATCCTCAAGGTCGCTGTGTGGATTTACGGTGTCCAGAAAAGGGGCTCCGTACCTAGCTATGGTTGACGAATACTGAGTATAGCCCCAGGGGCCCTGGCGCCCCATCGTCCCACCATAATGCTGGGCCGCCCCACCTACTCCATGCCCCAGCGCGTGGTACTGGATCGGCATAGTGTATCTTCGGACAGGCAATGCGAACTGATAGGGAGTGTTCCTGATCGTGGCCGATTGCAAAGGAAGCGGGCTGTCATATTTTCGGCCCAACCCAACTCCCCATTCATCGTACTTTGTCGTGGAGAAGTCGTTGACGTAGTCCCAGTATGGACCCTTGGTTATGGCGACAACCTTGTAGTTCTTACCTCCGTTTAGACTCGCAATAGAAAGTTCGGCGGCTATTACGCCGCTCATGTAGCCAACCCCGAGGATTACTACATCTGCAGCTGGCTCTGTAATTGTAGTTGGCATTTCTACGTGCCTCCCGATGCTTGCTGTTGATACTGCGCTAGACTGGCTGGCTTGAGTCTTGTAGGAGCGGTCGCGACCATGAGTGCTTTCTGGTCTTGGCCTTCGCCGTAGAAGTTACCGAAGTTAACCCCGTTAAATCCTGTAAAAGTCCAGCCTACCATGTTCTGGTTTCCTCCGTATATCGGGTCCATCAAGAATCCGGCCCACGTCATGAAAGTCAGCTCGTAAGCAAAATCCGATGGAAGAATATTGCTGAAGCTGGTAGGCTTGTTACCCCAAAGATCCTGAAGTAGGAGCAACTGGTTCGCCGAAGAGAGTGTCTCGAAGTTTCCCCCATATGCGCTGTTAGCGTAGGCCTGCAAGGCGACTAAGCCTACCCTCCAGAATTCTCTAAAGTTAAGCGGGTACTGGTAGTTAATGCCTGAACCGACTCTTGGACTGGAAGTGATGCCCGCACCGACTCCTGGAGTGCCTATGCTGCCTCCAGTGTATGTGATAGGTGCACTGGAGTTCCCTGGAAGATTCGCCCAACTTAGAGTTGGGTTAACGCTGAGTGTATTGGTCGTGCTCGCTGGGATCCTGGGAAGAACATGTGGACCGTCCATGAACATGTTGGCGCTCTGCCCATAGTCACCCGCCAACGCCCTGTCGATGAAATAGATCGCACCGGCCTCCTTTGCTCCAGGATCAGTATCAGTTGGTATGATTGTCTCTACTATCTTCTCCAGAAGAGACTGCTCTGTGACACTAAGGCTGACAAAACCCACAACGGTATTGACCCTAGCTTTCAGATTGGAAATCTGCGTGTTAGCGCTGCTTAGTTGTGAATTCGCGTTGTTCAGTTGGGAGTTTGCATTATCCAGTTTAGTTTGCATAGAAGAGTTTTGGTTGTTGAAAAGGGGGATCTCGATTGCGGATGCTGTGACCGCGCTTGCGGCAGCTGCTAATCCGAGTTTGAGAAATTCACGTCTGGTCTGATCGGCCATTCGGACTCAGATTGGGCCTAGCCTACTTCTATTTTAGCTAGCACCCCTCCAAAGAGGGGTCTCGTTTTCTGGCCTCTGAAAGCTTATTTTCTCGTAAATTATCTATTGTTCTCCGTGTTGTAGGTTGGAGAGCACTCCGGCGAAGAAAATGAAATATGGTGATATTATTGTCCCGATCTTGATTGTGCTTGCTGTGGGCGCGGGATGCGGTTTAGCTGGGCTTGGAGTTTACCAGCTCACCGCAGGTGTGCCGATCTTCTTTCCTTCCAGCTCGAACTCTTCAAGCTCGACTAGTAGCACTAATGCAAGTAGTGCTGTGAGTGTCTCGCTCCCGAATGGTGTCGGCAGTACGCAGGGCCTCAACTATGCCCCCGTCAATGTAACCGTCGCGAAAGGCGGTAAGGTAACCTGGACCAACAACGATCCGGTTCCTCACACCGTCACCTCAACTGTTGTCCCGTCAGGGGCAAGTAGCTTTGATTCCGGGAACATGAATCAGAACGCCGTTTACACGGTGACGTTCACGGTTGATGGCACGTACCAGTACAAGTGCACTTACCACCCATGGATGCACGGAACAGTAACCGTCACCGGATAAAACCACGTTACCCTACCACCGACCCTGAGCCTAGACGCGTCCGAGAAGACTTCCAGAAGAAACTCAGCGGCGGCCGAAGAGTTAACTTCAACTACGAGAAAATGGCGTCTGATTAGAGCATTATGCAGAGAGTCCTCGCTCTAGCAATTATTGTCATTGCAGTGGTCGCGACAATTGCGACCAGTTACGTTTACCTCGGTCCATTGTTCCAAGCCAACAGCAACATCAAGCCCGCGGTCAAGCCCTCAGTCACCATGATCAACATACCCAGAGGCTCCTCAGCGGTGCCAAATGGGTTCAACGTCTCGTACTTCCAAGAGTTCTTCCTGACAGGGATGTATCCTTATCCAATCAACATCATGGTCACAATCGGACTCAATAACACGATAGAATGGGTGAACCAGGATACCGTGGGTCACACGGTCACCACTCTTGTCGCCCCTTCTGAAGCGTTGAAGTTCAACTCCGGATTGATCCTCGCAGGAGAAACGTTCTCGGTAACCCTGACCGTACCTGGGGTTTACAGGTACACTTGTGCATGGCATAATTGGCTCGCTGGCCAGATAACAGTCAAAACCGCCTAGCTATCAAAACGCCCACTTACCCAACAGCAAGCGTGGTAGTGGCCCTCTTGGGTGGCCTAGAATACTTCTATGTGGTCGTCTGGAAATCCGAGCTTGACTAGCTCTGATTTGATTCGAGCGCGGTGATCGCCTTGCAGCATTATCACGCCGTCCTTCGCTGTCCCGCCGGTGGCTAAGCGTTCTTTCAGTTTGTGAGCGACTTCAGCCAGAGACCGTCCAGTCTTGGGTAGTCCCTGTACGACAGTTACGGGCTTGCCCCACCTTCGTAACTCTACTCTTACGGTGAGGTGGGTTTCGCTCTTGTCGAGCTCTTTCAGCGCGCTATTGAAATCGAATCCTTCACTCAATCCTGTCACCCCTCACACAGTTTAGACCACGCATTAGTTCTTTTCGGCTACTTCCAAGAACCGGTTCAGGTAGTCTGCGAGAAGCTTTCGGTACTGCTCTCTAGTCATGCTCTCTTTCAGATTGACCATTAAGTCCCGGAAATATGGGAACCGGCTTGCGGTTGTCGGTGGCATTTGTGAGAGAAATCTCTTGTTCGAATCCGCAGCCTTTCCACCAGTATCTTCTATATTGTGTCTCGTCATCTGTCCGATTGCGCGTGCGTTGTGGACCATGATCGATGCATTCACCCAACGATCTCTTCCCATTTCTCCGGATTCGACAGGCTCATCCTTCACCCAGTCTTGGAGGAAACTGCTCATCTGGCCTGATTCGAGTATCGGATTTTTCTTGAGAACCTTCATTGAGATATCATCAGCGTACAAATCTTGAATATCGTTCAGAAGGTCATGGACGATCTTCTGCTGATAGTCATGCGACAGGTATTGTTTTCCAATCTTGTCAATCGCCTCCTCGATTACTTCAGCGTCGTGAGATGGGTGGTTATTTTCCATTCTGTAGATGTGTGACATCTCGTGAACCAGCAAGCCTTCGAGCATTCCTGATCCGACGGAGCCACCAGAGACAACTATTCGGTAGCCTCTGCCCAGCGGCATGGTGTATCCCATGAATGGGAGTTGGGGGTCGACGGCCACTTCGACGTTGCTCTTGATGCCAAAACCGGACTCCTTCATCATGCGAGACGCGTTCAAGTAGGCTTTCTTCACAAGTTCGCTTTTCGCGCTATCACTCGTCGAAGCAGCTGCATTGGCTACAGTCGTGTTTCTTCTAACCGACATCTTGTGTTCTCCCTTATAGTCCGAGCAGGTGGTCGATGGAATAGATTCCGCTGCCGAGGAGAGCCAACGCAAGTGCGGCCAGGAACAATGTGACGTCGATCTCATAGCCACCAGCGTATTTCTTCTTCACCTTGCTAATTGAGAACCATGTGGTTGACACCATCCATAATGCCGAAAGGACTGCGACGATGGGCGTGAGTAGTCCAAGAATCAACGCTAGTCCGCCGAAGAACTCCACAACGCCACCGAGCGGAACCATCGCGGCAGGCATTCCCACACTCTTCATCCAGGCGCCGCCTTGATTTCTTTGAGCTGCAGTCAGCTTTGGGTATCCGTGTATGATGAACAGAGTCCCGACCGCGAGCCTGAGAATCAGCGAGGAAAGGTCGATGTTCGTAAAGAGCGTTTGAATCATGTTTCAACCATGAGCATGGTCTTAATTATAAAGTAGGTAGTTATCTACTACCAAGTAGGTTGTCGTAAGCGTATCTAGTCAAGCGGGCTTGACCATGAGAGCAAACGCGCTGAGTCGTAACTGTAAACGCCACTGAGAATAGAACACCTCGCCTATCTTCTCGTGACCACCTATCTGCTCAACGTGAACCGAAACGGACAATCCGACCTACAAGACGGCGCAGGAGAATCTACTGTGAGAACCAAAGTCGGAATAGACGACATAGCCGTCTACATTCCTCGACTTTACTTGGAGCTAGCTGACGAGAATCGGCCTGAGAAACCAACCGAGTTCTCTACAGCGAGGAAGTCGGACCCTTCAAAATATCTTCATGGTATTGGAATCGCCAAGATGTCCATTCCAGATACCTACCAAGACAGCTCGGTCTTAGCCGCGAATGCAATCTTCGAGTTGATGGAGAGAAACAATGTTCAACCGGCAAGTCTGGCCAGAATTGACATAGCGACCGAGACAGGGGTGGACGAGTCCAAGCCGGTCGCAGCCTATGTTCACGGAATGCTGGAACAAAAATATGGCAAAGGATCACTCAATAGAACCTCAGGCGTCGAGTACAAGTTCGCATGCGTAAGCACTGCTGACGCTCTGGAAAGCTCACTCGACTGGGCATGGGCAGGTAGAAGCAATGGAAGATCCAGTATCATCTGCGCAACCGACATAGCCAGATATCCACTTACCAGCCCCGGAGAACCCACCCAGGGAGCAGGAGCAGTGGCCCTCCTAGTCAAGGAGGACCCTCGTTTGCTATCGATTGACCCCGTCATCGGTGTTCACATGGAGGACGAAGATGATTTCTGGAGACCATTGTTCTCGACGACGGCAGTCGTCCATGGAAAGCATTCTGAGAGATGTTATCTGAGAGCCATGGAAGGTGCGGTGGACAACTGGGCTGAACAGGCCATTGGTTCCGGCATTATCAGGGCCGGACCCGGCGAGTCTCTAGTAGATCACATAGGGCCCATGTCTTTTCACGTCCCGTATCCGAAAATGGCGGAGAAAGCCTTCGCGTACCTGCTGAGACATTTCTGGCGAGGCCTTCCCCGCTGGAAAGAAGTCCTGAACATGATCGGCGACGAGCCTCAAGCAGAGAGCTACAAGAAACGAGAAGAGTTTGAGAAAGCAGAGGCTGACTACATGAAACACTTCATGGAGACTAAACTATTCCAAACCGACTACCAAGACAAGGTGGCTGAAGGGCTAGTGCACGCAAGAGAGAGCGGCAATAGCTACTCCGCCTCCGAGAAAAGCTGCCTCTCAATGTTGTTAGAGACGAAGGCGATGAGAGGGATAGATCTCGCAGGGAGAAGAGGAGGGTCCGGAAACTATGGTAGCGGCTGCAAGGCCAAGGCATCGAGCTGGACCGTTCAGGAAGAATGGGCGGCGGTTGCGAAGAGATTTGGCCATGCTGAGAAACTAAGCCATCGCAAGCCATTGTCTCTCGCCGAGTATGAAATCTTACACGAGGAGAAATCGTTTCCTGATGGAAGAAAGTTTGTCGCAGAGCCTGAAAACGAGTTCGTCCTGATAGACGTGACCTCTCAAGGCTATCGACATTACAAGTTCGCCGACTGATTGCAAGCGGAGTCATTAGTCGACGCCTCTCAGATTACTTCGATCAAGTGTTCATGGTTTCAAACCGTTATTCAAGCAAGCTTCACAAGATAGCGGATTATGAGCGGGATCGGGGAAGAGAGGCCGAGTGGAGAAGATGAGCTCGTGCTGGTTTTTAGACCGCCCGAGAATCCTGCCGCCCAAGTTGCAGTGGATACACCTTTCAAGGGACATAGAGTAAGGCTTGACGAGCTGCTAGACTGGTTCAAGGCCCTCAGAGTAGACTCGATTGAGCTCTGGATTGAGGGGGCAAAGACGTCTGGAAAGAACACTGAGCTTTTTCTTTCGACCGAGGGCAAGACTGGAGCAAAGATCACCCTCAAGCCACACCTTGAGGATGCATCAAACGGACCCTCTCTGCCTCGGGTCGAAAACATTTCTTCCCCAGACACATTTGAAGCGTCACTGGGGAATGTGGCCGAGAACCTCACTACGAAACAAGGACAACAAATTGCGAATTCTTCAGGCTCACCTATCACCGCTTTCTTCTCTCCTAAAGGAGGAATTGAACAACAGATTCTCACAAGCGTAGGTGGAGCGGTCGCAACTATCGAGATGGCGGCCTACGCATTCACAAACGAGATCATCGCGCAGGCCTTGATCGACGCCATCAAGCGGGGCGTCAAAGTTTCCTTGGTTATGGACAAGTCTCAGACAAAGGGTCCCCAGGCCTCACTACATGACCAGCTGGAGAATGCGGGAACCGCGATCCGGTTGACATCCCCGCCTGGAGGGATAATGCACGACAAGTTCATCGTCATTGACGGCAAGAACGTCGAGTGGGGAAGCTACAACTATACCGGCCGAGCAGAAGACACGAATTTCGAGAACGCGACCTTTCTCTCTGATGGCAGTTTAGCCCAAAAGTACCACTCAGACTTTGTGTCCATTTACAATCAGGCAACTCCAGAAGCTCAGGGACTAGGACGCCCAATGCGACGGTTCCTAAGAAGGCTAAAGTCGCCCTTCAAGGCGAGAGCATGAAGCTCTAGATAATTGGAGAATTCATGAATGCCAGACCGGCCTGAAAGTACGATGTGGACGCGGAAGCTTTCGAAGATAGTATGGGCCAGATTGTCGTCTGGCAACTAATCGCTTTCAGGGTCTGTTTGCAGGGCGCGTCAGTCTGTCGATCAGAGGAGACGCGAGAGCGGTTACAAGAACTGCCAGACCCGCCACAGGGTAGAGCTGCGGACCAACTAGTCCGGCATCAACTCCGGTCTTAGCGAGTACTAGCGAGAACTCTCCGCGCGGGACGAGAATGGAACCAACTAGAAGAGGGCGCCCGATCCGAGCAAGTCGTGCTCCGAAGAATCCCCCAGCAAACTTACCGAGAATAGCACCGACCAAGATAATCACGAGTGGGAGGCCGAGGGATAACGCTGTCGACGTGTCGATCAGGGTCCCCATTGACAGAAAGAAGAACACGATGAATGCGTCCTTGAGGGGTAGAATTTTCTCTCTGACATACCTTGATTGTTTAACTGGAAGAAAGAATCCGACGAGCAGAGCTCCAATGGCGGGCGAGAAACCGAGATAGTCCGATAGGACCCCAAATAGGAAACCGAAAGACAAAGCTAGGAGAAATGCGACCTCCCCGATCTCCAGCTCGTACTGGCTCACTTTGTTGATTAGCCGCGGGCCAATATACCTCCCGAACACGAAGCTAGTGATGAACAAGAAAAACCCCTTCGACGCGATGAATAGCAGCCCTATTGTTTGAAGCTGGCTTCCCCCGGCAAGCTCTGGAATTAGGAAGAGCAAGAAAACTGCAATCACATCCTCCACAACCATCACCATCATCAATGCTGTGAAATTTTCATCGTGTTCGGGAAAACGATCGAGAATCAGTTTCGCAACAATAGCCGTGCTGCTGAGACCAAGGACAGACCCGAGAAAGAGGGCAGTCCCTAGAGCCAAGCCTGCCGACACAGCCGAGAATGTGCTGATCGTGAACGCAATGAGAAATTCTACCGTGCTCAGAATGAGGACTCTAGACCCAACCTTCCCAAACTTGCGCGGATCGAGTTCAAGCCCAACGACGAACAAGAGCAATATTATTCCGAGGGTCGCTAGAAAGTCGATGGCTGTTGTGTCACGGATCAGTCCAAGACCAAAGGGCCCAACGAGCATTCCAGCGACCAGCTGGCCGACGATCATTGGAAGTCCGAGTCGGTAGAAGAGGAGACTGACTAGGAGGGCTGCAGCTACGGCAATTCCAACATCTAATAGAAAAGTTGTCTGCAAGAACTACCCTTGATCGATCGCCTGTGAGTGGCTAAAGCACTTTTGGAAACTCGAACATCAGAACCCAATCAACAAGATTGCAGTTTTCCCTTCCGAATGGTTAACTAGTTGCTTCATTTCGTTTTGTTCTCAGGGCCCGTAGTCGAGCCAGGACCAAGACGTGGGCCTTCGGAGCCATCGATTCCAGAGTGAAGAGAGCCCAAAATCGTGGGTTCGAATCCCACCGGGCCCGCTTACCCTAATCCCACGTCGGGACTTGCAAAGAGATGCTATAGACGAAAATGGCCCTGCAAAAGGCTCTGCGCCATTAGCTTGTCCGGTTTGGTGATAGCGGTCTAAGCTAGCATCCTCAGTTGTCGTCGACGGGAGCGGTTCAGGTTGAGATTATGAATCTGGAACTGGGCTATTCTTGTTCTTGCTTCTCCTTCGCTTGTAGAGTCCCCATATCCAAACTGAATCTGCCCCTATCAGACAGCCTGACATGACCCCGGGAAGGGTGGCGTAAAGTATCGGGCTCACGAAGTTGTCGTATTGCTTCCCCCAAAAGACAAGACTGAGCCCAATTATTCCAATAGTAATCATGATGTTTGCGAAGGCGTTGAGCTCGCGCTTGGAGGATTTGTTTCTATACCCCCCATCCCAAGATGATGAAAGGCAGGGCCCAACCGAAGAAGGATGACCAAAAGATGGGTTTTGAAGGGATAGACTCATACGAAACTTGCCTGTAAGAATACCACCAGATCACAAGAAGAAAGCCGATCGTGGCGATTATGGAATAGGAATTCTTGATCGGATATCGTACACCAGGTTCGAGAGGTTTGATGGGGGTGACCCAGAGTCTTAAGAACGCCTTTGCCTTTCGGAGGAAGGCCCCCACGACGGAATCTGTCCTCTCCTAGTGAGAGAGCACCTTCGGCCTTGAAAAACTCACTGCCTACTTCATAGACCTATTGCTCGTTCTCAATGAATCCCGCCTCGTAGTAATAGGATGAGACCGAACGGCGAGTCGTATGCCTCTGAGTAAGGGAAGTACTTGAAGAGAGTTTGTTGCCCAGGACCAAATATTCTGTTCGCCGCCATGGTCTCGGGATCGCTGGTAAACTAGAATATGATTTACGAAAAAAAAGGAAATCGGAGAGTCGGGTCGGGTTATTCTGCTAGTAAGGTGATGTTGGTGTCCAGGCGACCAGTGTCTCCATGGCCGTTATTCCGTTGATATTTCCTAGTTTCTCAACGGAGGTTTCGAGGAGCTCTTCTGGACTGTAGCCGTGGAATGTAGCGAATACGTATTCTCCAGGTATCACGTGGGCTTCAACGAAGTTCGGAAAGGTCTTGATTTTTTGTAGAACGTTTTTGAAAGCTCCTTTCACCTTTACGAGTGCGAAGGCGATGGGATCTTCTGATTCGTCCTTCTTCGCGTTCGAGATCCTCTGAAGGGAGATTCCTGTCTGAGTAGACGTGATCCCCTTGATCTTTCTGATCTTCTCGACAATGTTGAAGGCTTTGCGAGGCTCATTGGTTCTTAGCTTGATTACAAGATCGAATCTGCCTGTGACTGGTATGACAGTAACAACGCTGTTGATTTTTTGGAGTTGGCTGATGGTCCGTGTTATTCCTCCCTTAACATTGGCGAAGACCCAGCTGGTCTGTTCTGGTTTCGGCATTTTTTTCTCTACTAACGTGGGCGGTGAACGTTGCGCCTATTTCCAATGACGCGTACCTCGAACGTCGGCTGAGGGTAACGAAGTAGGTGCTGGGGAGAGACAAGTTTCGCTCTAAGAACGGGGTGGAGCGTTGGGGTCGTTTGAGCCAGGCGATAGATTAAAAAAGCCATAGATTGCTATTCGGCTACAACCATGAATGAGACTACACTCTCACTAAAGACAAACATGCGGAAACTCTGGGCAGACCACGCTATCTGGACCCGCCAATATGCTGTCTCAGCGCTCGACAATGCGGCAGATATGGTGGCGGCTAAGGAGAGACTCTTGAAGACTCCTGATAACATCGGCAACTCCTTCGTCCCATACTATGGCGAGGGAACGGGCAGAAAACTCGCGGAACTCTTGAGGAAACACGTCCTTCTGGGCGTTGACCTCATCGAGTTCGCAAAAGCAGGAGACCAGAAGAATTTCGAGAGCCAAGATAGCAAATGGACAGTGAATGCCGACGAGATAGCAGGATTCCTTAGCCAGACGAATCCTCACTGGACCAAGGACGACATGTTTGATCTGCTCCACCAGCATCTTACCCTGACTAAGAGACAGGTTGAAGCGCGCCTTGACAAGAGATGGGACGATGACGTTGCAGCCTTCGACGACGTCTTCACTGAGATCAATACTGTCGCGGACACAATCTCGCAGGGCATCATGAAACACTTCCCCGACAAGTTCTAACCGGACGAGAATTAGCGCTCATCAACCGTTACCGACGGCCGATGAGTATCATAGGTACTGAAAGTGGAGCTTCCCCAGGCCAGAACAGAAACCCCCACAATAGGAGCGGGCGCTCCGGATTTCGGGAACCTACTCGGCGTGGACGGGGAGCGCTACTCTCTTTCATCATTCCAGGATAAGAGACTGCTCGTTTTGTTGTTCATCTCAAACGGTTGCCCAACAGTGAAAGCTTGCCAAGACCGCATGATCAAGATCCAAAGAGATTACTCAGGGAAAAAAGTCCAGTTGCTGGCTCTGAACTCAAACAACTCGTACCTCTCACCGGCCGATACCTATGCAGAAATGGTCCTGAGATTTCAGGAGAAAGGTTTCAACTTTCCATACGTAAAGGATGAGGACAGGTCGGTTGCGGGGGCCTACGGGGCTATTTGCACGCCCCATGTGTTTCTGCTAGATGAGGAAAGAAGGTTTCGCTACAGGGGTCGAATAGACGACTCTAGAAACCCCGAACGAGTAACGGTCAGCGACCTGAGAAACGCGATCGACGATCTTCTCGCAGACAAGTCTGTTCGAGTATCCGAGACAACGCCCTTTGGATGCAGCATAGTCTGGTGAGTTACGCGCCTGAGGTCCTTGTTAAAACCTGGTCATATCTACGAACGGTTCACTACTCCTAAGAGAAAACATGTAACTTTGCGTGTGATGAAGTGGGACGATCTCGATCGTCTTGTGTCGTTCATTAATGTCATTGTGGAAGAGAAACGGAGAGACTCGAGCTCTGGCCTATATGCAGGATTTGATGAGAAGGTCACCCGCGAGGAAGAAGCCGAATGGCTATCACAGACCCTAGTGGAGATAGAGAGAGGAGAGGTCATCAACGCAATTGCTGAACTCAGTGGAAAAGTAATCGCAAATGGCGAGGTTACACGGGGCAAATACAAAGACACACGTCGCCATGGACACATGGGGCTAACTACGATCAGTGAATACAGAGGACAGGGCATAGGACGCAGGATCATAGAGACTCTCGTCCGAGAAAGCCGCGGTGCAGGACTGAGGACCCTCGAAGTAGAGTTTCTCGCCGCGAACGAAACGGCCAGACGAGCCTATGAGAAAGCAGGATTCAATCAAGCAGGAATAATCCCTCACAAAATCTTCAGAAGTGGAAAGTACTTCGACGGCCTGATAATGTCCAGAGAACTATGCTAGAGATCTTAGCGAGTTTTCAACCCCGATTTACGCATGGGAATCCCTGAAGATTTCTATAGCACACGATTTTGTTCCACCTGTTTCTCATGTCACCATTTTACCGGGTCTTGCGGTTTTTCCTGGCTCCTCCAGAGATAGAGTGTTGCAATGGAACAGTAGGGGTGCCAATTTTTCGACAACTGTTCGAATTTTTCTTTTGACGGTAGTTTTCTTAATCTGTAGACTTTCTGGGTAGCTTTCCTCAGCCCAAGATCGTCGACTGGAAGGACGTCTGTTCGTCCTAGGACGAAGATGAGAAACATCTCTGCGGTCCATCTTCCGATCCCTTTTACCTCATCGAGTTCTTTCACAACTTCCTCGCTACGAAGCTCGGACAATCGTTTGAGGTCTAGGACACCGTTCTCGATTCTCTCGGATAGGTCTCGGATGTATCTGATCTTCTGAGGGGATAATCCGCTTGCGCGCAAGTGCCTCTCCTCTGTGTCAAGGTACTGGCGAGGCCTTGGAATCCTGCCATCGAAGATTCGTTTGAATCTGTTGAGTATTGCTCGCGCTGCGGCTCCGGCGAGTTGTTGGAAAATTATCGAGCCTACGAGGGCCTCGTAGTGATCCTCGTCCAATTGAAACTCATAGGGTCCTAGGCGGTTGATTATTCTTGCAAGTGCAGGGTCGTTTTTCTTGAGGTGTCTCATTCCCCGGGTCCAGACCCGTTTCTCAGCCAGGTTTGGTTCTGCCAATTTTTGAGTCAATCGAGCCCAATTCCAAGCTTTGAATAATGAGCGATGGTTGAGCGATATCTGTCAATGGCGCTTTCGGACAAGGAGATCACTTCCGCGATGGAGACGGGTGAGCTGGCCATCTTTCCCCGTGGATTCAGGATAAACCCTGCAGGAGTGGATCTGCGGATCGATCGGGACGTTCGTCTAAGACCGAAACAGCATTCGCTTGTGGCCAGCATGGAAAGGGTCGAGCTGTCTGATCGTATTGTCGGATTTTTACATCTTCGCTCGTCGCTGGCACGTGAAGGATTGTTCGCAAGTCTTGCTCTAGTGGACCCGGGCTTTCGCGGACAGCTTACTGTCAGTCTCTATAATTCCGGAGACAGCGCTGTCAATCTCGCAAAAGGTGAGAGGTTCATCCAGCTCTCCCTGCTAAGACTTGGAAAGCCCGCGATCAACAAGTACGCCGGCCGCTACCAGAATAGTACTGGAGTAGTTGCGAGTCGTCGCAGAAAAAAATCACGCACGCCAAAATAATGGAAAGCGTTATACAGGGTACGAGTGGCTAAGGGGCCGATACAAGAAATGAAGGACACTTCACGCATTCTAGATCTCAAATACAAACTCATGACGATCGAACTGCTCAACCTCGCCAAGCAACGGTTCACGTATCGAGAACTCTCGGCAATGGTTCACCTACCTGAAACAGTTCTCAGCCGGTATGTAAAAGGACATGTCTTGCCGACAGCTGAGAGAGCAGAAGAGATCAACAAGACTCTACAGAGGTACATGAGTTTAGACAAGGAACTCCTAGAAAGAATTCACTTTGACGACGGAGGATATTTCGACAACACCGCCATCATAGGAGACACGATGCTGATGGAACGAGCCGTCCAACATGCAGTGGGCAAGTTTGCTGGAAAGAGAGTTACAAAGATCATGACTGCGGCGGTTGACGGAATACCGCTCGCAACTCTCCTCGCTCACCGGCTCGGCGTGGGATTGCTTGTCGCCAAGAAGCAGAGAGAGGTTGGAGTGCGGGAGTTTATCGAGGAAATTTTCGTGCCTCCAAAGACTGCTGTTGTGTTGAGCTTGTTCGTTCCGCGGGATGCGATCAAGAAAACGGACTGCGTACTCATCGTCGATGACATAATCGATAGTGGGGAGACGCAGCGGGCGATGATGAAGATCATTCAGAAGGCAAAGGCGGAGGTCATAGGAATCTATGCTCTCGTCTCGATTGGGACTGACTGGAAGGCTCGGATAGAGTCGGCTGGAAACGTGCCTGTGGAGGTGGTGACCCCGGTTATCAAGAAGGAGCCTAAGGAGAAGGAGAAAGAGTCGCGAGAAACGAGAGAAGTTCGGGAAATATCCGCCTGAACCCTACTATTTCTCAGTAGAAAAGGTATAGAGTTAGAATATCCTGGGATGAGCCCAGGAAGAAAGAGTTCTATCCGATGAATCAATGAACCGGCAAAGAATCTGCCCATTCCTACCCACCTCTTTCCAACCGACCGCTCACCAGCATTTTTCTCGATCTGAATTCAATTCTTGGAAACGATGCTGAAATCCCGGTATTCGAAACAGGTATTGAAATCGCGATCCTGAAACGGTTCTTGAAACGGTAATTGAAACGAACACTGAAATTAGTTTTGAAACGGGTTTTGGAATCGGCGTCGAAAACTATTACTGAAACGGTATCGAGATCGGATACGGGTGATTTCCAGGGCCCCGGGGGCCTACTCAAGTCGCGCACCGCGCCCCCTCCAAGCGATCAGCCAAACAGAACCCGAATATTCTCAGCGAACGGCTGACATACCACACCGCGATCCGTCACAATCCCAGTTACCAGTTCTGGCGGAGTGATGTCGAAGGCCGGGTTCAGAGCCTCCACGTTGCTCGGCGCAAAACGCCTCCCTCCGATCAACAATACCTCTTGTTGATCCCGTTCCTCAATAACCACCTGAGACACATCCGTCACCAAGTCCAGCGTTGATGCTGGAGCTGCGACGTAGAACGGAACGCCATAGAATTTGGCGGCAAGCGCGATTGGCAACGTCCCGATCTTGTTCGTAACATGCCCTGTTCCCAAGATCCTATCCGCACCGACAACGATCTTGTCCACCACTCCCTGAGCCATTAGCTGTGCGGCCGCACTATCAACAATCACGCGGACTGGAATCCCGTCCCGCGCCAGCTCAAACGCTGTGAGCCTCGACCCTTGCAACAATGGTCTCGTCTCTGTCGCGATTACAGACACTCTCTTCCCTTGTTCAACCGCGGACCGGACCACCGCCAACGCTGTTCCATATCCCGCGGTCGCCAGAGCCCCAGCATTGCAATGCGTCAGAACAGTATCCTCATCTTCAATCAAAGCCGCGCCAAAGCGTCCGATCTTGTGAGCGGACTCAAGCTCCTCGCGAAGAATCGCATCAGCCTCCCGCCTCAACTCATCGCCGAATAAGCCAACTGAGTTGACACGAGAAGACGCTTTGAAGACTCGCTCAACAGCCCAGCGAAGATTCACCCCAGTCGGCCTCGTTAAGATCAGAGCGTCAGCCGACTTGCGAAGCTGTGATCGAGCCTGCTTCAAATCACCGCTCCTGAGATTCATCGCCGCTAAGACCAGACCATAAGCGCCAACGACGCCGATCAACGGCGCCCCCCTGACTTTCATAGAGCGGATCGCCGAACAAACCTGATCAACTGTTCGCATACGAACATACACCAATCTACCGGGCAGCTTTGTCGTGTCAATCGCCTCCAGCACCCCATTCTTCCAACGCACGGGCTCAAGCGAGACTCGTTCTCTCCCAGCCATTTCTCAAACCTCCGTTTGTCGATCCTAGTTGTTCGCATGCCTTTATAGACGCCTGCCCGGCTTTGACCGGTTTCAAACCACATCTAGGTGCGATTGCTTGATGACACTAGAAGTTCTCGAAGCTTTCCTCTCCAAGAACAAGATCTACCTGAAAGAACCGGAGAAACTCATGGAACTCCGGGAGAAAGCGTTCGGAACCCTGGTAAATGACAAACTCTTCCTAAGCCCTTACGAAACATTCTATCTTGTCGAGAAACGACGCGCCCATGTAACAGACGAGAAGACGGGAAAGGAGAAGACGCTTCAGAATCTCGTCACAAAGGTATCAACTGGCAAGTCAACAATATGGACGAAATACTTGGTATACAGGGATCTTCGAGACCGAGGCTATCTGGTCCGAGAGTCTGAAGAAGGCTTCGACTTCGAAACCTTTGGAAAAGGAGCCACACGCCGACAGGTCTCGATCGTCTTCGAAGGAGGAGAATCCACACTCGAAAAGCTCGCGAGACTCTCGGCAAAAGCGAACAAAGAAGGCAAAGACCTAGTCCTAGCCGTAATCGACAGACGAACAGACATCGTCTATTATACATTGAACACTGAACACTTCGAAGGAAAATAATCTCCCGGAAGGAGAAACACAGCACGTTGTCGACAACAGAATTCACCCTTCCACGAGGCATGAAAGACATTGAGCCGGAAGAGATGGCACGCAGGATCTGGCTCACTGACAAGATCCGACAGGTACTCTGGAACTATGGATTCCAGATGCTAGAGCCCAGCCCTGTAGAAAACTTGGAAACCCTGGAGGCAAAATCAGGCCCAGGCGTCAGAGATGAAATCTATTGGTTCAAAGACAAAGCAGAGCGAAACCTCGGACTACGATTCGACCTCACAGTCGGCATGACCCGGATGGTCGCAAACAGGTTCGACCTCCCCGAACCGATCAAGATCTCGTGCATCGGAGGAGTATGGCGATACGATGAACCGCAGTTCGCAAGGTACCGATACCACACCCAATGGGATGCGGAGATCTACGGAGCCGCAGAACCGACAGCCGATGCGGAGATCATCGCACTAGGCTCCGACATTCTAGAATCAGTCGGCCTCAAAGACCACATCGTCAAGATCAGTAACCGAAAGCTTGTAGAAGGCTTCCTGCGAGGTCTAGGAATCCAGTCGCAGAACGATCTCGATCAGCTCATCCGGATAATCGACAAGATGGGTAAGATCGGTGCGGAACAGGCAGAACGAGAATTGACCCGAGCAGGCTTGTCAAAAGACAAGGTCAAGCGAATCCTCGGCTTTACCGATATTGGTGGAGAACCAGGCACAGTCCTCGGGGAACTGGAGAACAAGCTGCCCAAAGGCGAGATGATCCACCAGGGATTCAAGGAACTCTCAGGAACAATCGACAGAGTAGAATCCCTTGGAAAGAAACACAGGATCAAGATCGACCTTGGAATCGTCCGCGGAATAAGCTACTACGACGGAACGGTTTTCGAGGGCTACGACAGAGACGGAGAAGACGTGGGCGCGATTTTCGGAGGCGGCCGCTTCGACAAGCTATGCAAGATCTATGGAAAACGAGACATGCCAGCAACAGGAGTAGCTGGCGGCTTCGAACGCCTCATGCTGTCCTTAGAGCGGAAAGACCTTTTCCCCGACATCCAACAAAGCCCACAGATCTTCGTTGTCACGGTCAACGAAACCGTATGGAATGAGGCCGTGAAAATCGTCCAACAACTTCGAGGCCAAGGCATCAGGGCCGACTACGACCTCAAACAGCGCCCCCTCAGCAAACAGATGGAATACGCTGACTCTTTGAAGGTCAGAATAGCTCTAGTCCTCGGCCCCCGAGAGATCAAGGAAGGAAGCGTACGCTTGAAGGATATGAAAACAGGCCAAGAAAAAAATATCAAGCTATCATCCGTAGTTGACGAGATCCAAAAGGCCCTCCAATGAACCCGGATTGGTCCGATTTTCGCGACAAGAACAAATCTCATTCGTTTCTTCCCTCGCACATTGGAGAAATTAGAATGGGAACGTCCGCGCCTCAGCTTGGTATATTAGGGTCTTTGATGATGTGAGGGAACCGTACAATGATGGGCTTTCGTTCGAGGGGTAGGAATCTGAGACGGAGACGCGTCAGAAGAGAAACCAGGGCTAGGCTCATTCATGTGACCGCGGCAGCAGGATAGCGCTCCCTGCGGCGACTGAGCCAGGATAATCTAGATAAGAAAAGCGGAATCCCTAACCGGTCGGCGACGTGTCGGGGTTCAAGTCGTACATCTCCGGCGGATTCGCCGGTAAGACGAAATGGATGTAGCCGTATCCGTATTTTTCGTGGAATTGATCGCTGCCGTGGATTCCTTTCTTGAAGGCCTCTTCAAACCTCCTCCAGTCTTGTAGGCGAATGGCTTCAGTCATGGGATGAAAATGTGTTTTGACGAAACCGTTCAAGTCCTCGGTGAACTTTGGCCTGAGAGTGGCGCCTATTCTGAAGAGGGCTATGACCTGGTTGAGCTGGTACTGTGCCAGCTTCCAGTTGAGCGCTTTCGCGGCGTAGTAAAGAACGTGATACCTTTCTCCAACCTCCTTCATCAGATGCGCCATACCGTGTTGAGCCTCTGCTAGCTGTTCAAGGCTGAGTTCTCCGTGCTTTGTCTTGATCACTATCTTATCGTCGGGCATTATGAACTCAACGGGCTTCCTGTCAGGATTTTCCTTTATAGGCCTAGCGTCGGCCACACGCAACGTAGGAAATAGCCATGTGGGTTGAGTTCAAGTGTCCAATCTGCGGAGGAGACCTTGATGATGACAAGTCAATGGCGAATTTCATGATCTGCAACGAATCGTCCCATGGAACATTGAGGTTCTTCACCGGGGACGGTTGTTTCTTCACGAGTAATGCGAAGGTGGCTGAGGAACTTGTGAAGAAGGGAAAACGTGTTCATGTGGTAGATCCGAAGGAGTTTTTCGCCAAACAAGACTAAGTCGCAAAGGCCGTGATATTGAGTCAAGCGTCGTTTCAGTAGCTTTGGATCCTTATCGGCCCACACTCCAACCCTGTATTCTTAGGAACAATTAACTAGGATTCACCATAGCCAACACTTTCGGGCCCGTAGCTCAGCCTGGATAGAGCGGCAGTCCACTTCTGGCCGAACCCCCTATGCCTCGGAGCGGGTTGAGCTGTAGGTCCGGGGTTCGAATCCCCGCGGGCCCGCCACAATCAATGAGACTTCTAGCGGATCGAAAGTTCTTCCCGTTCCCGAACGCATAGCTTGAAATCCCAGTTAACCCATCCCGGGATATTCTGAAATTGAAAAGAACCGAAGACCCAGTTAAGCTAACAGAAAAAGAGATTAGGTTTCTAGAACAGAACGAACTGTGCAGATTCGCGACAGCATCCAAGAAAGGCGAGCCGCACGTCGTACCGGTCTCTTACGTCTGGCATGAGGGTTCACCCTACATTGTAACTGACTACGGAACCAGGAAGCTCAAAAACCTGAGAGAAAATCCCCACGCCGCAATATTAGTTGACACAGCTGGGACCCAGAAACTGCTCCTGATCAGCGGCTCTGTCTCAATTATCGAAAAGGGAGAAGAGTACCGAAACCTCTACAAGATATTCCACTCCAAACTAGACTGGGTAAAACGCGACCCATGGAAAGAAGGCGAAGCGCCCTTCGTAAGGATCAACCCGACCTTCAAAGCTGGGTGGGGACTCGGCGGAAAGTAAGTGCAATCTTCGCCATCCTGATCGTACTCCGCCTAAAAGTCGAACTACTAAGCCGAGAGGCTCGTTACGCTAGTCGCCGTTGATGGTTTCGTTTTTGGAAGGGAAACCGGGTCTTAATCCTTCAATCTTCGCGGTTTTCCGTGTCTGCCCGTTGTCCTCTGCGAAGCTTTGGAATGGGCCTGCTCGTTGCACTCGTTGGATATTTCAGGTCGGCGGCTCCCTCATAGGACCTGTTCAACGGGTGGGCTGGATCCGGGGGGCTTATGGCGATAACCTGGTCGTCAGTGACGAATATGTCGGTCCCTAACCCAAGATGGGAGAATGCTGCTTTCACGGCCTCGGCGTAGAATACGCTCGCTTTGAGGCCCATGTCGTGTTTGACAATGAGTGTGTGGCTTCTGCCGTCGAATGCGTAGTCAGAGGTGAAGGCTCGGCCGTACTGGGCGCCGAGGAATTCCAGTGCTTTCAGGACGCTGTCGAAGTCGAATTTCTTGAACCAGAAGGTTATGATTCCTGGAGCCTGGTTTTCTCCCCACCAGCTCCCCATCTCCTTCGCCTGCTCAATGGTCAGGTAGTCGAAGAACTTCCTGATAGTGCTGGCTGAGGTCGTGACAGTTCCGAACTTCTCAGCGTTGACCTCCCATTCAACGTACCTTCTGAGTGCTTTATTGGCCATCTGATTCATGCTGACTCTTCCTTCAGAGGAAAGCCCTTCCATCTTCCTGTCAACGTCGCGATCTATGCGGAATGTCCGGGTAACTGTGTCAGGGGACCTGCGAGTCTCGGTCTTTAGAGCATTTTCAATCTGTGTCATTACAATCTGTCACATTCCATAGCATGTGCACTCACATGCAAACATAAAGATAAACTTGGCGCTTTTCTCTTACAACACGGGTATCCCCCGCTAAATGAGGGGGAGAGCATTAGTCCACTTGCAATATCTTGCAAACGGTCTGTCTGCACACTTTGCGCAAAACTATGCCGTGCACCCAGGCAATTTGATTGCCGATTGCAAGCGGAGAGAGACGTACCGCTTAAGTGCTTGCAACGACTAAATGGGTTCCAAGGAAGCAAAAATGACCTTAGCACCTACTCGAACCATGTTCGAGCTCAAATCTACGCCGGTTTCGAGCTCGAGAAGCGTGACCAGGACCCTTAGACTGGATGAGGATGTCGAAGCGGGAATCGTTGAGATGGCTGAAAGGGAACAGTTCTCATTCAACCTTTTGGCGAACAGATCTCTGAGGAAACTTGTGGAGTGGGAGGACAAGGCTACCAAGTTCGGCTTCATCCAAGTTCCCACATCCTTAGTGGAGAAAGTCTTCAGCATCCTCACGGATGAGGAGGCGCGAGAACTGGGAAAAGAGGCCGGGGCGAACACTATTCCTGAGATGGTCCTCTTCTGGTTCAAGAAATTCAACCCTGAGACCGTGCTAAAAGCGCTGGAGATGATCGGCAGCTACGGAAACGCGTTCAGGCTCCAATACACCATCGATGGAGAAACCGACACCGTGGTCTTGAAACATGACCGAGGCCCTAGGGTCTCGGCATTCTACGGCGAGTTGGTTCAATCCCTCTTCAAGCCTATGGGTGCAAAAGTTGAGACGCATGAAACAGACGGACAAATAGTCGCAACAATCACTCGCCCCCTGACAGGTCTCGCCAGCGAACACCGAGAAGCCCCGCTGATCCCAAGCTTTGCGGGGGCCAAGAATGGCAGAGGCTACAAACGATAGACGAACACGCACAAGGGCGCCCAAGCGAGGCAAGCAAAGGACACAGGGATGGATCCGAATGCACACTGATAATAAAACGATGCCCGAACTAGACAACGCAGAGGCAGACAAGCAAGAACAGTCGAAGAACAAGCCTCGCGACCGCAGAATTCTCAAGGAAGTAGAAAATTCGTAGATGGGGCCCAAGGTCCTCAAGAGGCAACGGTAACTACTCACGACACTGTTTAGAATTCACACAATTCGGTACAATCAGCTAAGTCTCAGATTGAGTAACGTAGTTCTACCCAAGCACTATTGAGTGGAGCTAGTTGAGTTATCTTCAGAGAGCGGAGGGTCTTCGATGACGTTGAGTTCGATCCGATCTGGAATAACGACTACTCGAAAGAGCTCTTGCATGGATATGTTTCGCCTCCTCGCCACATAAAGAAGCTCATTAAATACTCCGTCGTCCAGGGTTACCATAAATTACGCAATGTACAGGGCCTGAACCCGTAAGAGCCATCCAGCGATTTCCCGAATCAGTCAATCGCTCTATGCGCTACGAGTTTGATGGGACGAAATTCTCTTTCGCACATCTCAGTGATTTCAATTCGAACTCCGAGAATAATAGCGGGGTGCCTACAGTGTGTTAGGAGAGATTACCTTGCGCTACACTTTCACCACTTGTAAACGTGGTGATTATATGGAAAGGTAGCTAAATGTACCGACAGATGACAAATGGATGCCACTCTCGCCGACAACGAAAAGAGGGATGGACTTTCGGGGTCATATGTTCGAGACGCCAAGACTGATGGGCGTCTGAGAAACCTGCTGATCGACCTCATAGCGTCTTCGAAAGCATTGGACGCAAGAGTCTGGCTTGACGGAGTATACACTGACGTCGATGACGAACAGGTTCGTGGGGAATGGATCAACGATCGAGACGTTTACTTCAAAGTCGAAGGAAGGGTTGACAAGAGGAATAGCCTTTGATGAAGATGCTCGATCAAAACTCGACTCCTAACTGTTGCCCTTCATGTCTAGAAAACACTAGTCTAACATGTGATAGTTGCACGCTCTGCTTCGAACGCTGCTGCAGCTGCTCTAGGGATATCGACCCAACGGATACGATGGCGGGATAATAATGAACAAGGCAGGGAACAGGATCATGGAGAATTACAAGTGGACCGCCCTCATGAAACTGAGGGGCCAAACCGAGGCTCGCGGAGGGGAAGAGATCCTGAACGAGTTTGACGGGTTCGTCCAGTCGCTTAGAGGTGCAGATGTTGACTACAATATCATCGTTCTAGTCGAGGGAAAGCTCCTCGACGATTTCACCCCCAATTCAATACGACGGAACCCAAGATAACCCGAGGGAGGTCTGACGCATAGCAATGGCCAAGTTCATCCTATCGGTTGGAGACGGAACCTTCAAGATCCTAGCTTCAGAGGCGAAGAGAAGAGATGTTACCGTTCAGCAGCTCCTTAGGGCAGTCATTGTCCCAGAGTGGGTTAGAGAGAATATCGAACCTAGTCCTCCTTCGATTGCACCCAGGGAAGTCGCGCCTCACTTGATACATCAGTCAATCTACCCCAGTCAGCGTGACCAAATGTTGCAGGCTCCCGTTAACCGGCTTAGACCCTGATTAACGCTAACCAGAATGTTCGATCTCTCGTCAGGTGTCCAATGGAGGCTTGTGAGAGAACGGGTTACATGACTCTTTAATAGCGCTGGAACGGCATGTGCCGATTAGAGCTGAACTAGTAACATGGCAGATTTCTGCTCCAGATGCGGTAAGACCTTAAGCCTCATCGACCCCCTCTTAGAACTCAAGGGGCTGAGGTTCTGCGAAGACTGCTACCCGGACGTCAAACGTGAACACGCAGCTGCTAGCATGTCCGACAAAATGGACCGGAAGAACCGTGCTGCTTTTGCTGATGACGAGAGTGACGAGAACCTTCGCGGATCCATTATCAAAGGCAAACAAGCCTTGGCTGCCAAGGAAAACGAGTTCAAGTGGGATAACCCATCTCTCTCCCTAATCGCCAGTGCGTTGAGAATTCTTACTGACCAGAACAAGATCATAATGAAGCAGAACGAGCTGATTTTGAGAGAGCTTGAGAGCCGAACGCCCGCGGTCAAGTCCAAGTAAGAGACATCGAGAAGGGTGGTCCCGGGGACCGGAGTCTCATGGAGGCGAATAGCCTCCATTTTGAATTCGCCGAACCGTTCTTAGCGGTTCTCCGGCGACACTCCGGTGTCTACTGTTAGCCTGGTAAGGCTGACGTGGCTGCGCACTGGGCGCAAACCTACAGCGTCTTCGTCGCCCGCTGTTTTAGGGGGCGGCTCGGAAGCTCTTCCAGGCTGAGCTACCCCGGGACACAATCAAAGACGAGAGGTTCGCGTCTAGTTAAGATTTCTCGGGATCAGACTGGTGATTTTCTCTAATCCAGCGGGCAAGGTCTCGTAGTCCAACATTGGAGGTTACATCGATTACTGGGACTTCGATGTTTCCTACGCGTACGAAGTTGTTGTATTTCGCCATCGGGGCGTGGGATATGTTGGAGGCGTAGATTCTGCCTTTGACGTATTCTTCGGGGAGGGCTTCTGGTTCGACGAAGTCGGCTAGGAAGACTACTCCCTCGGCCCAGTAGAGGGCTAGTGGTTGGCCGGAGACGTTCATGACGAAGGCGACCATGGAGGCAAGGTTGACCTGGCTAGTGAAGCTGGTGAGGCCGGTGACGACGATTTCTTGGGGTGGTGAATGGATTATGGAGACCAAGATTAGCTGTCCTTGTTGGGCTAGGGGGTTCGCCTGTGTTAAGGGTTAGCCGGCTGGGCCGCCTTGGATACGTTGTGAATGGCGCGGCGTGCGACTTGAGTAGGCCCCGGGGGGGCCCGGAAAATTCACAGCTACCGTTTTCAAAGGCTGATTCAGGAAGCTGTTGCAAGAACCAGTTTCAGGGTCCAATTTTGAGAACCGGGTTAAGACATTGGTTTCAAAACTGGGTTTCAGGATCCGATTTTTAGGACCGCTTTCAGATGCTGAATTGAAAAAATGTTGTGCGACGCCCTTTGGGCTGTTGGCGCCCAGGGCGGGATTTCGACTCCTGGATTGAATCTCCATCCAAGGGTTTGCTGTCTTGGTCTCGTTTGCAAACGAGAGTGAACGGCAGACAACCGAGGATTCTAACTTTGGAGGTAGGATTGCGATCTTGTCCATGTTGTGTTCATGGCCAGTGAAAACTAGTGGCAAAATTCCATTCGAAGGTCTGACCCCTTGAGGTCGTTTGGAGCGAATCTGTTCAGTCCGATTATTGTTCCACAGACAAAGAGTCCAATGTGTGCGATGACCAAGTTTCCGGTTATGCGATTCGCTGTCGTTCCTTCGAGCAGTTTGATCCCAGTCCCGTTTGCCTGAACGGTATTCCCAGATACTATCGAGTTTGTAACCTCAATCAGATTGATTCCTCCTTGTATGCTATGGATATTGTTCCCAGTGACTATTGTCCCGTTGGAGCCGAACCCCACGCCCACACCTAGAATCTGAACATCGAACGAGTTCCCAACGATCGTGTTATTGATGGAGGAGAAGACAGCCTCGATACCCACAGCAGAACTGCTAATATGATTCCCGGAGAAAATGTTACCGTTTGCTCCTCCTTGAAAGAAAGCCGCCCACGCCGACATGTTCCAAATCGAATTGTCAGTGATCACGTTATCGGAGGCGTCGAACACCTCTATGCCAACGGCCCTCCCGCCGTGAATAGTATTTTGAGCAATAATGTTCCCCGAAGCTTTCGACGACGCTAAAGGAAACCCTCCCACTATTGCCACCGGTTCGACTTGGTTGAAAAACTCGTTTTGGACAATGGTTGATCTGCTCGTGGCCACCAGAACAACTCCATTATTTCCGTTCCATACGCGCGAAGATTCCACCACTACATTGGTCGTGTTCCATAGAACGATTCCAACGTTCATCCACCAACCCGGAATAGAACTGTGGACCTGAACATTTCTCACAATCACATATGCGGTCGTATTGGCTATGAAGATACCTGCATTAAGCGTCCCGCTCGACAATATCACCGGCACAGGATCTGCTGAAACATCAATGTCCCAACTTGCTATCACGTATGGGTCGGCCTGGGTTCCTGAACCAGACACAACCCCATTTGCAAGAATGAACTCTTTGTCTGAATGAATGGCTATTCCGTGATGACTTGTCAGGGGGCTTTCTGAACCTGTAGCTGCAACGCTCCTGACACTGAGGAGGCTTGACACCAGGAATAAATTCGAAAGTGCAAGTAGTATCAGAAGAATGCCCTTGCGTGATGTTCCTCGCATCAGATCAAGAACTTGTTAAAGGCTCAAGCCGTGTAATAAGGAGTCCTTTTTCCGTCGAGTCTACGCCAGCCGTGTTAGGGGGTTGGTCCTTCTTTGCAGATTGGGTTACAGGGGTCAGCGTAACCGTTAGCGATGAAATTCAGGAAATGTCCCTCACTGGTTGGATATGGGCCTGTGAGCAGATCATAGTACAAATGGTTACCTCCAAAGGAGGTCTCGATGTGGGTGACTGGGACCCACTTGCAATTTGACGTATCAAAGATAATCGACGGATTGGGCGAGGCGAGTGCTAACCACCCCTCGTGAATCCCTGCTCGACACTAAAGGAGTATTTGTCATTTGCGTAGTCGGGCCAAGAAAGCCAGATTGTTACTTACAGGTTTCTAATGTTCGTTGTTTCTCCACGAACTAGTGATCAAACAAGACAGACGTAGTGGTGTAAAGAGGTGTTCTGGGATGTGTTGATATTCTTCTTCATAATCTCCTCCACCTTACGCTGTGATTCCAAGACCGCCATAGGATACCTGAGCCTTGCAGGAGATCTTCTTATCGACTTGCCAAGACCCAAGAGTTTGACAGCAAAGTTTCCCGCCTAACTGGCGACCGCATCAAATGCGTCTGAAAATGATCTCGAACAGAAAATCTGGCGCCCAGGGCGGGATTCGAACCCGCAACGCGCTCGAGAAAATTCTCGAGTGTCGCACGGGTGACAGCCGTGCATACTCTCGGCCGGCTCCCGCAAGCCGCGGACCGGGCTATACTACCTCAACG